>SXGT01123043.1_pt1 | contig 44120 bp, 36 predicted proteins | sample 3176221 | NCBI WGS metagenome assembly SXGT01 (sample SAMN11356862, study PRJNA531348) | freshwater metagenome | isolation source: freshwater sample F1-120 | place: China: Fuxian Lake, Yuxi | collected 2017-12-25
AGTGGTCGATTGCGGCAGTCTTGAAAACTGTTGACTGTAATAGGTCCGGGGGTTCGAATCCCTCTTTCTCCGCTGATTTTATCAGATGAAGCCCCACATATTGTGGGGCTTTTCATTTCTGGTAATTAAAAAAGTGTAAAAAATAGTTTAATTCCTTAACTTTGCTCTAATCCCCGTCATGTGTATAAAAGCACAAAAAACGAATGGTTATGAAAAAGTACCTGATTATCTTTAGTTTACCCTTTCTTTTAATAGCAAATAGCCTTTCAGCATCAAATGTAACGGCATATTTGACTTATGGCACATTTTCAACACCGGCAAAAGGCCCATACCTGGAAACTTACCTTTCTGTAATAGGAAATTCATTAAAATTTGTAAAAAATACAAATGGAAAGTTTCAAGGTGCAGTCGACATTTCTGTAGCCTTTAAACAAAACGGAGAGATAAAAAATGCCCAAAAGTACTCATTGATCAGCCCCGAAACTGACGATACTGTAAAAGGAGTTCCCAATTTTATTGATCAACAACGATATGTTTTGGCAAATGGAGCTTATGATATGGAATTATCCATTGCCGATAAAAATAATCCGGGCGAAAAACCATTTGTTACAACTGTGCCAATTAAAATTGAATTTCCTGAAATAATAATGGGAATTTCAAGCATTCAATTACTTGAATCGTATGTTAAAGCAACGTCTCCTACAATACTTACAAAAAGTGGTTACGATTTAATGCCATACGTTTCTAATTATTATCCTGAAAACATTACACGGTTAAAGTTTTACGCAGAAATGTATCAGGCAAAAAAAATATTGGGAGAAGGTGAAAAATTAATTGTGACATATTATTTAGAGTCGTATGAAAGTAAAGTTCGTTTATCTGATTATAACGGGTTTAACAAACAAGTAGCAAATGATGTAAATATTCTTTTATCAGAATTTAATATTGAATCCTTGCCTTCCGGAAACTACAATTTAGTAGTAGAGGTAAGAGACAAAGAAAATAAAATACAGGCTCAACAGAAGTCATTTATTCAGAGAACAAATAAGCCGGCTGCATTGAGTTTTGATGATATTAAAACAATTGCAATTACCAACACTTTTGTAAGTAATTATAAGAAGATTGATTCGATAAGATATTACATTAAATGTTTACGTCCGATTTCCAGTTCAAGCGAAATTCAGTTTGCCGAAAATCAATTGAAAGGAAATGAATTGGAATTGATGCAGCAATATTTTTATAATTTTTGGAAATCCAGAAATGCACTTTCTCCGGAAATGGCTTGGTTAGATTATTATCAGGAGGTAATGAAAGTAAACAAAGAATTTGGTACGTACGGATTAAAAGGATTTGATAGCGACAGAGGAAGAGTTTATTTACAGTACGGACCACCGGATCAAAGAACAAAAAATAATTCGGAGCCTAGTGCTTATCCTTATGAAATATGGGAATATTACACTTTAGTTGACAAAACACAAATAATAAATAACCCCGGAAACAGACAATCGAGCAAAAATTTTGTTTTCTATAATCCGGATTTAGTGACAAATAAGTATACTTTAATTCACTCTGAAGCGCGTGGAGAAATCAACAATGTCAGATGGAGATTATTGCTGCACAAGAGAGATACACAATCTCCTGATTTAGATAATGAAAGTGTTCCTACCCAATATGGGGGGAATGCAGATGATAATTTTAATAATCCACGATAAATTAGAATCCAATCACTTTATGAAGGTTGCAGTTGTCATTTTAAATTGGAATGGTAAAAAATTTCTTGAGAAGTTTCTTCCTTCCGTTTTTGAATACAATTCTTCTATAGCTGAAATCATAGTAGCGGATAACGCTTCAACTGACGATTCAATTACTTTCCTGAAAAGTACTTATCCAAAAGTCCGGATAATTCAAAATGACGATAATGGTGGTTTTGCAAAAGGATATAACGATGCTTTAAAATTTGTAGAAGCTGAATATTATGTGCTTTTAAATTCGGATGTAGAAGTCACTCCCAATTGGATAGATGCTGTAATCAAACTGATGGATAGTAATAAATCCGTTGCTGCCTGTCAACCAAAAATAAAAGCATTTGACAATAAAAAAGCATTTGAATATGCAGGTGCAGCAGGCGGATTTATTGATAAATATGGATATCCGTTTTGCAGAGGAAGAATTTTAGATACGCTTGAAGAAGACAAAGGCCAATACAATGATGAAAGAGAAATTTTTTGGGCTACCGGAGCATGTTTGTTTGTGCGTTCGGAATGCTATCACAAAGTGAATGGTTTTGATGAAGATTTTTTTGCTCACATGGAGGAAATTGATTTGTGCTGGAGACTTAAAAACCTTGGATATAAAATTATGTATTGTCCGGATTCCACTGTTTATCACGTTGGAGGAGGGACACTTAATAAAACAAGTCCGAAAAAAACATATTTAAACTTCAGAAATAATTTGATTTTACTTTGCAAAAATCATCCACCGCAATATTTCTTGTTAAAATTAAAATGGAGAATGATATTGGATGGAGTAGCAGGGATCAAGTTTTTGTTATCCGGACAGTTTCCTCATTTTATTGCGGTGTTGAAAGCTCACTTCAGTTTCTATGGAAATATTGGAGCAATACTTAGAAAAAGAAAGGTGCTAAAAGCAAATGTAAAAACGTATACCACCACAGCCGTATATCTGCACAGCATTATTGCTGATTATTATATCAGAGGAAAAAGAACCTTTAAGGAAATTGATTTGAAGGATAGATTTTTGTAGCGATATTAACCCTGAATATATCGTCCCTACGGGACTTTGCGTTGTTCCCCATATTTTATTTATCTATATTTCATCCCTACGGGATTGTTATGAAAGTTAGTAATCGAATTTATAAGATTGTCAATTGTCCCGTAGGGACAATATATTGGTAGTAAAATAATATCACGCATAATTTAAAGTCCCGTAGGGACGATATATTTTCAAGAAAATCTTATTCTTTAAGCAAAGCTCTCCACCGCCAATCTGTAAGAATCCATTCCAAACCCTGAAATAGAGCCTTTACATTTAGGTGCAATCAAAGAAGTGTGTCTGAAATCTTCACGGGCAAATACATTGGAAATATGAACTTCAATAACAGGGGTTTTTATGGAAGCAATTGCATCGCGTAAAGCAACAGATGTATGCGTATAACCACCAGCATTAATAATTATCCCATCAAAAGAAAAACCTACTTCATGCAGTTTATTGATTAATTCACCTTCTACGTTGCTTTGGTAGTATACCAAATCAATACTTGCGAATTTCTTTTTCAAATCATTAAAATAGGCTTCAAAAGTCTGACTGCCGTAAACATCTGTTTCACGAGTACCTAATAAATTAAGGTTGGGGCCGTTTATAATGATGAGCTTCACTTAGTTGTTAGTTATGCTTTGTTAGTTATTTGTTCTTTTGGCAAATATAAGTGAAAAATCCGTTTGCTATTTTTACAAAAGTCTAATTTACCCTTTTAACTAAATTACTTAATTAACTAAATTGAACTGGAATGTTTACATAAAAGGGTTTAAATCCTTTTTGTCTTTGGAAAAATCTTTATCAGAGAACTCCATTGAAGCCTATTTGCATGATGTAAATAAGTTTGTCCAGTTTCTGGAATTCCAAAAATACGATCTTTCACCAAAAGATATTCAATTAAAACACCTCCAGGAATTTGTTCAATGGGTGAATGAATTAGGGATGACTGCTACTTCACAAGCCCGGTTGATTAGCGGAATTAAAGGTTTTTATAAATATTTATTATTAGAAAATGTATTAAGTGTTGACCCAACTGCTTTATTAGAAGCTCCACGATTGGCCAGAAAACTACCGGATACTTTGAGTTTAGATGAAATCAATAAAATAATTGATGCGATTGATTTAAGCAGGAAAGGCGGACAAAGAAACAAGGCAATGCTTGAAACATTATATAGCTGTGGATTGCGAGTAAGCGAATTGGTGAATTTAAAAATCTCGAATTTATTTTTTAATGAAGATTATATTAAAGTTACTGGAAAAGGAGACAAGGAACGACTTGTACCCATTGGAAGTGTGGCAATAAAGCAGATTGAAATTTACAAGGATGAAGTAAGATGTCACCTTGCAATAAAAAAAGACCAGGAAGATTTTTTGTTTTTAAATAACAGAGGAAGTAAAATTTCCAGAATTCATGTATTTACAACAATAAAGCAATTAGCGTTTAAAGCAAGAATAAAAAAGAAAATCAGTCCACATACCTTCCGGCATTCTTTCGCATCTCATTTAATTGAAGGAGGCGCTGATTTAAGGGCTGTACAAGAAATGTTAGGACATGAATCAATAACTACAACAGAGATATACACTCACCTCGACAGAGATTATCTGAGAGAAGCAATAATCCGCTTTCATCCTAGATCATAATACTTTCAAAGTGTTACTTATCACCTTTTGGACCTTTAGTGTCTCTCAACTTATCAATCAACACTTTTTTGAATTGCTCTTCAGCATTGTAAAGCCGTGACACTTTTTTGATTGGCAAAACCGCTTTAAATTTTACGTTGTATTCTTTTTGTAAGTCAAGCTCTTTCTGACGAAATGCTAAATCGTTTTCAATTGCTTGTTCCACTTCTTTATCGGTTAAATCTTCAAAATTCTTTTTTGCTTCACGTTCATCTTGTCTGCGTTTTTTACGCAGTTCCTGCAATTTATCGCTGTACTGATTGTAAACAGGCCAGAATTTTTGTGCTTCATCCGGAGTTAAGTCGAGCTTTGTTGTTAAAAATGCGATTTTCATCGATTCGATGTTATCGTTTTTTTCTTGTTTACGTTCGCCTTTTTCTTTTGGCGGAGGACCCATTGGCTGTGAATAGCTTATGCCTACTAATGAAATGAAGGCAAGGACAAGAATGGTCTTTAGAGCAGATGTTTTCATTTTTTTTATATTTAATTTGTCACCCTGAGCTTGTCACTTCGAGCGGAGTCGAGAAGCGAAGGGCGTTATAGTTCGTTGCTTAAATGTGATTCGTCAATATTATTATCCAGTAAATAATCTTCAATTCCGCTGTCATCTTCTGAAACACTTTCATTTTCAATAGACGCATCAGCTGTAAGATGTTCTAATATTTCCGATTCATTGATGTAGTATAAGTTATCTTCCAAAGAAAGTTCCTCAGCAACTTCAATATTTTTAATTTTGTTATTGTTGAAGTACTTAATCCCAGCAATAGCAATAAAAACGGTTACCACCAATGGAACAGCAAAACGTGGACGGAACAACAAAATCAACCATTCTAGTCCTGCTGACCTCTTTTTGCTTTCAACAACCCGCTCTTGCACAATTGTAGGAAGTTCTTCAAAATAATCTTTTGGCACTTCAAACGGGTTGTATTTATCAATACTCAAAAGAGTAGGAGCGAGTGCTTTTATTTCTTCTTCATCATCAATACGATTTTGTAGTTTAGATGTAAAAGAGTCAAAATAGGATTCAGATGGGTTGAAAGGGTTATTGGTGCTGAGCTTCGAGAGCTTAGGAGCCATTCCTTTCAAATCATTGTCTTCATTTGATATGTTGTGATCGTCATTCATTTTTTATTCGATACTTTTTTTCCTAAAAGGTTTAATCTTTTGTAAGGTAATCTTCTATTTTTTTTACAGCATGATGATAAGATGCTTTTAGCGCCCCTACGGAAGTTTCAAGGATTTTGCTCATCTCTTCATATTTCATTTCATCAAAATACTTCATGTTAAAAACAATGCGTTGCTTATCGGGCAATGTGAGTATAGCTTTCTGGAGTTTTGTTTGAATTTCATCGCCTTTGTAATAACTGTCACTTTCCAGGTTATTCGATAAAAAAGCTGAAACATCATCCAAAGGAATTCCGGCCCGTTTTTTCTTTTGATTTAAAAAGTTTATGGATTCGTTGGTAGCAATGCGATACATCCAAGTAAAGAGTTGTGATTCTTCTTTAAAATTTCCCAGATTTCTCCAAACTTTGATGAATACATTCTGAAGTACATCATCCGTATCATCATGGTCGATGATAATTTTGCGGATATGCCAATAAAGTCGTTTTTGGTATTCGCGAACCAATAGGTTAAATGCGTAGTTGCGCGTTTCTTCGTTACGAAACTGTTCGATAATCTCTTGGTCGAGAGCGGAGGCTTTTGAACTGCTATGTTTTATTTCACTTTCCATAGATGTCACAAAGCCTTCCTAAAAGATTTGGTTTTGTGAGTTTATTTGCGTTTTAAAACCTTATTTACCGCTTCAACAATGTTCACGGCATCTAAACCATATTTTGTCATTAATTGATCAGGTGTACCGCTTTCTCCGAAACTATCATTCACTGCCACCATTTCAATCGGAGTTGGCAACTCTCTTGCTAATAATTGTGCGATGCTGTCTCCCAATCCGCCATTCATCTGATGTTCTTCGGCAGTAACAACACATCTTGTTTTTTTAGCCGAGTTTATGACCGCAGTATTGTCTAAAGGTTTAATCGTATGAATGTTTATTATTTCAGCGCTGATTCCTTTTGCTGCTAATTGCTCTCCTGCTTCAATAGCTTTCCATACCAAATGTCCTGTTGCGAAGATGGTAACATCGGTTCCTTCATTCAACATCACAGCTTTCCCAATCTCGAATTTTTGGTCAGATGCAGTGAAGTTCGGAACAGTTGGTCGTCCGAATCGTAAGTAAACCGGACCTTCATGACTAGCTATAGCAATTGTAGCTGCTTTTGTTTGATTGAAATCACAAGGATTAATTACCACCATTCCAGGGAGCATTTTCATTAAACCTAAATCTTCTAATATTTGATGTGTTGCGCCATCTTCACCAAGCGTTAGTCCGGCATGAGAAGCGCAGATTTTTACATTCTTTCCTGAGTAAGCAACTGATTGACGAATTTGGTCATAAACACGACCTGTAGAGAAGTTAGCAAAGGTTCCTGTAAAAGGGATTTTACCACCAATAGTTAAACCGGCTGCAATGCCTATCATGTTCGCTTCTGCAATACCTACTTGAAAAAATCTTTCCGGATGATCTTTTGCAAAAGCATCCATTTTTAATGAACCTGTTAAGTCGGCACACAAAGCAACAACATTTGGGTTAGTCTTTCCTAGTTCTGATAATCCAGCTCCAAACCCTGAGCGGGTGTCTTTCTTTTCGGTAAAGGTGTATTTTTTCATTTAATTTTTTATGTAGGTAATAGTTATAATATATTGTTAATCAGTTTAGTATAATCTAATTGCTGTCGACATTCCAGAATCAATTTTAAAGCGTTTTTCTATGGTATAAATCGACTCTTTTGCATTCTTTGGCCGGTATTCAACTCTGTATTTCCCTGGTTGTAAATTGATTGTTTCCTGAACAAGACTGGAATTTAAGTTACACACCCAAATCAATTTGTTGTTTTCTTCAAGGAATAAACTTCCTGGACCTTCGCTAGGCTTAGATATAGTAACAATTCCAGGTTGAGGGATTTCTATATATGTTGTTTTGCTTTGGCCAACATCTACTTTATCCAATTTGATTCTTGGAAGAGTTAAAATTTCCAAATCATACTTTCCAACAATGAATTTTTCTGTTGTGTTAAAGTGTTGAACATGAAGTGTTTGCATCTCTCCATTTTTACGGATAATACAACTGATATTTTTAGTGTAATCGGGGTTGCCGGACATTTTTAAATTGATATATCCTTGCGGAGCATCCACACCAATTGTATTGTGTTTGCCCGGAACCAAATCTATTCCTTTCTTTTCAACAGGAGGAATAGTATGAACAACCATTTTATAAGTTCCAATCGGATCTATCACAAGTGTATCCGGAACACCTTTCGTATTAAGTGTATGAAGGTAATTGTAACGGATAATGCCCGTTTGCTCATCATAAAAAGTCATGTTAACGTCTGTTTCTGTTGGTCTTCCAATCTGATCATTCAAATTTACCTGAACAGTAGTGTTATTAAGCGCTTGAGAAATGACAATGTTTAGAATATTTTTAAAACTTGCCTCACTGGAAGCATCATAAAATTTTCCGATACAGCCAAAAGAGTTGATATAGCTTTGATCCAGCCCAATTCCAATTACAAAAGGTTTTAGTATAATTCCTTTTTTCTGAAGAGCAAGAGAAACAGCACAAGGGTCGCCATCACATTCTTCGATTCCGTCTGTAATCAGGATTATGATGTTCCGCACATTAGGCGAGGAAGCTGAAGGGAAATCGTTTCCGCATTGTTCCAATGTATAGGCGATTGGAGTTGTGCCTTTCGGAACCAACATTTTCAATTTGTTTTTGATTGCTGTAGCATTGTTTTTTCCAAAAGGTACTTCCAGCTTTGTATCGGTACAACTACGTTCCGGACGAAGAGGAACCTGATGCCCGTAACAACGGAAAGCCAATTCTAAATTTGGATTGTCTACTTTTTGAATACTGTCTAAAAAATCGGTCAACATTTTCTTAGCCATATCCATTTTCATCCCGTTCTGCCATTGCCCGAACATACTGAAGGACGCATCAAATACAAATTCGATTCTGGTTAGAGGTTTGACTTGCTGAGAAGATAAGTCAAAAGAGGTTAAGTTAAAAGTCAAAAGAAAAATGACTGATAATAACCTGAATTTTATTTTTAGAATAGAATGTTTCATAGAACCCTTTTGAATTATGACTTAAAAACTTTTAACTTCTTAATAGTCTCCAAGTGTTTCAGCATTCTGATTCAAAGCCTGTGCCAATTGTTCATCATTAGGAGCAACGCCATGCCATTTGTGACTGCCCATCATAAAGTCGACACCATTGCCCATTTCTGTTTTCATTAATATCATAACCGGTTGTCCTTTGCCAGTATGTTCTTTAGCTTTTTTTAATGTTGTAACAACAGATGCAATATCATTTCCTTTTTCTAAATCCAATACATCCCAGCCGAATGCTTCAAACTTAGCACGTAAACTTCCCATGGGCAATACCTGATCGGTAGAACCATCAATCTGTTGTCCGTTCATATCCACTGTGCAAATCAAATTGTCTACTTTTTTCGCAGCAGCATACATGGCAGCTTCCCAAATTTGTCCTTCCTGCAATTCACCATCACCATGAAGTGTGTACACAATCGAATTATCTTTGTTTAATTTTTTTGCCAAAGCAGCGCCAATCGCAACAGACATACCCTGTCCGAGAGACCCCGAAGCAATTCTGACACCCGGTAAATGTTCATGTGTAGTTGGATGTCCTTGCAAACGGGTATTTAATTTTCTGAATGTTGCCAATTCTTTCACAGGAAAATATCCCGAATGCGCTAAAACACTATAAAATACAGGGGAAATATGACCGTTCGAAAGAAAAAACACATCTTCGTTTATTCCATCCATCGAAAACTTAGCAGAGTTATGTTTCATAATCTCAAAATAGAGCGAAACAAAGTATTCGGCACAACCCAAAGAACCGCCCGGATGCCCCGAATTTACTGCATGAACTTGTCGTACAATGTCCCTTCTAACTTGACTTACAATTTTTTCTAATTCAGCTGTTGACGCCATAAAATAGGTTGATTAAATTGATTTTTTTACTTTAGCGTTCAAAAGTATCAATTTTTATAAGGCTTTTGGGGATTGTTGAAAAATCGCATTATTGTTGAAAACTCACGTAAATAAAGCTAAATAAGGGTTTTTATAATTTTTTGATATACTTATATTTGCAGGCTAAAATAAATTAGAGAATTGTTGAATTGGAGAAATGGAGAAGGAAAAATTTTATTCATTGTCAAAAAACAAATAATTCTCTAATTCACTAAATCTCTAAATCAATAATTTTTTTAAATATGGCATTACAGTGTGGAATTGTGGGATTACCAAATGTTGGAAAATCAACTTTATTTAATTGTTTATCAAACGCTAAAGCACAAGCGGCAAATTTTCCGTTTTGTACGATAGAGCCTAACGTAGGCGTAATTACCGTTCCGGATGAGCGTTTGTCGGTTCTTGAAAAATTAGTAAACCCCGAAAGAGTTGTGCCAACCGTTGTTGAGATAGTTGACATTGCAGGATTGGTAAAAGGAGCAAGCAAAGGCGAAGGCTTGGGGAATAAATTCCTGGCTAACATCCGTGAAACAAATGCAATTATTCATGTGCTACGTTGCTTTGATGATGATAACGTTGTTCACGTTGATGGTTCGGTTAATCCGGTGAGAGATAAAGAAATTATTGATACAGAATTGCAGTTGAAAGATTTGGAATCGGTTGAATCCAAGATGAAGAAAGTGGAGAAGATGGCAAAAACAGGAAATGATAAGGATGCAAAAAAAGCATTTGAGGTTTTATCCAGTTTGAAAGAGTTGTTGGAGCAAGGGAAATCAGCAAGAGCAGCAAACCTTTCAGAGCAAGATAAAGTGCATGTAGCAGATTGTTGTTTGTTGACTTTGAAACCTGTTCTGTATGTATGTAACGTAGATGAGAAATCTGTAAAGACAGGAAATAAATATGTTGACCAGGTAAGAGAAGCTGTGAAGGAAGAAAATGCAGAGGTGTTAATCATCACAGCAGCTATGGAAGCGGAAATTGCTAGTTTGGAAACTTATGAAGAACGTCAACTATTTTTAGGTGAAATGGGACTTACGGAGCCGGGAGTAAATTATCTGATAAAAGCAGCCTATAAAATCTTGAATTTGCAAACCTACTTTACAGCAGGAGTAAAGGAAGTAAGGGCATGGACCATCAGTAAAGGAATGACCGCACCGCAAGCTGCAGGAGTGATTCATACCGACTTTGAAAAAGGATTTATTAGAGCTGAGGTGATTAAGTACAACGATTTTATTACTTTAGGCTCCGAAGCCGCATGTAAGGATGCCGGAAAAATGGGTGTAGAAGGAAAAGAATATGTGGTGAATGATGGAGATTTAATGCATTTTAGATTTAACGTTTAAAAAGATGTGAGTATTGAGATATTAGATTTGAGACAAAAAAATTAGGAAATGGTCTCTCATCTCATGTCTCACATCTCAATACTTAGAATATGGCTAAAGAATCAAAATATACCGAAGACAGTATAAAAACGCTGGAGTGGAACGAGCACATTCGTTTACGCCCCGGAATGTACATTGGTAAATTGGGAGATGGTTCATCGCCCGATGATGGAATTTATATCTTGTTGAAAGAAACGCTTGATAATTGTATCGATGAGTATGTGATGGGGAATGGTAAGACGATTGAAGTCACCATAAAAGAAAAAACAGTTCGTGTACGAGATTATGGTCGTGGTATTCCTTTGGGAAAATTAGTGGATGTTGTTTCCAAGATTAATACAGGTGCGAAATACGATTCAGAAGCATTTAAGAAATCGGTTGGTTTGAATGGTGTAGGTACAAAGGCTGTAAATGCTTTATCAAGTTATTTTAATGTTCAGGCTTTCCGCGAAGGCAAAACTAAATCAGCAGATTTCTCTACTGGAGTTTTAACAAAAGAAACAAGAATTACAGATTCAGACGGAAGAATGGGAACTCTGGTTTCTTTTACTCCTGACGAAAAAATATTCGGGAAGTATCACTTCATCAATGAATACATTGAAAAAATGTTGTGGAACTATGCCTACCTGAATACCGGTTTGACGATTATCTATAACGGACAAAAATTTTATTCTGAAAATGGATTACTCGATTTACTATCACAAAATATCAATGGTCCGATTTTATATCCTAGTATTCACCTAAAAGGATTCGATATTGAAGTGGCGATGACGCACAGCAATCAACAATATGGTGAAGAGTATTATTCTTTTGTAAACGGTCAGCACACAACTCAAGGTGGAACACACCAAGGCGCTTTCAGAGAAGCATTGGTAAAAACCATTCGTGATTTTTATAAAAAAGATTTTGAGGCAGTCGATGTTCGTACATCCATCATTGCAGCAGTAAGTATAAAGGTTCAGGAGCCTGTTTTTGAATCTCAAACAAAAACAAAATTAGGTTCTACAGATGTTGGTCCTAAAGGTCCATCTGTAAAATCATTCATAGGTGATTTCTTAAAAACAGAATTAGATAATTTCCTTCACAAAAATCCGGAAACGGCTCAAGCGATTTTACAAAAAATTCAATCGAGTGAGCGTGAACGTAAGGATTTGCAAGGAATTCAGAAGTTGGCCCGTGAGCGCGCTAAGAAATCAAACCTGCATAACAAAAAATTACGTGATTGCAGAATTCATATGCAGTCGAACGATGAACGTAAATTAGAAACTACTTTATTTATTTGTGAGGGAGATTCTGCAAGCGGTTCTATCACCAAAACACGTGATGTTAATGTGCAGGCAGTATTCAGTTTGAAAGGAAAGCCATTGAATGCATTTGGTTTAACAAAAAAGATTGTTTACGAAAACGAAGAATTCAATTTATTACAAGCTGCATTGAACATTGAAGACGGAATTGAAAATTTGCGTTACAACAACATTGTAGTTGCAACCGATGCCGATGTGGATGGTATGCATATTCGTTTGTTGTTGATGACCTTCTTTCTTCAGTTCTTCCCTGATTTGGTGAAGAACGGACACGTGTATATTTTGCAAACACCATTGTTCCGTGTCAGAAATAAAAAAGAAACGATTTATTGCTATAGCGAAGAAGAACGCAAAGAAGCTATTGAAAAGTTAGGAGTAAAACCGGAGATAACACGATTTAAAGGTTTGGGAGAAATTTCGCCAGATGAATTTAAGTTGTTCATCGGAAAAGATATGCGTAAAGATCCTGTGATCATTGGGAAAGACAGAAGCATTGTAGATATGTTGGGATATTACATGGGTAAGAACACGCAAGAGCGACAGGATTTTATTATTGATAATCTTGTAGTAGAGAAAGACCTTGTAGAAGGTGCATAGCCCCCAAGGTCGCTCCTAAGGAGATTGTAATGGATATCGTAGAGATTTAGTTACAAACAGAATGCTCCTACGGAGCAAAAAAATAATTATTGGTGATAGCTCCAGAGGAGCGATCTGATTGTAGAAATAAAGTAGAAATAAATATTAAAAGCTCCAGAGGAGCGACCTGTTTTATGCCAAATACGTATTCTCAAATTTATATTCAGGTCGTGTTCGCTGTTAAAGGAAGAGAAAATTTAATATCGAGAAACAATAGAGAGGAATTGCATAAATACATAACTGGCATAATTCAAAAACGTGATCAAAAAATGTTGTCAATATTTTGCATGCCAAATCACTCACATATATTGATTGGATTAAAACCATCGATATCAGTCTCCGATTTAGTTAGAGACATAAAAGCAGGATCTTCAAATTTTATTAACGAACAAAAATGGATAAATGGAAAGTTTAGTTGGCAAGAAGGTTTTGGTGCATTTTCTTATTCAAGAAGTCAAATTGATAATGTTATTAAATACATTTTAAATCAGGAAGAGCATCATAAGACAGTTTCATTCAAAGATGAGTACATTGATTTTCTGAAAAAATTTGAAATCGAATACGATGAAAAATACTTATTTGATTGGGCCGAAGAACAGGTCGCTCCTACTGAGCTATTAAATAAATAAGTCTATTACTATTACAATCAGTACGCTCCTATGGAGCTTATTAAATTAGGATTATGAGTAAAGAAGAAAATATAAATGATGAATTAGCAAGTGGAGGTGATGAATTACACAATGTGATTCACGTTTCCGGGATGTACCAAAATTGGTTTTTGGATTATGCATCGTATGTAATTCTAGAACGTGCTGTTCCTTATGTGGAAGATGGTTTGAAACCCGTTCAGCGTAGAATTTTACATTCTATGAATGATTTAGATGATGGTCGTTACAATAAGGTTGCGAATATCATTGGACATACTATGAAATATCACCCACACGGAGATATGAGTATTGGTGATGCTTTGGTGGCTTTGGGGCAAAAAGATTTATTGATTGATACACAAGGGAACTGGGGAAATATTTTAACGGGTGACAGAGCAGCGGCTCCTCGTTATATTGAAGCACGTTTATCAAAATTTGCTTTAGAAGTTGTATTTAATCCTAAAACAACAAAATGGCTTTCGAGTTATGATGGCAGAAATAAAGAACCCGAAACATTACCTGTAAAGTTTCCATTATTATTAGCACAAGGGGTAGAAGGAATTGCAGTTGGATTAGCATGTAAAATGTTACCACATAATTTTAATGAATTGTGTGATGCATCAGTTCAATCATTGAAAGGAAAACGAACAGATATTCTTCCTGATTTTGCAACAGCAGGTATGGCTGATTTTAGCAATTACAATGATGGTTTGCGTGGTGGTAAGGTTAGAGTCCGTGCAAAAATTGCTCAGTTAGATAAAAAGACTTTAGTTGTTTCTGAAATTCCATTTGGTACAACAACTGGTTCATTGATTGATACTATTGTTGCTGCGAATGATAAAGGAAAAATCAAAATCCGTAAAGTAGAAGACAATACTTCCGAAAATGTGGAGATTGTGATTCATTTGGTTCCGGGAATTTCTCCTGACAAGACCATTGATGCACTTTATGCTTTCACAGATTGTGAAGTTTCTATTTCTCCGAATGCTTGTATTATCGAAAATGATAAGCCACGATTTATTGGTGTAAACGAGATTTTGAAAATTTCTACCCGTCAGACATTGGAATTGTTGAAACGGGAATTAGAAATTGAAAAAGGAGAATTACAGGAGTCGTATTTATTTGCATCCTTGGAAAAGATCTTCATCAAAGATGAAATGTACATCGATTTCAAAAATTTTTCAGATAAAGAAACCTTGTTTGCTTATTTGGATGATAGATTTAAGAAATACAAAAAACAATTCATTCGTGTTATTACAAATGATGATTTTGAGAAGTTGACACAAATTCCGATGATTCGTATCACACGTTTCGATTCAAAGAAAGCGGATGAGAAGATGAAAGCATTGGATGCACGCATAAATGAAATTGATCACCATTTGGCAAACATGATTGATTTTGCCGTGGAGTATTTCAAAAATTTGAAAAAGAAATATGGTGTTGGAAAAGAGCGTAAGACAGAAATTAAATCGTTTGAAAATATTGTGGCTACAAGTGTTGTAGTGGCAAACGAAAAATTATATGTGAACCGTGAAGAAGGATTTGCAGGATACGGATTGAAGAAAGATGAATTTGTTGGAGAGTGTTCTGATATAGATGATATTATAGTTTTCCTGAAAGATGGAACAATGAAAGTTTCCAAAGTAGCCGACAAAGCTTTTGTTGGAAAAGATTTAATTCACATTGCTGTGTTCAAGAAAAACGATGAGCGAACGGTTTACAACGTTATTTACCGTGATGGTAAATCGGGAAGTGTGTTTATGAAACGATTCCCTGTTACCGGAGTTACACGTGATAAGGTTTACGATTTAACAAAAGGTACAAAAGAATCTCAGATATTATACTTCACTGCAAATCCAAATGGAGAAGCTGAAACAGTAGAAGTGCAGTTGAAACCAATGCCGGGATTACGCAAAGTACAGTGGGATTTGAATTTTGCTGAATTGGCCGTAAAAGGCAGAAACTCTATGGGTAATGTGGTGACGAAATATTCTGTACGAAAAATTGTATTGTCAAAAGCAGGTGTTTCCACATTGGGAGCACGTGATATTTGGTTCGATGATACTGTTCAACGTATCAATACAGATAAGCGAGGAGAATTCCTTGGAAGTTTTGCCCCTGAAGATAAAATTCTTACAATCACTCAAAATGGCCATTATAAGCTAAGTTCATTTGATGTGTCAAATCACTTTGATGCGGATATGATTTTGATTGAGAAGTTCAAACCAAAGAATCCCATTTCAGCCATTTATTTGGATGGGGAAAGTAAAACCTATTTTGTAAAACGATTTATGATTGAGCCTACTGATAAAAAAGTATTGTTTATTTCAGAATCAGAAGGCTCAAGAGTGGAGATTGTTTCTACTGAATTGCAGCCGATAGTAGAAGTGAAGTACAGTAAAGTAAAAGACAAAGAAGTTCCTTCCGAAAAAATTGATTTGACTCAATTTATAGAAGTGAAAGGAATGAAAGCGAAAGGAAATAAATTGTCGTATTCAAAAGTAAAAGATATCACCTTATTGCCACCGGTGGAAATTCCAATTGATGAAGATGTGCAGGATGAATTTGAAGAAAGTGGTATGTCGCCATTAGAAGCAATTAAAAAAGCACAAGAGCCGGCAAAAGATAAAAATTTAATCTCGATTGATCAGCAGATTAATCAGCAGATAAAATTACCATCTCAAGAGAAAAAGAAAAAACCTAAAAAAGGTAAAAAAGGAAAAGAAGGCGGAAAAGATTTGAAGCTGGATTTTTAGAGAAATAAATGATACTTTTAGTTCCCTTTATTTTCGAATTTGAGAAAAGGTAAATTATTATTTAAAAACTGCTTCTTATGCAGAGACAGAAACGGTGCTAAAAAACACTCCACTAAAAAGGTTACAAAATTATCCACCATTCTGATTAATAAATTGCAAAAGATGTTTTTTAACTTGTTTTCTTATATTTAGTTTGGTAGTAAATAAAAATTAATTTAACTTTGCTTTAGTTTGTTTAAATTGTTAGCAATGAAAAAATTATTTTTTTTGATTTTGCTCTGTTCGTGTGGGAATCTTTCTTCACAAGTAATTACATTGTCACCTGAAGCAGATTCATGGATATCTAGTGATCCGGCTGCTGTTACTTCAAATTTTGGAACCGACCCTAATCTTTATACTTATCCTTGGAGTTCTATGCCTGCCAATAGGAGGATAGTGATAAAATTCGACCTTTCGAGTCTTCTTGGTGCAACTATTTCTTCTGCATATTTAAGTTTCATGGAAATTGGTACATTTGGTTTTAATCGAACACTTTCTGTTCATAGAATTACTACTCCCTGGTTAGAAAATACTGTTACTTGGAACAGTCCTTGGTCAACTGTCGGAGGCGATTATATAGTTGCGGCTTCCGGCAATCTTAACCCTGTTTGGTGTTGTTTTGATAGAGACAGCGTTGATTTGACTGCCGTTGTTCAAAACATTGCTAATTGTACTTATTTGGATTATGGTTGGTTAATCAAAGATGGATCTGAAGACAATTCACAACAATATTGGCAATTTGCATCTAAGGAGTATGGAACTATATCTTCCCGTCCTGTTTTAAGAGTTACATATACTCCTGGCACTGCATGCACTCCTCCTCTTCCAATTGAATTACTTTCTTTTGAAGCAAATCGGGTTGGCTCTGAAATGCTTGTAAAATGTGATTGGAGCACTGCAACTGAAACTAATAATAATTATTTTGGTATTGAACGTAGTCAAGATTGCATAAACTTTTCTCAAATTGGAACTATGCTGGGTTCAGGTAATAGTTTAGTTACACAAAATTATACTTTCTATGATGACAAACCTTATTATGGCTTGTCATATTATCGTTTAAAGCAGGTAGATTTTGATGGCTCGTTTTCATATTCAGCAATAAAAACTGCGTTTATCGGTGGATTGGAAATAGTAAATATTTATCCTAGCCTTACTAGCGACTATGCAACAGTTATTATTTTAAATAGTTATGATACTGATTGCAGAGTCGAGATATTTAATAATCTTGGTCAAAAAATTTATGATACAAATATTTTTATACAAGGAAACAGAACAGAATTTAAAATTTCTTTTGTCCAATTTTCATCAGGCACTTATTCATTTCGTGCAACTTTACCAAGTGGAGAATTTACTCAAAAATTATATGTTAAATAAGATGCTTCAATAAGCAATCTTAGAATTTAGAGATTGCTACATTTTACTTTCTCCTTATCAATGTTGTTAATGCTGGGTAATTCTTAATGATACTCTATAATCTAATTAGAAATAATCAGTGGCTTTGAATTCATTCATCCTTGAAAATTACTTCTTTTGTTATTTAATTGGTTACAAAACGATAATAATACAAATCATTCTTTCTTAAAAGGTACTCAAACCAATTTCATTTTCTGTTAATCCCTCACATGATAAGTTGATGCAATTTGCCTTTTCTTGCATTTCCCAATTTAAATACCGTAATTAGTAGAACAAATCATCCCATAATTTAATATTTATAATAAATGAAATTTAAAAAATTACTATTAGGAGCTTTTGCTGTTTTTGCAATTGCGTTAAATGCATCTGCTCAATTAAATCTTACTTATCAAGCTCAATTAACCTATCCAGGAGAAACCTGCGCAAACATTTGTGGTTATGTAGATTCTACCGGAAAAGAATATGCATTAGTTGGTGCTTCATTAGGAATGTCTATCGTAGACGTTTCCGTTCCAAGTGCTCCAGTTGAAGTGTTGAGAATACCAGGACCAGACAACTTATGGAAAGAAATAAAAGTTCGTGGAAAATATGCTTATGTAACAACTGAAGCAGGTGGTGGTTTGCAGATTGTAAATATGAGCAGCTTGCCAAATACGGCAGGTGTAGTTTATCAAAACTGGGCACCAACCATTGGTGGAGCAGGTGGAGGAACTTTAGGGTCAATACATGCTTTGCACATTGATGGTAAATATGCGTATTTGTATGGAAGTAATTTATTTAATGGAGGAGCTTTAGTAGCGGATCTTACTGATCCATGGAATCCTGTGTACGTTGGTAATTATCAAAATTCTGTTTCTCCATATATTCATGATGGTTATGTACGAAATGATACAATGTATGGTGGACATATTTATGATGGCTTTTTCTCTGTTGTAGATTTTACAAATAAATCGGCACCAGTAGAATTAGCAAACCAATCTACACCAACAAATTTTACGCACAACACTTGGTTGTCTCAGGATAGCAAAACAATATTTACTACAGATGAAACAAACGATTCGTATTTAACTTCTTATGACATTTCCAATTTAGGAAGTATAAGTGAATTGGATAGAATTCAATCAAATCCAGGTTCTAATTCAATAGTGCACAATACGCATATCATTAATGTTTCTGGTAACGATTATGCAGTAACATCGTGGTATAAAGATGGTGTTGTTATTACAGATGTTGGTCGTCCTATCAATTTAGTACATGTTGGAAATTACGATAACTATGCTGGATCGGGTGGTGGATTTGAAGGCAATTGGGGAGTTTATCCTTATTTACCTTCAGGAACAATTGTAGCGTCAAACATTGACGAAGGATTGTGGGTTTTTTCTCCAAATTATGTTCGTGCATGTTACTTAGAAGGAATAGTTTCTGATAGTGCTTGTGGTGCATTGTTGAATAATGCTACAATTACTATTTCAGTTGTGAGTGTTACAGATGTAACTGATATAGTTGGTCAGTATAGAACAGGAACACCAATTCCGGGAACATATACCGTTACAATTGCTTGTCCGGGTTACACTTCTAAAGTTTTTACTGGAGTAGTTTTATCTCCAGGAATAGTAACAATTTTAAATGCTCAACTAGCTCCTTTAAGTACTGTTGCAATAAATGGAACTGTTCAGGATGTTGGAACATCAGCTCCTATAGCTTCTGCAGGAGTTTTGATAACTGATCCTTCAAACACTTATAATTTTGTGACTGACGGAACAGGAAATTTCTCTAGCTGCAATGTTGTGAGTGGAACTAATTATGGAGTTTATGCAGGGAAATGGGGATACGAGACTTATTGTGCAACAGCACAAACAATTAATTCTGGATCATCTTCTCTTTTGTATCAATTAACGCCTGGTTATTACGATGATTTTACTTTGAATTTTGGTTGGACGGTAAATACAGCTGTGGGAACTACATCAGGTGCTTGGGTTAGAGGTGTTCCATTAGGAACAATGAATGCAGGAGATGCAGCAAATCCCGGAGTTGATGATGCTACAGATTGCCATACAATGGCGTATGTTACTGGAAACACTGGAACTTCAGGTTTTGATGACGATGTAGATGGTGGTTCAACAGTTTTAACTTCACCAATATTTGATCTTACAGGTTATGTTACTCCTCAATTGAATTATACTCGTTGGTTTTACAATGCTGGTGGCTCAGGAACTCCAAACGATTCCTTAAATATTTATTTGACAAACGGTTTAACAACTGTTTTAGTAGAAACAGTGATAGAAAGTTCACCGTTGAATTCAACATGGGTTCAAAAGGCATACGACATAACAACTTTAATTGCGCCAACTGCAAATATGAAAGTAATTGTAAGAACGGCAGATGCAAGTCCGGGACACATTACTGAAGCAGGATTTGATAAGTTTTTTATTACAAATTTTGTTGGGATAAATGAAAATGCTGCAACTAATAATTCAGTTAAAGTTTCTCCAAATCCTTTTACAAACGAAACTGCAATAACCTATGAATTAAAAAATTCATTGTCGTCAAATGCAACAATTATTTTATCTGATGTAACTGGTAAAAAAGTTGCAACATTTGCTTTAACTCAAGCAAAAGGAACTGTAATGGTTAGCCCTGAGTTAAGTTCAGGAGTTTATTTTGTGAAGATTGTGAATGGAGAAGAAGTAACAACACCTGTGAAGATTTTGAAAATGAAATAGAATGGAACGCTGATGACGCAGATATAGCGGATGAAAGCGGATTTTTTTTGATTTTATAATATAAATCCCGTTAGGAATTATTCTTAACGGGATTTTTTATTTCAGAAAGCATCAATTTTCTCATCGTCATGCAGTGCCACGAAACAGCACCTCCCGATTGTGTGTTTCACTTCTAATTATGAGATCCCGTGTCGTAGCACGGGATGACAGTTGGGATGATGATTTTCCTCGAAAAATTTCCTAAAAAGAATACCCCAAACTCAAATCAAACATTAGATGAAGTGGTCCGTTATAATATTCTCCAAACTCTTCTGTGTCGAATTTTTGAATTCTATAAGACGTAGCATGGTAATAAATTATATTCATTTTATACCCAGCTCCTGCAGAAATATCCATTGTTAATCTTCCCATCTTTCCAACCTGCACACCTACAAGTAAATTAGCATTTAAGTGTCTTATGTCAAAATAAGTGTTGTTGTAATATCGATTTAAACCCCAGGCAATTCTAGCATTTGAATAAGAAAAATGCGGTGCAACATAAAATCCGTATGGAGCATAATGTCTGCGATTTACCAAATAAAATTTATGTGCATATTGAAATCTCCAGCCAGTAACTTTTAAAACATCGCTTGAGCCTTGTTTTGAAATTTTTTCAAATCCCCAATAAAAAACATTTTTACCTAAATAAGCAATGCTAACTTGATCAGACTGTTTTCTTCCGGTTGTAATTTCTGCAGTTAATCGATACTCGGATGTTAACAAGAGTACACTTCCTCCCGCTAAAAATCCAGTAACGCTTGTTTTTAAAACTAACGGTTGGAATGGAGGATAAGGTTTTTTCTTTTTTGGAGGTTGTGATAATTTGATAGTATCACCAAAAGCATGAGCTTCAATACTTAAATTACCTAGTATTGCTATGCAGAAAAATAAAAATATTATTTTTTTATAATTCATTAGCCTTGCTATTTAAATCATACCTGGCTATTGGTGCTGCTGTTTGATTGCTAAAATCATTTTTTAGGAATTTATAATATCCTGTAATAGCAATCATTGCAGCATTATCAGTACAATATTCAAATTTAGGGATAAAAACTTTCCAATCCAACTCTTTTTGGCGCTTATTCAACTTGATTCGTAATTCCGAATTAGCTGAAACACCTCCTGCTATTGCAATTTGTTTAATGTTTGTACGTTCAGAAGCAGACTCAAGTTTCGCAAGTAAAATATCAATTATGGTTGATTGAATGGATGCGCATATATCTGCTAAATGTTCATTTACAAAATTTTCATTTTTTGATTTTTCAGTATTTATAAAATTCATAAATCCAGTTTTTAAACCACTAAAGCTGAAATTAAGATCAGGGATTTGAGGTTTTGAAAATTTATAGGCATTTGGATTGCCTTCTTTTGCATACTTATCAATCAATGGTCCACCAGGATAGGGTAATCCCATTATTTTAGCTGCTTTGTCAAATGCTTCACCGGCTGCATCATCAATCGTTTCACCCAGTATTTGCATATCGAAATAATCGTTCACTAAAACAATTTGTGTATGACCGCCAGAAACAGTTAAACAAAGAAAAGGGAAAGATGGTTTTTCAATTCCTTCTTCAATAAAATGAGCCAAAATATGTCCTTGCATGTGATTTACTTCAATCAAAGGAATATTTAATCCTAAAGCAAACGCTTTTGAAAAAGATGTACCAACAAGTAAAGACCCCATTAATCCCGGACCACGGGTGAAGGCAATTGCATCAATATCTTCTTTTTTGATTCCGGCACGTTTTATTGCCTGATCTACCACAGGAATAATGTTCTGTTGATGAGCCCTGGAAGCTAATTCAGGAACAACACCTCCATAAAGTTCATGAATGCTTTGATTTGCCACAATATTGGCAAGTATTTTGCCGTCTTTTAATACAGCAGCAGAAGTATCGTCACAGGACGATTCGATTCCCAATATGGTGATGGATTTGCTCATATTTATTAACTTCGCACGGCAATGTTGTCGAACGTTTTAACGATTCAAAGGTATTAAAAAACTCTCAAACATATTATTCCGTTTTCTATCCCTAATAATATTCGTTTTGTTATTGGTTTTTCTTCTTATTCAGGTAAGAAGTGTTCAGGTTTATGCTGGACATAAGGCTGCAGAATATTTATCATCAAAATTAAATACCAAAGTCGTTATTGGAAGTGTAGATATTGAGTTTTTCAAGAAAATAGTATTGGAAGATATTTATATTGAGGATTTACATCACGACACACTTTTATATTCCAAAAAATTAAAAGTTGATATAAATAAACTTGATTTTGAAAAACATCAATTGTTTGTAAGCAGCATCATGCTATTAAATACAAAATCAAAGCTCATAAAATATGCAAAAGAAGATGATTTGAATTTACAATTCATCATTGATTTGTTTGTTGATAGCGATACAACAAAAAAAACACCTTCTAAGGCATGGGAAATACGATTTGATGAAGTTACAATGGTTAATACCGATTTTACTTATAGAAGCGAACATGATACTCTAGAAACAACAGGTGTAAACTATTTTGATTTAAATGTTAGAAAAGTAAACGGAAGACTAACTGATATTCAATTTGAGGAAGATACAATTCATGCAACTATTGATTATTTATCGGCAATTGAAAAAAGTGGTTTTGAATTACAAAATTTCAGTAGCTATGTGAATGTAAGTCCGATTGGAATAAAACTAGACGAATTAAAAATTAAAACTCCCGAAAGTACCATCTCTACAGATTTAAGTTTTAAATATCCCAACTATCGTGCTTTTAAAGATTTTATAAATAAAGTAAGAATTAAAGCAGAATTTGACAATTCACAAGTTGAGATAAATGATATTGCTTATTTCGCTCCACAACTCAAAGGCATATACAGGAATATCACAATTTCTGGAAAGGTTAGTGGAAAGGTTAGTGATTTGAAAGGTAAGGATATGGATTTGAAAATTGCTGAACATGCTGAATTTATTGGCGATGTTACAATGACAGGCTTGCCTAAAATTGATGAGACTTTATTCTATCTGAATGTAGAAAAACTAACTACTAATTATTCCGATCTGAAAGAACTTCCTATTCCTCCCTTTGAAAACAATAAAAAGTTAAATGTTCCGGCAAATCTTGCTAAGCTTGGTAAAATGAATTTTAAAGGAACATTCACGGGTTTGTATAACGACTTTTATGCTTACGGTGATTTCAGTTCCGCATTAGGAAGTTTATCTTCCGATTTGTCAGTAAGACATGATGAGCAAAAGGACAAAGCAGTTTACAAAGGAAAATTAAAATCTCGTTCTTTTGATTTTGGAAAATTTTTGGATGCAAAGCTTTTAGGAAAAGCTACTATGGATGTAAATATTGATGGCGAAGGTTTTACGTTGGAAGATGTTGCTGCGAAATTAACAGGAAGCGTTAAAACTGTAGAGTTTAATAATTATACGTATCAAAATGTTGCTGTAGAAGGAACAATTGCAAAACAAATTTTCAAAGGAAAATTAAATGTAAAAGATGACAATATTGATTTTGATTTTATTGGTGATGTTGATTTTACAGGAAAATTGCCTAAGCTGGATTTTATTACTACATTAAATAGAGCAAATTTAACAGCATTACAGTTTGTGAAATCTGATAAAAAAATGGAACTGTCTACCCAGTTGCTTATAAATGTCACGGGTAATAACGTTGATAATTTAATTGGATTTATAAGTTTTGATAATACTATTTACAATGAGAACGACAAATTATACAAATTAAGTGTATTCGAACTTAACTTGGATAACGAAAGTGGAGTGAAATCCATTAAATTATTATCTGATTTTGTTGATGCTAGAATTAAAGGTCAGTTTGAAGTGCTTGAGTTGCAAAATGCATTTACAAAAGTACTTAGTACTTACATCCCTTCTTACTTCGATAATAAAACGATCACAAATAATTCAGTTCAAAATTTTGATTATTCATTTTTGTTTAAGAAAACAGAAACAATATTAAGTTTACTTGCTCCAACTGTAAAAATTGCTCCCAAAACCTTAATCAAAGGAAATTTTAATTCTACCAGCAAACAGTTTACATTGAGTGGAAATTCAGATAAAATTAGTTTTTCTGATGTTGTATTTAAAAATTTATCTGCTATTGGAGCAACAACAAACGACCGTTTAGATTTTAGTGTTTCAAGTGAACGATTATTGTTGACTGATAGTTTAGGGTTAACCGATTTTGGTATTCATACAATTACACGTTCAGATAGTGTGAATATGCAACTAGTTTGGAATAGTAGAACCGAAAGAGAGTATCGTGGAGATGTGAAATCATTTCTGAACTTTAAACCTAATAATAAAATTGAGTTCAAAATTCTGCCATCAGTGGTGATCATTTCCGATTCTGTTTGGAATGTTGACAAGGATAATTATGTTGTTATTGATACTTCACATATAAATATAAAAGCATTAACATTTGAGCACGAAAATCAGCTTATTTCCTTAAACGGAATTGTTTCTGAAGATAAGAATGATCAATTGAAAGTTAAATTGGAAGAATTTAATCTAGAACACATAAATTTATTTACAAGTCAAGCTGGATTAAACTTAAAAGGATTTGCTAATGGCGAAACCATAATTAATAATGTGTATAATAATGTTGTTCTTACAAGCGATTTAGATTTCAAGGCATTATATATAAATAACAATGAAATTGGAAAAGGTGATGTTGCAAGCGTTTGGGATCAAACAAAGGATGCGTTGTATTTACATGGTTCGTTTACTCAAAATGAAATTCCTAATATTTCTTTTGCGGGATATTATTATCCTAAAAAGGAAGAAAACAATCTTGACATGGAGTTGAATTTGCAAGCTGTAAGAATGCAAATGCTTCTTCCTTATGTAAAAGATTTTTGTTCAGAGTTTGATGGTCTTTTGTCGGGCAGTATGACTATTAAAGGTTCTACCAAAAAACCTGAAGTGAACGGATTGTTAAATGTAAATGCAAACAAGGTTAGAGTGAATTACTTAAATACGTATTATAAGTTCACTCATGATATTGTAATTGAAAGTGGTTCGTTTGGTATTGAAGGAATGACTATTTATGATATGCCTCATAATAATAAAGCGGTTGTTAACGGAAAAGTATATCATGATAATTTTAAAAATTTTCAGCTCGATTTTGATATTCGTACAAATAAATTTATGTGTTTGAATACTACTGAAGCAGATAATAGTTTGTATTACGGACAAGCATATGTAACAGGGATTGTCAATATTTTCGGTTTTGTAAATAATGAATTATTGATTGATGCGAATGTAAAGACAGAAAAAATCACATCGAATGATAAAACAGATAAGGTAAACTTCCTTTCAAAAACTGAACTTACGAAAGTGTTTATTCCTTTAGGAGGAACAACAGAAGTAACACAAAATAATTTTATTACGTTCATCAAAAAAGACAGTTCATTAAAAGTGAATGATAACTACCAAGTTTCATTGGGCGGTATGGTTTTAAATTTTGATTTGGATGTTACGCCTGATGCTGAGATTCAATTAATATTTGATCAAAAGGTTGGAGATATTATTAAGGCAAAGGGAAGTGGTAATTTGAATTTAAAAATTGATAAAGGAGTTTTTAAAATGTATGGTGATTATTTAATTGAAAATGGAGATTACTTATTCACGCTTCAGAATATTATCAATAAAAAGTTTGACATCAAAAAAGGAGGAACAATTAAATGGAGCGGAGTGCCATACAAAGCAGATTTAAATATTAGTGCAGTGTATAAAGCAAGAGCAAGTATCAAAACATTTTTCCCCGAAGATTCAACCAATACAGCCTATAAAAAACGTTATCCTGTAGATGTTGTGATGAATATGACGAGCGATTTATTGTCACCTGAAATTGAATTTGAAATTGGATTACCTACTGTTGATGCAGCTACACGTCAAACTGTTATGAGTTATATTAATAATGATGCGGAAGAAAACCGACAAGTATTTTCATTATTGATTCTAAATAGTTTTGTTACACCATATCAATTAAGTAATTCTGGTAGTGGAGGACCAACGGTAGCAGATGGAGTTAACTCCAATACAAGCGAAATGCTCTCCAACCAATTGAGTAATATGCTTAGCAAAATAAGTAACGACTTTGATATTGGTGTAAATTATCGTCCCGGTGATGCCATTACAAAAGATGAATTGGAAGTTGCATTATCTACTCAATTATTTGATGATAAACTTACAGTTGAAGGAAATATAGGAAACAATTCTAATTCGCAAAATGCGAATAGTGTGGTTGGTGATGTGAATATTGACTATAAATTAACTGAGGATGGTAAAGTGAGAGTAAAAGCGTTTAATAAAGCAAACGATAATAGTCAAGCGGCAATTAATGGTGCATACACACAAGGTGTTGGAATATTTTACAGAGAAGAATTTAATACAATTGGAGAATTGTATAAACAATATTTGCATACCATAAAAGGGTGGAAGGGGAGTGGAAAAAAAGAAGAAGAAACTACTCCGTAAAATTCCTTACTCAATTTTCAAGGAGTGTCCCATTTTATCTCTTTTAGTTTGCAGATAAAATTTATTGTGTTCGTTTGATTCAATTTCAATAGAAACATTATCAACTATTTCTAATCCATATCCAATAAGTCCGGCACGTTTTTTTGGATTATTACTCATCAATCTTATTTTTGATACTCCAAGATCTCTTAATATTTGCGCACCAACACCATAATCACGTTCATCAGATTTAAATCCTAAATCTTCGTTTGCTTCAACTGTATCACGTCCTTCTTCTTGCAATTTGTATGCTTTCAATTTATTCATCAATCCAATTCCACGACCTTCTTGATTCATATAAACAATTACGCCCTTTCCTTCTTTTTCAATCATCTCCATTGATTTATGAAGTTGTGGACCGCAATCACATCTGCAAGAACCAAAAATATCACCAGTTAAACATGATGAGTGAACTCTTACTAAAATAGGTTCATCTTTTTCCCATTTTCCTTTTGTTAATGCTAAATGTTCTTGGTCGTTTGTTGTTTGTCGATATGCTACCAAATCAAAATTGCCCCATTGTGTTGGCATTTTCACTTCCACATCTTTTGTGATGATACTTTCATTTTTTATTCTGTAAGCAATTAAATCTTCAATTGAAATAATTTTTAGATTGTGCTTTTTTGAAATTTCTATCAATTCAGGCAAACGTGCCATTGTTCCATCTTCATTCATTATTTCAACCAAAGCACCAGCAGGTTCAAATCCGGCTAAACGAGCTAAATCAACCGTTGCTTCTGTATGCCCCGCTCTTCGTAGAACCCCACCATTTTTTGCTTTTAAAGGGAAAATATGTCCTGGCTTACCAAATTCTTCAGGTTTAATACTTGGATTTATAAGTGCTTGTACTGTTTTCGAACGATCAGAAGCGGAAATACCTGTAGTGCAACCGTATCCTAATAAGTCAACTGAAACAGTAAATGCAGTTGAATGTTCTGCTGTATTATTTGTGACCATCATTTCTAAACCCAATTCAGAACAACGTGCTTCTGTAATAGCAGCACAAATTAGTCCGCGCCCATGTGTAGCCATGAAATTAATTACTTCAGGAGTAACATTTTGAGCAGCAGTAAGAAAATCACCTTCATTTTCACGACTTTCATCATCCACTACAATAATCACCTTTCCCGCTTTCAAATCGGTAATTGCTTCTTCAATGGTATTTAAAATAGATTTCATGCTTATTGTTTGAGGGTACAAAGATAGCAAAAAATACTTGTTTTGCTTTATTTATGGAGATAGTGAGGGTTGGGAATGAAAGTAAAACCTAGTATTGACAAGTGTTTGATATTACTTATATAAAATTTTAGTTATTGTAACTCCTAATCCATAGCCCTCATAATACGGATTATGTGGTCCTGAGCCCTGTCCATTGGATACGTGCATCCATTTTGTGCACAATTTTAAAGTGATATTTTCATTCATTTTATATCCAAAATCAACACCAGCGCGTAACATAAAATTGTATAAGTCACCTCCAGGAGGAAAGTTTTTACCATAAAATATAGCGCCTGCTGATGCTGTTCCTGAAACAGAAAAACGATTCATTTCGAAAATATTCTGACTGAATTTTAAAACAGGGCCAGCACCAAACGCTGCTGTTTTTATATAAACCAAATTGTTGTTGGTTGAAGTATACCAATCGAGAGAAGTTCCCCATGCATATGTTGCAGTCAAACCAACATCAATATTTAATTTTGCTTTTTTAAAATAGTTTGTCCAGAAAAGTGCATTTAAAGAGGTAGTATGAATGGTTTGATAATTACTGGAAGGCCAAATGAATTCAGGTCCAATTTCAATTTTTGCTTTGATAGATTTTGGTAAAACCGCACTATTTTCTTGTGAGAATAATTGATTTACATTCATAAAGAAAAAATATATCAAGCAAAAAAATGTTCTAAGAATTGAATTCATTTAGTTTTCTTGTTAGAATAAAGGACTAAATTATTTTTATGTCAGGAAGTTGAGTATGAAGTGTGTCAGGAAAGATTATGATAATTATCATGATTGAAAATCCAATAGAAGTATAAAGCGGGTGTTTATTTACCTCGGAATTATGACTATTAGTCAAATTTTTTCATACAAAACAATATGAAAATTGAAGTTAAATAGAAATAGGAAAGCCCCTGATTATCAGGGGCTTTCCTCGTAGCGAGATCGGGAGTTGAACCCGAGACCTCAGGGTTATGAATCCTGCGCTCTAACCATCTGAGCTACCTCGCCATATGGTTTTTGAGGGCGCAAATATAGTGTTTATCTTTTCATAATAAATAGGCACTTTAAATATTTTTAACAAAACACCAATATTGGAAGATTGATAATTTTTTATATATTGCGTGAGATTTGTTTAAAGTACAATTCAGATGGCAAAGAAGAAAAATTCGCCTAAAAAGGTGAAAAAAAATATAAAATCGGCTAAATCAAAGCCAGTGAAGAAGGCAAAGGTTACCAAACCTGCTAAAAAGTCGCCCCCTAAACCTGCCCGTCCGAAAGGCGGGAAGACTGCTAAGCCTGTAAAGTCAGCTAAACCCAAAGCAAAAAAGGTAGTTAAACCCATTAAAAAGAAGGTATCTAAACCAATTGCTAAACCTGCCCGTCCGGTAGGCGGGAAAGTTGTTAAAGTTGCGCCTAAAAAAGCTGTTAAACCAACCCCGAAGGGATCCAATGGGACAAAAGTTGTTAAAAAGCCAATTGCAAAAGTTGAGATTGTTAAATCTAAAGGCTCAAATAAGCCTTTGAAAGAAGAAAAAATTGTGAAATTGGCAGTAAAGACTACAGAAAAAGAAAGTATCAAGCCCTCAAAAGATAAGAAACCAAGAGGAAAAGGTGGAAGAAAGCCGAAAAGAAAAGATGGAGAAGATGATGAACCTGAAATTGTTCACGATGAATTGATTGAACAATTGATTCAAAGCACAAAAAAGAAAAAGGCTGGTCCGAAAGTTCCAAAAATTTTGAAAACTTTTGTGAATCCAATGACTTCGCTTACTGTTGCACCTGAGAACGCAGGAAAAAAAGGAGGATCAATTCCCAAAAAAGAACCAAAAGGAAAATTCGAATTAGAATATGTGATTCGTACTTCTGCGGGTATACTTTATGAATTTATTACTACACCTAGTGGTTTATCTGAATGGTTTGCTGATGATGTGAACATTCGTGATGGGATATTTACTTTTTTCTGGGATGGAAGCGAACAAAAAGCAAAATTGCTTGGTTTTAAAGAAGAAAAATTTATTCGATTGAGTTGGATTGACAAACCAGATGGAATGTATTTTGAATTCCGTATCGAAAAAGATGAACTTACCGGTGATATTTCATTGATCATTATAGATTTTGCTGATGAAGCAGCTGATATGCAAACATCTAAGCTTTTGTGGGATAGTCAAGTGAATAAATTGTTGGGTGTTTTAGGCTCTAATTAATTTTTATTCTTTTGATGTGAAAGCCATCCTAAAAAACAATCTTTCATTTTTAGTACCCTATTTTCTTTTTCTCCTGATTGGTGCTGTCGTTATTTTTGTTAATTCTAAAGCAGAAACACATCTTTCAATCAATTCATTTCACAATTCATTTTTTGATACAGTTAATACTTACACCACATATTTAGGAGATGGCTTTACAGCTGCTCTTTTGATTTTGATGATGTTGGCTGTTAAGTATCGTTATTTTATAATTCTTGCTTTATCTAATGTGGTTTCTGCTTTGATTGCTCAAGCATTAAAGCATTTTGTTTTTAATGATGTTGTGCGACCAAAGAAATTTTTTGAAGGAATTCAAGATTTATATTTTGTTCCTGGAATAGAAAATCATATGTTTAATAGTTTCCCATCAGGACATACTACTTGTGCATTTGCTTTATATATGTCGTTTGCCTTACTTACTAAAAATCGCTTTTATAAATTGTTATTTTTAATGCTAGGTTTACTTACCGGGTATTCCCGAATATACTTATCGCAACATTTTTTCGAAGATGTTTATGCCGGTTCTATTATTGGAGTTTCTACTTCTATAGTTGTTTTCTATTTTGTTCAGAAGAAAAATCATCCTTGGATGGAAAATTCTCTTGTAAATTTCTTCAAAAATGAACGCTAGTGCACTCAGATATAACATTGTTATAACTTTAGGTGCATTATTATTATTTGTCCCGTTTTTAGGTGCTGTACATTTATTTGATTGGGATGAAATTAATTTTGCAGAATGTGCCAGAGAAATGCTGGTAACTCAAGATTATTTCTCAGTTAAAATAAACTACCAAGCCTTCTGGGAAAAGCCTCCCATTTTTATTTGGATGCAAGCACTTTCAATGAATGTGTTTGGTGTAAATGAATTTGCTGCACGATTGCCTAATGCTATTTGCGGAGTTGTTACATTGCTTGTTCTCTTTAATATTGGCAGACGATTAGTTGATGAGCGTTTCGGACTATTGTGGGTATTAGCATACGCAGGTTCATTCCTTCCTCATTTTTATTTTAAATCAGGAATCATTGATCCATGGTTTAATCTTTTTATTTTTTGTGGAATTTATTATTTTATTGTTTTTACAAATAATAAAAGTACACGACTCTTAATTTTATCAGCTTTATTTATTGGATTAGGAATTCTAACCAAAGGTCCCGTTGCCGGATTGGTATTTGGATTATGCGTTGGAGTATTTTGGACTTTAAAACGTTTTCAATCCATTATGAGTGTTAAACACATTATCATTTATGGTTTGGCTGTTGCTTGTGTTGGTGGTTTGTGGTTCTTAATGTTGTATTTAACTGGACATGCTGAAATCATCAAAGAATTTTTTGTATACCAAATCCGTTTGTTAAATACCCAAGATGCTGGACATGGTGGTCCGTTTTTTTACCATTGGATTGTTTTGTTGATTGGTTGTTTTCCTTTATCCATATTTGCTTTAAGAGCATTCAGAAGAAGCTCTTATGATACGCCTTATCAAAAACATTTTAAGTTGTGGATGATGATTTTGTTTTGGGTGGTGTTGATTTTATTTAGTTTGGTTAAAACTAAAATTGTTCATTATTCATCTTTGTGTTATTTTCCTTTGAGTTTTTTAGGCGCTTATGTAATGTATAAGTTGGTTAGCGGAGAAATGAAGTGGAAAAAAAGTACAAGTATTTTATTGATTATTTTCTCTACCATAATTGGAATTGCAATTTCAGCCCTTCCAATCATCGATAAATACAAACAAAAAATTATTGATGCCGATTTAATCAAAGATATATTTGCTGTAGAAAACTTAAAAGCAACAGTTTCCTGGAGTGGAATAGAATGGTTGATTGGAATTATTTTAATTGTTGGAGTAGGAGCAATGCTGATTTTAATTAAACGAGGAAATGTAAAATGGGGAATTATTGGAATATTTATGATTAGTTTATTTGCTGTGAACATGTCTTCGGTATTGGTTGTCCCAAGAATAGAAAAATATTCACAAGGAGCAGCCATTGAATTTTATGAATACTTGCAAGGAAAAGATTGTTATGTGGAAACGATAAGCTTCAAGAGCTACGCACATTTATTTTATTCGCACAAACAACCACAAACAAATCCTAATAGCTTTAACAGCGACTGGTTGCACCATGGTGCAATTGATAAACCAGCATACTTTGTAAGTAAGATTACTGCCTTAGAAGATGTTGCAAAATATTATCCTGAACTAAAAGAAATCTATCGCAAGAATGGATTTGTGTTTTGGATGAGGAGTGTGAATTAATCTTCTCGCCTATAGCATGGTGTCGCAATTTGCGACACCATTAACGAATAAAAACTTGATATCACAAATTGTGATATCAAGATAAATGAAGTTTATGGCTAAGCTGGGTAAGTTTTAAGGTCGCAATTTGCGACCTTAAGATTTTGTCGAAGATTCTAAATATATATCACATGCATTTAGACACATTGTTTTTTTTCTAGTAGTAATTAATAAGAATAATTGAATCCCTCATGTTGTTCCAGTATTTTACCTGAATGGGCATCCACTATAATTATTTCGTTTTTGTGATTGACATTGCTTTCTTTTGTTGTTATATCAAGCATCCAAATAAAAGATCCGACTTCATCATCATATAATAAATGTGCTTGGTAACGTTTTCCCTTGAGATCTTTAATTTTTCTTAATTCATTAATTGCTTCTTCTGGGCTAATTATTTTTTCTTTTTCAGGATACTTTGAAATATTTGGAAAATCGAAGTCCTCTAATATCTTTCCTGCAGAAGAAAGCAAAAGAATAGCTGATCCATTTTCATATTCGTTTACATAGCTGTAGTGAAGCACATAATCAGGGATAGTTGTGTCTGCTTTCATTTCTGGACTCATGATTTCTCTGTCAATTATCCTACCTCCGTAATAACTAAAGTCTTTGAATCGTTCAGCTCCTAACCAATTTTTAAGATAAGCATTTGCCGAATTTTGAATAATTATAGGTAAATCTTTAAAGTTAGAGGGTGCTTTTTTTGTTTGCTCTGCACCATAAAAGGTGTGTTTAGTCGATCTTATAGGCTTCGGTTTGTCACATGAAATAAGAAAACAACAAATTATACCTATAAATAGAATACATTTTCTCATTTCTTCTTCTCATATCTCTTACACTTGTTCAATCCTAAATTATAAAAGAAGTGAGTGAATGAAACTCGCAAAACGCCTATTCCATATTTAGCACTTCTACTAAAGTTGATAGAAGATGCTTCAGGGAAATACTTAGTTGGACAAGTAATTTCAGCAATTTCGAAACCTGCCATAAAAATTTGAGAAATCATTTCATTATCAAAAACAAAATCATCGTTATTGGCTTCGTAGTTCACCGTTTCTAAAACTTCACGAGAAAAAGCACGATAGCCAGTATGATACTCAGATAATTTTTGATTGATTAAAATATTCTGCGAAAGCGTTAAACAACGATTGAAAATGTATTTATACATCGGCATTCCGCCTTTCAATGCACCTTTTCCTAAAATACGTGAACCAAATACAACAGGATATAAATCGTTGGCAATTATATGTGCCATTGATGGAATCAAATGAGGAGTATATTGATAATCGGGGTGAAGCATGATGACGATATCGCCACCTAATTCCAAGGCTTTATCATAACAGGATTTTTGATTTCCACCATATCCTCTGTTTTTCTGATGTTTGATGATGTGCTTTATTCCGAGTCGGGTAGCTACTTCAACTGTATCATCTTTACTCACGTCATCTACCAATACCACTTCGTCAACAATATCAAAAGGAATTTCTTTGTATGTTTTTTCTAGTGTAAGGGCTGCATTGTAAGCAGGCAGTACCACAACTACTTTTTTATTGTTTATCATTTTACAGGCTTCTTAGAGCAAAAATAACAAAATCATGAGAATATGCGTTCTATTTTCTTAGCATAGTTATTGTTATATTTGTGAGATAATGAAAACACTCTATAAATTCATTTTAAAATCCTACATCGGTCCGTTTGTAATGACATTCTTCATTGCGATGTTTGTGTTTTTTATGATGTTTATTTTTAAGTATATCGATGATTTTGTTGGGAAGGGAATTGATGCTAGTATTTTGGCTGAATTGTTCTTTTATTTTTCTCTTACAACCATTCCAATGGCATTACCTTTAGCCATTTTACTTTCTTCTTTAATGACATTTGGTAATTTGGGTGAACATTTTGAGCTTACTGCCATGAAGAGCTCCGGATTGTCCTTACAAAAAGTGATGTCGCCATTAATTGTTACGACCATTTGTTTATCCATTGCTGCATTTTATTTTTCCAACAATATTTTACCTTATACCAATTTAAAAGCAGGTTCATTGTTATACGATGTCCGTGAATCAAAGCCAGCATTGTTATTTAAGGAAGGCGTTTTTAATAATAGTATTCAAGGATTCAGTATCAGAGTGGATAAAAAAGAGAAAGATGGAAAAACTTTAGGTGATATAATGATTTATGATCACAGAGATATGAAAGGAAACACTACTGTTTTGTCGGCCAAATGGGGTAAAATGGAAGAGACAGCTGATAAAATGTTTTTGGTACTTTCTTTAAAAGATGGAGTGAGTTATAAAGAAATGAACGATAATCCCAAAGATGCACAAACCCGACCTTTGATTCGTGATAAGTTTGAAGAAAGAGTTATTCGTTTTGATTTATCAGAATTTAAGATGAACAGAACAAATGAAGATTTGTTTAAGAGTAATTATCAAATGATGACGCTTTCACAATTAAACTATGTTGCAGATTCGTTGTATTTGAAGAATTATATGCGCAGAAATGATTTCGGTAAAAATTTAAAGAATTCTTATTATAGTAAGTCTACCGCATATTTTGCAAAGTTGGATTCCAATAAAATAGAACTGAATTCAAAAGATTACTTTTCAGATTTATCAAAACCGCAAAAATTAAGTGTAATTGATGCAGCAACAAATATGGTTAGGAATGCCAAAGCTTCTGCAGAGGGAATGAATTCAGATATAATTTCAGAAGAATATTCAATTTTTAGATGCAATGTAGAATGGCATAGAAAATTTACTCTTTCAATCGCTTGTTTGGTTTTGTTTTTCATCGGAGCGCCATTGGGCGCAATTATCCGAAAAGGTGGTTTAGGAATGCCGGTGGTTGTTTCAGTTGTGTTTTTTATCACTTTTCATATTTTATCCATTTCAGGAGAAAAATTAGCAAAAGAAGGAGAAGTTCTTCCATATCAAGGAATGTGGATGGCAACGGCTATACTTTTACCAATTGGAATTTTTCTTACAATAAAAGCAACATCGGATAGTACTCTGTTTGATATGAATGCTTATATCGATCCTATTAAAAGATTATTCAGCAAAAAATCTGCTCAGTAACATATGAAGATATTACAGATTTGCAGTAAAATTCCTTATGCCCCTAAAGATGGTGGTGGTATTGCAATGAATATCTTAACTCAAGGATTGATGAATCAAGGAAATTTGGTTCATGTTTTAGCAATTAGTACTCCCAAACATTTTTTGAATGAAGATGCGATTGATTCAGACTATAAAAGAAGTACTTCTTTTCAATCTGTTTTTATTGATACATCGGTAAAACCAGTTAATGCAATTCTTAATTTATTTAGCTCTAAATCATATAATGTTGTTCGTTTCTATTCACTAGCATTCGAAAAAGTGTTAATCGAAAAATTAAAGTCAGAACAATACGATATTATTCAACTGGAATCACTTTGGGTGACACCTTATTTTGATGTAATACGAAAACATTCAAAAGCAAAAATTGTTCTTCGTTCACATAATGTAGAATATTTGATTTGGGAACGATTGGCATCAGAAGCTACAGGTATGTTAAAAAAGAAGTATTTGAGTTTGCTTGCTAAACGTTTGAAAAATTATGAATTAAATTTATTAAATAAGTATGATGCAATTGCTTGTATAACGGAATTAGATGCTTCTGTGTTTAAAAAAGCGGGTTGCACAATTCCTATTGTTCATATTCCTTTTGGAATTGATTTAGAAAAATATAAAGTAGATGATACTGATTTAGAAAAGCCTTCTGTGTTTCATATTGGAGCAATGGATTGGCAGCCCAATATTGATGGTGTTAATTGGTTTTTGAACAACGCATGGGATAAATTAATTGCTTTGTACCCCTCGCTAAAATTATATTTAGCGGGAAAAAATATTTCGTCAAATTATAATCAAAAGAATGTTATTATTGATGGAGAAGTGGCAAACGCACATCGTTATATAAGTTCAAAATCAATTATGGTTATTCCACTTTCATCTGGAGGTGGAATTCGTGTCAAAATAATAGAAGGAATGGCTTTGGGTAAAACAATTATTTCTACTTCAATTGGAGCAGAAGGAATTGAGTATGAAAACAAAAAAAATATTTTGATTGCTGATTCTCCAAGTGAGTTTGTTGATGCTATAGACAAATGCGTAAATGATAGTACTTTTGCAGATATGCTAGGTAGAAATGCAAGAATATTGATTGAAACCAAACACAACAACAAACTTATTTGTAGTAAATTATCAGATTTCTATAAATCATTGCTTAATTAATGAAACTATTCGTTCTTTTATCGCGAGTGCCTTATCCTCTTGAAAAAGGGGATAAACTTCGTGCGTTTAATCAGATTAAAGAGCTATCACGCAAACACCAAATAGTTTTATTTGCATTGAACGATACAAAGTTGGATGAGAAAGCAATGACAGAATTAAAAAAGTACTGTGTTGCAATTTCAATTGTAAAGTTTTCCAAATTTACCATCTTCTTTAATTTAGTAAGAGCTTTCTTTAATGGAAAACCTTTGCAAGTAGGTTATTTCTATTTTGATAAAGCTCAAAAAAAGGTAGATGAATTAATAGCAAAGCATAAGCCTGATCATATCTATTGTCAACTTATCCGCACAGCTGAATACATAAAAAAATATCCGCATATTCCAAAAACGTTGGATTATATGGATGTGTTTTCAAAAGGAATGGAAAGAAGAAAATCTACCGAGCCATTTTATATGAAGCCTTTTTTGGCTATGGAGTATCGTAGATTAAAGAGATATGAAAACAAAGTGTTTGCTTATTTTACAACTAAAACAATTATTACAGAACAGGATAAAAATTTTATTCCTCATCCTCAAAAACAAAATATTGTTGTTGTGCCAAATGGGGTAGATACTACTTACTTTAAACCAATTGTTCACAAAAAAGAGTTCGATTTGTTGTTTAACGGTAACATGAATTACCCTCCGAATATTGAAAGCGTTGAATATCTGGTAGAAAAAGTAATGCCATTTGTATGGCACAAATTTCCAAACACTCGTTTGTTGATTTCTGGAGCCTCTCCGAGTAAAGAAATTTTGGATTTAGCATCTGATAAAGTTATTGTTTCGGGTTGGGTAGATGATATTAGAATGAATTTTGCAAAGTCGAAAATTTTGGTTGCACCTATGCAAATAAGCATAGGATTGCAAAATAAATTATTGGAAGCTATGGCTATGCAACTTCCTTGTATTACATCTTCTTTAGCAAACAATGCATTAGGGGCTAAGCCTAACGAACAAATTCTAGTAGCAGATACTCCAGAGCAATATGCCCGTCATATTATTGATCTTTTGCAAAATGAAGCAAAAGCTAAACAGATTGCTATGAATGGCTACCAATTTGTTGTGAATGGCTTTAATTGGCAGAGTACAACCGCTATTTTGGAGAAATTAATCTCTCGTAAATAATCTTTTTTAAAAATAAATTTGCTTTTTAACTTTAAACCGACTTATATTTGTCCCAGAAATGAAAAAACAATTATTAAATAACATGTGGTGGTGGTCGTACTCTTTGAGGACGGCATAAGCTATTATTTAATATTAAGATATTTTAATAACGCCTGTTCTCTATATGAACAGGCGTTTTTTTATTGTCTTAACTCAAGCAAATGAATTTTAAAATTACCATAACATCTAAAAAAATATTAGCAGATACTTTCACAACGGTGAGTATTTATTTGAAATTACGTGATAAATTTCCAAATAGTATTTTATTGGAGAGCTCCGATTATCATGGAAATGAAAATAGTTTTTCATTTATCTGTTGTAAACCCATCGCAGGAATAAAGGTGGAGAATGAAACAATTGTCAGTTCTTTCCCGGATGGCTCATCAGTAGTAAAAAAAATTGATAGATCGGTTTCTGTTTCAGAAGAAATAATGGCGTTTGGAGATTGTTTTGAGATAGAAATGAATCTAGCTTTTGCAGATAAAGCAATGAATGGAATGTTTGGTTATATCGCTTTTGATGGAGTAAGATATTTTGAAGAAATTGATATAAAATCTAAAATGAAAGAACAAAAGAGTATTCCTGATGTTTTTTATAATATTTATCAATTTGTTATTGCTATTGACCATTTCAAAGATGAAATTACAATCTTTCAACACTCGTTTTCAAATGATGACAATGGAATAGAGCTGTTGGAGACATATATAAAGAATAAAAATTTCGCTTCTTATAAATTTAAATCAGATGGAAATGAAGTCTCAAATTTTACAGATGAAGAATTTATTGAAATAATTAAAAAAGGAAAATCACATTGCAAAAGAGGAGATGTATTTCAAATGGTGCTTTCTCGTGAATTTTCTCAGCAATTCAAAGGCGATGATTTTAATGTTTATAGAGCTTTGCGTTCAATAAATCCGTCACCATATTTGTTTTATTTTGATTATGGTAATTTTAAATTATTTGGTTCTTCTCCGGAAGCACAATTGATAATTAAAAAGAATATAGCTTCTATACATCCTATTGCAGGTACTTTTAAACGTACAGGAAATGATGTATCGGATGCCGAATCAGCAGAAAAATTAAAATCTGATGTAAAAGAAAATGCTGAACACGTAATGCTGGTTGATTTAGCCAGAAATGATTTGAGCAGAAACTGTACTGACGTGAAAGTGGAGAAATTTAGAGAAATTCAATATTATTCTCATGTTATTCACCTAGTTTCAAATGTTTCGGGTAAATTAAAATCCAATGTGCCAATTATGAAAATTGTTGGAGATACCTTTCCTGCTGGTACATTGAGCGGAGCACCAAAACATAAAGCCATGCAGTTGATTGATGCATACGAAAAAGGAAATAGAAGTTTTTATGGTGGATGTATTGGATTTTTGGGATTTGATGGTACATTTAATAGCGCAATTATGATTCGTTCCTTTTTGAGCAAGAATAATACACTTTTTTATCAAGCAGGTGCTGGTGTAGTGGAATCATCGAATGAAGTAAGTGAATTAAATGAAGTTAATAATAAGCTGGCAGCTTTGAAGAAGGCGATTGAGTTAGCTTCAGGCATTTGAAAATTGAAAAATTGTAATATTGGAAAGTTGAAAGATTTAGCACAAATAGTAATAACAATGAAAAATTAAGAACATTTATGGGAAAGATTAAACAATTTGAGGATTTGGATATTTGGAAAGAAGCAACAAATATTGCTATTGAGATTTATTTAATTAGTGAAAGAGGAAAATTGAAAACAGATTTTGGTATGAAGGATCAAATTAGAAGAGCAGCTATGTCTATCTCTGATAATATTGCCGAAGGATTTGAATATGAAAGTAATATGCAATTTATCAGATTTTTAAGGTATTCAAAAGGTTCGCCAGGTGAGTTAAGGAATAAGTTATATGTATTGAAAAAAGTAGATTTTATAGATGAAGAATTTTATGAGTCTATGCATAAAAGATTGATAGATTTATCAAAACAAATTAGTGGATTTATAAAATACTTAAGAGAATTCGAGAGGAACAAGAATTTTAATAAACAGAGTAATTAAAAATAATTTTCAATTTTTCAATTTTTCAATTTGCAATTCTCATGAAGATATTGGTATTAGATAATTACGACAGTTTTACCTACAACTTAGTTCACTACTTGGAAAAAGTGAGTGACGCTACAATTGAAGTTCATCGCAATGATAAAATTTCCTTGAAAGAAATTGAAAAGTTTGATAAAATTTTGTTGTCGCCCGGCCCAGGAATTCCTTCTGAAGCTGGAATATTATTAGATGTGATAAAAACGTATGCTTCTTCAAAAAGTATTTTAGGTGTTTGTCTCGGACAACAAGCTATTGCAGAAGCCTTTGGTGGTTCATTGAATAATATGACGGAGGTATTTCATGGTGTTTCTACTCCAATTGAAATTGTTGCTGAAGATCCGTTATTCAAAAATGTTCCTAAAAAATTTAATGTTGGTAGATATCATTCCTGGTGTGTTAATAAAAGTGATTTTCCAAAAGATTTGGAAATAACAGCTGTTGATGAAAAGGGAAACATTATGGCTTTGAAACATAAAACGTTTGATGTAAGTGGAGTGCAGTTCCATCCAGAGAGTGTTTTAACGGAGCACGGATTACAAATGATTGAAAATTGGATTAAAAAATAATGAAGACTATACTAAATAATTTATTTGAACATAAAACTTTATCGCAAAGTGAAGCGAAAGAGGTGTTATTCAATATTGCCTCCGAAAAGTATAACTCTTCGCAAGTAGCAGCTTTTATGTCGGTTTATCTTATGCGTTCAATAACTGTTGAAGAATTGTCGGGATTCAGAGATGCGATGTTGGAATTGTGTTTAAAAATAGAATTTGATTCAAATGAGTCGATTGATATTGTTGGTACGGGTGGCGATGGGAAAGATACTTTCAATATTTCAACTCTATCTTGTTTTGTGGTTGCTGGAGCAGGAATAAAAGTAACCAAACATGGGAATTATGGTGTATCATCTATAAGTGGTTCTTCAAATGTGCTGGAAGCAATTGGCTATAAATTCACAAACGATATAAGTGTTTTGCAAAAGCAATTAGATAAATCAGGAATTTGTTTTTTGCACGCCCCTCTTTTTCATCCTGCAATGAAAAGTGTTGCGCCCATCAGAAAAGAATTGGGTGTTCGTACCTTTTTTAATATGCTTGGACCAGTTGTGAATCCTTGCCTTCCAAAATATCAATTGTTGGGTGTTTATAATTTAGAAATGGCTCGTTTGTATAATTATTTATTGCAGAATACAAAAACGGATTACTCTATTGTTCATTCCTTAGATGGATATGATGAAATTTCATTGACTTCCGATTTTAAAGTTATTACAAAAGACAAAGAACAAATTTTTCAACCAGCATCTGTAGGATTCAATAAATTAAAACAAGAAGATCTTTTTGGAGGCGTATCAGTTGATACAGCAGCCAAATTGTTTTTATCGGTTTTAAACGGAGATGGAAGCTCTGCACAAAATAATGCTGTGGTCGTAAATGCGGCTACTGCCATTCATTGTGTTTTCCCAGAGAAATCCTATACCGATTGTATTAAAGACGCAGAAGAATCGTTGTTATCGAAAAAGGCCTTGAATGTTTATAAATCTTTAATGAATAATTAAATGAATATCCTTGAAAAAATAATAGCTCAAAAGCAAAAAGAAGTTGCAGAGAGACAAAGCCTTTATCCAGTAAAACTATTGGAACGTTCTACTTTTTTTGAATCACCAACAGTTTCTTTTAAAAAATATTTACTGAGAGAAGATAAAGTGGGAATTATTGCTGAATTTAAACGCAAATCCCCATCCAAAGGAATTATTAATAAATATGCTGATGTTGAGCGGACTTCTATTGGTTATATGCAGTCAGGAGCAAGCGCTTTGAGTGTGCTTACTGATAATGAATTCTTTGGAGGTAAAAACGAAGACTTAACAATAGCTCGTAAGTTTAATTATTGTCCGATACTCAGAAAAGATTTCATTATAGATGAATATCAAATTGTGGAAACAAAATCTATTGGTGCGGATGTTGTTCTTTTATTAGCGAACGTTTTAACTGCTTCACAAATTAAGCAATATGCTCAATTTGCAAAATCTTTAGGATTAGAAGTATTGTTGGAAATCCGAGATGAAGAAGAGTTGAAATCTGTAAATCAATTTGTGGATGTTGTGGGTGTAAACAACCGTAATTTGAAAGACTTTACAGTAAATGTTTCACAATCCTTCAAACTGTCAAATCTAATTCCTTCTGATTTCATAAAAATTTCAGAAAGTGGAATTGATTCAGCTAATACTATTGTTGAATTGAGTGATGCAGGCTTTAAAGGATTTCTAATGGGTGAATCGTTTATGAAAAATAATCGTCCAGAAAGGGCTTGTGCAAATTTTATTAAAGAAGTAAATACATTAAAAAATAGTTTAATAACTGTATGACATGAATTTAAAATTTAAAAAAGCAACAAAAGCAGATGTAGCATTAATTGCTCAATTGGCGGATAGTATTTGGAGAAAACATTATATCACTATAATAACAATGAAACAAATTGATTATATGTTGGAATTGATGTATTCGCCTGTTAGTCTTGAAAAACAAATGGATGAAGGGCATGAATTCACATTGGTTTATAGCAAAGAAAAGCCCATTGGCTACATTTCATTAAGTACTGTTGACGGAAAGAATTATTTCTTACATAAGTTTTATATAGAAGTGGAAGATCAGGGAAAAGGAGTTGGTTCTGAATTATTCTCTCATGTTCTACAACAAATGAAAAATGCTGAATCAATTGAACTCTGTGTAAATAGAGAAAATTTTAAAACAGTAAATTTTTATTTCAAACATGGATTTGTAATTAAAAAAATAATAAATCAAGACATTGGTGGTGGATTTTTTATGAATGATTTTGTTATGATAAAGATGATATAAAATGTTTTTAAAGATATGTGGATTAAAAGATCCGGAAAATATAAAACAAGTAGCTGCCTTAAAACCCAATTATATGGGTTTTATATTCTACCCTCAATCAAAACGATTTGTTGGCGATGATTTTGTCATGCCTTCTGTTTCACCTGAAATTAAGAAAGTAGGAGTCTTTGTTAACGCCAACGCTAGTTTCATTATTGATAAAATTGACGAATATAAGTTGGATTTAATTCAATTACATGGAAACGAAACACCCGAGTTTTGCGAAGTATTAAATCATATTGTTCCGGTAATAAAAGCATTTGGTATTGATGAGACGTTTGATTTTAATGCTCTCGAATTGTACAAGAATAGTTGCAGCTATTTTTTATTTGACTCAAAAACCAAAGAATATGGTGGTAGTGGAAAACAATTTGATTGGAATTTATTGGAAAAGTATGACAATAGCGTTCCGTTTTTTTTAAGCGGTGGTATTGGGTTGGAAGAGATTGAAAAATTGAAAAATTGGAAGATTGAAAAATTGAAAAATTATGTTGTTGACGTGAATAGCTTGTTTGAAACTGAGCCAGGAATAAAAGAAATTAAAAAACTAGAAAAATTATTAATGAAACATGAAAATTTAAGTCTGACTGATTAAACTAATCTTTCAATCTTACAATTTTCCAATTTGTAATCAAAAATGAATTATCAAGTTAACGAAAAAGGGTATTACGGAAATGTTGGTGGGGCATTTATTCCAGAGATGCTTTTTCCAAACGTGGAAGAACTTCGAGAAAAATATTTATCTATTATTCAAGAAGAGAGTTTTCAACTTGAATTGAACGACTTGTTACGCGATTATGTTGGAAGGCCTTCGCCATTGTATTTTGCTAAACGACTTTCTGAACATTATAAAACAAATATTTATTTAAA
>SXGT01548580.1_pt1 | contig 44104 bp, 29 predicted proteins | sample 3176221 | NCBI WGS metagenome assembly SXGT01 (sample SAMN11356862, study PRJNA531348) | freshwater metagenome | isolation source: freshwater sample F1-120 | place: China: Fuxian Lake, Yuxi | collected 2017-12-25
GGGTTATAAAAGTTCAAATAAGGTAGCTTATTCAACCCTCTTCGGCTAGGGTTCTATAAATGTTGCATCAAGTGCTTCTTTTCTGCTCATCACTTGATAAAAAGTAGATTCATCAGATTCCCTATAGCCCTCACGCTGTTTCTTCTTCGCTAGCGAACGTTCCTCTTCGAATAGTTTTTGATAATCGGAGTCATTCGAATAGGTGTAAAATGAACCGTTTCTAAATTGTATCAGTAGGTCTTTATCTCGCTCAGGCATCACCAGAAGATTGAAAATTTCTGATTTGGGTAGTCTTCGAAATTCAACGAATGCGGGATAATACTTATTAATGAGTTCGCCTCCAGCCCTAATTACCCCCATATTTTTGGAGGCTGAAAAGGATCTTTCATCAGAATCCCAACGCATTGGCTGTAGTGCAAAGCACCAGGTGTGCACCGAAATGGGGTCTTGAGGCAGCTGCTTCGATAGTCTGTAGTTCAGAGTCAATCCACTGACTAGTTTGTTGGGCGTAAGGCATGCAAGGGCGCTTTCAAACCAGTCTGATGAAGATACATTCCGTGTCATTCTAAAGTAATTTCCAGATAGCAAGCCTCCAAAGTAGTTAAACCCGTTTTGTGGTAGAACATCACGAACGTACATAAGGGCATCGACTGTGGTCTCTTGTTCGTTTATTTTATGGTTCATTACACCCGCTAAAGACAGCCAATTTCCTGATGATAACTGACTTAAACACCAAAGGCGACCTTCAGCTTTAAATATGCTGTCTTGAGGCGAAAATTGAAAGGTATGTACTTCTTGGCTGTTAAATTCTTTGTTTTCCGAATCAAAAATTTGATAATTCGAGGTAACGCTATCAAATTTAATGGTCCCTGATTCGATGAATGCAAGGGCTGAATCGGTGGGATTACGTTTTTTTCCAACCAATAATGGATAAATAAGCGCGCGTGACGCGTTCAAAAATAGACCGGTATAGAGCGGCTTCCCGCTCCCGTCGACCCACGATGAGAGCTGAACCCCCACATCCGTTCGCGGGTTGTATCGGGAGTCTATTTTAAAGAATGAGGTGAATGTGGCTCGATGAACATGCTTTAAATTGCCTACCCCTGTAAAAAGAATTCCGACGGAATCTCCTCTGATATCCAATGTGCCACCAAAGCCTATACCGGGTGCCATCACAAAGCCCGAATCGCGGTAAACACGGGCATTGGCACGACTAATTCCAAATGAATCTACACCGATTTCTTTAAGTCTAATTTTCTGTGGCATTTCCCCTCTAACCAAATAATTGTAATAACCTGTCGCTTGGTAGTTCATACGGCTGTTAATGCTCACCTGAACATCTATGGCTTCATGGGCTCGGGTTAAAGAGTCCCAAACAAGGCGAGCACCCACCATGGGTTGAATTTTTGATTTTCTTCCAATCTGTACTGTTCCATTCGGTGGGTATATCCAAGCGTCAGCACAGGGAATGTGATCGATTCCGAAAAGGCTAAGAGAACCCGATTCTAAAAATAAGCGTGCGTGGGTTGCCTCGAAGTGTATGCTGTCTGACTCGGAGTCGGTTGCCATAAACAAAATCTTCTCTGTGATATCTGCTTGGTTTCGACCAAGTACTACGGAGGCTGAGTCGAGGTTCCACCCCAATTTGGGAAGCCTGAGCCCGTAATCATTGTAGGGAAGATTTACCGGGGCAAAGTCATGTTCGGCTTCGAACCTTGCTTCCTTGGTTCTGTAATCCATACTTCCCTTTAATGAATCGGCGGTTAGGAGACGAACTGAAGCCAAGGTAGAATTGGATTTTGATGGGTTCGATGAGCCTTCTCGATCCATTTCGACGCGACAGTAGCGCGCAGTCCAACCCGTGCGCATCCAATCAAATTCTTTACTTTTAACGCTTTGCGCCCCCCTGTTTATTACCCCATTGGCTCTTAAATGGCCCGGTGTCATAGAAAAGTCCCCCATAAATTCAGTCCGACTTTCGAAGACTTCGAAAGGCTGATGCAGTGCGAAGACCGATAAACTATCGTTTTTCGGTCGCCATTCAAACTGTCCATCTCCCGTTTCAAATTCAGGAGCAGGTCTACCGTAGTCGGCGTCGTTGCGCACTTTCATCCGTCGGACTGGGCCACGTGTTAGTCCGGGTAGAAAGACTAATGAATCTGATCGAATTTCAGCGTTCAGAAAGTAAAAGCTTCCAGATCCAGTTAATCCTGATCCATCAAGAGATAAAGCAACATCGGCCCGAGCCTTGTCGCCATGAACAGGTCTTCCCCCCGCTACGAACGGAGAAATAAAGCCCAGGGAACGGTCTGGCATCAACCTGAGTGGTTCTTGAATCGGTGGGAATGTCGGTGAAATGAGCTCCCCTTGCAGGCGAAGGCTGTCCAAGGCGTCATCGAAATCGAGACTGCCCAATGCAAACTCATCGATGCGGTAATAGAATTCATTTCTTTTATAGGCCCCTCCTTGTATGGAAGGCTCATCGAAATAAACAAAACAAGGACCGATGCTTCGAAAATACGGAAAGTTGAAGTCGGGTTTTCGAGCCGATTTCATGTTCGGCGCGTCGATTTGCACTAAGCCACTGATATCTTGAATGACCGTACGCAGCGGCATTCTTTTCCACCGTCCACGTTCATCGCGTTCGTCAGACAAGGAAAAAAAAGTGAGCGATCGGGCAGAGTCGATTTGCACCTGGTAGTTTTCGTAGTCGAAGGAGAATGCATTACCCTCAAAGGACAATGGTCCGGCCGTGAATTTGCCAGCCCACCTCATTCTTGTATCCCGTTCGATACTTATTTTGCCATTTTTTGGATGCAATATCACCGAATGAGAATCATTGAGTGCCACAGCCCGAATGCCTTCCATGTAGAGAGAACCTGTTCGCAGTGCATAGCGTGCAAACAGTCCGGAAGCAGGGTTTGAAATCAATCTGATGTGATCGAAGTCTGAATTCTGGTCGCTCTTATTAAAATATCGTTCCAACTTAGGTAAAATGTGAACCTGATTTTCTTCTTGATTGTATCCTACAAAGCCTGATTGAGCCAGTTGAATAAATAAACTCTGCACAGCTTCTGCCGTCATGCGCATGGTTCGGGCATAATCGGAGGCCTCTACTCGATCTAAGCCGGTCCGCAGAATGTATTGTATGAACGTCCAGAGTTCGTTTGATCCAGAGGCCGATGTGATTGATAGAAATTCTTTGCTATCAAAATACGATGTTGTAACAAACAAGGCAGTCGAATCGTTGCGCCCCAAAAAGACTTTGAATTGAAGGGTGTCGATACCCTTTTTCCAGTAAAGTTGCTCGCAATAGGCCTGAATTTGGGGCGAGGACAGGATAAACGGACTCAGGTTGGGTGTTTTGAGCGGCATACGGAGCCACATTTCATCGGTAGCCACGTCATACTCAAAAGATATGCCAGGATGTTGTATGCTGTCTCCACCGGCACGAATCACCACGCTAGCGAATGGACTTATGATCTTTGTAGGTGTAAAATAGATCGTTGATGACGCTACATATACTTCGGTTTGTGTATCGGGCTTCCATGTCAAACTCGCTTGTCGGCTGCCAAATGTTCTGAGCGCATACCGACGTCCGATGAGCGAATAATTGCCCAGTGTAACGGATTTAGGTAGGCGTGCCGGGATGGTCCCTACAGGGGTGTTGCTTTCGAATCGTGGATAATTCGGTTCTTGGTCAGTGCCAAGACCTGTCTGAAGTCGATCCTGCCATACACCCGTGAGTTTCTGCTTGAGGCTGCTTGTGAACAGTAGAGCTGAATCACATTTTGCCCATGGGGTTTTGAGGTTTATATTCAGATTGCGTAAGATGGCATAGATCGAATCGGATGGAAACTGCAGCCTCGACCAATCGGACTGTCCTGATTCAATTTGTAACTTCTTTTCAATCATCTGTCCTAAGATTCCTTTGACGTGAATGGCAAAAGAATCTTCTTGAGCAACGCACCAAAGGACTGCTTTTGAAGTCTTGAATGACGGACTTTTGTTGTTCATTACATAGAGCTCGAAGCCTTGCGCCTCCTCCAGTCGCCAACCGAAGGCCTCTGAGCGGTGGATCCATCCCCCTTCAACCAATCCTTCCGATTGGCGTTGCAATTCCTCAATTTGCTGGGTTTGAGGTCTTTTACTGAGGTATTGTGCGAAAAAGTCATGCCAGTCATCAAAAGAAATGATCGGTGCATCTGCCTGGTTAAAGGCCAGCAATATGCGTACATAGGAGCCTAAAAACGGATGATCGGGCAAATTGCGGCCATCCATCTGTTGCAGCATCTGCTCAATCCTCGTTTGTTGACCCTCATTAAAATCGGAAGTCCAAGCCAATCTAAATTTTTCACCCAGTGTTTTGTAGGATTTGTCTTCAACCTGCATTAAACGGGTTGAAATTTGGGCGCCCGCATCTTGGGGTAGTTGATTTTTCGTATTCTTGATTTGGGCTGTTGCAAGATTATTGACAATCAAGGTCATCAGCATGATGTTCAACCAGAATCGACTGGATAAATAGATAGTCGGACTCAATTTCATGCTGTGTATTTACAAAAAACCGAAACAGCCCAGTCTCCCTCCGCAAACTGGGCTTCTTCCTGGATGCCCAATAGGGCAGCCTCATCGGCGATTAGTCTATGTCCGTCGGGGTAATATCCACTGCACATTAAAATACCTCCTGATTTTAAGTGGCCGTTCATTTTCTTTAATCCTTGAAGGATGATGTTTTGGTTTATATTGGCAATTATCACATCAAACGCCCCTGAGATCTGATCGAATGACCCTTCCACAGAATCCAAAGAAACCCCATTTCGCGCCGCATTTTCGCGGGCATTGATTGCTGCCCATTCTTCGTGATCGATGGCCAAAACGTCTTGCGCACCTTTCATTTTAGCATATATGCCCAGAATTCCGGTTCCGCTTCCCATGTCCAAAACGCTCTTTCCTTTCAAATCCATATCAAGCATACGGCGCAAAATCCCCAAGGTCGTAGGGTGGTGACCTGTGCCAAAAGACATATGGGGTTCTATAACCATCTCCATATCAAAACTGGGATCAACGGGATGAAAGGGTGCTCGAATAATTAGTCGGTTGTCAATATAAATCGGGGGATAATTCGACTCCCAAACTTGATTCCAATTAACCTGAGGCTCTTCCTCACAAGCCAACAACACCAAGCCCTGCTCCTTAAATCCAAGCAATGCGTTTTCGATAATTTTCTGATTTTCAGGGCTCTGAATACACCACGCCAAGAGCTCATCGCTGCTGTTGTCGTCGAATGTATCGAAAGGCAATTCTGATAAATGGGCCAACCAAATGTCCTTGTTGTTTGGGGTAACTTCAAAGGTGAAGCGCAAATACCGCATATTGGTTAGCGAACACAAGCCTTAACAATCTCCACGAAAGAGCGCGACTGGAGGGAGGCTCCTCCGATGAGCCCCCCGTCTACATCAGGCATATTGAATAACTCCGCGGCATTCTCAGCTTTTACAGATCCACCATATAATATGCTGGTCGAATCTGCAATTTGGTCGCTTGCATGAGTTTTGAGCCAATGCCGAATGAGGCCATGAACTTCAGAAGCTTGATGCGGCGACGCGGTTTTACCCGTTCCAATGGCCCAAACGGGCTCGTATGCTATGATCAATGGCAGGGATTTCTCCCAAAGAAGCTCGGGTAATCCTTCGTTTAATTGTTGCTCAATGACGGGGGTGACCCGATCTTCTTCACGTTCTTGAAGGGTTTCTCCAACACAGTAGATCGGACAGCCACCGGCTTCAATGATGCGAAGGATTTTATCCCGGCAAAGGGTATTTGTCTCATTGTGGTAGGCTCGTCGCTCACTATGACCCACCAAAATGTAGGAAACGCCTACGGATAAAAGCATTTCCGCAGAAATTTCACCGGTGTATGCCCCCTTTGAATGTGCGCTGCAATCCTGAGCCCCCCACGACAAACTTTGTTTGCGGTTCGAAAAAAGGGACATCAATCCGGAAAGATGCAAAATCGGCGGGATCAAAATGGCATGAACAGCTCCCCTTATTTCGTCGTCGATCATGGGGATCATTTCAGAAACCAACTTCTTTCCTTCTTCGGGTGTTGTATTCATCTTCCAATTCCCGGCTACAATGCGTGTTCTCATCTCTGGGTTCATTATATCTGAGTGGTTAATAATTTCTTCTCCCAAGTTCTTTGTGCGGATGTTTCTTCAAAAACGGCTTTCATGATGACCTCCTCTGCCTCATCGAATGCTAATTTTCGGCGCTCCATGACCCGTGCCGCAGTTTGCGAAAATTTATCAAATCGGAAAGTTTCAAGTCCTTGTGCCCCACCCCAACAAAAGGAAGGAAGAAAATTTCTGGGATATCCAGCACCAAAAATATTGGCACCGACACCAATCACAGTGCCTGTATTGAGCATGGTATTGATTCCGGTTTTCGCATGGTCGCCCATCACAAGCCCCGCGAATTGCAAATCTGTTTGCCTGAACCGACCCAGATGTTCATCCCAAAGTTTCACCGTCTCGTAGTTATTTTTTAGGTTTGAATTATTGGTATCCGCACCCCAATTGCACCATTGCCCTATAATGGCCTGCCCCATAAATCCTTCATGCCCTTTATTCGAATGCCCAAATAATATGGAATTGGTGATTTCTCCACCAACCTTGCAATGTGGACCTATGCTGGTAGCACCATAAATTTTTGAACCCATCTTAACTTCTGAATGTGGGCCTAAATAAAATGGACCCCTGATCATTGCACCTTCCATAACAACAGAGCCAGCGCTCAGATAGATGGGGCCAGTCGAGGCGTTCAAATACGCATGTTCTACCTGCGCGCCTTCTTCCAGAAAAATGTGCTCTACTGCCGACATTTTATTGGAAGTTGAGGCTTTTATAAAATTCCTATTTCTCTTTTTTCTATTGAGATCGGCGCTGATTTCTTCAGCGTTTTTAACAAATAAATCTTCCGGGTAGGAGATCATACGAAATTGAACCGTCTCATTGATTTCTATTAGACCAAATGCCCGGAGACTTTCTGGGGTTGTGGGCAAGATTTCTCGATCTGTTTTACACATGATGACTCTTCCCGACTGAGAAACAAAGTATCCGTTTGACAGCGTTTGAACATGTTGCAGCGCAAGCTCATCCGGAATACATGCACCATTGATGAATAAATTATGATTCGATAACGTACTGGGATATCGTACACTGAGGTACGACCTGAAGGTTTGGTATGACGATGATGTTCCTAAGTCAATTTCCCACTTTTCTTTTATGCTCATCATTCCGACCCTTAATTCGCATGCGGGTCGCGTGTAAGTTAAAGGAAGGAGATGCTCGGAATGAACATCATCGAAGAAGACTAGATTCATTCCCACAAGATAAGGAAAAATCAGGCTTCAACTATTCTGAGGCCGTGTCCTTGGTCTTTTTAACCTTTTTGGGATTCACCACACGCATGCCATCTTCCGGATTGTAATCGAGTAGAATTTTCTCTCCCTCTTTGAAACCGCCGGCAATCACCTTTTCGGCCACAACATCTTCAACAAATTTTTGAACCGCCCTTTTTAAGGGGCGAGCACCAAATTGAGGGTCAAAACCTTTTTCAATCAGAAAATCACGTGCTGCTTCTGTTAGCGTGAGCTCGAATCCCAAATCCAGTAAGCGTTTATAAACACTGTCCAAAACCAGATCTATGATTTTTAAAATATCGGGTTTGTCGAGTGCATTAAACATAATCACATCATCTACTCTGTTGAGAAACTCAGGTGAAAACGTCTTTTTTAGTGCATTTTGAAGGATGGCATTCGATTCTGTTTCCGTTGCGCTGCGCTTTGCGGCCGTATTGAAACCAACCCCTGTGCCAAAATCTTTCAGTTGCCGGCTTCCGATATTCGAGGTGAGAATGATGATGGTGTTGCGGAAATCTACCCTTCTCCCTAATCCATCGGTGAGCTGTCCATCATCTAATACTTGCAAGAGTAGATTGAAAATATCAGGGTGTGCTTTTTCGATTTCATCGAGCAAAACAACCGAATAGGGCTTTCGTCTCACCTTTTCAGTCAATTGCCCACCCTCTTCATAGCCCACATAACCTGGGGGTGCCCCCACTAACCGAGACACACTGAATTTCTCCATATACTCACTCATGTCGATGCGTACCAGTGACTCCTCCGAATCAAATAGATATCGGGCCAGCTCTTTAGCTAGCTCAGTTTTGCCCACACCCGTTGGGCCTAAAAAAATGAAGGATCCTATAGGCTTTTTAGGGTCTTTTAAACCCGCTCTGGTCCTTTGAATGGCACGAGCGATGAGGTCAACCGCTTTATCCTGACCAATCACGCGGCTTTTAAGGTGTTCGTTCATGCCGGTTAAACGCAATCCTTCATCTTTTCCCACTCGGGTCACGGGAATGCCGGACATCATGGCCACTACTTCAGCAATATTTTGCTCATCAACCACATGCCTTTGCTTTTTAGACTGTTCTTCCCACAGTGTTCGTGCTTCATCAAGTTGATCGAACAATTTCTTTTCTGTATCCCTTAAGCGGGCGGCTTCTTCATACTTCTGAGAACGAACTACCAGAGACTTTTGCTCCTTGATTTTTTCAATTTGTTCTTCCAGTGCCACAATCTGCTCGGGTACATGAATGTTGGCAATGTGGACACGTGCACCTGCCTCATCCAAGGCATCTATGGCCTTGTCGGGTAAAAAACGGTCGGAAATGTAGCGGTCAGTTAGTTTCACGCAAGCATCAATGGCCGCCTCTGTGTAGGTAACATTGTGGTGCTCTTCATATTTCTCCTTGATGTTTCCCAAAATTTGAATTGCTTCAAAGGCCGAAGGTGGGTCAACCATAACTTTCTGAAATCGGCGATCCAATGCTCCGTCTTTTTCAATGTATTGCCGATACTCATTCAGCGTAGTGGCTCCGATGCATTGAACTTCACCGCGCGCCAGTGCTGGTTTAAACATATTGCTGGCGTCTAATGAACCGCTAGCACCTCCAGCACCCACCAAAGTATGAATTTCGTCGATAAACAACAGAACGTCTGGACTTTTTTCTAATTCAGACATCACTGATTTCATGCGCTCCTCAAATTGGCCACGGTATTTAGTGCCTGCTACGAGTGAGGATAGGTCTAATGTAACAATTCGCTTGTTGAAAAGAACACGAGATACCTTTTTCTGTTGTATCCGCAGGGCCAAGCCTTCAGCAATTGCAGTCTTTCCAACACCAGGTTCACCTATAAGAATGGGGTTATTTTTTTTACGACGACTTAATATTTGCGACACCCTTTCAATTTCTTTTTCCCGCCCAATGATCGGATCTAATTTCCCTTCTTCTGCGAGCTGAGACAAATCACGACCGAAATTATCAAGTACAGGCGTTTTGCTTTTTGGGTTCAAATAGGCCTTTTTCCCACTTTCAGACGATTTTTTGTCATCTTCTAAATAGGAATCATCTCCTGTAGATGCACGTGGTGTATCTTCTCGATTGCGTCCTTCAAGCATTTGATCCAGTTCTTCTTTCACTGCCTCATAGGTGATATCGAATTTTTCAAGAATTCGTGTTGCCAAACTCTCTTCTTCACGCAAGATTGATAACAATAAATGAACTGTACCAACCAGTTCACTTTTGAAAATTTTTGCTTCTAAAAAGGTAATTTTCAATACCTTTTCTGCCTGTTTTGTGAGCGGGAGGTTCTCAATAGAATTCATTGGATTGCTTCCTGTTCCCCGGATCGCATCCTCTATCGATTTTTTGAGTCGACTCAGGTCAACCCCAAGGCTAATCATTGTTTTGATTGCCTGACCATCGCCCTCTCGGATTAAGCCCAGTAATAGGTGACAAGGATCAATGTAATCGTGGCCCAACCGTAATGCCTCTTCCTTGCTGTATGAGATAACATCTTTTACTTTGGGTGAGAATTTAGCGTCCATGTATCGGGGTCGTAGGTTATTGCTTACAAAAATAGGAGGCATGAATTGAGATGCAACCTGTCGTCGTTAAACAAAACAGCCCGGAAAAAGTTCCGAGCTGCGTTTATCATTGGTGTTTTCCCATTCATTTATTCTCAATCAGTATGCGGCCAACCGATTGCATTCGGCGGCCTTTCGCTTGTATTAAGTACAGACCTTTGGGCGTTCCAGCCGGAACATGGAGTCGCATGGTTTGAATGCCGGATTCGAAATTCAATTGATCGCTTGTAATTAGACGTCCGGTTAAATCACGAAGGGTCAATTCAATTTGTTCCGGTTGACTAAATTCAAACTCAACAGTACAAAATTCAAAGGCTGGATTGGGGTAAATGCGCATGTTTTGCATGGAGACCGAACGGTCAAATATCCCGCTTGATCCACCGCTTCCGGCAAATCCATGAACATCAGCCCGATTTCTGGGTTGCAGCTTCCAATTGGAAAAATTGAAAGTAAGAATGCCCCGAATATAATCCAAGCGCTGCCTGAATGAAAGGGAATCTGTATTGAAATTCTGGCCCAAGTCGAGGCTTGAGAGGGTTACGCCCCCTCGAACTCTGAGGCCATTCGTTGAAATAGAGTCTGGGTAGATCAGAAACTCGCCAAAATTACTCGGCGCATCTGGGTTTTGATTCACAACATATTGATTCAGGAATTCGATGAGCATTGACTCATAAGCCTCAGTATAGTTATAGATTCTCGACATGACAGAGTCGATTGGTAACTGCACGGGTGCATAAGGCTGTCCACTACCTAAAAATTCGTAGGCCAAAACTTCTAAAGTTGTGATACCAAAATCTTCGATCACCTTTGCAGAGGTGATTCGAATACTGTCCCCTCTCAATCGGGTATCAATATCGGTCGAGCCCAAATTATCGGGTCTAACCGTAATTCCGCAAAATACATCACGTCCGTCTTGAAAAATAATGCGTCCATAGTCGGTTGGACTTAAAGTTGACATCAATCGTCCCCTTAAATCCATGCCCGTTAAAACAGTTCCATCATAAATCGAACGACCATTGGCAAAAGGCGTTTCTTGAACCTGAGATACCCTAACGATTCCGCCATTGACGATACGCAGTATGCCAAAGCTTTGTACTGTATCGGGACTTACGGCCTCATTTCCTTGATTATCAACTGCTTTGATAAAATAACGAATGTATCCCAAATTTTGTGTTAGGGCCGATCCGGGAATTGTTGCGGTAAATGAATCAACCGAAACAGTAGACATACTAACGGAATCGTAAGGTGTTCCGCTTAAACCAGGGGCAAAAAATAATTTTGCAGAGGTAACTGAGCCATCGAGGTCAGTGATGCGAGCAGCAATAGTCACGGGCTGTGCGACAGAAGGTACCATTGGATTGGCTGTAAGATTGGCTACAAATGGAGGAGAAGCAGTAATGGGGCCTAAATCAGTCGGAATCAGCGGCACAATTTCGTAGCGAGGATATAATGTAGCAAAGTTCGTTTCGGTAATAACCCCTCGAATGTACTCAAATGCTTTTCCTTGTTGAACAAATACTGGGGCTGGTGGATTGGGTGGTGTTGATGCGGTCGATGAGATGAAAGGGGGTCTGAAGAATCGAGAAGCATCTCGTACATTCATCTCGGCACCTGATGCGTCTCTAATGAGCCACGAAACCCTGCCACCACCAAAAATGCTCACCCCCGTAACAAGTACATTGTTGAGCTGCACATACATTCCTTCATAAGGCTCTCCTGAAGGTTTTTGTATGGTTTGTGGTACAGAAGGATTGCTTGGGTTAAATTGCATGAATTGATTCACGCTTGCAGGTCGAGGCGATGGCAAGGAAGCAGAAAATCCTACGACTTGAGAAGCCACCGGAATCAGATTGATTTGTGTTTCTCCAGAGTTTGGGCTAGCATCCTGAAATTCGGAAACCACCCCCGTACATTCAACTATGTTTCCTGGTTGGAAATTATTGAAGAATCCTGTAGCCGAAGAATCTGCGATCGCAGGAAGACGAACCAGCAACCCGCGCCAAGCATTGTCGCCCAAGCCATTGGTATCTACCAAATATGTGGCCTTCCAATTGGCACTCAAAGCATGGTCACGTGGATTAAAAATAACCAATCCACGCACCCGAACCGTATCGTTCAAGTAACGTGAGAGGGTACGACCGGTTAAAAGGGTGTCGGGATGCACATACTGAATACTATCAATACTGCGTAGTGGATATACTTGGGCTTCGCCAGTTTTCGAAAAAATCAAACCGACGATTAAAGCCAGAAGAAAAGTCAATCGATTGAAGATCATATTTCAGAATTTGGGCAAAATTGACCTTTTTATCTGTAAATCGCAACAGAAAAATGTGGGATCACCAGAAAGATGATCTGGCCGTTAAACTGCCTTCAAACCGATTTTTTTAAAGTATGGCAAACAATAAATGAGCGCTTTCGTCATTCATAGCCTTGGTAAATTTCAATAGATATGATTGATTTTGTTAAACAGGTACTCCAGGGCGTTAGTTTCGACAAGGAGTTGTTCCGAAAGGAACTGAAAAAGAACTTATCATTGATTAGTCCGAATGAAAAAACCATGCTTTTGACCTGGTGTCTCACAAAGTTTTCTCAGCACTACGACGTTCTGAAGGATACTTTTCGGCTGTCTTAAGCCAAAATATTGTCTATAAGGCCCAGACTTGCCCACTGTGCATAGTGAACCACAAAGTCAACCCAGGATCGAACTCGATTAACCTGGGTTGACCAAATGCGGTCTCTTCTGTCTATTATCTATCGTTTAATGCGAATCTAGAGTCTATTCAATAGACAACTTCAATGTGGCTTTTGATCCGTAATTAGAGCGTATGACCAACGTGTACCAACCCGGATTTAATGCTTCTCGATTGATTTGAAGCACAGAATGAGCAGCTGGCCAAACGGATTGGTGAACAACTCGGCCGGCAAGATCGAATACATGGACTTCGGCCTGATAATGACTCTGACTTCGGTGTATTTGGAAATTACCAGATGATGGATTGGGGAAGCAAGCGTAATGCCCCTTTTCTATATCCAATTTTCTTAATGTGCCCCATTCAGAATGGTTGCGCCTCAATGTTCCGGATAAGCCCAGACAAGTCTGTCTATCCCGTATGAAGTCATCCAAAGTGATTTGGCCACTGCTGAGTGCAGATTCCAATTCTATACTACATGTCCAGTGTAAACGAGCTGATTCAAGCCATTCATCTTGCTGAAGGTTTTGCAGGATCATGAGGACGTTAAGCGCATCTGCTGCACGTGCAGCAGTTCGCATCAGCTGGGCTTTACGTAATTCCAAACGTCCGAACTCCACCGACCAACCCATATTGGGATTAAAGAGTCGATAATCAATCTCTTGCAAAATCCAGTTGATGGGCACGTATTCTGATCTTCTATCAAGTCCAAGGTCTACCCATTGCATTAAGCCATCGGAAGTACATTGAATCATGGCATCGAGTAACAAAGTGAGTATCGTGCGGTCGACCTCATTCCATGGACTGCTCTGAATTCTGGTGGATAAAAATAAATCATTAAACCGGCTGAGCATGTTCATTCGGTCATTAACTGATGGATTAGGTTGTACAAGTAATGCGGCGAGTGCGAGCGCCTCTGTTTTTAATGGAACAGAACGACCACCCAGTGTTAGCATTCTGTTGCTCCTGAGTGGAGTAATCTGACCTGCGAGCGGATGGGGCAATTGCCGGCCAGGACATAATCCTGTTCCTGTAAATGTGCCTATTCCCAATGGCTGAATTGGATTTCCGTCCCAATCGACCAATTGCCAATTCTGTTGTATCTGTGCGGTGGGCATATGATTACCCGCTACCTCCATGCCATAAACAGACGAGCCCAGAGAATTCAAACAGTGAATCGCTCGCCCGGAGAGCATACCTTGAACGTAGATTTGACTACCTGAAAAGTTGTTTCCACCACCGCGCAGTTCGACCCAGTCTGGCTCTTCCAGATATATCGCTCGTTGGTTAAAACGAAGATCGTTTCGAACATCATTTGAAAGGGCAAGGTGCGTATTTCCTGCATAAATTCCTGTCTGATTGTAGCGGAAGGATGCACAACCTGCTGTTAGATGAAGTGAACCGAAGGCCATGACACCGGTATGGTGGCTATCAATGCGCGTTTCGCTTATGGAGAGCAGTGCGCCATGTTGCCCCATCACATGAAGGCCATGGTACCCAACAGAAATAGAGCTGTTCTGAACAATGCTCGTACCTTCAATATCATAACCCCTCCAAAACGTATGGTTATTGCGCGCTACGCAGGCTGTGATCTGAACGGACTTGCCATGTGTTTCTATGGCTGTATGGTTGTTGTAAAACTGACTGTTGGAGATGCGAATGCCATTCACAAAACCAATTTGAACCGATGTGATGGCCCGTTCCCCGTTTTCAAACAAGCAGCCTGAGATTTGAATATGGGGCTGACCGTGCAACCATAGTCCACGATGCAATCGAGAAGTATCCCCTGAGAGGCTTGATTGAATGATCCGTGTGGGGCCCATCAAATGTAATCGGGTGTTTCCTTCCAATCGAATGCCACCGTGTTCAAGGGTAAAATAGGCATCTGATTGTGTAACATCCCAATTTGAAAGCAATCGTGCTCTTAAGTGACCTAATCTATTGCCCTGAAGATGAATTCCACTATTTCTACCAAAAGTCCAGGCAGCGCCACCTGCCCAACCACCTGAATCGTGGTTGATGACGATGTGTCCATTGCCTTGAAAGCCAAATCGAGCACCATCACCGAGCACTACCCTACCCTTAATTTCTATTACGGATGAATCGCCAACCAGAAAAATTTCGGCTCCAGCATGAACTTCCAGTACCCCATCTTTTTCGATGATGAGACGACTGCCATGATTGACCACGAGTCGAGAGCCACTGGATAGTATTAGCCTACTCCCTCCTCTAAAAGACCATTGGGCAGTTTGCTGTATTCCTTGAAGTTCATCTCCCAATGTAATCTGGCCCCCATTGGCTACGACTATGTTCGACTCCATACAAGAACCGTCTACGGCGCATTTCAAATTCGAATTGGGCAAAGGGTACTGTCCCCTCAGAGAATCGGCACAAGAATGGGCGAAATTTAAGGGTTGCCAACGATTAATGCCCAAATGACCCATTCCCGAAATCTGACCGGGCCAAATTCTTAGATCACGATTTAGGGTATGCGTAAGCCGATTATGACGTTGGTGTATGCCATAGTTTACAGCCGAGTCTAAGGACCTTGAAGGTCTCAAGACCAAGCTTCCATTTCGATGACACAACTGATTAACCCTAAGTTGTCGCATCAGGAAGGGATGCAAGTAGGCATGGTGACTGTTTCGGTCGTCGATATCCGACGCCCCCATTAAGCTGATGTATCCTTCGAATCCTGAATAAGGTTCAACAGGTGGCGCCACATGCAGCCCGACCGGTGGAAATGGATTGCCCGGGATATTGAGCGAACTGTAGGTGCTCACGAACCCGTGCTGCATTATTTGCTCTCTTCGACTAAAAAAGCCACTTTTGTTCATGTCCACGGCATAAGTGAAGTCGCCTGCCGCATAGTCCAGTCCGTCCATAGGGCGGTTCGCATAACGTGCCACAACGGCACTTTGATTGACTTGGATATTGTGGGCAATAAGTTGTTGCAATACCCTGCTTTGCATAACACTATAAGTTATAGATCGAAGCAGCGCAACACTCATAATTATCGGCCCTTGAGTAGGTTGCTGAGCCGCCAATATTTGTGCAGATTTCATCATTTTGAACAGACGAAATACAGAACCTGCGTAAACCAAGTGCGCCACAGCCACATCTTGGAGGTTATTGGTGAGGTGATCACCTCCCGAATAGAGTAGGCCGCGAGATGCCGTCCAAGGAGCATGCGGGGCGGTAAATCCCTCCAATCGCATAAGATGCATGCCGTTGACACCCGTTGAACGATAACTCTGGCTGTTTATTGGTAGGGGAACTGAATGAGGCACCCAGACTTCTCGGCTGATGTAGATCAAACGATCTCCAGGGTTCAACCAGGCTGCTGAATGGGCGGTGTCGATTTGCTGCAGGATTCCATTGACACTGCCATTCGTTGCCGCCATATTTCGCGAATGTCGCGGCATACCCAGTTGTTCGAGGTAGCTCATCCATTGAAGATGGGCAACTCGGGCTGTGGTGTCATGGTGGTAGACCAGCATTTGTCTGGCTGCCGGTGACTGTAAAACATGACGAACCAGATCTTCAATCAAGTCTGTGCTTCCAGATATGTTGAAGCGTTGCGCTAAATCGATCAGGGTATACTGACTACCCAAGGGTATGTTCGCACCCCTATGGGGCGTAGAAAATGAGGTAAACAAGCTAACCCCATGACAACATCCATGATCCTCCATCTCCCTCAAAGCGGCACGCGCAATGAGTCCGCCCATGCTTATTCCCAAGCACTCCATCGAATGTGGTAGATTTGAAAACGTCATTCGGGATTGGATTTGCTCCAGTATTGAAATGAGCGCTCGGGCATTGCTTCGTATATCGGCGCGATTCGTTTGAAAATCAACAAATACCAGATCGTAACCGTCCCGTCTGATCGAATCAAGGTAGTCGACCAGTGGAATCAGATAACGCTGCTGATCTTGACTTATTCCCGAACTGAATGTAGGCCAGTTGAAATGTCCGTAGCCAGAGCCCGCATCTCCATAAACTTCTGATGGATTTCCACGAACAATAGATTCGGCTTCGAAACCCTCCACAACCACATAAGGTCGCCGCAACTGTCGGGCATTACCCTGCCCATATTTGATGTATGCAGTGGCTTTTCCATCAATAAAACTTGATAATGCCCCACAAGTTGGCGTTCCGCTTTGGAGGATTTCGTCGGGATTTCCCAATCTTAGGGTAACCACCTGGATTTGTGCCATTGAGGGATGAACCAGTAGATTTTGCCCGTCTCTTCCTATAAGCCGCCCACGGATATTTTTTATTCCATCGGATGAATAGTCGATCAACATGCTTTGTCCTGAATTTACGGGCCTGAATCCGTGGCCGTCTCCAAAGTCGACCTCCAAGTCCATTTCGTTCCAATCCCCTTGCCACAACTCCGAAGGCAAATGAACGCGTACAGCTTGTCCGGGCATCCGATAAGCCACTTGCTCCGTGGCAACAAGCATAAAAAGCGCCCTTTTTACCGACCACATGGCAAGTGTCTGGGCATCATTAAACCGCCATGGCGTGGTTACAATGGCGTATGCAGATTGTGGGAGACTATCATAGAAAACTGTATCGTTCATCGGTAATGTCCCTAATCCCAATTTGTAGCGGTCGATGACAGCATCGTGGTAGACATAAGCGCTGTCGAATGCACCGGGAGCGATCTCTCGATACGTAATGTGCATGGCAGCCAGTATGAGGTCGTGGTTTCTTTGTCGGCTGGCAGGTGGATATCCCCGGGTAGCACCATATACTACTTCTTTGACCAACTGCCGTATGGAATCGGTGCTCAATGAAAAATGAGTGCCGTAGCTGGCTGGTCGCAAGAGCCGGTGCATATCGCAATATTTGTTGAAATCGGCCGTGTCTTGTTGGCCGTAACTGTAAGCATCCGGATCGATGCCTTGTGTGCTCCGCATCAGACTCAATGGACTTCGATCGATGAGGACCCCTTCTGGAACATAGGGCTGAAGCAGTTGGTATCGGTTTATGTGTGCCGTTTCAAAGGCAGATTGGGCCAGCATTGGCCCGGCTGTGAGGCAAAAGAAATGCCACACAGCAAATTTTATGATAGATTTGCCGTTCATGATGTTTGGATTTTGGGTGAAACAGAGATCCAGGGTCATGGCAGCCCCACCTCCATGGGGCTGTTTTGTAAGCGTGTCACCCAAAAAAAGCCTTCTGCCTCAACTAATGGGTGATGGGTCAAGTTTCCGAGGCTACACAGAGAATCGCTCAGGCAAAACGCCGGTATTTGGTTCTTTTTACTTCAAATAAAATGAAACCGCGGTGTAGGCTCGTAGGTCGTCCCCGGAAACCGTTGACCTTTGGGTGGCGTTGCGACATCGAGCACAAGTCGGCCACTCGTTCAAAGCAAGAATTAGGGTGTATGCACAAACAGAATAAGATTTTGCTTTCGTTTGTGGTTGAGGGAGGCCCCCACCAGTGTGCCGACGTATCCCGGTGGTAGGGAGTCGATCAAGAGGGTATAGTATTCTGGGGGTTGTGGCAATTCGAGTCGAATTTGGGCTGTGCCAGTAGAATCATTGTAAAAATGTGACCAGCATACTGACCTATCGAATGGCGATAGTCCACCAACTCGGTAAACCCCAATCCTCATGATCTGTTTGGTTCTAACAAATCTGGCTTGTTCCATAATCATGGCGTTCAATACGACCCTATACGGTGGACCGTCTCTACTGCATCCAATCAGTATATAGGGCAGTAAGAGAAAAGCGATGAACTTTAAGGGGTTGTTTATGGATAATAACGTCTGAACGGTTGAGGTTGAATGGGCAGGTGCTTGGGGTTGAGCCCCCATGTCTAAGGAGTTGAAGACGGCCATAAACGGAACTTTTACCAAAATTAAGGTTCCCGTTACCCTTCCCCCAAATTGAATTGATCAATTAAACAAAACACAGAAAAAAACGATCTGAACACAAAAAAAAAATATAATACTATTCTTGCATATGGTATGCATGCATACTATATTGCAGACTTATTTCTTTACTCTGAAAACGCATGTATAAACCCCGCAAGACTGTTTGTTCAGTAGCCCGGCTGGCCTGGATGAATATTTCAAGAATGTACAACAGCGAAGCCCAGGCCTATGATTTGAGTACTTCCGCCGCCTTTTTATTGCTGCATTTGGGAGAGGAAGGTGCTCAGGTGGGTCAACTCGCTGGATTATTGGGCATGGAAGCCTCGAGCATGACCAGGATTCTGCGCAGTATTGAAAAAAGAGGGTGGATCGTGCGCAGCAGACAAAATGAGCAAGACCGAAGAGAAGTGAAGTTGGTGCTTACCCGGGAAGGTCAAGCAGCGCGCCAAATCGCTCGGGATTATGTGCGTAAGTTTAATCGCCAGGTTCAGGAGCTGGTTTCGGATCAAGATCTACAGGCTTTTTACAGGGTTAGTGATGCTATTCATCGGGTTGTGCAGCAGACCTTGGTTCCCGAGCCCATTCCCCAAACACAATTTTGAAACCGGGTCATGTCATGAAATACACCATTAACCACGCAACAGTGCTCGGGTCGGGCATAATGGGTTCACGAATCGCCTGTCACCTCGCGGGTGTTGGAATTCCTGTTCTTTTACTGGATCGTGTTTTTGAGGCTCCACAGAATACTTCTGAACAAGAAGCCGCCAAGAGCAACCCAGCAATCCGAAACCGAATTGTTGATGAGTCGCTTCAAAATGCCATTAAAAGCAACCCATCCCCCTTGTATCACCCATCGTTCGCGAAACGAATTCAAACGGGCAATTTCGAAGATGATCTAAACCAAATCAGCCAGAGCGATTGGATTATTGAAGTGATTGTTGAGCAACTGCCGGCCAAACAGCAGTTGTTCGAAAAAATCGAAGTCCACAGGAAAGCCGGGAGCATCATTTCCTCGAATACCTCCGGCATTCCCATTCAATTAATGAATGCCGGGAGAACGGAAGATTTTCGACGCCATTTCTGTGGTACCCATTTTTTCAATCCGCCACGTTATCTGAAGTTGTTGGAAATTATTCCGGGTCCGGATACCGAGCCCTGGGTGCTTGATTTCATGATGGATTTTGGCTCTCGAATACTCGGTAAAACAACTGTTCTGGCCCGAGATACTCCGGCATTCATTGCCAACCGCATGGGGGTTTTTGGGATCATGGCCTTGCTCAATACACTGGAGCGGACCGGTCTCAACATCACGGCGGTCGACCAATTAACCGGCCCCATGGCTGGTCGACCCAAGTCGGCCACTTTTCGAACGTGTGATGTGGTGGGTATCGATACCCTCGCTCGGGTGGCCAAGGGTGTAGCAGAGCATTGCAAGGATGACCCCGATCGTCATCTTTTCGCCTTCCCGACCTTTTTGGATTACATGCTCGAACGACAGTGGTTGGGCGATAAAACGGGACAGGGATTTTATAAAAAAACGCGCACTGCCGAGGGTGGGAAGAAAATTCTAGCCTTAAACCTTCAAACACTCGAATACGAGGAGCAGACCAAAACCAAGTTCCCCTTGTTGGATCCTATCCGACAGGAAGAAAACTTGAGTAAGCGCCTCCCTATGCTGGTGCAAATGCCCGATCAGGCAGGCGAATTCTACCGCATCAATTTGTCGCATATGTTTCGCTATGCTTCACTCCATGCCATGGAGGTTGCGGGCGAATTGTACCGAATTGATGACGCTATGGTGGCTGGATTTGGGTGGCAATTGGGTCCATTTGCAAGTTGGGATGCCGTTGGTGTTCGTCAAATGAGCCAATTGATGAAGCTTTATGGAATACCGCCTGCACCCTGGGTTGATGACATGCTGGCCAAGGGTAACGAGCATTTTTACCGCGCTACATCTGACGGCAAGGAAGTCTATCAACCCTCTGTGGGTTCGTATATCCCTGTTCCGGGTAGTCGGGGTATTGTTCGTCTGGAGTACATAAGGAGTACGAATACGGTTTGGAAAAATGCTGGATGCAGTGTAATCGACATAGGTGAGGGCATACTGAACCTGGAGTTCCATACCAAAATGAATGCGCTGGGCAGTGAGATTATCGCCGGTTTCCACCAGGCCGTGAACCGGGCCGAACAGGATTTTAGGGGGTTGGTGATCGGCAACGAAGGAGAAGTTTTCTCAGCAGGAGCCAATTTGGGCATGGTCTTTATGTTGGCGGTAGAGCAAGAATTTGAGGAATTGGATATGGCGATTCGGGCATTTCAGCAATTCACCATGCGCACTCGATACAGCTCCATCCCAGTGGTTGTGGCTCCTCGGGGGCTTACCCTAGGTGGTGGATGTGAATTAACGCTGCATGCGGATGCTGTTCAGGCGGCAGCTGAAACCTATATTGGTTTGGTAGAATTGGGCGTAGGTGTCATACCCGGTGGAGGAGGAACCAAGGAAATGGCATTAAGAATTTCCGATCGATTGCAATCCGGTGAGGTTCCTTATGCACCCCTTCAAAAAGCGTTCATGAACATAGCTACAGCCAAAGTTGCGACATCGGCCTATGAGGCCTTCGACCTCGACTACCTCCGCAGGGGTGACCGGATATCGGTTAATGAACGAACGCACCTCACAGAAGCCCGACAATTGGCCATAGACCTGGCGGAGGCCGGCTACCGCAGACCCGAGCCAAGGAAAGATATCATTGTTCAGGGTAGAGGCGGCATGGCCCTGTTCATGGCTGGGATCAATGGGATGCGCATGGGTAATTATATTTCCGATCATGACCGTAAGGTCGCCACTAAATTGGCCTACGTGCTGTGCGGTGGAGATTTATCGCAACCTCAAGCTGTTTCGGAGCAGTATTTGCTCGATCTAGAACGCGAAGCCTTCCTTTCGCTTTTGGGGGAGAAAAAGACCTTAGAGCGGATTCAATCGGTACTCAAAACGGGTAAACCGCTTCGAAACTAACCGCATCGTAACTAACTGCCTAGAAACCAAATGTCTATGAATGCATTTATAGTATCCGGATTCCGATCCGCTGTTGGCAAGGCCAATAAAGGAGGATTTAGATTTATGCGACCGGATGACCTCGCATCTCGGGTAATCAAGCATCTCCTCGCTGAAATGCCGGAGCTCGACCCCGCACGGGTCGATGATCTTATTGTTGGCAATGCCGTACCGGAGGCTGAGCAAGGCATGCAGATGGGTCGAATGATCGCTTTGCTCTCCCTGCCCCGTGAAGTGCCGGGCATGATCATCAACCGTTATTGTGGATCTGGATTAGAAGCGATTGCTATTGCTTCGGCACGCATACAGGCTGGTCAAGCAGACTGCATCATCGCAGGGGGGACCGAATCGATGAGCCTGGTGCCTGTGATGGGGTGGAAAACAGCGTTAAACTACGATATCGCCTCTTCTCATGCCGATTACTACACCAGTATGGGGCTGACGGCGGAGGAGGTTGCGCGTGAATATGGAATCGGCCGCGATGAACAAGATCAATTTGCTTTGGAATCGCATCGCAAAGCCATTGATGCCATTCAATCCGGGCGGTTTCAAGCGGAAATTGTGCCCATTGAGGTTGAGGAGGTCTATGTCGACGAGGGCGGTAGAAAAAATCGACGCAGTTGGATGGTGGATACCGATGAAGGCCCTCGTAGGGATACCACGGCCGAAGCTTTGGCTCGCCTGAAACCTGCATTTGCACAGGGTGGAACTGTGACGGCTGGAAATTCATCGCAAACCTCGGATGGTGCGGCTTTTGTGGTGCTCATGTCGGAGCGCATGGTCAATGAGCTGAAGCGCGAACCAATCGCCCGATTAATGGCCTATGCTACTCGGGGTGTTGAACCCCGATTGATGGGTATGGGGCCCGTGGCTGCCATTCCTCTCGCGCTCAAACAAGCAGGTTTGCGTCAGCAGGATATCGAGCAAATTGAGCTAAATGAGGCGTTTGCAGCCCAGGCTTTGGGTGTAATCCGAACACTGGACCTCGATCAAAGCCGCATCAATCTGAATGGTGGGGCCATTGCACTTGGGCACCCATTGGGATGTTCCGGCGCTAAATTGAGCATACAATTATTGAATGAAATGCGGCGGCGCAACCAACGCTACGGGCTCGTGAGCGCCTGTGTAGGCGGTGGACAAGGCGTGGCTGGCGTATTTGAGCGATTATCATAAACCTTTATACCATGGATGCCAAAAGAGATCCCCATTCATCACCCAAAAGCAGACGCGTCGGCGGCTCATTTCTGGTGAGTACCCCCTCCCCTTCTGAAATTTTCATTCGTGAGGATTTTTCGGAGGAACAGCTGATGATGCTTCAAGCCACCCGAGATTTCATGAAAGCTGAAGTAGAGCCTCATCTGGCAAGGTTCGAAGCGAACGACTATCCTTTGGTGGAATCGCTCATGAAGAAAGCCGGTGAACTGGGGTTGTTGTCGATCAGTGTGCCCCAGGCCTACGGGGGTTTGGGCATGGGTTTCAACACGTCTATGCTCGTTTGTGAGGAAATCAGTAGCTTAACGGGTTCATTGGCCACAGCATTTGGCGCTCATACGGGCATAGGAACGCTCCCTATTCAATATTACGGAAGTGAGTACATTTTGCAGAAATTTCTGCCTAAGGTGGCCAGCGGGGAGTGGATTGCGTGCTATAATTTAACCGAGCCCAATGCAGGCAGCGATGCCAATTCGGGTAAGACGGAGGCGGTTCTGAATGCAGCGGGCACTCATTATGAAATCACCGGACAGAAAATTTGGATCAGTAACGCTGGTTTTGCCGATGTATTTATTGTTTTTGCACGCATTGAGAACGATAAGAACCTAACGGGTTTCATTTTTCATAAAGATGAGGTCACTGGTCTTACCCTCAACCAAGAGGAGCATAAACTAGGAATTCGATCTTCCTCGACCCGTCAGGTATTTTACGATAAGGTGGCGGTTCCAGTCGATCAAATGCTCGGGCCTCGCGATGGGGGATTTAAGATCGCGGTAAATGTCCTCAATGCCGGGCGTATTAAATTGGGTGCCGCGGTTTTGGGTGCTTGTTTTAAAGTGATCGGTTTTGCCGCTGCATATGCCAATGAACGCAAGCAATTTGGCCAATCAATCGCCAATTATGGGGCTATTCAGCAGAAGTTTGCGGATATGTCGATGTTGGCCTATGGGGCCGATTCGGCCTTGTATCGGGCCGGACAGGACATCGAGGATCTGCAAAATGAACTGATGGCATCGGGCATGGATGAGGCCACCGCAAAACTGAAGGGTATGGAACAATATGCGGTGGAGTGTGCCATTTTGAAGGTATTTTGTTCGGAGGCTATTGCGCGTGTGGTCGACGAAGGAGTTCAAATCTATGGCGGCATGGGCTATTCGGCCGATGCCCCTATGGAGGCCGCCTACCGCGACGCCCGAATCAGTCGGATCTATGAAGGTACGAACGAAATCAACCGCATGCTGATCGTGGATATGCTGATGCGGAAGGCCTTGAAGGGCGAGTTGAATTTGTTTGGTGCCGCTAAAAAGGTCGCAGCCGAACTCATGGAGATACCCGATTTTGGGGCTATGGCACCTGAAGGGTATTTGGAAGCGGAAATGCTGGTCTTAGAAAAACTCAAAAAGGCGGTACTCATGGTGCTTGGTGCCGCTGCTCAGAAGTACCAAACCCAATTAGCTGATGAACAAGAGATCTTAATGCACCTGGCCGATATGGTCATAGAGGTCTATGTATTGGAGTCGACCTTGTTGCGTACACTCAAATTAAAGGAGCGTTTAGGTGTGGAAGCCTGTGTGGACCGGCACGCCATGGCCGTTTGTCTGCTGCATCGTGCAGCAGATTTATGCAACCGACACGGTCGAGAAGCCATTTTTGCAATTGGGGAGGGCGATGAGCAACGCATGATGTTGCTGGGCCTCAAACGTTTTACCCGAGTAGATCCGGTAGATTTACGGTCACTTCGGCGTCAGGTAGCCCAAACCGTATTGTCGCACAATAAATATCCTTATGCATCTTAGTGTACGCGCTACCGCCTAGGTATTTGGGCGTATGCGGGTTGTTACGCTGATTTGGTGGGTGGTTCCGGATAAGGTATGGGCAGCACGGCTGTAGTCGAGACGGAATCGTTTGGTATGCAGGGCAAATCCCCATGCAAAACCACTGCTTCCAGACCGTGTAGGTAGCGTTAGTTCTTTGCGCCTTTGGTGGTTGTAGGATAGCTGAAATTGCAGGTTTTTGGAAAGGAGCAATTCGCTTTGAAGTACGATATGACGAAAAGCCTCATCGATCCATGGTGTTCCTTTTTGAGGAGTTTCAGATTCCTCGGTAAACAAAAACTGTGGGTTGTACCAGGTGTCGGAGGGGTCAGTATATCTAAGCCGCCAATTGTGCAGTTGATGCAAAACGACTCCCCATCTTAAAGGCATGTGCTCCAATCGATTAGAATAGCTGAATTGAACGTCTAATGGAAGTCTGCCATTGATTGAGCCTGGGGAATATGACCACAGCGTGGTACCAAAATTCCTGAATTGAACAGCACATTGGCTGCGGCCAGAAGTGTCCTGCCACGAAGCGCCCATATCGAGGGCTATGCCACTCGAGGAATAGCTATCGAGGAAAGACCCGATGAATTTGGCAGAAACGCCTGCAGTGAACTGTTTGGCAAACCGAGTTCCCCATCCACTCTGAAGAACCACTTCATTGGCACTGAATTGACCTATAGAATTACCCGCAGGATCGGTTCGCTCGAGTGAGCCATAGTTGATAAATCCGGCCGAATACAAAAATTTTCCTTTGGTTTTGGGCGATTCGCGAAGGGTTACCGCCTGTCCGGTTCTTATGTCTGCCACGTAGTTAACTACACTTAAACCGAGCAGTTCGGTGGGTGCATCGGCTATGAGGGCCGGATGCCAGGCTGATAGGTGTATTTCGCCCAAACTGACCGCAGGGGCCACACCGCCCAAGGCATTGAGCCGGGCGCTGGTGGGTAGGTTCAGAAAGGTGAAAACGGTTGGTCGATTGGGTTGCCCGTTGGCATTGGGAATCATTAGGCCATATGTTACGCTCCCGATCAGTGCGACGATGAGGTAACCGATGACCCTGTAGCGAAGGCTATTCTTGTTCGATTTGGTCATTTTAGGGCGCTTGTACGGGAATTGGATCGAGACTCAGCGTATTTGAGAAATTGCCTTTCCGATCCCTTAAACGAAGGCTTATTCGAGCCGTGTCTGTGGTAAGTCCAGGTCGACGATAGGTGGGCACTACTTTGATCTCGATTTCCCCGTAAATCTGTTTTTTTTGTCCGGGTGGTGTCACATCCGGTAGTGCATATGGATAAACTACCGGGGGGAAGAAAGGAGTACCTTGTCGGGTATCGGTAATGGTGAAGTCAGTATCGCCAACCGCCTTGCCTAGGTCTCCATCCCCATCTTCGTAATGTACTTTTACGTAAAGTGTATCAACCCCCTCTCTTAACTGGCTCGGGAAGACTTCAAGCAAACGAATGGAGGGCACCTCATCAAAATTCTTTGCCGGATCGCAGCCTTGAAAGGACAGCAATATGCCAAATGACCACATGAGTTTGCTCAAAATCTTGGAGCATGGGAATGAAAATCTTGCGAAGATGCCTAATTCGTTGGCCATAAGCACAAAACTACAACGGAGGTGGTATTATTGCGCATGCCCGAAACAAAAACAGGTAAAGCACAGATCCCATCCGATGCTTTGGCATGCGTCAGGCGATTAGACCAACTGATCCAAAACTACGAGGCGCCAACGTCGACCGATATTTTAGAACTTTTTCGGTTTCAGGCTCAATTTAATCCCGTTTATTCGGCGTATTTAAGCGCTTTGGGGCTCAACCCGCAAGAAGTTTTAACAGTGGATGAAATTCCCTGTCTACCCGTTACTTTGTTTAGAAACCACCGGGTGAAGAGCTGGCACTATAAAAGCGCTGCAGTTTGGCGCAGCAGTGCAACCACTACGCAGATCCCAAGTAAGCATTATGTGCCATCTTTAACGCGATTTCACCTCGTTAGTCGACGCATTTTTGAATTTCACTATGGACCGTGTACCGATTGGGTTTTTATTGCGCTCCTGCCTTCCTACCTCGAAAGGCGCAATTCAGGCTTGGTTACCATGGTGGATGGGCTGATGTCTGCCAGTGGTCACCCCTTAAACGGCTATTTTATGTATGATCATATTTCTTTGGCAGAGCGATACAAGAATGCATGCAACAGCGACCGAAAGGTCATGTTGATTGGTGTGGGCTTTGCTTTGTTGGATCTTGCCGATCTGAATTGTATGGCCTTGAGGCCGCAAGACGTAGTGATGGAAACCGGTGGGATGAAGGGTCGCGGTCCTGAATTAGTGCGTGAGGCGCTTCATGATCGATTGCGCTATGGATTTAAAACGGATTGCATTCATACAGAATATGGAATGACCGAATTGAGTTCATCGAGCTATGCTACTGGTTATGGGCGGTTAACACCTCCGCCATGGATGAAGATTTGCATCCAAGACTTACACGATCCACTGCAGCGGGTTGCGATCGGTAAAATCGGAACAATAGATATAATAGACTACGCTAATATTCATAGTTGTAGTTTTATTAAAACAGACGACCTGGGCTGGACCGAGTCGAATGGTGATTTTTATGTGATTGGGCGACGCGATGAAAGCGAATGGCGCGGCTGTAACCTGCTCTATCAGCCTAATTAAGCATATCTAATCAGATTTTTTCTCTCGATTGAGACTTTTCGGTTTTTGAGGGCCTTATTTGGTCATATTGCTCCACTTGTCTATTTTTGAGCGAATTAATTTAAAATATGAATTACATCGTTATGCTCTCTTTGGCAGCCTTGTTCGTTTTGTCGGGATGCAAAACCACACCCCCTGCCGAACCCTTGCCCACACCTTCTCTCGAGAAAACGATTATGTACGAAATTTATGTTCGAAATTTCTCGCCTGAAGGTACGTTTAAGGGCATCGTTCCAAAGCTCGACTCGCTAAAGGCTATGGGGGTTAATACCGTTTGGTTGATGCCGATACACCCGGTCGGTAAGTATCGTAGGAAGGGCACTTTTGGGTCGCCCTATTCGATCCAAGATTATTATAAAGTGAACCCCGAATTTGGAACCGAACAGGACTTTAAAAATTTGGTTGAGGCTTGTCATGCCCGTGGCATGTATTTGATCATTGACTTGGTAATCAATCATACGGCGTGGGATCATTCATGGATCAAAGAACACCCCGAATGGTATACCCGCGATGCGGGCGACACCATCATCCCTCCTGTGCCAGACTGGTCGGACGTAGCAGACCTCAATTTTGATGAACCAGCCCTTCAGGATGAATTGATCCGAATGATGAAGTATTGGATTGAGGAATATAACATCGACGGATACCGATGCGATGTGGCTATGATGGTGCCTGATTCCTTTTGGCGTAGAAGCATTACAGAGATTAGGAAACTTAAACCATTGATTATGCTTGCTGAGGCCTCGGGAAAGGAGTTTCATGAGGCTGGTTTCGATTTCACTTATGGGTGGGAGTTGTATAAAACCCTCAAAGATGTTTGTAAAAGTGATTCATCTGCCGTTTTGTTTTCAAAAACGGCCATAGAGGAGGGTGCCAAGGCTGTAAACAATGGCCGAATTCTTAGGTTTGTAACCAACCACGACGAAACGTCTTGGGACGATGTCCCCTTGAATTTGTTTGGAGGTGTCGAGGGTTCGTTGACGGCGTTCACAGCAAGCTGTTTACTTCCATCCGTACCCTTGTTGTATAACGGACAAGAAGTGGCCCATCCCACGAAAATGAATTTGTTTGAACACAGTTCGATCGACTGGACCGCAAATCGGAGCGTAACCGCTGAATATTTAAAAATTCTGGGATTATTGCGAAATCATGCAGTTCTCCAAGATACCGTTTTGCGATTTTGGTTATCCGATCACCTTGACGTGGTGGGTTATTCGAGAGGGCAAGGCGTCGATGCCGTTCATGTTTTGGTGAATTTCCGAAATCGGCATGTGGAGATCGACCTTCCGGCGGACTTTTCTACAAGCAAATGGAAGCTGTTGCTGGGCACGACGCCTTCAGCCTCAGCTGATCCGGCTGATGCACCCACCCGAGTGACTTTGCCTCCCTACGCCCGTTGTGTTTTTCAAACGGGTTCATGAGGCAGTGGAGACAGGGTTTTCAACCTTTGGGTAGTGCCAAACAGATTGAGATTCAAAAACATATTGTAAAGCTGACCACCGATTGGGCTGAGTTGATCGTTGACATTCAAGGTCCGGATCTACTTCGTTTACGTGCGGGTGATCGGGGTGTTGAATGGTTGGATGGGGCTGATTATGCCTTAAGTGAAGATTTTGTTTCCCCTATGCCTGATGGGAAATGGGTTCAGAACGATGAATTGGTGGCCTATACTTCGTCAACTTTTTGCCTGGAGGTTCATCTCAATCCCATTTCAATCAAGCTGTTTAATACCACGGGCACCTTATTGTCGAGCGATGCCGACGATTTAGGGATCGGGAAAATGGGCGATCAATGGTACTATTACCGTAATCTTCCAAAGGATGAACTGAACTTTGGCTTGGGGGAAAAGACCGGATTTACCCTGCGTAGAGGGCAGCGTTTTGTACATTGGAACACCGATGCGTTTATGTATGGAACCGATGCCGATCCGCTGTATGTGTCGACTCCTTTCTTTATGGGAAAGCTGGCGGGTGGAACCTATGGTCTTTTCTTGAACTCCTATGCACGCTCAGTTTTTGATTTTGGCGCTGCAGATGCACGCCACAGTTGCATACAAAATGATCGAGGGTGTTTGGATCTGTTTTTCATGGTGGGTGATTCGCCAATCGATGTCTTGCAGTCATACACTCGGTTGACAGGTCTTCCACCTCTCCCTCCACGTTGGAGCCTGGGATACCAACAGTGCCGCTACAGTTATTATCCCGATCGAGAGGCATTGTCTGTGGCATCTACCTTCCGCGATAAGAAAATTCCATGTGATGTATTGTATCTCGATATACACTATATGGACCAATACAAGGTTTTTACCTGGAGTGCCCGTGATTTTCCAGACCCTCGAGGATTTGTGGATCAATTGCGGGCCATGGATTTTCGAACGGTAGTAATTCTCGACCCGGGAATAAAAGTTGACCAAGATTACCCGGTTTATCAACGGGGACTCGAGAAGGACGTATTTGTGTGTTATCCTAATGGGTACGCCTACTCGGGCGACGTCTGGCCGGGCACATGTCATTTTCCGGATTTCACCCATGCCGAAACCCGCACCTGGTGGGGAACGGAGATTCAATCGCTGACATCTATCGGTATTTCGGGCTATTGGAATGACATGAACGAGCCTGCAACCTGGGGCAAACATCTTCCTGATGCTTTGGTTTTTCAATTGGAAGGGCAACATGGTTCGCACCGAGACGCGCACAATGTTTATGGCATGCAAATGGCCCGAGCAACCGCAGAGGGTGTACGGAAAGCGATGCCGAATGAACGCGCTTTTATCCTTACCAGAGCGGGATTTAGTGGTATTCAACGCTACGCTGCTGTGTGGACCGGCGATAACACGGCGAGTGAAGAGCACATGCTCATGGGTGTACGCCTGTTAAATTCTATGGGACTTGCGGGCATGTCCTTTTGCGGGATGGATATTGGAGGCTTTGTGGGTGAAGCCTCTCCGGATTTGTTTATCCGTTGGATGCAAATCGGATCTTTTTCACCGCTGTTTCGGGGCCACAGCATGATCAATAGCCGCGACAGCGAGCCTTGGTCCTATGGCGAAAAGGCGGAGGAAATCAGCAGGAATTTTATTCGTTTGCGATACAAGCTCCTGCCGTATTGGTATAGCCTGTTTGAGGAGGCATCCCGCACAGGAATCCCGGTATTGCGAAGTCTTGTGCTGTCCTATCCCCATGACCTTAGGGTTTATGAGTCGGAATGGGCCCATCAGTTTATGGTAGGCCCGCACCTGTTGGTGGCCGCAGTGGGTTGTACACATCCCTATCAAAAAGTATATCTGCCGGAAGGACAGTGGGTGCATCTTTTTGATGGTAGTGTTTGGAAGGGATCTGCAGAGCATATTGCGGAAACACCCATCGATATTTTACCGATTTGGGTACGTGCTGGGGCGGTTATATCCATGCACCCGGCCGGGGAACATTCGGAGGATTTACCCGAAAAGGTTCTGTTATTACATGTTTTTGGGCGAAGCTCGGAATGCTGCAGTACGCATTGGTATACCGATGATGGCTACACATTCGAATACGAAACGGGCGCTGTGAAACACCGAACGATCCTGCATGATGGGGCTCATCGCCGTATTATTTTATCTCAATCCGTTGGTACTTTTTTACAACCATACACTCATATAAGGATTTATTTCCACGCTATTGATGAAGCCCAGCCGATGATGGCGCATTCTGATTCTGCCGTACAGCTTGGTTCAGAGTCCATTCGATTTGTAGATCCGTTGAGGTCGTATGACCCATTTAGTCAGCCCGATCCTCCATTTCCATGGCAGCATGGGGAGGTGCCTTATGTCGAAGTTCCTTGGACAGATGAAGCCATTGAATTTCGATATTGATATGCATTTTATTTGCTTTATTCGTGCCGTACATTATTCTCTTTTTTCTCAGCTAATCAGCCTATAATCCTCTTCACTTATGCAAAAACCCAAACTTAGTTTTTGGAACATCTGGAATATGAGCTTTGGCTTTCTCGGTGTTCAGATCGGATTTAGTTTACAAGGTGCCAACACCAGTGGAATATTTTCTGCATTGGGCGCCGATCCCCATCAATTACCCTTGTTTTGGTTGGGCGCGCCCTTGGCTGGCTTGGTGGTGCAACCGATCATTGGTCTCAGCAGCGATCAAACGTGGACGCGATTAGGCCGTAGGATTCCATTTATTTTGCTCGGAGCGATTATATCGATGATTGCTATGTTCTTGATGCCCAATGCCGAACAGGTAGCTTATTGGATGTCACCACTCCTCTTTGGCGCCTTTATGTTGCTGTTGATGGACACTTCTTTCAATATCACGATGCAGCCATTCCGTTCATTGGTGAGCGATATGTTGCCTGATGAACAAAAAAATCTAGGTTACAGCATACAGAGTTTTCTGATCAATTTGGGTGCCATTGTTGGTTTTCTCCTGCCCTTCGTTTTGACTTGGATGGGTGTATCCAATGCACCAAAGGATGGGGCTAAAGTGGCCGATTCTGTCATTTGGTCGTATTATTTCGGAGGAGGTGTGTTGTTCCTGGCCGTTCTGTGGACTGCTTTTCGTACGCGTGAATATCCGCCAGAAGAGTTTGCCCGCTACAATAATCAGGGAAGTGAGGCACCTTCAGAAGCCCGCCCATCATTCGGCAGCCTATTGTCGGGTATGCCAAAAGCTATGCTTCAATTGGGCTTCACCCAATTTTTCTCTTGGTTTGCCTTGTTCATGATGTGGGTATATACGACCGATACGATTGCCGTACAGGTTTGGAAAGCATCCGACAGTACTTCATCGGACTACAATGATGCCCGGAATTGGACTGGGGTCATATTTGCCGTATATAGCGTAGTTGCAGCCATTTACTCGTTAGCGATTCCAGCATTGGCCAAGTCGTTTGGTCGAAAAGGTGTATACGGATTTTCGTTGGCGGCAGCTGGAATCGGACTGGCTTCGATGCGATGGATCGAGGAACCGAATCTGCTCTTTGCTGCGATGATCGGCGTGGGTGCGGGATGGGCCGCGATTCTTGCGCTCCCTTATGCTATTTTGTCATCACGGCTGCCTGCTGCTCAAACAGGTGTTTATATGGGTCTGTTTAACGCCACTATAACACTTCCTCAGATTGCGGCTGGTCTATTGGGCGGCTTGCTGTTCCAGATGATGGGAAACAGCAGTCCGAATATGATGGTGGTGGCGGGTGTGAGTATGCTGGTTGCTGCTGTTGGTGCTTGGGTCATCGTAGAAGATCAAAGATGAACGGTATCCTATTGAATTACATACACTGGAATCTAAATCCTGAGATTCTGCCTGGTTTGCTTCCTGTACGTTGGTATGGCCTACTCTTTATGTCGGGTTTTGTATTGGGGTACTACATCATTCAAGGCATGTATAAACGTGAGGGTAAGGATTTGGCTGCCCTCGATAATCTATCGCTCTATGTTGGCCTGGGCACCATTTTAGGCGCCCGATTGGGCCATTGTTTGTTCTACGAACCCGAATACTACCTGAGCAATCCCCAACAGATTCTCTATATCTGGCAGGGTGGATTGGCTTCGCATGGCGCTGTTATAGGCATTTTACTCAGTACTTATTTGTACGGCAGAAGGTATCCGCACACTGATTTTTGGTTTGTAACAGACCGGCTTGTCGTCGTGATCGCTTTAGCTGGAAGCTTGATTCGGTTGGGTAATTTGGCTAATTCAGAAATCATCGGACTTCCTGCATCGGTTCCTTGGGCCTTCGTTTTTGAGCGCTTGGGCGATGGAATACCGCGTCATCCTAGTCAATTGTATGAATCGATCTACTACATGATTTGCTTTGTGATTCTCAATCAAATTTATTGGAAAACCAATAAGGCACTGCAAAAAGGATTTCTGCTCGGTTTATTTATGGTGATGATTTTTGGATTTAGGTTTTTCATTGAGTTCTGGAAAGAAAATCAAGTGGCTATTGAGAAGGAGTTTGCCATTAATTTAGGACAATTGTTGAGTATTCCGGTGGTTATGATAGGTTTAATACTGATGTTCAGACGTCAGCCGCAGGATCAATCGTAGCTTTTTATCGATCCTGTTCTACCTTTAAAGACATGTAATCCCCAATAAGCTCAATATGCTCTTGTTCCTTCTGTTGATCCATGCATTTTTTCCGGCTCAGACTCAGTTCGCGCAAGGTTAAAGGTGAACGAGTTTAGGCTCAGTTCGCAAAAGAAAAACAGTGAACTAGCTTAAACTCAGTTCGCGCAAGAATTTGGATGAAGCGTGCATATCGATGGAGAGTATACGGTCGCCCTTTAGAGTTGGAACAATTTGGCGATAGGATTGACGGATTCGCTCGAGTTTCGGGGCTGTAGTGGTGTTCCTTTCATCGATGGCTTGGGCGGCAGTCATCCATTCCACTCCAAAAATACTCCATAGGTTATCGATAATCTTCTGAAGCCGAATACCTGCATTGGCCCCCATGCTCACATGATCTTCCTGCCCATTGCTTGAGGTCACATTATCGATGCTGGCCGGTATGGCCAGTTGTCTATTCTGGCTGACCAATGAAGCCGCTGTGTATTGTGGTATCATATAGCCCGAGTGCAGGCCCGAATCGGCTGCCATAAATGGAGGCAGTCCACGTGACCCCGACAACAACTGAAAGGTTCGCCGTTCACTGATACTCCCCAATTCAACGAGCGCCATGGCGAGGTAATCGAGAGCGAGCGCCAAAGGTTGACCATGAAAATTTCCACCGCTCATGATCAAATGTTCATCAGAGAAAATGAGTGGATTGTCGCTTACCGACTGGCATTCTACAGCAAAAATGCTGGTTACATGTGCCAAAACATCTGATGAGGCTCCATGCACCTGGGGTACACATCGAAACGAGTAGGGATCTTGTACACCAGCAGGCAAACGTTCATGAATGGCCCCTTCTTCGAGCCACATTAGAATGTCCTGAGCCGTGTGGATTTGGCCATTGTGGGGCCTTGCCCTATGCAACAATGGATGAAACGGCTGAAGATTTCCTCCGAAGGCATCGATCGACAATGCAGCGCACATATTGGAAATGGAGCGTAACTTCCTGCCTTCATGAATCGCCCATAATCCGAGGGCAGACATATATTGCGTGCCGTTGAGCAAGGCCAGACCTTCTTTCGATTGAAGTTTGACCGGATCCCAGGCCAATTGACTGCATACCGCGGCTGAGTGCATTTTTTTGCCCTTCCACACGACCTCTCCCTCACCCATCAATGGAAGGCATAAATGAGCAAGCGGTGCGAGATCGCCCGATGCACCCAAAGAGCCCATTTCGTAGACCACTGGCAAGACATCATGGTTATAGAGGTCGACCAACCGCATGATTGTTGCCCGACTGACCCCAGAATGTCCCAGAATAAGGGATTGAATTTTTAGGGCCAGCATCAAACGTACGATTTCGGGGCGGCATTCGTCCCCTACTCCACAGGCGTGTGAGCGGACAAGATTTTCCTGAAGGGCCTCGAGCTGTGCTTCGGGTATGCGAACCTGACACAGCGCCCCAAATCCAGTATTTATGCCATAATAAGCCTGATCGTTTTCGACTAATAAAGCATCGAGGTAATTCCTGCTTTGCGTGGCCGCTCGATAAACTTCTTCAGCAATGAAGATGCTTTGGCCAGGTTGAGCCAGTGCTATAAATACCTCAATCGATGTATGCTTATTTAAGGCGTATTCCATGGATTATTTCCTTGTAACCACTTCAGAAGTTCATTGGGCTGAACGTTGATTTGTTCCGAATGGGATATCCTTTTGAGGCTGATGCTGACCCCATGTTCAGGATCTCCTTTGAACATGGCCACAATGGGGATAGACCTGGCTTCTGCGTATTGGAAAATTTTCTTCGGTTTCGGGTCACCTGAGAAAATGTCGGTATTGATTCCGTGCTTTCTTAGGTCATGTGCACAAGTCAATAAATGTTCCATGAGGCCGGGATCAGCGGTGGCCAAAAGCACTTCTGCCGCCGATGTCGGTTGGTCCGCAAACATATTCTTTTCGATCATGAGATCCAGTATTCGCTCTACACCAAAGGAAATGCCTACGCCACTGAGGCCTTCCACTCCGAAGGCAGATGTGAGGTTGTCGTATCTTCCGCCACCGCCTATACTTCCCATCCCCGCAATCCCGGAGTCTACTTCGAAAATAAAACCTGTGTAATAGTCTAGCCCGCGGGCAAGCGACAGATCAAATCTATAAAATGAAAGGGGAACCTGAAGCGCGTTTATGTAATGAACGAGTGTTTTGATTTCGCGCACAATCGATGTCGGCAGCGCTACACCGGTGTGAGCGGAAAAATCGCTCAGAAGATCCAACAGTTCCAAAGAACTGGGCTTAGATTCTATGAGCGTCCACCAGGCTGATTGTGCTTCTTGCGATACACCCTGTTCGGTGAGAAAAGTCGACATCGGTTTTTTACCTGTCTTGTCGAGTTTATCGAGCTGCACCATAAAGGAACGAGCCATCGCAGACAAACCCAAGCCTTCGGCCATAAACTGCAAAAGTTTGCGGTGACTCATTCGAACGCAAGCGGTGCTGAAACCAAATTGTTCAAGTACCTCGGAATAAAGTGCCACCATCTGTGCCTCAGATGACAAGCAATCTGAGCCAATTAGGTCGGCATCACATTGGTAGAATTCGCGGTAGCGACCGCGTTGGGGTCGGTCGGCCCGCCAAACAGGTTGCATTTGATAGCGCTTGAAAGGGAAGGTGATGTTTCCTCTGTTCATGGAAACATAACGGGCGAATGGCACAGTGAGGTCATATCGAAGTGCTTTCTCAGTAATGAGACGCGAAAATCGGCTGATTTGACCGGATTTCGCCGACAACCAATCCTCATCTGTAAGCGTGTCCAGATATTGACCAGAATTTAATATTCTGAAAATGAGCCGATCACCTTCCTCACCATAGGCCCCTTGCAAGGTTTGATTCAGTTCTATGGCGGGCGTTTCCAACGGCAGAAACCCATACCGCCGAAACGCCTCTTCCAATCGAGAAAAAAGCCATTTGCGGCGGTCTACAAACTCAGGGTCGAAGTCGCGAACCCCTCTTGCCAATTGTGCCTTTGCTGTGGCCATTATGAGGCAGGGTGAGGTTAAAGGGTTGAAATTTTAATTTTCTTTTGAATTTCGTCGAGTTGGCCCCTGAATCTACGGTCGGTATCCATGAGATCTTCAACCGCTTGGCAACTGTGAATGACCGTAGAGTGATCACGACCACCAAAAGAATCTCCAATGCTCTTAAGGCTCTGTTTGGTAAATTTCTTGGCCAGATACATTGAAATTTGACGCGCCTGAACCACTTCACGTTTGCGTGTGCGCCCCCGGAGCATATCGACAGGTAGGCCGAAGTATTCACAAACCATTGTTTGAATGGTTTCTAATGAAACGTCTGGGTTTACATTCCTAACGAAATTCCGCATCACAGTTTTGGCCAAATCCAAATCGGGTTCCTTTTTATTCAGGGTGGTGTATGCCATTAGCGAAGTGAGGGCGCCTTCTAACTCCCGCACATTGGTATTGCAATTGAGGGCAATAAAATCGATCACGTCGTCGGGCAGTTCAATGCCATCTGAATACATTTTCATGTGCAATATGGCCACCCTCGTTTCGAAATCGGGGAAGCTCAGATCAGCACTTAGACCCCACTTAAATCGGGAAATGAGCCGTTCTTCCAGCCCCTTCAAATCCTTAGGTGATTTGTCGCTGGTGAGCACAAGTTGTTTACCGCTTTGATGCAAATGATTGAAAACATGAAAGAACACATCTTGCGTTTTCTCTTTTCCGGCCAGATTGTGTACATCATCCAGAATCAAGACATCGATCAGTTGATAAAAGTTCACAAAATCATTGGCCGAGTGATTTTTAAGGGCATCGATAAACTGCTGAGTGAATTTTTCGGCAGTTACATATAAAATGGTCTTTGAAGGAAACAGCGTTCGGGTTTGGTTGCCCATGGCCTGAACAAGGTGACTTTTGCCTAAACCTGTTGGTCCATAAATCATGAGCGGGTTGAACGATGTGCCCCCGGGTTTAGAGGCTACTGCCTGTGCAGCATTGCGTGCAAGTCGATTGCAATCGCCTTCAACAAAATTCTCGAAATTATAGCGGGGATTGAGTTGAGGATCGACCTGTATCTTGCGTAATCCGGGAATAATAAAAGGATTCTTGATGTTGTTCCCGATGTTTACGCCCAATGACACATCTTGCTGTTTGCTTCGGCCTGGTGAGCCCGGTACACTAACCGTATAGGGTTCCTGACCATTGTAGTGGCCATCCATCAAGATGTTGTATTCTAATCGACCATCAGGCCCCAACTCTCTGCGAATCGTTTTGTGAAGGAGATTAACGTAGTGTTCTTCGAGCCATTCGTAGAAAAATTGACTGGGCACCTGAATGGTGAGCACACCTTCCTGCAGTCGAACGGGTTGAATGGGTTCAAACCAAGTCTTGAAGCTTTGCTGCGTCACATTATCACGGATGACCGAAAGGCATCCTCCCCATACTTCTTCTTTGGTTTTTTGCATTATCAATTATTGGGTAACTACATCGGGAAACCGCCGATGAGGCAACGAAAATCGAATGAAAAAAGCAAACAGAAAAAAATTTGTTGAAGAAATGAACAAGCGATGTGGATAACAGTTGAATAGAATGATGAGGAGGCCAATGTGTGCATCGTAAAAAAAATAAAAAAATATGATGCTCAAATTTGGAATTGATATCTATTGTATATAATTATGATATTCAATGCTTTGTGATTCACGTAACTATTAGATAAATTTTAACAAAGAGATCTGGGCCGTTCACCTTTAAAGGGGCCCAACCCTAGATTTTTTGAATCACCTATGGAGATCAGAGAGGCTTCAACGGGATAAATCTCCGTTCGCTTTCCTACTTTTATATCCCAATCGACTTTGCCCAATCGCAGTCCGCTGTGGCCAGCCTGAACGACATAAACACGTTGACCGATTGGGTTTGTGTAGACCTCGGCTTGGTCCAAAAAACTATGGGTATGTCCACCTACAATAAGGTCAATTCCCGGTACCGTTTGCGCCAACTGACGGTCGCTCGGACGATCATCGGCATATCCCAGACCCAGGTGAGATAAACAGATTACCATATGGCATCCGCAGATTGTTCGAAGTTGTTGTGCTTGCCGACGTGCCGCTTCAAACGGATCAACGTAGGTTAGATGGGGCACCAACGCGGGGGGAATAAGTCCACTTGGGTTGATCCCTAAGCCAAATACACCGATTTTGAGCGGGTCTCGCCGTATGACCACGGCCGATTGACATCGTTGGGCCAGCGCATGCCGACCAAAAGAATAATTCGCACAAACTACAGGGAATTTTGCTCTGCTCAATTGTGTGAACAAATTATCCATACCGCCATCAAAATCATGATTGCCCAGCGTGGCTGCATCGTACCCCAACTGTTGCATGGCGCGAATCTCCACTTCGCCCTGATAAAAGTTGAAATAGGGCGTGCCTTGAAAAAAATCGCCCGCATCCAACAATATACTGCGTTTGGATTCGCTGCGAATGGTATTCAAGAGATCCATACGGGCTGAAATTCCGCCCATTCCAGCCATTGAGCTTCCTTCGGGATAGGGATCAATGCGGCTGTGGGTATCATTGGTATGCATGATACTGAGCCGGTAGGTTACACCCCTGGCGTGTAGGTATGCGGGAAAGTAAGCAGACAACCCGATGGCGCCTGCTGAAATGCCCAACTCGCGGATGAATTGACGTCTATTGTACCCGTATTCTGCCATCCATTTGTGTTTTAAGCGGGGCTCCACTGGATCCCCATTTTTCTAGATGTGCGGCAACCAAGTCGGTTATTCGAAATGCTCCGCGTTGGACCTGCCTACCCATTAAAAAGGAACAACCATCGCCCCCATCTACCAAATAATCAGGAAGCGCAATTCGATAGGATTGATTGAGTTGGATGGGCTCATTTCCTACCAAAATATCGATGGCTTTCCCCTCTTTAATGGTCATTCTTAAGCCCGATGCAGCGACACCTCCTTTGGCCGCCCAGTGGTCGAGCAATTGCTTTAAATCTCCACCCGTTAGGGTGATTCTGTCGAGACGATTGGGAAAGGGCAACACTTCCATGACATGCATCAATCTCAGGGTGTCTGCAGGGAATCCTGCTCTAATTCCACCGGGGTTCAGCAGAGCCACATCTACGCTATCCCATATTTGTCGTGACTCGAAAAGGAGCATATCGGCCAGCAAATTGGTGAGTTCCGACTCCGGCATCGATTTTATTAAGATTTTGGGCGACCATATTAGGGGTTTAGAGGTCATCAAATTCTGTAGATTTCTAAACGAGTCGACCCACAAAAATGGACTGTATCCCCGATCCTTCAATATGGAATCGCTGTTGATTTGGTAACTGCGGTAGGAATTGAAGTGGGCCTGTGATCGCTTTGAGCGCCTGGCTTTTAACACCGTGGTGTCTGTAGTTGAATAAATATGCAGATTTAAAATGCTGTTTGGTCGTTGTTTCTCCCTAAAGTTGTCCCAACTTACGGCTCGAGAAGGCTTCACCATCACGGTCAAAAGAATCCACACGAGCAGGAATACCCGACTCATGAGGGTCGTTTTTGATGCAAGCTTCTCAATGCGCGGTTGCATGCAGGTAATCCACTTTCGGCAGCCCGTTTTAACAGGAGATGACGGTAGAGGGGAGTGGAATCAGCCGATTCTGCCGCGGTCGTTTGAATCAATTGAATGACTTCATCGCGCGCAGCAGAGGTAGCCAGCCAAACCAGCGGGTCAACATAAATTTGCTGGCTTAGGTTATGTTCCCATTCGGTATTGATCCCCGCCAGCAGTGCAAAATGAACTTGTTCTATTGAATCGCCTGTAGACGGTGTGCGCATGAGTAGGCCTTCTGGCTTGAGGCGCTCTACAAACAACAACAAGCGTTCATGTGCTTGGATTTCGAGTGGAAGCAGGACGCGGCGAATTTGGAGGTGTCGGACCATTAAAAAAACAACAAATGATACCGATACCAACAGCATCAAAAAGGCGATGGCTTGTGCGAATAAAGTTTGCATGATGCGAAAATACGCACGACCATGCTTTTCAATCAACCCAAGGCGGTGTATTTTGTATATTTGTGGTTGGCCAAGCGCCAAGCAACACGAATACACATTCAAACTTCTGTTCGTAATGAATTTAAACAACAGCTCAACATCAGAAAGGCCATCGACTAATCGTGCTGTTGACTCCGCGGAGCACGCCCCATCAATCCGGTTGAGTGACCGCGCGCTTCAGGAATTGCTGCGGTTGTCGAACCATTATTCAGTAGGTCAAGTGACTCGCTTGGGTGTGAAAGGGGGCGGTTGCGCGGGACTGTCGTATCTCCTCGAGGCCGGAAGTCCCCAAGAAGGCGATTATTTGATTCGGGTCGGATCCATTACGTTGGCCATTGAGCCTTCGCACGCCTTATATTTGGATGGATTGCAACTGGACATCGGTGAAGGATTAAACAACCGAGGTTTCATTTTTGAAAATCCCAACGCAGGAAGCACCTGCGGCTGTGGAACGTCATTCTCTTTGTAGAAAACCTGCGGGGGATTACTAGATGTTCGGCAGAAGCTCAGTAGAAGATCAACGCTTCCAACCACCTTTTCGGGGCGATTCCGAACGTGAGGAATGATGTTGAGGACGGCGTCCTGACTGCTCGCCCGTTTTTTCAACCCGAATTCGCCTTCCACGAAATGCCCCGCCATCAAATGTTTCGATGATCGCCGACATATGAGCCTCGTCGACTTCCACAATCGTGCGGGTGTCGCCCAAATCGATTCTTCCCAAATCCGACTTTTTAAGTCCGGAATGATCCAGCAGAAATTGGAGCATACTCGCTTTGTAGAACCCATCCCGTGTTCCCAAGCTGATGAATAAGCGCGACATTGGACCCCCTGCCTCTCCCCTTTCCCCGCCAGAAATTTGCGTACCTTTTCGGCCCTGATCGGGGGTAGATGGATTTAAATCGATGGCGTCCTTGTAGTATTTCATAAAGCGCTCAAACTCAAGCGCCACAATCCGTTCCAATAAATCCTCCTTGGATACCTCGGAGAGTCGGGCAAACAAAGGATCTAAGAATTCTTGGTAGTCGTGATCACCCACAGGGGCAGTTGCGATTTTCTCCAGAAAATGTGAAAACTGTTTGCGGGTGATTTCTGGGCCATTGGGTATGTTTCCCCGTTCAGGAGTAGAAGACAACAACCGTGCGATGTGGCGGATGCGGGTTTGCTCGCGGGGTGTCACCAAACTTAAGCATTCTCCGGATTTTCCTGCCCGTCCAGTACGGCCTGAGCGGTGCGTATACACTTCAGGTTCATCGGGAAGCGAATAATTGATAACATGGGTAAGGTCGCTCACATCGATTCCTCGGGCGGCCACATCGGTAGCGATTAATAATTGCAAACTGCGGTCACGAAAACGCCCCATCACGCGGTCGCGTTGTTGCTGGGTTAGGTCTCCATGCAGGGCCTCGATATCGTATCCTTCACGAATCAATCGCTCAGCGATCTCTTGTGTTTCGGCTCGGGTGCGGCAAAAAATAATCGCATACATCCCGGGGTGGTAGTCAACCAAACGCTTGAGGGCCTCAAATCGATCCCGTTGCTGCACGACATAAAACCTATGGGTAATGTTCGCAGCCGACACATTCCGAGAACCTGCGGAGATTTCCTCCGGATTTGTCATGTAGTTGCCCGAAATCTGACGCACAGCATCGGGCATGGTGGCCGAAAAAAGCCAAGTTGATTGCCGCGATGGTGTATTTTGAAGAATGTAGTCGATGTCGTCGCGGAATCCCATATTGAGCATTTCATCGGCTTCATCGAGTACAACATACCGCACCGTGTCGAGGCGAGCGGCTTTGCGGTCGATGAGGTCGATGAGTCGGCCCGGAGTGGCCACAATAATGGCGGGACGATCGCGCAACTCCTTGATTTGGGCTTGGATGCTGCTGCCACCATAAACCGCACAAACGCGCACATCGGGCAGTTCACTCGTAAACAATTTTAGGTCTGCCGTGATTTGCAAACACAGCTCGCGCGTTGGACTCAAAACCAAAACCTGAAGTTCGGATGGGTTTTCCATACACATCTGCACAGCGGGCAAACCAAAGGCAGCGGTTTTGCCAGTTCCAGTTTGGGCTAAGGCCACCACGTCGCGGGTTCCTGACGTTAAAACAGGTATGGTTAATTTCTGGATTGGGGTAGGCTCGGTGAAGCCCAATCGAGCGACAGCGGTACATAGGGCCTGGTGCAGGCCAAGGGATTCAAAAGCAGACATGTGGGTGCGCGGGGTTAAGCCCCAAACGGGTTGCAAAATTACTACTAAATTTCCCCAAAGGGTTTACCTATTTTTGTGGAATGAAAAAGGCGCCTATCATTGCATTAGACGGGTATTCTGCTTGCGGAAAGAGTACTTTGGCGAAGGAGTTGGCCCAAGCTTTGGGTCTGATTTACGTCGATTCAGGCGCCATGTACAGAGGGGTGACCCTCTATTTCTTGCAAAATCACATCGATCCTAAGCCTTCCCCCGAGGCCACATCGGCCATGGCATCAATTCATTTAGCCTTTCGGAAATCGTCAGATGGGCTGGCCAATGAGTTGTGGATGAACGGAATTCGCGTTGAAGATGAGATCCGTGGACCCGCAGTTTCATCGATGGTTAGTCCGGTGGCAGCCATTCCAGAAGTGCGTCAAAAGCTCATCGAAGAGCAACGCCTGATGGGGGTCCAGGGTGGTTTGGTGATGGACGGACGCGATATTGGAACGCATGTCTTTCCCGATGCCGATGTCAAAATATTTATGAAGGCCGATCCCCTCATTCGCGCCGAAAGAAGGACCGCTGAACTGAGGATGAAAGGTGAATATTGGAGTATGGAAGATGTGCTCCAGAATTTAGCGGAACGCGACCACATCGACACAACACGCAAAGATCAGCCGCTGCGGCAAGCCGATGACGCGGTTGTTCTCGATAATTCGAATTTAACGCGAAAGGAGCAACTGGAATGGGCCTTGAAGCTGGTCGAACAACGACTGCGCGGTGAAGATTAATTCGATTTTCTGCGGCGATCGGCCTCCCGAAGTACGATTTTCCGTAAACGCATTGATTTTGGGGTGATTTCAATGTATTCATCATCCTGAATGTACTCCATAGCATCTTCCAGAGAGAAAACCCGTCGTGGTGCAATACGGGTATTATCATCTTTTCCGGCTGCACGCATATTGGTTAACTGCTTGCCTTTCACGAGATTAACGACCAAATCGCCAGGTCGGTTATTTTCACCCACAACCTGACCTTCATAAACCGACTCGTTAGGGTCAACGAAGAAGACACCACGGTCTTGCAATTTATCAATGCTGTATCCGGTGGTCATACCTGTTTCCATGCTCACCAGCGATCCGTTGATGCGGCCGGGTAGCTGCCCCTTGAAGGGCTCATATCGCTCAAATCGATGCGACATGATCGCTTCTCCTTGTGTGGAAGTGAGCAAATTGGATCGTAAGCCGATGAGCCCTCGGGAGGGGATGGAAAACTCGAGGTGAACCATATCGCCTTTTGGTTCCATGATCTGCATCTCCCCTTTTCGCTGGTTGACTTGCTCAATCACTTTTCCTGCGTTTTCTTCAGGTACATCCACCACTAAGTGTTCAATGGGTTAGCAGGTTTGCACGTCCATTTCCTTTAGAATCA
>SXGT01569430.1_pt1 | contig 44088 bp, 43 predicted proteins | sample 3176221 | NCBI WGS metagenome assembly SXGT01 (sample SAMN11356862, study PRJNA531348) | freshwater metagenome | isolation source: freshwater sample F1-120 | place: China: Fuxian Lake, Yuxi | collected 2017-12-25
CAGCCCCCCGGTGCGTTGTTGAACTCACCGGGGGGCTGACGCCGCCCCGCTCGCCGATTGCACGATGACCGCAAGAAGAATTTTCCGCGCTCACGCTCCCAAAACTTCGCCGACCGACTCCGTCATGATCTCGACGATACGATCGAGCAACTTGTGCGGCGTGATGATTGGCGGCGCGAGACAGAACACATCCCCGCGCAGTCGCGAGTACAAGCCGCGCCGCTGCGCCGCTAAGTGAACCTTGTGGCCGATCTGCTCGGCCGCCGGATACTCGGCCTTCGTGGCTTTGTCCTGCACAAACTCGATGGCACACATCAATCCTTTGCCGCGAACTTCGCCAACGTGCGGATGCGACGCCAACGCGACTTGCAACCCAGACAAGAAGTAAGCGCCCTTCTCGGTCGCCTGAGCCGGAAAATCTTCTTGCTCGATGATGTCCAACGTCCGCAGCGCGACTGCGCAGCCGACCGGATGACCGCTGTAGGTGAAGGCGTGCATCCAGGTTTGGTCGGCAGTATCCAGCACGTTGGCGATTCGCTCGCTGACACCGATGCCTCCCAATGGGAAGTAGCCCGACGTGATCGCCTTGGCGAACTGAATCATGTCCGGTTGCACGCCGTAGTGCTGCAAGCCCCACATCTTTCCGGTGCGGCCAAAGCCGGTGATGACTTCGTCGGTGACCAGCAGCACGTCGTACTGGTCGCAGATTTCACGGATGCGTGGGAAGTAATCCTCCGGCGGCACGATCACGCCGGCCGATCCTTGCACTGGTTCGGCAAAGAACATTGCGACCGTCTCCGGCCCTTCGCGCAAGATGGCTTTCTCCAACTCATTGGCCGCGGCGATCCCCGGACTGACTCCCGCCGGGGCGACATAGCGATACGGATAAGGTGAGGGGATCTGCACGAAGCCCGGCAACTTCGATTCAAACATCGGCCAGTACGACGCAATCCCCGTGGCGTTCATCGCTCCGAGCGTCGTACCGTGATAGCCCCATTGACGACTGATGATCTTCGTCTTCTCCAGCCGCCCCTGCATCCGCCAGAAATAGCGAGCGGTCTTGAAGCAGGTGTCGCTCGATTCGCCCCCACCCGACGTGAAGAAGAATCGCCGGATCGACGGATAACTCAGCCCCGCTAATCGCTCGGCCAAACGAATCACCGTCGGATGAGAACTCCCCGCATAGGTCGAGCAATACGCCAACGTCTGCATCTGAGCGGCGGCCGCCTCGACCAATTCCTTGCGCCCATGCCCGGCGACAACGTTCCACAATCCAGAGAGTCCGTCGATGAATTCTCGCCCATCTGCATCCACCAGGATGGCCCCATCCCCTTTGATCCAAACATGACCACAGTTCTCATGCAGCCTGCGATTGTGCAACGCATGAATCAGGTAGGTGAGATCGGTCTGCAAGTAATCGGCTTTGGAGGTATTCATGGCAGGCAGCCTATGCCAACGGACGGGACGCTTTCAATCGGCGAGGCCAGCAACAACAGCCGGCAAGTTTTTCAACGTAGGGTGGGTCGAGTCATCGAGACCCACCAGGAACGATGTCAAATCTGGTGGGTCTCGATGACTCGACCCACCCTACATCTTGCCAACGCAATGAAATGGACCGGCGGGCGTCACCACTCAATCCGAAACTTCGTCCAACGGATGCCGGGGACTCCTTGCTCGACGCACCAGTGAGTCTCCAAAAACGTCCCGTCTTGCAGTCGGATCGCAGTCGGGAACCCAAATTGAAAACTGGCGAGTTCATCGACGCCCGTGTTACCGGATGCCGGCCCGTCGCGCAGCGCGCGAGCGTCGTACAGCAGTTGCTCCGAGTGGACCGCCCACGCGGTGTCGGTAAACGTCGCGAGCACCGCGACGATCCCTTGTTGTCCGTACCGCCGGTTGTAGAGCACCAGCAGTCGATCACCGCCCAGCGGCAGCGGAGTCATCGTCTGCCCACGAATGCCCGTCGATTGAAACGGCCCCCACGTCCAACCGCCGTCGCGCGAGATCGCGAAGCTGTCTGGCTGATCGTGATAGTCACCCAGCGTGATCGTCCAGGCGACCGCCATCAGTTGATTCGGAGCGAACTCAACCAGCTTCTGCTCCCAGAACCCAAACTTGCCGGCCGGGTCTTTGAAGACCGTGCGATGCGCCGGCCAAGTCCGACCGCCATCGTCCGAGACCGCCACGATGACCTCTTCGCCCAGTCGTTCTTTGCTCACAAGCAGTCCGGTCGGAGCGAGCAATCGCCCCGACGCCAGCGGTCGAATCGAATGCGACACTTCGAGCGTGACATCCGGCATTGGGATCACCTGCGGCTGTGACCACGAGCGACCTTCATCGGTTGAAACACAGAACAGCGCCTCGCCTCGCCGCTCGCCGAACTTGTCGTCAAGCGGTCCCCAATACCGAGTTCCGTAGGCATAAATCGTCCGGCCATCCGGCGAGAGACTCAGCTTCAAGAAATTCGCCGACGGCGGATCAACCGTCTTCGGCAGCAACGTACCTTCGAGCTTCCACGTCAGCCCGCCATCCGTCGAGCGAACCCAATCGGTCCCTCCATGCACAAACTGCCCCCCTTCCACTCCGAACGAACAGAGGATGTCCCCGTTCGGCAATTGAACGGCTTGCGGAAACGCCGACTCCCGCTCATCGAGCCGGCCAGTGTTCAGGATTTGAATGGATGGCATGGTGCTCCAAAACATACGGGGTTAGTTGACTGCGGCTAATTCTTGGGCATCAGTTTGTTGAGACTGCGAATGCTGATCGAGCAAGGTCTTCGCGGCCTCCAACGCTTCCTCGTCTTCCAAGTCCCAGACGCCGCCTGCGTCCAAGCGACCCGCAGTCATCGCCAAATTTGCAAAGGTTTGTCCCAACCTCCAATCCGGGCGGATGCGACTGACTTCTTCGAGCGCCGCGAGCAAGTCAATTCGTGTTTGTTCAGAAGTTTTCATAGTTTGTCTCCGACCGTAGGTAAGCTGCCGACGGGGCCGTTCAAATCGCCGGTCACTTCGACCAAGATTATTTCTCCAGGCAGATATTTCGCGACGCGAGTGGCCCGCGTCACACCATCGTAAATCACCAGTTCCCCATCACTTCCCCGTTTTACTTCCAGTGGCGGCATCCCAACAATTGATTTGCCGTATCGGGACAACTGCCTTTGCAATTTCAGTGGATCAGCGCCGTCACGGCGAGAACCAGGCAAATGCAATGATGCAGGATCTACGGACAGATACTCGCGTGGTTTCATTCCTAGACCTTACCGTCACTGACATTGCCGATCGAGCGCATGATCATCAATCGCGCACCTTCGTCAATCCTCCGAGTCGATAGGCCGCCCGATGACCGATGCGCAACCCATACAAGATCGCATCCGGATGTTTCGCGAGCATTTGCTTGGCGGCGGCCAAATCGCCGCGATCCAGTTCGTACTCGCCGGTTTCAATATCCATGACCAAGAAAAACCCCTCGAATTGGCTTTCCACTTTGGAGCGGATCGCTCGCTCGTAGATTTCTTCTCCACGAGTTGCAATCTCATCGCGCGTCAACATGACGTCCAACATTTTGATCTCTCCGTGTTTCTGGCCACTCGATCAATGACGGTAGCAATTGTAACCCACCCATCAATCTGGCTGAAACAACGAAAACTGCACGCGGCCCACATCAGCGAACGGGGCCGCTCTCTCACGGTCGCGGTACGGCTTGTTATGCTGGTTTCGGTTTCTTCGGCAACAGCGTCACTGCTACGACAATTCCGCTCAATATAAACAGCCCGCACACCAGAAAGCTGAGCCGATAGCCCAGCGCGATGGGAGTCATTCCCATCGCCGTCAGCTTGTGCTGGCTGACGAAATCGACGATCGCGCCGTACAAGTAGCCGGCGGGAGCGGCGGGGACCATCAGCATCGTGGCGAACGCCATGTTCCTCCGCAGGTCGTTCGTGCGCGATGCCGAGCAGATGTAGTTCGGCGAATAGACGCCGATCAGTTCTCCCGCGCCGAAGATGCCGAAGGCGACCAAGTACCACGGCCCCGTGACCAGCATCGCCCACACCTGCGCAAGCAGAAAGATCGTCGATGTCGCCAGGATTCCCGTGCGAGGATTCGTCCGGGTCAGCACCCAGCCCAGCAAGGCTCCCGCAACGACTTTGAAACTGAACCGCAGCATGTTTTGCAGCCCGGCGTATTTCTCCGGAACGTCCCCCAGCACTTCGGGCGAATACAGATTCATGTTCGACGGAATCATGTTCCCCGCGTACACGAGGATCGTGACCACCGTTGCCAGGAAGAGAACTCGCTGCTGCAACAACGAGCGGAAGTGATAGATCAAGGCGACGGCCGCACCGCTCGCCGCGATGTAGCCGGCCCATCGAAATTGTTCGTTCGATTGGACCGAGGCCGCGTGCAGCAGCGCGACCGAGACGAACATCAGCGGCACGCCGATCAACAGATCGGCCACGGCTGAGATCGGCTCACGAACCGGTTCACGTTCCACGGGCGGAACCACTAGGAAGCGTGACACAAATGCCGCCACGGCCATCACCGGAGCACCCGCTCCGAAGAGCGTGACGAAGTTCCACGGATAAGCCACGCCGGAGAATTTCAGCCCAAACAGATCGCCCCCCAACAGCGCCGTCTGAGCGAACGATCCGAGCACCGCCAAGATCGGCCCGGCTCCGAAGGCGAGGCTCAGCGCGAGTCCTCTCCGAGATTCATCCGAACCGCGACCGATCGCCTCCCACAACAGCGCGATCGCCGCTGGCATCACCGCTCCCGAAACGCCCCCTTGCAGAATGACCATCGCCAGCTTCACCCAGTTCGGGAGCGGCAACAGCAGCGTCACGGCCAGTGTCGCCAACATGCAGGCCGACGTCGCATAGCACAGCATCAGATTTCGCTTGAGCGACGCCACTCGCGGCGACAGCCACGCGATGATGGCCGGTATCGCCGTCATCGCGAAAAACAACGTCCCCGGCAGGTTCGATGTGCGAGCGTCTGCTCCCAAACGATCGCACAACGATGCCTGCGTGATCCCAACATACAGCACCGGGGCCGCGAGGTATTGCATCCCGGTGCATGTCGCAAAGAGCACGAGGTTCCGCCGCTGCTCCGGCCACGACAACGGGCACGCATCGTTCGGCGAGTTGCTGGAAGTTTCCGACATGGGGCCTTTCCTTCGGAGACCGCTGACGTTTTTCTGTTCCCATTTTTCTGTCAGCGCATCTGACAGAAAAATAGGGACAGAAAAAAAACGGATGCCATGGCGAATCAGGCGACTCTCAATGGCAGCGCGACTGCCTCGCCTTTGCGGGCCGAGATCAAACAGGCTTCGCAAATCTCGACGGCAGCTCGGCCTTCGGCTCCGCCGACTTTTGGGGAACGATGCTCGCGGATGCTATCCACGAACTCTTGAATCACGCCGATGTGCGGGAACAGTCGAATTGGCGACTTCGGTTCTTTGAGATAGTCGAACCGCTCCGGCGAATAGATCCGTTCCCACTTGTCTCCTTTGCCGAGGTCGAGGAACTCAAAGTTCTCCAAGTCGAACATCGCGTCGCGGCCGAAGACTTGGAAACGGACCTCGCTGCTGGGGAGGCTGGGAGAAGGCAACTCGGTGGTGATCCACATCTGGGCCATGATGCCTCCTTCGAATTCGATCTGAGCCATCACCGACTGCGCGGGAGCGGCGACGTCGCTGAAGGTCGTCGCCTGAGCGAATACCTTGACCGCGTTGCGACCGGTCAGCCAACGCAGGAAGTCGGTGTTGTGCGAAGCCATGCCCATGAACAATCCGCCGCTGCGCGGATCGGCCATCCACGGCCGCTCGTCGAAGAGTTGCTTCGTCAGTGGCAACGGGAATGCCGAGACAGTCCGCATCATCCGAATCGGCCCAATCGTGCCGTCGTCGATCAATTGCTTGGCTCGGTTCGTGATCTTGCGGAAGCGTTCGGTTTTCACGACGGCGAGGTTCACTCCAGCCGCCGAGCAGTCAGCAATCATCTGATCGCACTCGGCGACTGTGGGAGCCATCGGCTTTTCGGCGAGCACATGCTTTCCGGCCGCGGCTGCCAGCCGAGTCAATCGGGCTCGGTCTTGATCGGGAGTCGCCAAGACCACGGCCGCGACATCCGTGCGAGCCAGCAGCGATTCGACGGATGGCTCGCAGGTAACGCTGTAGTCGGCGGCCAGCTTTTCGGCGCGCTTGCCTCCCGTGATCGCGACCAAGTGACAGCCTTGGGCGTGATGGCTGGCGACCTCGCTATAGGTCAGCCCCATGAAGCCGCTGCCGATCATGCCGATGCCAATGGATTCCATGTGTGTCTCCAATTTCAGGGATGCCGCAAAGTAGGTTGGGACTCCGTCCCGACCCTGCACCAACCAATTCAGGTCGGGACGGAGTCCCAACCTACAACTCAAACAGCCGCTCCGCATTCTCGCACAGGATCATTCGTTTCTCGCGATCAGTCAGGTCCGCGTGATCAATGCGGATGCGTTGCATCGACGTGTGATACAGCGGCGAATCGGTGCCGAACAGGACTCGCTCGGCCCCGACTTCACGGACGGCCCATTCGATCAAGTTTGGCGTGATCGACCGAGCGCTCGACGTATCGGCGAAGACATTGCCGTGACGGCTTTGCTGGATGGCTCGGACCTGATGCGTGCAGTCGCCGTCCCAGCCGCAGCCGATGTGCGCCAGGATCAACTTCGCTTCCGGGAATTGATTGGCAAAGACGACCACTTCGGCGGCGAGACTGTTCTTCTCGCTGCTGTGCGACAGCACGACGGCTTGATGTCGAGCGGCGAACTCGAAGATCGCGGCACCGTGTTCTTGAATTGGGTAGACGTGCTCTTCGGGATGGATCTTGATCCCGACGCAGGTCGGCAGTTGCAGCATCTCTTCGGCTTGTTGGTAGGTTTCTGCTCGACGCGGGTCGATGACGACGTACTGCAACAGCCCCGGAGTGGCAGCGACGATGCTCGCAGCGTTGCGATTGCCGATGACGGCATCCGCTTTACCCCGCGGCAGCAAGCTCTCCAGCGGAGAGACAATCGTCAGCCGCACGTTGGCTCGGCGGGCTCGTTCGGCGACGACGGTGGCGTCGCCCGTCATCAATTCATTGATGAGATCCGGACGGCCGCAGTCGTAGCGCCCGAAGTGAGCGTGGACGTCGATCGCGCTGACAGGTTCGGTTCCCATAACAATCTCACTTCGCATCTTGTGGAGCCGGTCTCGCGGGCAGGACGAGGGCCATCAGCACCATGGCGGCCAGCAGGATGCCGGTGGCGGTATGAAAGCTGGCGATCCGGCCCCAGCGATCTGAGATCAGGCCGAAAAGTACCGAGGCGAAACCAACGAGCGATCCGAGCAAACTTAGGTATGCCATATTCGCTCGCACTTGCGATTTGCTCGACGACGTGGCGATGTAGTTTGGGAAGTAGGCCCCGAACAGTTCGCCCGCGCCAAGCAATCCGAACGAGATCAAATACCACGGCCCCGTCACGTTGAGCACCCAGCCCATGCCGATCACCAGAATTGTTGTGGTCGTCAGCAGCAATGTTTTTGCATTGGTCCTCGTCAGCAACCAACCCAGCCCGAATCCTGCGATCGCCTTGAATCCAAATCGCAGGAATTGCTGAGTCCCCATCGAACTAGCCGACTCTTCCCCCAAGACGTCCTTCGCGTGGAGCGAGACGTTGTCAAAGATCGCGTTGCCTCCCGAATAGACCAGGAAGTAACCGATCGCTCCAAAGATCAACGGGCGATAGGTGAAGAAGTCGTGCAGTCCGCCGAGGATCTCGGCCAATCGCGATCCGTCGGTTGGCTCGTCCGCCGGCAGCGGCACAACGAACGAGGCTGCGATCAATGTCTCCAACAACATCAATGGAGCCGCTGCCGCAAACAACACCAAGTAGTTGTGAGGAAACGCCAACCCCAGCGTCATTCCCGCGATTGGGTTCGTCGAGAACAGCGCTTGTTGGCCCAATGATCCCACGCAGGCGAACAGCGGGCCGACTCCGAACGCGACCCCCAGTGCATGTCCGCGTCGCGAAGTCGAGACGCCTCGTCGGAGCACTTCCCAAAGCGTTGTCAGCATCACACCGTTGCTCATCCCCAGCACTGCGCCGTGTGTGATGACGACGAGGGTGACGATGCTTGGCGACAGCTTCAGCCAGATTGCGATCGCCACCGCTCCGGTGATGGTCGCCATCACGATCAACGGAAACACCAGCAGCGGCTTGAGCATTTTCGGTTGTGGCAAAAACCAGGCGACGATGATCGGCACGGCCGTCAGCCACTGATAAACCGCGTGAGGCAGGTTGGCCACCGTATCGCTGTTTCCCAAAGCTTTCAGCAGGTTGGCGTGCGTCAGTCCGACATACGACACCGGAGCGGCCAAGTAGAACAGGCACCAGAATCCCGCGAAGCAAAAAATGTTGCGTGCCTGCTGAGCCGGTGACAGCGGGCAATCGTCTTCCGTCGGCGGGTTCGGTTCGGACATGCGGCACCTCGGCATTGGTTCGTGTTCCCTTTCTAACAGCAACCTCCGACGAGCGGCAGGCAACTGGCGGGGCGAATGGGGCAGCGGGTAAAAGTGCCCGACGAATCGAAGGAGACGACGAATGAGCAATCGAACCTACCGTGCGGGCATCATCGGACTCGGTTTCATTGGCGGAGGCGACCAAGTCTCCGGAGACCGATTGGGCCAGCGAGTCGCCGACTTGGATGGCAATCACCGCGAGGCATTCTCGAATCACCCGCAAGTGCAATTGGTCGCTGGCAGCAGCAGCGATGCGGGGCGTCGCGAACGGTTCGTTCAACGAACCAACGCGAAGACGTACGCCGATTGGCGGGAGATGCTCGCTCAAGAAAAATTAGACATCGTCGGCGTCGCGTCGTTTGCGTCGAGCCATGCGGAATTGACGGCGGCCTGCGCGGAGCGCGGCGTCCGCGCGATTCTTTGCGAGAAGCCGATCGCCACACGCCTGGCAGATGCCGAGCGAATGATCGCTGCCTGCCGCTCAGCCGGGAGTCTGTTGGTTATCAATCACAATCGACGGTTCCAATCGCAGTATCGCGAGCTGCAACTCCGCATAGCGGCTGGCGAAATAGGGGAACTCACTGGTGTCTGGCTGCAATGGGGAACGGGGCGGCTCGGCAACGTCGGCACACACTTCATCGACGCGGCAATGATGCTGACCGGCCGCCGAGTTCAAGCTGTCTCGGCAACGCTCGATCTGACTGGCCGGCCCGATTGCCGAGGCTCTGAGTTCCGCGATCCGGGTGGCTGGGCGATGTTGCGGTTCGACAGCGGACTGATGGGGCACGTTCATGCTCCCGACAATCCGACCGGCCCGGTTGCGGTCGTCGTGCAAGGAACGCTCGGCCTCGTCCGCGTCTCTGGCGGAATCGCGGAGATCGAAACGTGGGCCGGTGACCGCGTTGTCTTGGCGCCGCCTGCAGCCGAGGCCGGCAGTTCGATGGATCAAGCGGTGCGCGAAATCGTCGGCTGGTTAGACAACGGGACGCCGGTCTGTTGCGAGGCCGAAGATTCCCGGCGAACTTTGGAAGTCATCGTCGCTTGTCATGCGTCACACGCTCGCAATGCGGCTTGGGTCGAGTTGCCTTTGGCCGGTGCGGATCGCGATCGCGAAATACGGAGCGGATAGCCGTAGGATGGGCACTCTTGCCCGTCCTCTTGTTTTGAAAACATGGACGGGCAAGAGTGCCCATCCGACAAAGGAGTTTCCCATGCCTGACATCGCTCAAATCAAACGCACGCTCCGTGGGCCGATGATTCCGGTCATCACGAATCTCAACGACGACCTCTCGATCGACCACGCCGCTATTCGTGAGAACGTGCGCTTCGTCGTCGATCGCGGTATCGTGCGCGGCCAAGGCGTGCTGCTGGCCGTCGGTGCCGGTGGTGATTTCCCGATGCTCACCCTGGATGAACGCATGGAGGCGGCCCACACGATCGTCAACGCCGCGAACGGCCAAGTTCCGGTCATCGTTGGTGCTCAAGATACGAACCCGACTGTCTCGATCGAGATCGCTCAATGGGCGGAAGAGATCGGAGCCGATGCCGTGCAGATGAGCGCCGGTTACTACTACGCCTCCAGCGAGGAAGACTGCCTGAGATACTTCCAAGCGGTCCACGACGCAACGAGCCGCATCGGAATCATGATCTACAACACGCATTGGGAGGGCTACAACCTTTCGCTCGACCAAGTCGCTCGGCTGGCTGAGTTGCCACGCTGCGTCTCGCTGAAATGGTCCACGCCCGACGGCGGCTATAGCTACGTTCGCGGAGTGCATCGCTTCGCCGATCGGTTCGCAGTGGTGGATAACCAGGGGCTCGCCGTGATGAATCACATCCTCGGCGGCACCGGCTTCATCACACACCTGGCGACGATCTGGCCGGAGCATCAAGTCGAAATGTGGAAACGCTTGGAAGCCGGCGACTATGTGACCGCTCAACGAATGCAGACCGAAGCCAAATGGACTTGGACCGATTTTCGCTCGAAAATGTGGGGCAGGACGGCGGCCGAAAGCCCAGTCGTCAAAGCGGCGCTGGAACTCTGCGGCCGACCGGGTGGGCCGAATCGGTTGCCGACGCGGTCTTTGAATTCTGCGGAACGCGCGGAGTTGCGTGAGTTGCTGGCACGGATTGGGGTACCGCATCTGACGTAGTTCGGACGCCTACGTCCGAACAATTGACCGGACGTAGGCGTCCGGTCTACGACGGCATCCACCTCGGACACTTCGACCTCACGAACTCAGCAAAGCGAGCAAATGCCGCATCCGTCGCACCGACATACGGCGGCAACAATCGCAACGGGAAGCGTGGGTCTTGCAGCTTCCAGAGCACCTTGTCGTAGGCCGAATCAATATGAGCGTTCGGTCCCACAGCAGCGATCAGTTCGTGGAAGATGGCGGCGATCTCCGAATACCGTTCGATGAGCAGCGGCAGATCGCGGCGACGTCCCGCCTCGAAGAATTCGTTGATCGCGGTCGCATTGGAAGCCAGCGACGCCAACAAGCCGCACTCGCCGAGTTGGCTGGCATACATGTAGCCAACCTCGCCGGGGAAATGTTGCAGTTGCGGAGACAGAGTCATCAATCCGCGCAGCCGATCCATTGAGTCAGTGCAGTTCTTCGTCCCAACGAAGTTCGGATGCGCCTCGGCCAGCTCGGCGTACAACTCTGGCGAGATCAGCCGCTTGGTCCGCAGCAGGTTGTAGTGCAGGAACTGGCAATCTCGGAAACGGCCGCAGACCTCTTGGAAAAATGTCCGCACTTCGTCGTCCGTGAGCGCTCCCCAACTCGGTAATGAGATCTGGAAGTGGCGTGCGCCGATTTTATAGGCAAGCTCGATCCGTTCGATGATCGTCGGCAGTGAGAGGCTGATGACGCCAATCATCGGCTCGGCCCCACCGGCCCGCATGGTGTCGTGAAAGACGCGTGTGATCTGTTTGAACTGCCGATTGCTGACCGCGTGCCCTTCGCCCGCTGTGCCGAAGACGTAGAGGTGCTTCGTCGTCTTCAGCATCCGCTGGACTTCGTCGACGAACAGGTCTTCAAGGAATTCGTAACTCTCGCTCCAAGGCACGACGCAGGTGCAGAGAATGCAGGCGGGGTAGCGTTTCATGAAAGGGAACTCCAAATGGATTGGAACAGAGAAGCAAGCTGGTACGAACCGCAGGGCGCTAGCTCAGATGATTCATGGCTTCGTAGCCGAAGTCGTCAGACTTCGGTGCGGTGTCACAACATGCATCCGAAATCTGACGATTTCGGCTACGGCAGGCTGCCACCGAATTATCCCAGGCGATGAATAATCCAGGCTAGCGCTCTGCGGCTGATCGAAAAACTCTCGCGGCGTCGTTCCTTAGCTCTTTCTTCCCAAAAGCCGGTCCAGCGAGTCACCGGTCTGAACGATCAACGCTTCGGGATGAAACTGGTATGGATGGAAGTACTCGAAGGTCAGATAGCCTTGATAGCCGGTCGCGTCGAACGCATCGAGCAGCGCGGGCCAGTTGGTTGTGCCGTCAAGCAGCGGGCGAAACGACTCGAGCGAATGGTCAGTTCCCTTCTTGGTGAACTCTTTGAGATGCACGTTCTTGATTCGCTTGCCGAGGATGCTGACCCAGTGTTCGGGATACTGAAACAGCGCGATATTGCCGGAGTCGAAATGGACGCGGACGTACTCGGATTTGAAGCTGTCCACGAAATCGGCCATTTCGCCGGGAGTCATCAAGTAGCCGTTGAAGAAGATGTTCTCGATGTTGAGATGCACCTTCAGCTTCTCAGCGGCAGGGAGCAACTTCCGCACAGCCTCACGAGCGCGCTTATCGCAAACATCGTTCGGGACCGGATCATGGTCGGTGCGCCACGGAATGCAGACTGCTCCGGGGACGACGAGTAAGTTCCCGGTGCCCAGATCGTGCGCCGCCTGGGCCATCATCCCGGCGAGTTCCATGCCGCGTGCCCGCTTCTCCGCATCGTTGCTGACGAGCGGATAGGGCCAGAACAGGAACGAGCACAAGCCACTGATCGCGATGCCGATCTTGTCGGCCATCGCCCGAATCTTCTGAAAGTCTTTCGTTCCCGATTTCGGAGAGAGGTCGCTATCGAGGTCGTAGTTCAATTCGATGCCGTCGAAGCCCGCGTCCTTTGCGACTTGCAAACACTTTTCGAGCGACCACAAGTTCGGATAGGGAAACGCCCAGAGGTTGATCGACTTCTTCATGTTGTATTTCTTGGAAGGCACCGGCTTGGCCTGCGCAGCGGCTGTGTCGACCAACGCCAAATCACCGCGCGGTTCAAACGCGGCGGCCAACGACGAGCCGATCGCGAAGGCTCCACCGGTCAGCGCGGAGCTTAGTACGGAACGACGAGAGAATTCGGAGGATGGCGAGGACATCAAGACTTCCTTTCATTCGCGATCAAGCGGGAATCGGACGCATCACGGGAGGATGTTCGGGAAATTCGACGTTGGCGTAGATCTCCACCAACGGCAGCGAAATGCTCAGCGAGGGCAACTCAAGACTGGCACTCAGACCCCGCGCATCGTTGACGTTCCAACCGCCGTCGGCAGCTCGGCAGAATCGCTCGATGATCGGTTGATGTTGCGAGACCAACAACACCTCTCGCAGCGATGGGATCTTGCGGTAATGGTCGAGCTTCGTCGTGCGGTCGTACATCTCCGTCGAATCCGACAAGACCTCGACCAGCAACGTGGGATTGGTTGCGGTATCGCCGTCGAATGTCTCCAGCGGGCCGCAGACGACGGTGGCGTCCGGGTAGGTGAATAAGCCTGTCGCGGAAATTAAAACTCGCAAGTCGCTGTCATAGACTCGGCAAGTGCTGCCCTTCAGTCGCGAGCCAAGAGCGATGACGATATTTGCCTTCAGCAAGCTGTGAGCGGGAGACCCACCCGCCATCGCGAACATTTCGCCGGCGAAGTATTCGCTTTTGAAGTCGGCGGCTCGTTCGGCTCGGAGATATTCGTCCGGCGTGAGAAACTTGACTGGCTGTGGCAGCCCCATGACTCGGTTCCTGAGGTGGTCCGTGGGATCTAAAGACGGAAACGATACTCGCCATTGTTCCGTCGAGTCTGGCGAGTGGCAACGCACCGCTTGTCGCCATTCGCGGCTCTGATGACAATCTTCCGCCGACTTTGCCAGTGTTTGCCCACCTCATCCCGCGAAAGGAATTCATGACGACTCCCACCTTCATTTTCGACGTGCATCTCGACCTCAGCATGAATGCTCTGGAATGGAATCGCGACCTGCGTTGGTCGCAGGAAAAGATTCGCCGCTGGGAACAGAACATGAAGGACAAAGTGGACCGCGGGAATACGACGGTCTGCTTTCCGGAAATGCGACGCGGCAACATCGGGCTGTGCGTGGGAACGCAGATCGGCCGGTACTCGCCGTACTTTCATCGGCTGCCAGGTTGGAGTTCACCGGAGCAAGCGTGGGCTCAGACGCAGGGGCAGCTTGCGTGGTATCGCGCGATGGAAGAAGCGGGAGAACTCGTGCAGATTCGGACGAAGGCGCAGCTTGAAGCGCATCTCGATCTGTGGTTGAAATCGCCGCCGTGTGATGACGGCACGCCGTACATCGTCGAATCAAGGAAGAAACAGACGCCTCGTCCGATCGGCTACATCCTCAGTCTGGAGGGAGCCGACTCGATGATCACGCTCAAGCATCTAGAGCGCAGCTATGCCGACGGCCTGCGAGCGCTCGGCCCGGCCCACTATGGACCAGGAAGGTACGCCCATGGGACGGACTCGGATGAGCCGCTCTCTCCGCAGGGTAAAGAGTTGATCAAAGAGATAGAGCGGCTGGGGATCATTCTCGACGTCACGCACCTGTGCGATTCGGCCTTTTGGGATGCGATGGACTGCTACAACGGCCCGCTGTGGGCCAGCCATCAAAACTGCCGCACGCTGGCCCCGTGGAATCGGCAATTTGCAGACGACCAAATTAAAGCGGTGATCGAACGCGGCGGAGTGCTCGGCATGGCGTTCGACGCAATCATGATGATCCCCGGCTGGACGCATCTCCGCAGCAAGCCGTCCGACTTCCAATTGAAGATCGAACGCATCTGCGAGCACGTCGATCACATCTGCCAGATGGCCGGCAATTCAAAACACGTCGGCATCGGCACGGACCTCGACGGCGGCTACGGCACCGAGCAAACGCCAATGGACATGAACTCGATCGCCGACCTGCAATCGCTGCCGGCTCTGTTGACGAAGCGGGGGTACTCGCCGGAAGACATCGACGGGATCATGTACCGCAACTTCGTGGACTTCTTGCGAAAGACTTGGAAGTAACGAGGCTGTCGACAACCACCGTGACCTGTTCTGGCGAGCGGGGTAGCGTCAGCCCCCCGGTGTATTCGGTGCGGGACCGGGGGCCTGACGCCACCCCGCTCGCCTTTACCTTGAGGGACTCTCATGCAAAGCAAAGCCACGACCGTCGCACAGTACCTCGCCGAATTGCCGGAAGATCGCCGAGCGGCGATCGCGGCAGTGCGAGAGGTGATTCTCAAGAATCTCGTCAAGACGTTTGAGGAGGGGATGCAGTACCGCATGATTAGTTACTACGTGCCGCATCGCGTCTACCCAGCGGGCTATCACTGCGATCCCAAGCAGCCGTTGCCCTTCACTTGCCTCGGTTCGCAAAAGAATTAAATGTCGCTCCATCTGGGGTGCGTCTACGGGTCGACCGAGCTGGCGAAGTGGTTTCATTCCGAATGGGCCAAGACTGGCAAGAAGCTCGACATGGGGAAGGCCTGCATTCGCTTTCGGAAGTTGGACGATCTCGCGCTAGACGTCATCGGAGAGACTCTTCGCCGCGTGTCAGCGAAGAAGTTCATCGCGTATTACGAGTCCGCGATTATGAACTCGCGTAAGCGAACCGCTAAACCGGCGGCAAAGACCGCAACCAAAAAGAAAACTCGCGGCGAGAAAAAAGGAGCTGGCAAAAAATGAAAGGCGGAAAATGAAGGCCGTTGGTCGGCTTCATTTTCCGCCCTCCATTTTTCGCCAGCGAGTTCGAATCGCGCTTCTCACTGTCCAGACACGCGAATGTTTCGGAAGTCGAGGTTTGTCGTCGGATCGTGCCCTTGCAGGCTGAGATGGCCACCCTCGAGTCGCAGTCCTTCGCGAGCGTTACCGCTGGCGTGAGGCTTGCGCTCGTCGGTCCAGTCGGTGATGGGAATCCCGTTGACCCAGGTGGCGAAGGTCGGGCCGTGAGCGACCAGCGTGAGAGTCGTCCACTCGCGATCGTTCGAGACCACGAACCGCGCGGCTTGGCGACGGAAGATCGCGCCCGTACCGAAGTCGGCCGGTTTTGTGCGGTCGCCATTTTTGATGCCGTTTTGGATTTGGAATTCGTAGCCGGGATACGCTCCCTCTTTGCCCGGCATGCCGCGGAAGAAGATGCCGCTGTTGAGCGCGTCCCCATTCGTTTTGACTTGAGCTTGCAGGACGAAGTTGGCGAACGTCGCTTCGGACTCCCAATAGCCCTGCCCGTTGGTGACGTGGATCGCGCCGTCGATCACTTCAAACTTGCTCTTCGATCCGGGCACCTCGCGCCAGCCGGCGAGGTCTTTGCCGTTAAACAAATCCTTCGTGCCGAGCGGCTTCACGAACACGTTGCGAAACTTGACCAGCCCGGAATTCATTTGCAGCCCGATAAGACCAGACTTCAACGGCTTGTCGGTCTTGTCGGTGAAGTCGAGCACCTCTTCGCCATCCAGCTTCACGACGACTCGCGGCCCTTCGGCTCGGACATGAAACGTCTTCCACGCCTCTTCGCCGGAGACTTCTTTCGTCGGCTTCTGCCGCTTCACGAAGCTGCCGGTGTTGAAACCCTGCGGGTGCGTGTCGCAGATGTTGAGCTCATAGCAATCGACTCCCGGATCGGTCGGCACGAACGGGGTTCGCAAGAAGACGCCGCTGTTGCCCCCCTTGGCCATCCAGAAGTCGCATCGCAGTTCGTAGTCCGCGAACGGCACTGAGGTCAGCAGCAGTCCGGGCTTCGTCCCTTTGTCCGCCGTAATAACACCATCGGTCGCCGACCAATTCACGTCACTATTCGCCTTCCAACCGAAGAGCGTCTCGCCGTCAAAGAGTTGAACCCAGCCATCGGCGATCTCGTCGGCGGAGAGCAGCGATTTTGGTGGCTGCAGTGATACGGAAGCGTCGGTCGGTTTCTTGTCGGACTGAACCGCGACCGCATCTGTCGACTTGGCCTTGTCGGAATTTGAGTCGGCCATCGTCTCATTGAAGGCCACGACCGGGTTTTTCGGAGGCTCGCTACTTGTGCAGCCAACGAAAAACCCAACGACACAGAGACAGGTAATCATCAACGCTCGCATGAAAAACTCCTTGCGGATTCGAGATCGCTCAAGCCATTTGCACTTCGACAGGAATGCGCATGCCGTCAGCCCTTTGCTTGGCCGACAGATAATTCAGTCGTTCAAACCCAATGACCCGTCCACGGCGATCCTTCATCAGAACGACATCGTCAGCCGTTTCCTCACAGATGACTTCCTTTTTGGGATCATCGAACCAGACCGTCAGCGTATTGCCTTCGCGGTCGAAATAGACCCTTAGCTTGTCCATTTGAGTTTGCCTTTCTTGATCCGCTTAGTGAAGTACGCTGTCACAACAAACCTCTCCTCAGAGGGACTGGGAGCCGTTACTACGCATACAAAAAGATCACGAGCGGCTTTGTAGTACAAATGCACTTCCACGTCGTTTTCACTCTCAAAAATCGCGACCGGAGATTCCAAGCAACTGCGAACGTCTTTCTCATGGCCCGCCATTGCCGGATGTTTGAATCGTGTGATCTCTCGCCAACGGTCACGAGTCAGAAACACTCGGTCACCCAGAGGCGTCGTGACGGTGAAGATTCGGCGTTGAGCCATCGTGGGTTGAGTCAGTGCTAAATGGGTGGAACCGCCGCAGACGCAAACTGTTGGTCACGACGAGCACGCTGCTGGCGGACATGGCGGCAGCGGCGAAGCCCGGTGGCAGGATGATTGCGCCGAATGCCGAAAGCAACCCGGTTGCCAGCGGGATCGAGACCACGTTGTAGGCGAATGCAAAGAACAAGTTTTGACGGATGATGCTCAGCGCACGGCGAGCCAACTCAATGGCATGAGCGACCGCTCGCGGGTCGCTGCCGACGAGTGTCACGTCAGCGGCTTCGATGGCGATGTCGGCTCCGGCACCGATGGCGAAGCCGACGTCCGCGGACGCCAGGGCAGGGGCGTCGTTGACTCCGTCGCCGATCATGGCCACTCGGCGGCCGGTCGCTTGCAGCGAGTGGACGACGTCGGCCTTCTCCGTCGGCAAGCGTTCGGCCTCGATCAATGTGATGCCGAGCTTGTGGGCGACGTTTTTCACAACGGCCAGACGATCGCCGCTGACGAGACCGGTGGTGACATGCAGATGGCGCAACGCCAGCGTCGCATCGGCCGCGGTCGGTCGGACTCGGTCTTCGGCGGCGAGCGCGCCGAGCGCCTGCTGGCCGCATGCCACAAAGAGGGGTGTGCGGCCGAGCGATTCGATTCGAGCGGAAAGGCGAGTGAGCGGTACGGCGCTAGCCGCCGGTGTTTCGTGAGGGAAACTGGATTCCGAGTCACCGGTGGCTAGCGCCATGCCGCTCAGCGGAGACACTGCAGAGCTTGCCCCCTCCGCTCGCCTGTTGCCGGACTGCTGCAACCATCGCCAATTTCCAACTAGTACCGTCGAGCCTTCAAGCTCCGCCTTCAGTCCCAAGCCCGGCTCGGAATGCACATGATCCGGTGTCGCTTCGAGCGAAACGGACTCCTGCTTCGCGAGCGCCACCACCGCTCGTGCCAGCGGGTGGTTCGAAGCGGACGCGATTGTGGCCGCGACGCGCAACAACTCGGCGCGACTGGTTCCGTCGTACGGAAGGACATCCACAATCTCCGGCCGGCCTTCGGTAAGCGTGCCCGTCTTATCGAACAACGCGATCTGCACGGACGCAGTTCGTTCGAGGGCCACGCCATCTTTGAAGAGCACGCCAAGTTCCGCCCCTTTGCCCATCGCAACCATCACGGCGGTCGGAGTCGCCAAGCCCAAAGCACACGGGCACGCCACAACCAACACGGCGACGGCTCGTGAGATCGCCGTGTGAACGTCGGCGTGAGTCAGCCACCACAACAGAGTCAGCACGGCAATCGCCAGCACGATCGGCACGAAGATCCCGGCCACCCGATCTGCCATCCGTGCAATCGGCGCTTTGCTCCCTTGAGCATCTTGCACCAACGCGGCGATCCGCCGCAGCGCCATCTCGTCGCCAACACGTTCGGCGCGGAAGCGAAAGCTGCCCGATTGATTGACCGATCCGCCGAGCACTGAGTCTCCCACCTGTTTGCGAACTGGCAGTGACTCTCCGGTGAAGCTGCTTTCGTCGATCTCGGTGACACCGGCCAGGACGACGCCATCCACAGGAACACGCTCCCCCGCGCGAACCAGTACGACATCGCCAACGACAACTTGATCGACTGGCAAATCGACTTCGGTTTCTTGCGTCAGCAGTCCCGCCGATGAGCGGAGCACATGCGCCGTGGCCGATTGCAGATTCAACAGACGGCCAATCGCATCCGACGCTTTCCGTCGCGCCCGCGCTTCGAGCGTCCGCCCCAGTCGCACAAAGACGACGATCAGTACGGCGGCAGTGAAGTCCGATCCGCACTGGCCGCTCATCTCAGGATGGCCGAGGTGACTGAATCCCGATTTCACGAGTTCACCGAACGACCAAGCTCCGGCGAGGTAGGCGGAACCTGCTCCCAGAGCGACGAGCACATCCATGTCGAGCGCCGCGTGTCGCAGAGACCGGGCCGCGTTGATGAAGAACTCTCGGCCGTTTGTGAACAACACCAATGTCGCCAGCAACATCATCCAGACCGGTGCGAATGGCACAGACTCGACGAAGTACGCGAGCAGGACAACCGCCAACGCGAGTGCGGCCGGTCGGGCAAAGTCACGCAATCGAAACGTGTCGGCAGCATTGCCGAGCAGATTGCTCGAATCGATCGGGCCCGACAGCAGGCTCGCGCGATAGCCGACGGCTTCGACGGCCGCGATCACCTCCGATGGCGGATCATCGGCGTGTTGAATCCGAGCTTCGTTCGTCGCCAAATTCACCGCCACCTCGGTCGCGCCGGGCAGTTTGCGAAGCGCCGACTCAACCCGCGCGACACAACTGGCACAGTGCATCCCCTCAATGCGAAATCGCGTGGTGTGAGTCATGGAGGTCGAGGCTTTCTGACGCGGTGCGAACGAAGTCACTCGGCACGAATTCGCAGGCGGCGGAATTGGACTTCGTAATCTTCCGACTGAAGTCCGATGAAGCCTTCCGCCACATCGCTCGGTTGGCTTTCGCAGACCTTCATCCCGTTCAAGAGGGCGGTCAGCTTTCCGGCCTTCGACACGATCTCCAGCGCGTTCCATTCACTCGCTGGTTTCCTCGCCGACTCGCGTGATGCTCCGTCATCAACGATTTCAAACTTGGCCGCGCCGCCGTTCTCCTTGATCGTGGCCAAATCGGCGAACCGGCCTTGCACCTCCAGCGACTTCGGCCACTGCTTGTGCGGTTCGTTGATGTAGATCATCACGCCGGTGTTCGGGTTGAAATTCTTCGAGGCCGCTTCGTCGGTGGGCGGAGCAAATCGCAACTCCAGCCGCAGCGTGAAGTCGGCGAACTTCTCGTTCGAGTACAGGTAACCCTTCGGCTTACCCGTGCAAACAATCGCGTCGTGGATCGAGGACCATGTAGCAGGTCCTCCTTGCGGCGGTTTGGCGAAGAAGGGATCGAAGTCCTCCAGTGATAACTTGCGAAAACCATCCTCCAACGTGAATTCGCCATCAGCCAGCGTTTCGACACTCCAGGGAGCGGGTGCTGCCGGTCGGGCGTCGGCTGGCGTTGGAGTCACGCCCGCAGCAGGGGAGGGAGCCGGCACAGGAGCCTCGGCCGAGCAGCCCAAGGTCAGCAGCATGAGGGCTGCCGTCGTGAGTGCTGCATCGCGACGACGCCAAACGTGTGTTGCGGACATGGGGCGACTCCTGATCAACGGGCGCTCGATTTCTTGCGCGGTTGTTTGCGGGGTAATTTCTGTTTTGCTCTGCGAGCGATCGCTACGGATCGCATCGCCCAGACTCTCAGTTCTTCGGAGTCATCCAGCAAGTCGGGCGGGACTTCAAAGTACGACATCGTCGTCGGCCGATCTGGAAACGGCTTGAAAGCGTCCATTCCGCGAGCCAGGTACTCGCCACGATTTCCGTCATCCACTTTGAACCACAGCCGATCGAAGGCCACGATCCCAAAGAACTGATCGCCAGAGTAAAGCCCGATGCCGCCAAACATCCGGCGTGCTCGAAGGCTCGGCACGACTCGTCCCAAGCGTTCGACGACTTCGTCAGCGAAATCTGAGTTCATGCTCATCAAGGCATTGTTTGAAACTCGTCGCAACGGTGACAAGTCACTCGCGGGCGATACGATGCCGCCCGTTCTTGTATCGCCTGACGCTCGGTTGTTTTGGGAAGGCCGGGCTTCTTCCGTTCCAATTCTGGCTCTCCGCCATTCGTGTTGAAGACGAATTCGTGAGCCGCAAGGCGCTAGCCGCGGGTCGAGGAAAAGGACCCGCGGCTAGCGCCTTGCGGCTCACATGGCACCGAAATCAACACAAATGGCGGAGAGCCCCAAATCTTCAAAGAGAGGCCCGACATGCGTTGTCTCCTGCCGATGCTGTTGATCGCAACCAGTTGCTTTGCGATGTCTTCCATATCCCACGCCGCAGACCCTGCTCCGAAATATGCCGAGCATCAAGACCTGTCGTACTTCCTCAATGCGAGCGGCCAAAAGCAACCGATCAAGTCACCCGCCGATTGGGCCAAGCGGCGCGAGCACATTGCCGCTTGGATGCAGACGGTCATGGGACCGCTGCCCAAGCCTGAGAAGCCGGTGCCGCTCGATATGAAAGTCGAGGAGGAAGTCGCGGTTGGCGAACTAACTCGCAAGAAGATTAGCTATCACACCGACTCGACTGAGCGGCGAGTGAAGGCGTTTCTGTTCCTGCCGAAGACGGACAATAATCCGACTCCGGCGATCCTCTGCCTGCATCAAACGACAAACATTGGGAAGTCGGAGCCGTCTGGATTGGGAGGCAGTCCGAACCTGCACTACGCGCTGCATCTGGCTCAGCGTGGTTACGTGACGCTCTCGCCGGACTATCCGAGTTTCGGCGAGTACCCGTTCGACTTCGCTCCGGCTCACGGCTACACGAGCGGCAGCATGAAGGCGATCTACGACAACATCCGCGCCGTCGATCTGCTGCAATCACTGGCCGAAGTCGACAAGGAGAGCATCGGTTGCATCGGCCATTCCCTCGGCGGGCACAACACGATGTTCACGGCCTTCTTTGAGCCGCGCATCAAATGCCTGGTCTCGAACTGCGGCTTCACTCGCTTCCATAAGTACTACAACGGGGCGCTCAAAGGCTGGACGAGTTCTCGTTACATGCCGCTGATCAACAGCCGGCATCACAACAGCCCGGACGAGGTTCCGTTCGACTTCCCGGAAATCGTCGCGAGCTTTGCCCCTCGACCGTTCCTCGCCAGCAGTCCGATCGGCGACAGCAACTTCGAGGTGAGCGGAGTGAAGGATTCGATCGCGTCCGCGAAGCTGATCTACGACCTGCTCGGCGCGCCCAACGCACTGCAAGCCAACTATCCGAATTGCGCTCACGACTTCCCGGAAGACGTTCGCAAAGTGGCCTACGAGTTCTTCGACAAGCATCTCAAGCAGTAGCCGGCGGGAACCAGCGCCGCAAAATGCCAACAATCGCCGTGTCCGCTCTCTGTGAAAAGATCTCGACCGGCGAATGCCCTTTCAGCCGGGCCAGCCACAACGTCAGTGCAAAGCAGCCCACGCCGATGGCTCGGTTCGGCCAGGCGCTCAATTCCCATTGGCCGGACCACGTCCACTGCCAGGCGTTCGAGAACGGCAGCAGGTACGGGATCGGCCATTGATCATTGTCCGTGCCGCGCGAACCGATCACGTCGCACAGCAGGTGGAGATGAAACATCAGACACGCCAGGAGTGTCGTCTTCCAACTCCCTTTCGAAAGCCAAAACGCGCCGGCCGTGACGAGCGCGGCAAAGCCGAGGTTATGACACAGCGTGTGGTGATAGTTGCTGTGCCAGAACAACGGCTGGTCCCAACCGCTTGTGATCCAGTTCTCAATCGAATAGCCGAAGCCGTCGATGTCCGGAATGACTCCGGCCAACGTGACAAGGATTCGATCTCGCCGAGTCTTCGTCGTCGCGTCGGCCGCGATCCAACTGATGAGAAAGTGAGTTGGCGGGATCATTGAGTCGCCTTTTGCGTTCATTTTTCGCCAGCCGCGTAGCGGCCAGGAGGAGCTGGCTGAAAATGAAGGGCGAAAAGTGTGGACCGCGCAATTTCGCTGAGGCGGACCAATCCGATTGAAGTCATCCCAAGCGATGCCTTTTGTCGAGGTACGCCGCTAGGAACGGCGAGTAGCCTTGCTTGGTGTTTGCCAAATTGTAGCTGATCTTCCGCTCGTGACAGTCGTCTTCTAATCGCTGTGTGAAGGCTTGGATGCGTTCGAGATATTTCTTTCGCAGCGACTTCGGATTCACGACGACTTTGCCCGCACCTTCCATGTCTTGGAAACGCGTGATTCGATCGAACGGAAAATTTAATTCCGCGTCGTCGAGCGTGTGAAACGCGATCACTTCGTGGTTGTTGTGCCGGAAGTGTTGCAGGCCGCTGGCGACGTTGTCTTCGTTGTCGATCAGATCGCTGATGACGATGACCAAGCCACGCCGCTTCATCCGCTCGGCCGCTTCGTGCAGGACCGTTCCGCAATCGGTCTCGCCACCCGGTTCGACACCATCGAGCGCATCGAGAATGCGGCGGTACTGCGTCGGATGCGCCTTCGGTGGGATGTAGGTGCGGACTTTCGTATCGAACAGCATCAACCCCACCGCGTCATTCTGGCGAATCAGCAGGTACGTCAATGCCGCCGCCAGATAACTACCCCATTGCAGCTTGCTCAGCCCTTGATCGCTGGCCGTACCTCCCTTGCCAAAGTCCATCGACTTCGAGCAGTCCAACAGGATCGTGGCTCTCAGGTTGGTCTCGTCTTCGTACAACTTGACGTAGTACTTGTCGGTGCGCGCCACGACCTTCCAGTCGAGCATCCGCATCTCATCCCCCGGCGTGTACGACCGGTGATCGAGATACTCGACCGAGAACCCGTGGTACGGACTGCGATGCTTGCCGGTCAAAAAGCCTTCGACCACTTGCTTGGCAATCAGTTCGAGATTGCCAATGCGAGCGAGGCCAGCGGGATCTAAGTAGGACATGACAGAGCCTCGGCAAACGACAAAACACAAAACCGAAATTGAGAACGCTAATCGTCACTAATCTCCGCTGATCGGGATTCGCGAAGATCAGCGCAGATTAGAGTTCTGACTTTGTCTTCTACTCCGGTTCGCGGATGACCTCGAACAGCTTCTCGACGATGTGATCGGTCGTGATGCCATCGCTTTCGGCCGCGAAGCTGGTGACGAGACGGTGGCGGAGAACCGGCTTGGCGATCGCGCGGATGTCGTCGCCGGAGACGTGGACTCGGCCGTCGAGCAGCGCGTGAGACTTCGCGGCCAGCAAGAGCGCCATGCACGCGCGGGTGCCGGCTCCCCAGGTGAGATACTTCTTGACGAAGTCGGGGGCTTCGTCGGTCTTTGGCCGAGTCGCACGGACCAATTGCACGGCATAGGCGGAGACGGACTTGCCGACCAGCACCTTCAAGACGACTTGTTGAAGTCGCACGATTTCGGTGCGGTCGAGCATCGGTTGCAGCTTGGGCAACTCGCCGGACGTCGTCGTCTCGGCGACTTTCAGTTCGTCTTCGTAGGAGGGGTAATCGACCAGGATGCGGAACATGAATCGGTCGAGCTGCGCTTCAGGCAGTGGGTAAGTCCCTTCCTGTTCGATCGGGTTCTGTGTGCCGAGCACCAGGAACGGTCGCTCTAACGGAAAGTCTTGGCCTGCGATCGTGACCTTGTATTCCTGCATCGCTTGCAGCAGCGCGGCCTGCGTCTTGGGGGGCGTGCGGTTGATTTCGTCGCCCAGCAGAATGTTGCCAAAGATCGGGCCCTTCACGAATTTCATGCGGCGATGCCCGGTCCCCTCTTCGGTCTCTAGGATTTCGGTGCCAGTGATGTCGGACGGCATCAAGTCGGGAGTGAATTGAATGCGGCTAAATTTCAGCGAAAGCAGATCGGCAACGGTCGAAACCATCAACGTCTTGGCCAAACCGGGGACGCCTTCCAACAAGCAGTGTCCGCGAGAGAACAGCGCGATCAGAATCTGCTTGAGCACATCTCCCTGCCCGATGATGACCCGCTCCAATTCGCGAGTCATCTTGTGATACGCGGCCGTGAGTTCCTCGGCCGCGCGGAGGTCGGCGTCGTCCATTCGTTCGTTGCCAGAGTTCTTCTGCATCATTGGTCCTCGGGGTGGGCTGTCAGGGGGAGGGTGTGGTCGTGCAAACGCGGCAACCGGTAGGTCAAACGGAGAGGTAGGCTAACCCCAACGCCGGACGAGTCAATTCACCGGGCGGTGCTGCGAGCCGCGAGTGATTCCCAATCGAGAACCAGTTGGCCGCCGAGTTGCTGGTGCTGCTGTTTCCAATTCGTCAGCAGGTCCAGGCAAGCGTGGTCGATGATCGACACCTCTTCGACGTGAATGTGAATCGTCGCGTTGGCGGGAAGCGACTCCAGCACGCTCGCCAACTGCGGGACTCGGAAGAACGTGGCGGTTCCGCGCAGATGCAAGTTGACCGTGCGTCCGTCGGGTGAATTGTCGCGCCGGATTTCCAAATGCGAGAGCGTGTGCAGCAACCAGCCGGTCGCGAGCATCAGGCCGCAGACCACTCCGGTCAGCAGATCGGTTAGCACGATCAAGGCGACGGTGGCCACATAGATCAACACTTGAAAGCGTCCGTACTTCACCAACTCTCGTGTGACTCCGAAGTTCATCAGCTTGACGCCGGTGTAAACCAGGATCGCCGCCAGCGCGGAGGTCGGAACTTGTCGCAAGACTCCAGTCAGCAGCGTCACCGCCAGCAACAGCCAAACGCCGTGCAGGACCGCCGACCATTTGGTTCGTGCTCCGGCTTCGACGTTGGCCGAACTGCGGACGATCACGCCGGTCATCGGGAGTGCTCCAAGGAATCCGCTGAGCATGTTGCCCAGACCTTGCACCGCGAGTTCTCGGTCGTAGTTCGTGCGGAGTGTCGGTGTCATGCGATCCACGGCCGAGGCACACAGCAAGGTTTCCGCACTGGCGATGATCGCCATCGCCGCACTTGCCGCGAGCATCGTTCGCCAGTCGTGCCAGGTTTCAAGCCCCGCGATCGACGGCCATTGAACCGCGTCCAGTAATCGTTCGGGCAAATCGACTCGTTTCACCGCAAGCCCAGCGAACGCCGCGACCAACGAGGCCACGATCACCGCCACCAGCGGGGCGGGGACCATCTTCAGCTTCTTCGTAACGATCGACTTCCAAAACATCAGAATGAGCAACGACACCGCCGCAACGATCGCCGGACCACTCACTCCGGTCGAAGTGACGGCTCCGTTCCAGGCCGCTTGCGGAATCCCGACCAAGTTCTTGACGCCGACGCCGAGCGGTTTGCCATCCAGCATGATGTGGAACTGGCTGCCAAAGATCAGCACGCCGATCCCCGACAGCATCCCTTGAATCACCGGTGGCGAGACCGCTCGGAACCACTGTCCGAGTTTGAAAATCCCTGCCAACAATTGAATGACTCCGGCGAGCAAGACGATCAGGCCGACCTTTTCATATCCGTGAATCCGAGCCAACTCGTAGACAACAACACTCAGCCCCGCCGCTGGACCACTGACCTGCATCGGGCTGCCCCCCAGAAACCCGACCAGCACTCCGCCGATGATCCCCGTGATGATGCCGACGCTCGCCGCCTTCTCTGGCGGAACGCCGGAGGCTAATGCGACGCCCATGCACAGCGGCAGCGCCACACGACAGACGACGATCGAAGCCAGCAAGTCGGCCGCCAGATTTCCTGAGCGGTGTTCGTTGCCGGAATCAACTGGCGCAGCGGAAGGAACGGAGTTGAATTGGGCCATGGTCGACTTTCTTGGTTAAACCGTATTTGCGAGCCGGGCGGCGTCAGCCCCCGGACGATTCTGTTCGACTGTCAGTAGTCCGGGGGCTAACGCCCTCCGGCTCGCCTGGGACTTCGTGTTCGTGTTGATTCTCATCATCCTGTGTTGGAGCTTCCGGCTCCGAGGACAGCCCCTCGCGATGACCGAGCAATTCGATCGCCGCTCGGTAGCGCGAGGCGATGCTGTGTTGAGGCAGCAGTCCTCCTAGCAGGATGAATGCGGAGAGCGTCAGCACTGCGAATCGCTCGTGCGGGCCGATGCGGAGCGAGACGGTCGAGACGTGCCGCGTGCCTGTGAAGAGTTTGAGGTAGGCTTGCACCACGGCGATGCCGTTGAGCGCCGCCGCGATCACGACGGCCACGCCGACGTGAGGATACGTCTCGACCGCCCCGTCCACGAGCAGTTCGGCACCGATGAAGCCCACCGTGCCGGGGAAGCCGACGCTGGCGAGTCCCGTCAGCAGAAAGCAGACTGCCAGCGCGGGGGCATGGTCGTACAAGCCTTGATGTTCGGTGAGCAGCAGCCGACCGCGTCGAGCTTCCAAGGCTCGTAGCGTCAAACCAAAACCACCCAGCGACAGCACGACCGAGAACCAGACACACAACGCGCCGGTCAGCCCGATGGGAGTCACAACTTCCAGCCCCACAAAAACCAGCGCCGAGTGACTGAGGAACAGAAACGCAAAAAATCGCCGAGCATCCCGGTGCACCAATGACATCCCGGCCGCATAGACCGCCGTCGCAAGCGAGATTACTCCCATGCTCCGCAGCACCCAATCGGGCGCGATCGGCAGGACGAGTCGCGCGGTGGCGTAAGCTCCCGTCAACGGGGCGGCGAACAGCACCGCCGTCCCCAAAGTGGCTCGCTCAAACAAGTCGGTCAGCCAAACGTGAAACGGAGCGATTCCGCCTCGGACGAGAATCGCTCCGAGTAGCGGTACGACCGCCCACAAGCTGTGAACTCGGCCGTCCCCTTCGATCTCCACCTCGGTCCAACCCGCGATCATCAGGGCGATGTAGGCGAGCGTGTATAACGAATAGACTCGCGTCGGTTGACCGCGCGATCGTAGTTCCAGCCACGGCGGGACAGTCCCGGCCGCCAGTAACGCGATCACCAGCCACGGCTCCTTGCAACTGAAGATCGCCAGCATGATCGCTTCCGAGATCAGCGTCGAAGCGAACGAGAATCGCCTCACCTTGGTGCCGAGCGTCGTCAGTGCCGTCAAGAAATACAGCATCGCCACCAGCGGCGCGCTGAGATGGTCGATCACTAACACTTCGCGACCGACCAAACTCGACAACACATGCCACGCATCGTCCGCTTGGATTTCCTGAGTCTGTCCAAAGTCGAGCCATTCAAAATCGAGCCACGCTCCGATCGTCGAGGCCAGGACCAGCCCGGAGAAAATCAGGCACCAACTCCGGCCTCGATGCGGATCGCGTGCCCGGCTGACAGCCAGCGCGCCGATCAGAGCCATCAAAATCGAGCCTTCCAGCCACGGCAAATGGAGGTCAGTCATAGCAACTCCTCCAGCGTGCTTGGTGGCGCGTCGTCACTCTCCACAGCAGATTTTTTTGTCCCGACAGGAAGTTCGTCCAACGCTGTTCGAGGGCGTCACAACCTCGGAAGAATTTCAGGACCGGAGCCACGATGTAGTCCGAAAGGCACGCATCCAAATATCCGCGTTGCAACGCCAGGCGATACATCCAGAGATGCGCCGTGTCCGAGAAACGCCGCTCCAACAAGCTCGTTCGAGTCGGCAAGCTTTCGCCAATCGCGTTTTCGAGGGTCCGGTAATCGTGCAGCAACGTCGGAGCACGCAAGAACTGCAACGTCCTCAAGCAGGCGTGACCGAGAATGTGAATCAGCGCCAGATAGCGCAGCCCAAATCCGATCTCGGCCACGATGATCCCAACCTGCGTCAGTGATGCGAACGACAGCGCGCACTTGATGTCTGTCTGCACGCGAGCGGCAAACGTCCCGAAGACGGCCGTCGATACACCCACCACCACGATGACCGCTCGGAGCGTCGGTGACGAATCGAGCAGGGCACTCACTCGCAACAGCAGGAACGCTCCGAGATGCACCGAGAGTGCGCCATAGAAAACGGCACTCGACGGCGTCGGGCCTTCCATCGCTCGCGGCAGCCAGCCCGAAAACGGGACCATCGCCGACTTGCCCATCGACGCCAGCAGCAGCAACAGGCCCACCGCCAGACACTGAGGTTCGGTCAACAGCGTCGTCCCCTCGGGCCAGTGCCCGACGCGGACCAGCTTGTCGAAATCACCTTCGCCCGTCAGGTGATGCAGCACGACCGAAGCCAGCAGCAACGCAGCATCGGAGAGCCGATACACGCACCAGACTCGCAAGCCGTTCTGCACCGGAGAGAGCCGCTCGTGATAAAACGCGACAAGCAGTGCGGATGACAAGCCGACCAACTCCCAACCGGTGAACAGCGTCTCGATCGTGCCCGCCAGCGAGGTCGTGATCATGCCCAGTACGAACAGCGAATAGAACACGAAAAACCGATTGAAGCCCCGCTCGCGGTGCATGTACCGAGCACAGAAGGCTCCGATCGTTCCGCACAGGAGAAACGTCAGAATCACAAGCGGGACGGACAGCCGATCGAATTCAAACTTGAAGACGAAGTGATAGTGTGGGATCGACACCCAATGCCCCAGCGGGATCGGAACATGCCGCATCCCCAGCCCGAGCATCATGGCCAGGACCGCAATCGCCGCCAGTAACCCCGTGACGATGGCTGCTTCAACGCACGTCACGATCGCCCGTTCGCTCAGCGGACGACCGCGCAGCGACGACAAACCAAGCACGCCAAACAGCGCGGCGGGCGCACCGATCACCGTCAGTCCTAGCACTCGAAAGATCAACTCTTTGTCGAACATGTGCGCAGCTTTCAAGGGAGGTCAAACCACGTCGGGAAATGTCCGCTGCGATGCAGCTCGGTCAAGACGTGCATCCAGGCAAAGGCGACGAAGAACCAGATCGCATCGAACACTCCGCGACGAAATGCGGAGCTTCCGATCTGGTGCTCGGCGCTTTCATGAAAGTGAGCGAATGAGGGAATGAGGGAATGAGCAGCGGAGTGACTTGGCGATACGCCAAATACACGTCGCCATGCCGTTCGGTGAGCCGGCGAGCTTCTGATGCGACGACGCTTGGGTAGTACGCCAGAAAGCCGAGCAGAACGATCAACGGAAACGTGACTGTGCAGGATCCCATTCCGACACCAACGGCTGCGACTGCACTAAAAAAGTACAAGAGATTTTGACACAACGAATAGGGGCCATCCGTGATCAAGCCCTCTGTCTTCCGACCGGCAATACTTCCGAGACACCACACCCGGCCAATGACTCCGACGCCCATCAGCAAGCAACCGGATGAAAACAAGGTGTGACCCACCAAGCTCGTTTCGCCCCAATGAGTTCCGACCACCGTAGCGGCCGACAGCCAGAAGGTGGCCAAAATGGCTGTCAGACGTTTTCGCAGGCGTTCGACATTCAGATTCATTACTTCGCCTCCTTTGTAGTTTGGGAATTGAAATCAACTGCTCTGTAGCCACGCTCGCCAGAACGTGGGCCGAGTCACCGACAAGCCCACGCTCTGGCGAGCGTGGCTACGAAACAATCTCCGCGAACTCCAGGTGCTCGCGCTGCCCGCGATACCAGTCGAGCGATGACTCGGCCTTGGGCAGCTCTGTGATGTCGGGCTGAAACGGGTGAAACTCACCCGCGCGATAAATCAAAATCTCGGACGACCTCGGATCCAGCAGAGCCAACTGGCTCCAACCGTTTTTCAAAATCTTGGCGACGAGCGGGTCGCGGTCCATGATTTGGAAAATGCCCTCTGGTTTGGTCTCGATCACGAACAGCAGTCGCACCGGTTCGTGAATCTCGACTCCCTGCCAAGGCAGGCCCGGACGCAAATCACTGGCAGCTCCATCCATCACTCCCAGCAGTGACGTCACGTTGTGAGGCAGCTTCGTCCCGCAGCCCCAGCCGGGTGAGTCGATGTACGAAAAGAAGTATTGCAGATTGATCCCTTCGCAGACCGGCACGACCGGAGCGAGGATGCGGCCCAGAATCGACAGCCGTTCGTCGTCCTGAGCCGGATCGTAGGACTGCATGAAGCAGCGGCGGTCGAGAAACAGTCCGCGCAGCCGATGACGTCGCCCGACGAAGCACACCGTATTTGTTGCGTTTCCGAATTCTGGTCGCGTCTGAGCGAGGTCTTCCGAGCGTCCTTCGACGTGCTCGTGCGCCGCCGCAAACGACAGGTTGAGCGGAGCCGACTGAAATCGGCGACAGCGTTCGTGAGCATTCCGCTGACAAACGATGTCGAGCGAGTCGCGTGCTGCTTCAAAATCGGCGAGATGCGACTTCGGAAGCAAATCGAGGTCGTAAAACGTGAGCGTGTCGCTGCAAGTGTTGTGCAGACCGCCAACGAAAAATGTCTCGGCGGGAATGTCCAAACCGCGCTGATACAGAATGGTGCGAACGCGCGGGTCGTTGAGCATCGCCGCCAGCGCCCGCGCGTTCGGCCCACCCGCTCCACCGGAGCAGGCTCCGCAGCCGTAGGCCGATTTGTGCGGGTTGTTCAGACAGAACGAGCCGTGCCCGAAGAAGAACAACAGCCGAGCAAAACCGGAAGTCAGCCCGATGTCTCGCAGCACTCGCTCGCCGATATTCGCCATCTCGTCGAGGCTGAAGCCGACATGATTCCCTTCGGGACCGGGCGTCGATTCGAAGCGTTCCAGTCGCAACCGTGTGACACGCGGAGCCTCCACGAATCGACCGACCGACTTGCGAATGCGGGCCGTCATTCGCGGAAACAACACGCGAGCGACCAACGGCACCGAAGCCAACACACCTAGGCCGGCCGTCAATACCGCACCGCGCGTGATGCTGCGACTGCCGATATGGACCGAGTGCGTTGCCGTGCCGATCGCACGTCGCGTCTTCGCTCGTCGCCGGTCGTCCTCTTCCAATGAGTAGACCACTTCCTCGGTGATCCAGTGCTGCGGCCGGACGACGATCGGACACAACGTCGAGAAGTGTGCATCGGCCACTCCGCGATAATAGATCGGCACATTGAAGAAGCCCGCCGTGCTGAAAGTCTCGGCATCCGGAACCACTTCCTCGATGTGGCGGCGAAACGACTCTTCGCGCGTGTCGATGCAAAAGCAGGCTTGAAAACAAGAACGCTGGTTGGCGAGCGGGGCGGCGTCAGCACTCCGGTTTTCAGTGGTCATCGAAAGCACCGGGGGGCTGACGCCGCCCCGCTCGCCAACTTTGCCGTAGGTGTTCCGCGTGTGAATCGCAATCGCATCGAGAGCCTGACGACGAAAACGACGTTCAAAGGCCAGATGAAACAGTCGGCGACGCTCGACCTCGGTGAAGCTCTCGATTTGCAACACGAGCGTCGACCAGTCAGCCTCGGTCAATCGGTGCAGAGCCACCGGACTGCAACCGAGAACCTGAGCGAGTTGGAAGACCAACAACGCTCGCCCTTAGACGGGAGGAGCATGATCGTTTCCGTTTCGCAGCGCGGCCGCCTTTCGTAACTCCGCGAGTGATCCGTGATAATCCAGCGACTCAGCCGCCACATGCGCCAGAGCGATGCGCTCCAACACGAACCGCACCGCGAGAAACTCGACCAGACTTCCGGACGGAGCCGACAAGGCCACGCGATCCGGGCGATCCTCCATCTGCCAGATCATCCCAGCCCAACCGCGCAGCGCCAGCAGACTGGCCGTGATGTAATCGTCCCTCTCGTCGTCGCCGACACCGAGCATCTCCAGCGACTCGCAAATCGAATCGAGTGGTCCGATGCCCGCCTGCTCCAAACGCGTGAGTTCACTCGACAAGCCAAGCATCCAGCGATCCGGCGGCCCGACCGGCAGGTGGTACACCTCGCAGAACGCGCGATAGAAACCGTGTTCGCGAACAGGCAACTTCCAACCGGCGAACCCCTGATCGGTGAACGCGGCACAGAATCGGATCAAGACTTCGTGAACCAGTTCGTCACTGTCGCGGTTCGTCGCGCGAAGCAAGACGTCACGATGCCGCGTGGGACAAATTGGCGAGCGGGGCGGCGTCCGCTCCCCGGTTTCGGTGGTCGCCTCAAGACACCGGGGGGCTGACGCCGCCCCGCTCGCCTGATTGCTCTTCTGCGTCCCTGCACGACACGCTCGCCATAGCAATCGAAGCGAAAAGGCTTCCCAGGTTTTGTCGCTCCAGTTCTCGATCGACGACTCGCCAAACCGCCGGATCAAGTCGTCGTGCAGATACTGGTCGTGAGTCGCATGTGGTCCGCTCCCACGGTGCGAATCGTCGCCGCCATCGCGCAGGTCACGCATGACCCAGCGCTTGGACTCATCGATGATCTTCCTGCGAGCCGTCGTTGGAGCATCTTCGCGGAAGTTCGTCAGCGCGTCGGTCTCGGCCACGAACCACTGTAACTCTTCGACAGGTCCGGTCTGCAACGGACAACGCAGCATCGCCAATCGGACCTCGAACGGCGTCGTGAGAGCGTCAATGCGAACATCCGCACGCTCGGCCAAGTCACGTCGCAGCACGACCGATAAGTCTTCCTCCCGAATTCGGCCACGAGCCATCTTTTCGCGATACCGCTCCTCGGACAAATACGGCTGCACGCCAAACAGTTTGGCCCCTTTCAGCAGCCCCTCCTCGAACGGCAAGTCTTCCAGCGCCTGCAACGTGTTGAGAAACACAAACGCTGTGATCGGCCCCTGCGATGGCAGCAGTTGCGCCGCGCGGTCGATCAGACGTTGCAAGTCCGCGAGTTTTGAATCCGAAACCTGTGGGCGCGCAGCAGCATCCACGGCAGCACCTCATCCGAGCAGTTTTCGAGCAGTCTCAACCGTCGCTATCAACTTGCGACGGTTCCTCAGCACACACGACGGCGGCGATTAAGCCGTCGGTGGACCGCGCTCAAAATGCGAGCGCAGACGCCGAACTCGATCGAACTCAAGCTCCTCGGCAATATGCGCGGTGCAAGCAACGTCCAGCACGACGACGCACCGAACGGATTCGAGCAACAGCTCGGAATCGTCGAACTCATCAGCCTCACCCGCCTCAGCCTCTTCGACCAAGACATACGGAGAACTGAAGTCCCCGGTGACAAACGAATGGCCATCTTGCAACAGGCCGAGCAGAGACGGAGTGGCCACCAAAACCAACAGGAGCAAGGCCAGGAGTCGTCGGTGCCACGAAGTCATGGTGAGGCGATATATTCCTACTGGCGGGATATTGCCAGTCCAAACACGGACCATCACTTCGCAACCGGTGTGGTCACGGTGAGCCACAACTCGCCGGTTGTCGCACTGAAGGGAGTCAATGTCGTCAGCGCCGGTTTCTCGATTGGCGGCTCGGACTTCACTCGCCCCCGAATGCGGAGCGGCCCGGAATAGCTCGCTCCCGCTTCGGCCTTGAGCACTAGCTTGACCGACTTCGATTTGTCCCCAGTCTTTTCGGAGACAACCGCCTCAGCCGTCACTTTCTCCGGCAACTCGACTGCGACAACTTCGATCTCGCCAGCGAACCCGCGTTGACGATCCACCGTCACGGGAATCTCCAACGGCTTATCCGCAGTCAATACGAACGAGTCGGCCGCAACCTTCAACTCAAAATCTGGCTGAAAGGGGAGGGCGGTGATGCGATAGAAAAATCGAGCCCCCCCCAAGCCGAACCGGTCGGTGATCGCGAGGCGATATTCCCCTTCAGCCGGTGCCGTGAAGTTCGCATCGGGATCGAAGTCCCCCTTCGAACCGTCATCAACTTCCTGCAACTGCGAACCGTCCGCTTTCAGAATCCGTAATACGGGATCGAGCGGCGATCCTGCGGTGCGTGCATCCGTTCGAATGACAATCGCCTGTTTCCCCGCCAGCTTCATACGAAAGACATCGACCTCACCCGGCTTGCCAATCACACCGGTCATCGACGACGGCAATGCAATTTCCTGAGGCTCTGGAGTCGGCTCCTTCAATTCGGCCAGGGACGGATGAGCCTCAACCGGTAACGTCAACGTGTTACCGAGCAGCGCGTGTCGCACGACGAATGAGTCTCCGGCCACTTCCATCGGAAACTCAGCGAACTCCGGCGGCAGATTCCAACCATGCAATCGCAGCTTCCGTAGTGCAGGCGGCTCGCCTGCAACCGCCTCTCGCCCCACAGACATCGGCTGAGCATGGTCTACGAATGCACCAGTCGTCAGCGTTAGCCGATAGATGTAATTCGCTCCGCCCGCGAACGCGACACTCGAATTCGCCACGTCCGAGAACGCAAACACTCGCACGCCATATTCGCCATCCGCCGGAGCCGTGAACGCAATCTGCGGATCGAACCCATGATCGTCGTCATTATGCTCCATCACGAACCCGCGCGGGCCGAGCACTTGCAGCACAGCATCCATCGGCGAACCCAGCGTCCCCTTCGCCATCAACGACGCAACCAACGTCTGTCCCGCCTTCAACGAGACCGCAAACGTGTCGACTTCGCCTCCCTTATCCAACACGCCATTGACGACGATCTGGCTCGTTTCAAGCTTCTGAGCCTCCTTCGCCGAGTTATTCGGCTCCTTCTCGGCGATCTCCGTCAAGGTGCCGATCACGAACGGACGCAGCGACGACGCGCCTTCGGCATTGAAGACACGAATCCAGCACAACCCCGGCGCAGCATTCTCGGCAACGATCACTTTGAACTTGTTGCCGCTCTCCGCAAACTCCAGCTTCACCCCGTCGCGACTGATCCACGCTTGGGGCTTGTCACCCACGGAACCCTGCGCGGCGACTTCAACGGACTGCCCCACTTGGCAACCCGCTGGAAACAACGCGGTCACGTTTGGCGGAGCAGCGACCAACGTTGCTGCGAGAACGAGCAGCGTTGAAGTCACGACATCAGCTCCGGGATCGGAGCCGGATTGCTGACTAAGTGCGACGGCCGGCCCTGTGGCGTGTAAACCACTTTGTCCGGGTTGATGCCGAGCTTCGTGTAAATCGTCGAGACGTAATTCTCTGGCGAACAAACTCGTTCTACTGCCGAGTAGCCATGCTTGTCGGTTGCACCGACGACAACCCCACCGGGCGTGCCACCGCCGGCCATCAGAACCGACATCGCACTGGACCAGTGATCGCGGCCTCCCTTGGTTTGACCGGGAAGCGTCGAGATTTTTGGCGTGCGGCCGAACTCACCAAGCGCCGTGACGATCGTCGTGTCCAACAACCCGCGATCGCTGAGGTCTTCGATCAGTGTCGCCACTGAATTGTCCCAACCGGGCAATCGCTTCGAGCAGGCTCCAAAGACGTCCGCGTGATGATCCCAGCCGCCATCGTTGATTGTGACGAACGGCACTCCCGCTTCGATCAATCGCCGAGCCAACAGCAATCGCTGGCCAAACGAGTTGCGGCCGTACCGATCACGCACTGCATCCGACTCCTTGTAAATGTCGAATGCGGCTTGAGCAAGCGGCGAAGTCACCAAATCGAATCCCTGTTTGTAATAGTCATCGAGCGCCAGAGCCGGATCGCCCGCCGCCTTCTCATTCATGCGCGGCAACGTGTCGACCAGTTTTCGCAGATCGCCGCGCCGATGAAATTTATCTTCGGTCAAACCTCGCGGCAGCGCGACGTCACGCACACGGAAGCCGGCACCGTTGGGATCGTCGCCGACCACAAACGGAGCGTGCTTCGCTCCGAGGAAATTCGGACCACCGGAGCGGGTCATCGAAGGAATCGAAAAGTACGCGGGGAGTCCGTTGGGCTTGCGCAACTCATGGGAGACGACGGCCCCCATGCTCGGATGAAAACTGACGAACGCACCGCAGCCGACCGGAATTCGAGTCGGTGCGCCGGTCATCATGTAATGGTTGCCGGCTCCATGATTGTTCTGATCGTGGCGGATCGACCGAATCATCGTGTACTTATCGAGGATGCTCGCCAGCCGCGGCATGTGCTCGGAGAACTGGACGCCAGGCAGCTTCGTCGCGATCGCATCGAACTCACCACGGATCTCTGCCGGAGCCGCCGGTTTTGGATCAAACGTCTCGAAATGCGTAGGACCACCATCCATCCAAATCAGGATGCAGCCCTTGGCCTTCGGCGCGATCGGAGCCGAGTCATCCGCGGCTCGCGCGGCCAAGGCCGACACGAATCCGGTTCCCAGCCAGCCACCCAGGCCAAGCTTCAAGCAATCACGTCGCGCGAACCCTTCGCAGTTCAACTGGCGAGCCATCGAATGTTCCTTTTTGGGCGGGACGAGGTCAGGCAGGAGAGACAGAGTAACCGGGAAATCGGCGACGCAACAGGCAAACTTGATCAGTTTTCTGTGGCGCACGCAGATCGCGTGTGGCTGTTCCTCAATCCTTGAAAACAAACTCCGGCGTATTCAACAACGCCCACATCAGGTCTTCGATGACTTGGCGGCGAACGGCTCCTTCCGTCGCGAAAAGGCCGACGGCTAGTTTGGATTCCGCTTCAGTCGGGCGGCGCGAGTAGATCGAGAGGTACAGGTTCTCGACAACCGCGACCGGCGCGAGTTCAGTCTTCGCCAACTGAGCGGCGACGCCGTTGTCGGTGGTCACCTTCGAGTACAGATTCTCCGAGTTCATCAGATGTAAGACTTGAACAACGGTCGGCTCAGAGGTTCGTTCGCAGGGAGGGTCTTGGTTTTCATCGGGCCGGCCGAAGGCGTCGAGGAACAGCGACTCGATGCGCACGGTCCAGAGTTCTTTGGCTCGTGTGCCCGGAGCCGTGGCTGCGAACGTGTCGGTCGTGCCGGTGATCTGGCTGATCGAATCGAGCAGCACTTCGCCGCGCAATCGCTGGCGATAATGGCGTGAGTAGTTTCGTGTGTCGGAGGCATTGCGATCGTTGGCGACGCTGCTGAGTCCGTAAACGTGCGACGTCGTGATGCGGCGGATCAGCTTCTTGATGTCATAGCCGTTGTCGCGGAAGTCGGCCGCCAGAGCTTCCAGCAACGGCCCGTTGCTCGGCGGGTTGGAGGCTCGCAAGTCGTCAACCGGTTCGACTAGTCCTCGTTCCATCAAGTCCATCCAGACGCGGTTGACCATGACCTGCGCAAAGAACGGGTTGTCGCGTGACGTGATCCAGGCGACGAGCACATCGCGCGGGTCAGACTCCTCCGGCAGGGCAGGGGAGTTGCCAAAGAGCGGTCGCGGCTCCATCGCCTTTTGCGTCTGCGGGTGCAGGACCGTTCGCGTTTTGCCGCCTGTGAAGATGAACTCTTCGGAGCCACTGATCGGAGCCGAGATGCCTGTCCCTTTGCGACCAATGTGGCCGAAGTACGCGGCGAAGGAATAGAAATCATCCTGAGCCCATTTCTCGAACGGGTGATGATGACACTTCGCGCATTCGAGCCGGATGCCGAGAAACAGTTGGCTGACGATTGTCGTCAGCTCTTCCGGCTGCCGCTTGTCGCGAAACATATTCGTGCTGCCGTTTCGCCAAGTGCTTCCCTTCGCAGCAACCAGCTCGCGGACGAATTGGTCATACGGCTTGTTCTTGCGGAAGGCGTCCCGAATCCAAGCGTCGTAGTTCAGCACCGACTTGATGCCGACGTGATACGGATTCGGTCGCAACAAGTCGGCCCACTTGTTGGCCCAGTGCTCGGCGTAATCCGGCTGAGCCAGCAGATGATCGACGAGTGCTTCTCGTTTGTTGGGCGAGGGATCATCCAGGAACTGTTTCGATTCGTCGGCAGTCGGTGCTCGGCCGATGATGTCGATGAAGACTCGGCGCAGGAATGTGTGATCGGGGGCCGGCTCGGAGGGAATCAGACGCAGCCGCGCCAGCTTCTGCCAGACTTGTTCGTCGATCAGGTTTTTGCGAGGCAGCTTGTCATAGACCTCTTTCGGCACTTCGTTCGGCAAAGGGACGGAGACCGTGCAGACGGCGATCATGTTCATGTACCGAGCCATCACCGCCGACTCGCCGGTAATCGTGTTGGTCGAGATGACTCCGCCGTCGTTGACCGCCGCGATCGCCGATTCGTTCGACTGGAACTGGGCCAGCCGAGTGACATCACGAGTCGTCCCGTTGGAATAGTGAGCGATCACCTTCAACGGCTTCTGGCTGTTCGCACCGAGCATCGCATCGCTCGGGTCCACGCTGATCCGCTCCAACTTCGGAGCATTCGCAATCGCTCGCGGAGTTCCCGCCAAGACCCACCGCCGCAACGTCGCGAAGTCCGCACCGTTGGGATCGAGCCGCTTGCCTCCCCCATGCGGAGCCAACCCGGTCGGCTTCAGCAGCAATAAACTTTGCTCCGGCTGAGAGGGGGACAGCCGACGCCCGCGCGACTCTTTGGACAAGGCATCGAAGTCGAAGTCGGGATCGAACGCCAACAGCGACAACTGAAATCCGTTTTGCCCGCGCTGCTTGCCATGACAGGCTCCGGCATTGCACCCGAACTTCGTGAAGATCGGCTGCACGTCGATCTCAAAGTCGGGAGCGGACGTTGCGGCAACGTCCTCCGCGGCGTTGGCCGTCCAGGCGGCAAGGCAAAGGGCGAAGCAGACGGCCACACTGCAAAGTCGAAACATCAGTAAACCTCGGTCGGAGTTGGGAGGCTCAAGATACCGATTCACCGGCCCGATGAAAACAGGTTCAATCCCGCAACCGGATCAGTCGCCGTCATCCGCATCAGCCAGCCGCTGGCAGACCGGCCAACCGGCGAGATTGGTCTTTTCCAAAATGAAATTGGGGCCGGGACGAAAGTCCCAGGCTTGGATGACGACGGTCCATCGCTTGGCTTCCAACTCCGAGGCGATCCACTCGGCCCAGGTCTTGTCGGCTTGTTGTAGCTGATGAAGAAATCGATCATGGCGACTCCTGCTCAGTGGCGCGTGGCGAACGTGCTATCGCCACGCCGCGCGATATCCACGCTCGAGCCCCCCTGAGCCTGGCGATCGTCGTCTCCATCCCGCGGCAGGGCAGGGGGAACCCACGCTTCAGGATGACAATTCACAGGACCTTTTCCGGGAGGGCTGCGACTCGGCGGCGAACGCCGTTAGAATTCTGCCCGCTGTTTGTCCTTGCCGGTCTTACGACATCTGGAACGATGCCATGAGCCAACCTCAACTCCCAAACAATCTCGCGGGCGATCCGGCTGCGCTGTTCGCCGCGCGGCCTCCGTCGCAGACCTGGGAATCGCTGCTGTGGGCGGATGATCCACAGCATCCGGCTTGGATCTGGTTCAAGCCTCCCGCAGTTCCTCAGGGATTGGCGTTGGGGATTCCCGAAGAGACTTGGCGGACGTCGCCACATCTTCAACAACTCACCCTTCGCAGGCTTCTGCAATCGGCCGGGGTCGATCCGAGTTGCGTGGCGATGTGGCAGTTTTCCGGGATGGCCTATCCGGGAATGAATGGAGCGAATCCGCTCTTCGATCAGCCCCTTCCCGCGCCGGGGCCGGGGGTGACTCCGGAGATCATCGTCATTATCAATGTGCCCGTCATGATGATGCCGCCGGTGAATTACCTGTCGCCCATGGCGGCCACTCCGATGAATGCCGCCGCGGCACCGCTCACCGGAAATCCGTCGGAGATCTTCGAGCGGATCGACATCGAATGGACGGCGGTGATCGACCTCGAACGAGACTTGGATCGCTTGCGCAAAATGCTCGTTGACTTGTCGGCGCGGATGAAGGTTTTGAATCGTGACTTGAACCCCGACGAGCGACTGTATTCCAGCCGCGAGGACAAACAGGACTGGCAGGACGCTCGGCGCTTTCTGCGAGACGGCGAGAATCGGCTGCGGGCGTGCGTCAAAGAGTTCGATATCGGCGACCCCAGTTCCGCCGGCTATCGACGAGGTCTCGAACACACTTATCACTCGTTCGTCGTGCCGCGCGTGCCGTTCAACGGAATGGAGTCCGCGGTCGGTCAGTTCGAGGCGCATCGCAAGATGGTCATGGTTCTGCAAAGCAAGATGAACTCAACGTATCTCGGAGCCGTCTCCAACGGCGAACGGCGAGCTCAACAGATTTTGAATCGGATCGCCGGCAAAGTCCGTGAGGCCGGAAACAAGAAGACGGCGCTTGGTGTCGCGCTGGATGGCTAACCCTTGAAGGAACCCCATGAAGATCAATGAAATTGTCTGCCAAGTCCTGCGTTGTGAATCGGTCGTGGCGAAGACCGCCAGTTGCCAAGACGTCGTGCTCGTGAGAGTTCGCACCGACGAGGGACTCGAAGGGATCGGCGAGGCCGATTCATCCCCCGAAGTCGTGAAGGCCATCATCGACGCGCCGTTCAGCCATAACATCGCCTGCGGACTTCGTCACATCTTGATCGGCGAGAACCCGCTGGAAACCGAGCGGCTGTGGCAGAAGATGAATCGCAAGACGATGTACTTCGGCCGCACGAGCGTCACCGTCTCGGCGATGGCCGCCGTGGACATGGCGCTGTGGGATCTGAAAGGCAAAGCGTTCGGCCAGCCGATCCATCGGTTGCTCGGCGGAGCGTTTCACAAAGAGATCCCGGCCTATGCCTCAATCCTGTTCGGCCGCGACGGCGAAGCGACCGCCGACATCGGCCGCCGCTGGATCGAAGCGGGCTACGGCGCGGTGAAGTTCGGCTGGGAACCAATGGGGACTTCCGAAGCGGTCGATGTCGATCTCGTGCGCGGAGCTCGCAAAGGACTTGGCGACAAAGCGACGCTGCTGATCGACGCGGGTTGCGTTTGGGACGCTCGCACGGCGCTGCGACGCGCTCACAAGTTCGCCGACTACAACATTGAGTGGCTCGAAGAACCGCTGCGACAGTCCGACGTCGAAGGCTATCGCTGGCTCCGCGATCGCTCGCCGGTCCCGATCGCGGCAGGGGAGGGGGAGTGCGGACGCGAATCGTTCCGCCCGCTGATCGACCAGCACGCGCTCGATGTCTATCAAGTCGATCTCTCACGCAACGGCTTCACCGACGCCAGCTACATCCGCCAGCGCGTCGAAGAAATCGGAGCACGCCTCTGCAATCACTGCTACACCAGCCCACTGACCGTCGCCGCCAGCCTGCACTGGCTGAGCACCTGTCGCGACGCCTTCATCTTCGAGGACTGCGTCGAAGATGTCCCGATGCGCAACGACCTGACGCTAGAGCGAGTCCAAGCCGACAAGGACGGCCTCATCCGAGTCCCCGACCGTCCTGGTCTCGGCGTGACGCTGAATGAGGAATTCGTGAAGCGGTATCTGATTGCCGAGTCGCGTTGAGTTGGCAAAATCATGGGGCACAAAATCATGAAGGCGAGGCTCGCATTCTGAATGGGAGGGGATGACAGATGGCTAAGAAGAAAGTTTCCGCCAAGAAATCGAAGGCTGCGAAGCCGGTTAAGAAGAAGGGGCAGAGCAAAGCTGCTCCCCAAAAATCATCCGCAATCAAGAAGCCTGCGGCACGCAAGGTGGCGAAGGAACCAGAGATCTCGCTCGGCAGGCCGCTGGTCACGCAGGAGGAAAAGCTCTACATGCTCTTCAGGGACGACTATCACGCTCGGCAGATTTTTGAGTTCCTGCGGGTCAACACGCTCAAGGAATTGGAAGAGCTCAGCCCGCAGCAGATCGTCCGCCGAGTGTCGAAGCCGGTGTTCGACACGGTCGATCGCATTCGTCAGACGCTGGCCGAAATGAAACGCTCGCTGCGCGACGACGAGGCGTATGCCAAAGAGTATCGCGATTCGCACTGACGTAGGATGGGCACTCCTGCCCGTCCTGCCTTCCTCTCCTTCACGGGACGGGCAAGAGTGCCCATCCCACGAATCGAAGCCCCATGTCTCGCATCGTCATCATCGGAGCCGGTCCGATTGGACTCGAAGCCGCGCTGCTCGCCAGGCAACTCGGTCATGACGTGCATGTTTTCGAGAAGGGGCGCGTCGCCGAAAACATTCTCGATTGGGGACACGTCCAGCTCTTCAGCCCGTTCGGCATGAACTCCTCCGAGTGGGGCAGGGCGGCACTCGCGAAGGCTATTGGCGAGAACTCGCTGCCTCGGGCAGACGAACTACTCACCGGTCGTGAGTTTACCGAACGCTATTTGATTCCCCTCAGTCAGCTTCCCGAACTCGTGGGGCGAATTCACGAGCATTCCCAAGTGCTGACGATCAGCCGGCGGCACTTTCGGAAGACGGAGGGCGTCGGGGGCACCGCCCGCAGCTCTGAGCCATTTCAATTGCTGATCGAGCAGACTTCGACTTCACGCTCGGTTATCAGCACTGATGACATGGATCGCGAACCGCGCGGTGAGTCCGAGGGACGAATTCTGGCGCGGCACGAAGTTGTCGAACAATACGTCGATGAACGTATCGAGTTGGCAGACGTGGTTCTCGACTGCTCGGGGACTTACCCGCATCACAATTGGCTCGGTGACGGCGGCATGCCATGTTGCGGCGAGCGCGACGGATTGACGGAGGCTGATTACCGTCTGCCGATGATTAACGCGGAGAGATTTGCCAATCTCATCACGATCGTCGTCGGCTCTGGGTTCTCCGCGGCGACGAGCGTCGTGGCGTTGGCGGAGTTAGCTCGGCATGCTCCACGGACGAAAGTGCTGTGGTTTGCAAAATCACCGCCGAGCCAGACGGAATCGGCCGGGCCGATTGTGCGAGTTCCCAACGATTCGCTCTTGGCGAGAGATCAACTGGCCGCGAAGGCCAACGCGCTGGCGAGCCTCGGGCATTTCACGAATACGTCGTCACCGGAGGCCAAGCATCATCCGGTCGTGTGGTTCGCCGATGTTGCCATCAAGAGTCTGACGCCCACTCAAACCTGCCGAGACTTCGAAGGCTTCGGGGTCGAACTCGACTGGTCACGAGCAGCAGGGCAGGGGAGCGATCCGCTTTCGCGACTGATAGTCGATCGCATCATCGCCAACGTTGGCTATCGGCCCGATCGCTCGATCTACGAAGAACTTCACGTCCACGAATGCTACGCCACGCAAGGTCCAATCAAGCTGGCCGCGAAGTTGCTCGGCGAAACCTCCGCCGACTGTTTGACTCAGACGAGTCACGGCGGCGATGTGCTGAAGAATCCCGAACCCAACTTCTTCATCCTGGGATCGAAGAGCTACGGGCGAAACTCCAACTTCCTGTTGCGAGTCGGAATCGAGCAAGTGCGAGAAGTCGTCTCTCGAATTGCCTAGAGGTAGTTTCAAAATAGCACGACGCGCGAGCGAGTGGTTATGTTTTCGGCGTTTTGACCACTCGCTCGCGCGTCGTGCTAGCCCACATTATTCATGCGTATCCACTGAAGCGGCCCGCGAGGGCGTAG
>SXGT01413743.1_pt1 | contig 44087 bp, 30 predicted proteins | sample 3176221 | NCBI WGS metagenome assembly SXGT01 (sample SAMN11356862, study PRJNA531348) | freshwater metagenome | isolation source: freshwater sample F1-120 | place: China: Fuxian Lake, Yuxi | collected 2017-12-25
CCTCTCTCCCGCGTCATAGGATATCGAGGCAAGAGTCGTGGACTCCACGCTGACACGAAACATGCGCACACCTCCTTTACGGAGGCTTCATGCGCCCCAAAACAGAATACCACGGAAATGTTCTTAAGTGAAGAGTATTGCACCTAGACTCACCTAGACTCCGTTTGCCCATCGAGCGCGGCGTACCGCGTTCAAGTGGAGTGAGTATATCACGGGTGGTTGCGCACGCGGAGGCGCAAGCACATTGCATCCGGGTGGTCAGAGGTTGCTGGCCGCCCGAGGCCTACTCCGCGCCGAGCGGATCCCAGACGTCCGGGAGTTCGAGGACGAAGCCCGAGACCGGACCTTCACCGGCTAGTGAGTCGATACTGACGCGCTTTTCCGGCTCCCCGTCCGGGCGGTAGATCGAGACCGCACGTTCGGCGGGCTCGATCAGCCAAGCGAGCGCCGCTCCGTTGGCGATCCACTCGCGCATCTTCTCGCGGGCGGCGCGGGGGCGATCACTCGGGGATCGCAGTTCGATGACGAAGTCCGGGCACAGATGCCAGAAGCCCTCTTGTTCGATGGGATCGAGCTGCTTGACGCGGGACTTCAGGGTCCAAGCCGCGTCCGGCGACCGGCGCGCGCCGGACGGGAGCACGAAACCCGTCGAGGAGTCGCTGACCACTCCCCGGCGATCGCGCTTGGCCCAATTCCGCAGTTGGGCGCAGATCTCAGCGTTGCGGAGCCCGGGTATCGAGAATGTGGCGGGCATGACGACGAGTTCCCCCTCAGCGGTCATCTCGAAGAACAAGTCCGGGTGCTCCGTGCAAAGCTCAGCGAACTCTCCGTCGGTCATTGGACGCGAAGTCAGAGTGGCCGGCAAGTGTTCCTGATCTATCGCGAACGCCATGGCTTCAGTGTAGCGCTCCTTCAAGAAAGCAGCTTGCGGACCACGTTCCCGTGGACGTCGGTAAGCCGGAACCAGCGCCCCTGGAACTTGTAAGTCAGCTTGGTGTGATCCACGCCGAGGCAGTGCATGATCGTCGCCTGCATATCGTGGACATGCACCCCCTCCTCCTCGATGTTGTAGGAGAAGTCGTCCGTCGATCCCATCGATATGCCCGGCTTGATACCGCCCCCGGCCAGCCACCAGGCGAAGTTACGGGGATGGTGGTCGCGGCCGTAGTCGGTCTCGGTCAGCTTACCTTGGCAGTAGACCGTGCGCCCGAATTCGCCGCCCCAGACGATCAACGTGTCGTCGAGCAGTCCGCGCCGCTTGAGATCCGTCACCAGGCCGGCCGATGGCTGGTCCGTGCCCTTGCACTGCATACGGATATGCGACGGCAGCTCGGCGTGCTGATCCCAGCCGCGATGGTAGAGCTGGATGAACCGCACGCCGCGCTCGGCCAGACGGCGGGCCAACAGGCAGTTGGCGGCGTAGGTGCCCGGCTTGCGCGCGTCCTCGCCGTATAGCTCGAACGTGCTCTCCGGCTCCTTCGATAGGTCGGTCAGTTCGGGGACGCTCGCCTGCATCCGGTAGGCCATTTCGAACTGGGCGATCCGCGTTTCGATCTCCGGGTCGCCGTAAGCGGCCAGATGCATGCGGTTCAGCTTCTCCACGCCGTCGAGCATGGCGCGGCGGGTGTCGCGGTCGATCCCGTCGGGGTTGCGCAGGTACAGCACCGGATCGGAGCCGGAGCGGAATCGCACGCCCTGGTAGTTGCTCGGGAGGAAGCCCGCGCCCCACAAGCGCGAGAACAGGGGCTGATCGGCGTTAGGCGTGTTCGATAGCGAGAGCAGCACCACGAACGCCGGCAGGTTCGCGTTCTCACTGCCCAGTCCGTAGCTCACCCACGAACCGAGGCTGGGACGGCCCGGCTGCTGCGAGCCCGAGTGGATGAAGGTGATCGCCGGATCGTGATTGATCGCGTCGGTGTGCATCGACTTGACCACCGCGATATCGTCGGCGATCTTCGCCGTGTGCGGGATCAGTTCGCTGAACCAGCCGCCGGACTTTCCGTGTTGCTTGAACTCGAACAGACTGGGGGCGACGGGCAACGCCTTCTGTCCCGAGGTCATCCCGGTGATGCGCTGGCCGCGACGGATGGTATCGGGCAGTTCGCTGCCGAACAGGGCGCGCAGCTTCGGCTTGGGATCGAACAGGTCGAGTTGCGAGGGTCCACCGGATTGATGGAGAAAGATGACGCGTTTCGCCTTGGCGGCGTGGTGCGGAAGCCCGGCCAGTCCGCCGGTCTTGGGATCGCGCGCATCGGCCGCGAAGAGTTTCGGGTTCAGCAGCGACGCCAGCGCCACCGATCCGAGACCGGTGGAGGAGAGCGAAAAGAAATGGCGGCGCGTGGGGGACGGATCGAGCATCGGGACTCACCGGTATTATAAGGCTGCGCGGCATCGTATAAAATCGCGAGTGAACTCCATGCCAGAAAAAATTCTCATCGCCATCGGCGACGCCGCCGAGGCGCTCGACACTCTGTATCCCTACTTCCGCGTTCGCGAGGACGGCTATCAGGCCGTGGTCGCGGGTCCGGAGAAGCGCGTCTACCATCTGGTGATGCACGAGATCCCGCCGGGTTGGGACGTGACGCGCGAGGGTCCCAGCTATCATCTCGCCTCCGAGATCGCGTTTCGCGACGTGAATCCGGACGAGTACGCGGGGCTGTTCCTGACTGGCGGCCGCGCGCCCGAGTACCTGCGGTACGACGAGGATCTGCTGCGCATCACGCGGCATTTTTTCGAGAAGAACAAGCCGGTCGCGGTGGTGTGCCACGGAGCGGAGATCGTGGCGACGGCGGGTGTGATCCAGGGCAAGCGCATAGCCACGGTGCCGAAGTGCCGGTTCGACGTGGAGGTGTGCGGGGCCACCTTCGTCAACGAGGGCTGCGTGCGCGACGGGAACATGGTGAGCGGCCGCACCTGGCACGACAACCATCTGTTCATGGCCGAGTTCATGCGCATGCTGAAAGAGGCATAGAGCGATGCTATTGGCGCTCGCGGTTCCGGTTCTTGCGGCGAAATGCCTGTCGTGCCACAGCGCGGAGGCGAAGACCGGCGGCCTGGATCTTTCCACCCGCGAGGCGATGTTGCGCGGAGGCAAGAGCGGACCGGCCATCGCCGCCGGCGATCCTTCGGCCAGCCTGCTGATGAAGCAGGTGACGAGCGGGAAGATGCCGCCGGGCAAGCCGCTAGAGACGGCGGAGGTCGACGCGTTGCGCGAGTGGATCGCGAAGGGCGCCGAGTGGGGTCCAGAGGCGAAGCTGACCAGCGCGAGGCCGCGCGCGGGGCTCGACTGGTGGGCGCTGCGATCGCCGGAGAAGCCGGCCGTGCCGGTCATCGAAGGGGCGTCCAATCCCATCGACGCGTTTCTGTTGGCCAAGCTGCGCGAGAAGGGGCTGGACTACTCGCCGGAAGCGAGTCCGGCGGCTCTGCTTCGCCGGCTTCATTTCGCCGTGACCGGATTGCCTCCGAAACCGGAGGAGTTCACCGAACCGTACCAGGCCGCCGTGACGCGGCTGTTGCGGTCACCCCATTACGGCGAGAGTTGGGCGCGCTATTGGCTCGATATCGTTCGGTTCGGCGAGTCCGACGGCGGCGAGCACAATAATGAGCGGATGACGGCGTGGAAGTATCGCGACTACGTGATCGACGCGTTCCAGAGCGGCAAGCCGTACGACCGGTTCGTGCGCGAGCAGATCGCGGGCGACCTCATTGCGCCGGGCGATCCGAAGCTCACAGCGGCGACGGGATTTCTGGTGTGCGGCCCCTGGGATTCAGTGAGCAAGTTCACCAATCGCGACGAGACGTTCCGCAAGATGCTGCGGCAGGACGAACTGGACGACATGGTGACCACCACCACGGCGACATTCCTGGGCCTCACCGTGGGATGCGCGCGGTGCCACGATCACAAGTTCGATCCGATTCCCCAGAAGGATTACTACCGGCTCACGGCCGCGTTTCGCGGCATCACGTTCGGCGAGCGGGACGTGACGTCCGGGCAGAAGCGCACGGATCGCGAGACGCTGCTCGCGCCTTTGCGGAAGGAGCAATCGCGGGCGCGCAAGGAACTCGGCGAGATCGAGGACGCGCCGCGCGCGCGGCTGCTTACGGCGAAGCTGAAGGCCGCCGAGATGCCGCGAGGTCCGGGCGTCAAGCACGTCCAGTTGAACCCGGTTTTCAACCGGAACAAATTCGCGCCTGTCCGTGCGTCGAGATTCCGGATGGCGATCACGGATCAGACGGGCAAATCCGCGCCCAGGATCGACAGGCTGGAGTTGCTGCCCGCGGGCCATGTGGTTTCGAACTGGCAGGGGACCAAGCCGGGCACGGACGACGCACCGCAGTACCTCGAGATGGAACTGACGATGGGCGCCGAGGTGAGCGAGATCGTGTTCTCGAGCGATCGCGAGCGGGGAGCCAAGGAAGGTTCCGTGCGCGTCTACCGGCTGGAATATCCGGACGCGGGCGGAGCGTGGCGGACCGCCGCTTCGATGCTCGATCACGAGGTGCCGGCCGAGGTCGCGCTGCCGGAGGTTTCCGAAGACGAAGTGGACGCGGCAATTCCCGAGTCCGCGCGCGGGCGGCGGCGCGAGTTGACCGCGGCGATCAAGGATCTGCAGGCGCGGATGGACTCGGTACCCGCGCTGGACACGGTGCACGCGGCAAAGCTCGAACCGGAGATGACGCCGGCGTTCGTGCTGGACCGCGGCAGCGTGACGCAGCCGAAGGACGAGGTGACGCCGGGCGCATTGAGCGCGATCCGGCAGCTCACGGCGGACCTGCCGAATGGCTCCGACGCGGAGCGCCGCCTGGCGCTGGCCGCCTGGCTCGCCGATCCGCGGAATCCGCTCACGGCGCGGGTGCTCGTGAATCGCGTCTGGCATCGATATTTCGGGAGCGGACTGGTGAACACGCCCTCGGACCTCGGCTTCAACGGCGACCGTCCGTCGCATCCGGAACTGCTCGACTGGCTGGCGGCGTCGTTCGTCGAGAACGGCTGGAGCCTCGAGTGGCTGCACCGCCAGATCCTGGGCTCGCGCGCGTTCCGGCAGGACTCGCGGATGAACGCGAAGGCGTTCGCCATCGATGCGTCCAACCGGCTGTTGTGGCGCATGTCCCCGCGGCGGATGGACGCCGAGACGCTGCGCGATTCGATATTGGCGGTGAGCGGATCGTTGAATCTCGAACGGGGCGGCCCGAGTTTCCTTCTACAAAAGAAGGAGACGCGCGGGTCCTATCTATACCGCACTCTCGATAACGACGGACCGGCTGTGTGGCGGCGGGCGGTGTACAAGTTCGTGGCGAGGGGCGGCGAGCGCGTGTTTCTGGATAGCTTCGATTGCCCGGATCCGTCGGTGGCGACGCCGCAACGGGCGGTGTCGAATACGCCGGTGCAGGCGCTGACGCTGCTGAACAATAGCTTTGTGATGCGGCAGGCGGAACTGCTCGCCAAGCGTGTGCGCGAGGAGGCGGGCGAGTCGCGCCGCGCGCAGGTGGAACGCGCGCACCGGCTGGTGCTGGGGCGCGACCCCGGCGATCGCGAGCGGGAACTGGCGGCGAAGTTCCTCGAGGCGCAAAGTCTGGCGCTCTATTGCCGCGCGCTGCTCAACACCAACGAGTTCGTATATGTACCCTGATCGAAGCGTTTCGCGCCGCGAGTGGCTATGGCGCACCGGCGGCGGACTGGGCGGCATCGCACTGGCCGCGATGGAAGCGCAAGGCAAAACGCATTTCCCCGCCAAGGCGAAGCGCGCCCTGTGCATCTTCATGCCGGGCGGCGTAAGCCACATGGACACCTTCGAGTACAAGCCGGAGTTGGCCAGGCACCACGGCAAGGAGACGAAGGGCGCCAACACGATTACGCCGTTCTTCGGCAAGCGCGGGGCGCTGATGAAGAGCCCGTGGACGTTCCGGCCGCACGAACAATCGGGCAAGTGGGTGTCGGAGATCCTGCCGCATTTGGCCGGATGCGTGGACGACATGACGTTCGTGCATTCGATGACGGCGCGGTCGAACACGCACGGTCCAGCGCTGTTCCAGATGTCGACCGGATCCATCTTCCAGGGCTTTCCCTCCATCGGGTCGTGGATCAGCTACGGCCTGGGATCGGAGAACGAGAATCTGCCTGCGTTCGTTTCGCTGCCGGATTCGCGCGGAATGCCTCCGGGCGGTCCGGTGCACTGGGGCAACGGATTTCTGCCGGCGGCGCACCAGGGCGTCATTTTCAGCGGAGAGAAGGAGCCGGTGGCGGATCTGGCTCCACCGGCCGGTGTGAGCGGCGGCGCGCAAGAGGCGACGTTGCGGCTGCTCGGCGAACTCAACCGCGGCCATCTGCGGATGACGGGCGGAGAGGACGCGCTGGACGCGCGGATCAAGGCGTACGAACTGGCGGCCCGCATGCAACTCAGCGCGCCCGAGGCGACCTCGATTTCCGGGGAAAGCGACAAGACGCGGGAGGAGTACGGATTCGGCGACGCCGAAATGCGCCCCTATGCGTTCAATTGCCTGCTGGCGCGGCGGCTGCTGGAACGCGGGGTGCGTTGCGTGCACCTCTACAACGGCGCGCACTTCGGGGCTCCGCGCGTCAACTGGGATGCGCATGAGAACATCGAGATCAATCACGGCAAGCTGGCGCGCGTGTTCGACCAGCCGACCGCGGCGCTGCTGCGCGACATGAAGCGGCGCGGGATGCTCGACGATACGGTGGTGATGTGCACCACCGAGTTCGGGCGTCTGCCGATCACGCAAGGGCTGGGCGAGGGTGGACGCGATCACAATCCGGAAGGCTTCACTTCGTGGCTCGCCGGCGCGGGACTGAAGCGCGGATTCTCGTTCGGCGCGACGGACGAACTCGGCTACAAGGCGGCGGTGGACCCGGTGACCATCTACGATTTCCACGCGACGATCCTGCACCTGATGGGTCTGGATCATACGCGGCTCAGCTACTATCACAACGGTCTGCAACGCCGGCTCACGGACGTGCACGGCCATGTCATCCAGGAGTTGCTCGCATGATGCGAAGAGAGGCTCTGCGCGCGGCGGCGGGGCTGTTCGGAGTGGCGTCGATTTCCGCGGCCGCGGCGCCCGCGCTTCCGGAAGCGAAGCTGCTCGAACGCGATCCGGAGACGTATTGGGCGCGGATTCGCAAGGAGCAGTTCGTGCTGCCGGAGTGGCGCGCGTTTCTGAACAACGGCAGTCTCGGCGTGGCGCCCAAACCGGTGCTACAGGCGGTGGCGGATTTCCTGTACAAGGGCGCGTCGATGAACATGCCCGATGGCGAGTATCCGCGCTGGGGCTACGAGACGCTGGACCAGCACCGCGAGGAGATGGCGGCGTATCTCGGCTGCCGCAAGGACGATCTAGCGTTCATGCACAACGCCACCGACGCGCTCAGCACGATCGCCAACGGCATCGATTTGAACGCCGGCGACGAAGTGGTAATGACCGATCAGGAGCATCCGAGCGGCAAATCGGGCTGGGCCGTTCGCAAGGCGCGCCACGGCATCGCGGTGCGCGAGGTCCCGATCCAGTTTCCACCGAAGGATCCGGGCGAGATCGCCGACCGGCTGATCTCCGCGATCGGTCCGCGCACGCGAGTGCTGTTCTTCAGCGGCATGCTGAGCGGAACAGGCGTGATCGCGCCGGTGCGGCAGATCTGCGACGCGGCGCGCGCCAAGGGTGTGATCACGGTGGTGGACGGCGCGCACATGAATGGGCAGATTCCGATGCGCATCGACGCGCTGGGCTGCGACTACTACGCGGGCAGTCCACACAAGTGGATGTTCGCGCCGGCGGGCTGCGGGATCCTGTGGGGCCGCGAGGAGATGCTCGACCGGCTGTGGCCCGCCATCGTCACCGGGCAGTGGGACAACAAGGAGCGCAAGGCGGCGCGCTTCATGTCGATGGGCACCAACAACCGCGCGATCTTCGAAGGGATGATCGCCGGCGTGCGGTTCGCCAACGCGATCGGACCGGATCGCATCTTCGCGCGGATTCACTCGCTCGCCAAAGGCGTGCGGGAGCGCGCGTCCAAGCTGCCGTATCTGAAGCTGATGACGCCGGACAACGACAGCATGTACGGATCGCTGGTGTCGTTCGAAATGCCAGGCATCGACGGCGAGAAGTTCGGCGCACTGTGCAAGCAACGCAAGATCTGGCTGATCGGCGCGAAGCGGCTGCGCGTGTCGTCGCACATCCACACGCGCCCCTCCGACATCGACCTGCTTTTCCAAACGCTCGAGGAATCGCGAACCTAGCAGCCCGTGGTGCAAGTAGCGTGGCCGCGCGCAACCATGCCATGGCAGCGGCGGCGGCCATGGGCGGCAAACGCCAATACGCGGAGCCTGCGTTGCAGTCCAATGCGCCCATTGGGTTGCGGCGGCGCCGGGCCGCTTCCTTCGTTGCGGCTCCTCGGAGATGTCCCGCATCGACTACGACGCCGCGCCTCGGATTCGGCCCGGCGGCGCTCGCAACGCGACTCATCCTACTTGCACCACGGGCTGCTAGCAGCCCGCGCCGCCAGGGATAATGGACAGGTGGCAATCCCCGCGGACTTCGAAAAACTCGGCGTTTTCTATCTCGGCAAGGTTTACGACCTGGACGCGCGCAAGCGCACCGAGGAGTTGGTTCTCTACGATTCCAAGGATCTGGTGACGCACGGCGTCTGCGTCGGCATGACCGGCAGCGGCAAGACAGGGTTGTGCATCGGACTGCTCGAGGAAGCGGCGATCGACAACATTCCCGCGATCGTCATCGATCCCAAGGGCGACCTGTCGAACCTGCTGCTCACGTTCCCGAACCTGGCGCCGGAGGAGTTCGAGCCGTGGGTCAATCCCGAGGACGCGGCGCGCAAAGGCATCCTGCCGCAGGCCTATCCGGCGCAGCAGGCGGCCAATTGGACGGACGGCCTGGCGAAATGGGGACAAGACGCCGCGCGCATCCGCAAACTGCGCGAGTCGGCGGACTTCACCATCTACACGCCGGGATCGAACGCGGGAGTGCCGGTGTCGGTGCTGAAGTCGTTCGCGGCTCCGGGCGACGCCGTGCTGAACGATCGCGAGCAGTTCCGGGACCGCATCGCGGCGACCGCCACGGCGGTGCTGTCGCTGGTGGGCATCGACGTCGATCCGATCCAGAGCCGTGAGCACATCCTGCTCTCGTCGATCTTCGATGCGGCCTGGCGCGATGGCAAGGATCTGGATCTGGCGGCGATCATCCAGCAGATCCAGGCTCCGCCGTTCGGGCGGATCGGCGTGCTGGACCTCGAGTCGTTCTATCCGTCGAAAGAGCGGTTCAAGCTGGCGATGTCGTTGAACATCATGATGGCTTCGCCGGGATTCGAGACGTGGCTGGAAGGCGATCCGCTGGAGCCGGCGTCGCTGCTGTACACCCCGCAAGGGCGGCCGCGGATATCGATCTTTTCCATCGCGCACCTGAGCGATCCCGAGCGGATGTTCTTCGTGACGCTGCTGCTCAACCAGATGCTGAGCTGGATGCGGGCGCAGCCGGGCACTACCAGCCTGCGCGCGATCCTCTATATGGACGAGATCTTCGGCTACTTTCCACCGGTGGCGAATCCGCCGTCGAAGAAGCCGCTTCTTACGCTGTTGAAGCAGGCGCGCGCGTTCGGCGTGGGCGTGCTTCTGGCGACGCAGAATCCGGTGGATCTCGACTACAAGGGCTTGGCCAACTGCGGAACGTGGTTCATCGGCCGGTTGCAGACCGAGCGCGACAAAGCGCGCGTGCTCGACGGGCTGGAAGGAGCGTCGGCCGCGGCGGGCGGGCGGTTCGATCGCGCCAACCTGGACAACATCCTCTCCGGCCTCGGCAGCCGTGTGTTCCTGATGAACAACGTGCACGACGACGGACCGGAGGTTTTCGAAACGCGCTGGTGTCTGTCGTACCTGCGAGGTCCGATGACGCGCCAGCAGATCAAGCTGCTGATGGATGACAAGCGGAAGGCGTCGATGGCCGCGGGCGCTCCGGCCGCGGGCGCAGGTGCGAAAACGCCATCTGGCAAGGGCGCGGCGAGACCGGTGCTGCCTCCCGGGATCGATGAGCGGTTTCTCCCCGTCCGCGCGACGACGGGCATCGTGTACGAACCGGTGGTGCTGGGCGGAGCGACGGTGCGATTCGTGGATCCGAAGCTGGGCATCGACGAACAGCGGGAGGTCGCGTTCATCGCGCCGGTGGGCGATGGCGCTATTCCGGTGAACTGGGACGAATCGGCGGACGCGGAAATCGGACTGGACGAACTCGAGTCCGCTCCGGCCGATGGCGCGGAGTTCGCCGAGCTGCCAACGGCGGCCGCGCAGGCGAAGAACTACAAGCAGTGGTCGAAGGACTTCGCCGTGTGGTTGTTCGCGAATCAGGAGTTCAAGCTGATGCGGTGCGTGTCGCAGGGCGAGACTTCGGCGCCGGGCGAGTCCGAGCGCGATTTCCGGGTGCGCATGCAGCAGTTGTCGCACGAGCGGCGGGACGTGGATGTGGAGGCGGTGCGGCAGCGCTACGCGGCGCGGCTGACGTCGGTGGACGAGAAGATGTTCAAGGCTCAGCAGGCGGCGGAGAAGGAGCAGTTGCAGTCGCGCACGTCGAGAATCGAGAGCGCGTTATCGATCGGGGTGAGCGTGTTCGGCGCGATTCTCGGAGGAGGACGCAAGCTGAGCGGCCTCACGTCGGGCGCGCGGGCGCTCGGCCGAACGATGAAGGAAGGCAAGGACGTGGAGCGCTCCGAGGAGACACTGGAGCATCTGCGTGAGATCAAGGCGGGCATCGAGGCGGACATGCAAAGGGAGCTCGACACGGTGAAGGAGAGCGCGGATCCGGCGGCGGAGGAGTTCGAGGAGATGGGGGTGAAGCTAAAGAAGACGAACATCCAGGTCCGGCTGGTGTCGCTGGCGTGGAAGGGGTGAAAGCGGGAGAGTGGATCGTAAGCGCCCTTGTGCAGTTGGGCGCCGGCGCCCGCGCGTTGCGCCGTTCTCCCGGTTATTCGATCGCCGCCGTATGCTTGCTCTCGCTCGCCATCGGCGCGAATACCGCGATGTTCAGCGTGATAGAGGGCGTGCTCTTGCGGCCTCTTCCCTACAAGGACGCGGATCGGCTCTGCGTACTTTGGAAATCCGTTCCGGGCAAAGGCATCGAATGGGACTGGACATCCGCGCCCACGGTGAAGGACTGGCGCGAGCAGAGCGAGTCGTTCGAAGACATCGCGTTGGTGCTGCGGCCGGAAGGGTCGCGAGTCGCTCTCGACGGCGCCGATGGACCGGAGAAAGTACAGGGTGCGATCGTCTCGGGCAATTTCTTCGACATCCTCGGCGTTCCGCCGCTGGCCGGGCGGACGTTTTCATCCGAAGAGGCGCGGCTCGGCGAAAACGTGGTGGTGCTCGGTCACGGCTTCTGGCGGAGCCGGTTTGCCGGAAGCCCAAGCATCGTGGGACAGACGATTCGCATCGATGGCCGGAGCACGACGGTCGCCGGAGTGATGCCGCCCTCTTTCCAATTTCCGAACAAAGAGGTTCGACTGTGGCTGCTGCTGACCGCCGATCCTCGCTGGGAGAAATTCCAGCTGCCGCGGTACCGGCTTGCGGACGCCTTCTTCGGGCTGGCGCGGCTCGCCGAGGGAAGGTCTTTGACGCAGGCGCGCGGCGAGATGGAGGCCGTGGCCGGCAGACTGGCCCGCCTGTACCCGGCGACGGACGCCGGGTTGGGTATCCGGGTGGCGCCGCTTTCCGAGCAGATTTCCGGACGCCGGGTCCGCACGGTCTTGTGGACGTTGGCGGGCGCCGCTTTCCTGGTTCTCCTGATCGCGTGTTCGAACCTGGCGAGCCTCGCCGCCGCCCGGAACGCTGCCAGGCAGCGGGAGTTCGCGGTTCGATCCGCCTTGGGGGCGAGCCCCTCGCGGTTGGGCCGGCAACTCGCGACGGAGAGCCTGCTGCTGTCGGGCGCCGGTGGGTTGGGCGGAATCGCGTTGGCATCGTTGGGGCTGCGTCTGATCCTTGCGTTGACGCCCGCGGGTCTGGAGCGAGCCGGCGAGATCGCTCTGAACGGACCGGCACTCGGATTCTGCTTCGGCCTGTGTGCGTTCGCGGCGCTCGCCTCCGGTTTGCTCCCTGCATGGCGGAGCTTGCGAACGGGCTCGGAAAGCTCGAGTTTGTCGGGCGGCCATGGCGGCCCCACCGGAGATGCCGGCGCACAACGAGTGTGGAGCGCGCTGGTCCTCGCCCAGTTCTCCCTCGCGTTCGTGCTCTCGTGCGGAGGCGGCCTGCTGGTGCGAAGCGCCATGGTCCTGGATTCGGTGGACCGGGGGTTCGATCCGGCGCACCTGTTGTCGGTGACGGTCTCGCTACCTCCCGGCAAGTACCCGGATGGAACGCGCGTGCGGACGTTCTTCGACGAAGCGATCCCGGCCCTCGAGCGGCTTCCCGGCGTGGAGGGCGCCGCCGCCGGCTCGGTCGTCTCCCATCGCTTTCAGGGGAACGCCCCGAACCAAAGTATTGTCGTCGAAGGAAGGGCCGCGGAGCCGGATGGTTCCCTGCATTCGAGAATCGTGGTCAGCGACCGGTACTTCTCCCTTCTCGGAATTCCGCTGGAGGCCGGCCGGCTGTTCGATGAAAGCGAGAGGAGCGGGACAACGAAGACCGCCGTGATCAACAAAGAGATGGCTCGCCGCTTCTGGCCGTCCGAGCGGGCCACGGGCAAGCGCTTCCAGCAGGCGCTGCCCGGAATGAAAGGCGATTGGATCACGGTGATTGGCGTTGCGGGAAACGCCATCTACAGCCGGGACGGAGCCGTCGTTCCCACCTTCTATCTTCCGGCCAGACAGTGGAGTTTCACCGAGCACGAACTGGTGGTTCGCGCCTGGGGCGACCCTCGTGCGCTGGCGGGCGCGGTTCGCAAAGCGCTGCATGCGATCGACCCCTCGCTCCCCGGATTCGAGGCCGCCGCCGTGGACGATCTGCTCGCCGAACAGGACAGGCCGCGCCGCTTCCAGGCGCAACTGATTGGAGCGTTCGGGGTCATCGCCGCGGCGATCGCCGCGGCGGGCCTGTATGGCCTGATGGCGTACACGGTGGAGCGGCGGCGGCGAGAGATCGGAGTCCGGCTGGCGCTAGGTGCGACGAGAACCAGGGTGGCCTTGCTTGTCCTCGAGCGGAGTCTCGGGCTCGGCGCCGTTGGAATGGCGGCCGGCGCACTGGGCGCCTTGCTGGCCGGCGACGCACTCCGGGCATCGATCCACGGAATCGCGCCCACCGATCCCGTAACGTTCCTGGCCGTGACGGCCCTGTTGTTCGCTGTCGCGATTTTGGCCTCGGCGGCGCCGGCGTTGCGCGCCTTCCGCGTGGATCCGATGGCGGCGATTCGACGCTAGATTTCAGCAGCCCGTGGTAAGTGCGCCTTCGGCATGATGCACCGCATCGAGTAGCGGGGAATCTGCGCCTGACCCGGCCTTGCGTGGCCCGCCACGCCGAACAGCGTGTAGGCGTCGTGCTTCGACATCCCGTACGATTCCTCCATCCACAGGATCATGTCGCGCAACGCCAACCGCAACGCATCCTCGAGCGGACTCGCCACCGCCACCGTCACGATCGCATCCGGAGTCTCGATCCGCGGCCAGTTCATCGCCGGACTCCGCGTATCCGAAACCTCGCACCGCAGCGTGATCACGCTCCGCATCTCCACGCTTCCGATCTCGCCATCGCTCTGCAGCGCGTGGCAGTCGCCCAGCGCCAGCAGCGCGCCGTCGTGATAGATGGGTAGATACAGCACGCTGCCCGCGCAAATCTCCGGCGTGTCCAGGTTGCCGCCGTGCTGTCCCATCCCGCCCGACGAGATGGCCTCGAGCGGCGGCGCCACGCCCATCGTTCCGATCATCGGACGCACGGGAATCTTGATCCGCCCCTCGGGATCGAACCAAAAGCAGCCGTCCTCGATCTTGTGCAGCGTGGTCGCGGGCCTGTCGAAGAAATCCTCCAGGTGGAACAGGAAGGGCCAATAGCCGGTGTAGCCGAGCGTGTCGCACTCCTGCGCCAGGATGTGGACCGCCAGGGTCCCACCCGCCTTCGCGCCTTCGACATGGATCGGCCCGGTCACCGGATTTCCGTGATAGCCCTTCTTTCGCATCGCGAGCAGATACTCGGCGGTGGTGTGCTCGGGGACGCGCGTGCGGCCTCCGCGCGAATCCTCCGTTTCCACCACGAAGATCTCGCCGGGAAGGACGCGGGCCACCGGTTCCGAACGCCGGTCAAAGAGCGGAGACAACTTGTCGCGAGTGATGCGCTGCATGAGAGAATACTATCTCGAGTGCCCCGATGAACACCGCCCGTATCGACCGAATCGACGTCTACTGCGTTCGCGGACCCCGCAAGGAAGCCGTGCGGTCCGGCACGACCGGAGCCACTCCGGTGACGGCCTCCGAGTTCGGCGTCATCCGCATCGTCACGTCCGATGGATGCCAGGGACTCGGCGAGATCTCGATCACCTATCCGCGCATCGGCTTCACTCTGTGCCACGCCGCAAGGCGTATCGTTGCGCCGCGGCTGATCGGCCAGGATGCGCGCCGCGCGCCCGAACTGCTCGCCCTGGTCGATACGATCCTGGCCGGCGAACTGAGCGCGCCCTACCTTCGCGCGGCGTTCGAGATCGCGCTGCTCGACTGGAACGGACGCCATCACGGCGTTCCCCTGTACGCGATGCTCGGCGGCAAGTGCCGCGACCGCGTCCCCTTGGCCTGGGGCATCTACCAGAAGTCGCCGGAAGAGATGGCGCGAGACGCGGCAGCCGGCGTCGCGGCGGGATACCACGCGATCAAGCTCAAGGTGGGCCGCCGTCTGGCGGACGACGTGGCGGCGGTTCGAGCCGTGGCGGAGGCGCTGGGCCGCAAGGTCCCGCTGCGGCTGGACGCGAACATGGCATGGGGCTCCGTCCCCGAAGCCTCGGCGGCGATGCGGGCGCTGGCGGCGGAAGCTCCCATCGCGTGGTTCGAGCAGCCTTTATCTCGCGGCAATTTGCAAGGGATGCGTCTGCTGCGGCAACAGGCGATCGCGCCGGTGATGGCCGACGAGAGCCTGCAGACCTTGCGCGACGCCTACGAACTCGCGCGAGCCGAGGCGGCCGACGTCTTCAACATCTATATCTGCGAAGCGGGCGGTGTTCAGGCGGCGGCGCACATCTTCGCTTTGGCAGCGGCGCTCGACATCCCGTGCATCCTCGGCAGCCAGGCGGAAATGGGGATCGGCACCGCGGCGGCGGCGCACCTGGGCGTGGCGGTTCCGAATCTCACGCACGCGTGGGAGACGTTCGGCCCGCTGCGCTATGAGGCGGAATTGGTCCGGCCGGCGACCCGGATCGAGGACGGCTGGCTGTATCCGGCGGAAGGACCGGGGCTGGGCATCGAACTGGACGAGGACGTGCTGGCGGCGTGGATGGCCGGCGAGTGACGATCCGGCGCGCGCTGCCCGCCGAGGTTCCCCTTTTGGCGCGCCACCGCCGGGCGATGTTCGAGGAGATGGGATACCGGGACATCCCCGCGCTGGACGCAATGTGCACCGCGTTCGAACCTTGGCTGGCCGGGCGAATGGCTTCTGGCGAGTACGTGGCGCTAGTCGTCGAGGATGCGCCTGGAGGGATCGTGGCCGGCGCTGGGGTGTGGTTCATGGACTGGCCGCCGCACATGATCGGCCCCGGAGCGCCGCGCGCCAACATCGTCAACGTGTATACCGAACCGGCTTGGCGGCGGCAAGGGCTGGCACGCCGGTTGATGGAGGCGGCGCTCGCCGAGTGCCGGAACCGCGGCGTGCGAGCGGTGATTCTGCACGCGAGCGATGCCGGCCGGCCGCTGTACGAATCGTTGGGGTTCGACGCCACCAACGAGATGCGGCTGCTTCTCTGAGGTCAGGCGTGCGGGACTCCGCTCTCCGGACACACCGATCCGCCCCTCCGAGGGAGCCAGTCCCCCCAATGGAACGGCGGCGCGCGCGCGGAGTTGATACAATGAGGAGTCTGACCGACAAGCGCCACGCCGTCCACTGAAACCAGATGGGGTCTAGCGGCGTCTCCTCCAAAGGCGCGGAGTGGAAAGGAAACAGTTTTAGATGAAGTGGAGCAGGCTATATGGCCTGAGAACAACCCAACTCTGTCTCGCGCTCTCTTCGACTGTCATCTTCTTCGCCTCCGGGCTCGGCGCGCAGCAACCACAACAGGCTCAGCCACCTAAGGCCCCAGCGCCTAAGCCGGCCAACCCGTTCGAGACCGTTCCAGCGACGAAAGAAGAAGCGAAGCCCACGCCTCAGGCGAAGCCGACGCCGTTCGAGAAACCGGCGGTGACGGCGGAGCCGAAACCCGGCGACCCCAAACCTGTCAGTCCGGCCAAGCCGGGCGAACAGGCGGCCGCCGTCGTCGAGGACGTGATCGAAGGGATCGAGTTTCGCGGGGCTCGAAGGGTTCCTCAGGATACGTTACGAGCGTTAATTTTCTCGAAGAAGGGCGACAAGATCGACCAGGAGACGCTTCACCGCGACTTCATGGCTCTGTGGAACACGGGCCGCTTCGACGACATCACCTTGGAGCGCGAGCCCGGCCGCACCGGCTGGATGATCCGGTTCCGGGTTGTCGAGCGGCGCGTCGTCCGGTCCATCAAATACGATGGCATCAAATCGGTGACTGTCTCCGAAATCCTGGACCGCTTCAAGGAGCGCCGCGTCGGGCTTTCGGTGGAACAGCAGTTCGATCCTAACAAGGTGCAGGTAGCAGTGAACGTGCTGAAGGCGTTCCTCTCGGAGCGCGGCCGCCAGTTCGCCACGGTGGAACCCGATGTCCGCCAGATCCCGCCGTCGTCCCTCGAAGTCACGTTCAAAGTGAAGGAAGGACCGAAGGTGAAGGTCGGCGCCATCGAGATCGAAGGGAACAAGGTCTTGAGCGACCGCGCGGTGACGCGCGCCATGAAGAACCTCCGGCCGATCGGCATCCCCCACTCGATCCTTTTCGAGAGCATCTTCTCGAAGGCATTCGATTCGTCCAAGCTCGAGGAAGACAAGGACCGCATCCGCAACTACTACCAGGAGCGCGGCTACTTTACGGCGCGCACGCTGGAGCATTCGCTCACCATGCGCGACACGGGCGGACAGGGCTTCAAGATTCCCGTCTTCAAGCCGAACAAACCCGGCAAGCGCGCCGATCTCAAGATCTCGGTCGAGGAAGGCCGGCTGTACCGGCTGAACCAGATGAATTTCGTCGGAGTGAAGCTGTTCCGCACTCCGGAAACCATCTTCCCGCGGGTGTTCCAGATGAGCCAGGGCGAGGTCTTCTCCACCGCCAAGCTTCGCAAGGGCATCGAGCAGATGCGCAAGCTTTACGGTGAATTCGGCTACATCGACTTCGTGCCCGAGCCCTCGTTCGATCCGCAGCCGAACTCCGACAAGATCGACCTGACGATCACCGCCGACGAAGGCAAGCAGTTCTTCGTCCGGCGCATCGACTTCCAGGGCAATACCACCACCCGCGACAAAGTGATCCGGCGCGAGATCCTGCTCGACGAAGGGCAGATCTACAACACCCGCTATTGGGACATGTCGCTGCTGCGGTTGAACCAACTCGGCTACTTCGAAGTCCTCAAGGAAAACGAGGCGGCCGATATCAAGCGCGACACCAAAACGTCCACGGTCGACATTCTGCTCAAGGTCAAGGAGCGCGGCAAGAACAGCGTGCACCTGAACGGCGGCGTGTCGGGCATCGCCGGCAGCTTCATCGGATTCGGCTACTCGACCAACAACTTCCTCGGCCTGGGCGAGACGCTGTCGATCGACGCGCAGTTGGGCGATCGTATCCGCAACGTCACGTTCGGATTCACCGAGCCCTATCTGTTCGACCGTCCGATGACCGCCGGGTTCACGATCTACACGCAGCGTTTCAACTTCGATCAGGGCCGCGAGGTTTCGCTGCTCACCGGCCGCAACCTGATTCCGCTGTACAACCAGCTCGGCCAGAGCAACCTGCTGAACTACGTGTCGAACGGACAGGGCTTCACCGCGTTCCTTTCCAGCCCGTGGCGGAAGGTGTCGCCGTTTGCCCGCTTCGGCGTCACCTACAGCCTGGGCACCCAGAAGATCCGGACCGAATCGCAGGCGTCGCGGAACGATTTCAATTTCATCAATTTTCAGGGCCTGGACGGACAAAACTCGCTCGAGGGGATCAGAACCAGCGCCTTCGTCCCGTCGTATACGTACAACACGGTCGATCATCCGATCACGCCGTCCCGCGGCCGCAGCGTCTTTCTCAGCACGCAGTTCGCCACGATCGGCGGCAACGTTCGAATGGTGGAGCCCACCATCGACATCAAGTGGTTCCGGGCGGGGTTGAAGAAGGGCCACGTGATCGGCATGCACGGACTGGGACGCTTCGTCTCGGGCTACGGCGGCCGGTCGGTGCCTCCGTTCAGCCGCTTCTACATGGGCGGCGAGAACGACATTCGCGGATTCGAAATCTGGGGCATCAGCCCGGTCGCCTACATCCCGACCACGGCCGCGGTCCCCGTGCTCAACGCGGATGGTTCGGCGCGCCAGCAGAAGTACATCATCGATGGCGTGGAAACGTTCGGGCCCGTGTCTCAGCCGATTCCGACGTATCAGCTGATCTTCCCCGGCGGCGACACGCAGGGCGTCGGCAACTTCGAGTACAGAATTCCGATCGTCGGACCCTTGACGTTGGCGCTGTTCACCGACGGCGGCATCAACAAGATCTCGCGGACCGATCAACTCCGGTTGAACCCGGGCCGCGTCGCGGAACTGAATTCTCTGTTCCCGCAGGCGTCCTTCCGGCAAGGGGCTATCCTCGCCAGACAGACCCAGCAGTTTCGCGCATCGTCGGGCGTCGAGTTCCAGATCATGATGCCGGTGGTGAACGCGCCCTTCCGCTTGTACTGGGCGTACAATCCAATGATCCTGCAGGAATTTCTCATCCCGCCCGTGGTCGCCGACCGCTCGTTGTTCCCCAACAACGCGACGTTCGTGAACTCGATCGCAACCATCGGTCAACCTTATCCGTTTTACGAGCGCCGCAAGCTGTGGCGCTTCACGATCAGCCGGACCTTCTAGCCTCGTCCGGCTTCATGTGATACCATCTTTCAGAATCGCTCCGGGAGTCAAGTCAGCGTGATCCACAAGACGTCGTTCGCCATCGCCGCACTGGCGGCCGTTTCGGTCCTTCAGGCTCAGAACAAGATCGGTGTCGTTCACATCCAGAACGCCATCATCGCGACCAAGGACGGACAGAAAGCCGCGGCCGCTCTGCAGGGGAAGTTCGATCCCAAGCGAAAGGCGATCGAACAGAAGCAGAGCGAAATCGCCGGCAAACAGCAGGAACTCAGCCGGGGCAGCAACACCATGGCGGAAGCCAAGCGGCAACAGCTCACCCGTGAGATCGACTCGCTGACCAAGTCGCTGCAACGCGAGTCCGAGGATGCGCAGGCCGAGCTCGAGCAGGAGCAGAACAAGGTCCTCAACGAACTGGGCCAGAGGCTGCTCGTCGTCCTCGACAAGTACGGCAAGGACCACGCCTACGCGCTGATCCTCGACATCAGCTCGCCGCAAACTCCCGTCCTGTTCCTCGCCAACGGCGTCGATCTCACGAAGGAGATTGTCGACCTGTACGACAAGAACGCTCCCACGCCCACCACCGGCGCGGCGCCGGTGGCTCCGGCTCCGAAGCCCCTCGGCGTTCCGCCTCCCAAGAAGTAGGCCGCCCGGCCGGTCCGGTACTTCGGTCCCAGCTTGCTCGTGCCCGGTGGGTGCTATTCTTGGGTCTATGAAACGGCACTCCCGGATTGCCGTCGCACTCGCGGTTTCGACCGTGGCCTTTGGGCAAGGCGTCGTGACGACGGTAGCCGGCACTGGATGGATACTGCCCCGCCTGACCATGCCGGCCGCGGAGACCCCGCTCGGGTTCGTGCGGCATCTGACGCTGGACCGCGACGGCAACCTGCTGTTGCTCGACGCGTTCAACCACATGGTCTTCCGTTCGTCCAACGACGGGACTCTCACCGGCATCGCGGGTAACGGCTTGGCGGGTCCGGCTGGCGGCGAGGTCCCGGCGACCCGCGCCGCGCTCAGCTTCCCCGCCGCGTTCGCGGCCGACCGGTTCGGGAATATCTACATCGCCGACGACCAGAGCAGCTACATTCGCAAGGTCGACTCGCGCGGCATCATCTCCGTGATCGCCGGAGTGGGCGTCCGAGCCCCGGCCGAAGGCGTCCGCGCGCTCGACGTGACGTTCGGCGACATCGACTCGATGGCGGCGCTGCCCAATGGCGACATCCTGGTCTCCGATCACGCCCACTTCCGCATCTTCCGGATTGACGCGGCGGGAATCGTGCGCGTGTTCGCTGGATCGGGAGGCCAGCGGTGCGGGTCGGGCATCGGTGGGCCCGCCACCGCCGCCGAACTCTGCCAGCCGCGCAATCTGGTCACGGACCGGCAAGGCAACGCCTATTTCTCCTCCTTTTCCTCGGCGGTCTCCCGAGGCGCGGCCGTCCGCCGGGTCGGGCTCGACGGGATGATCGTCACCGTGGCGGGAAGCGGGGCATTGGGACGGCCTGTCAACGGCGCGCCGGCCACCGAGTCGCCGCTCGAACCGGTCGCGATGGCACTCGATTCCGAAGGGCGCATGGTGATCGCGTCCGGCTTCGTTTCCACGTCCGGGCAACGGACGGGCGACCTCGTCCGAGTGGCAGCGGGCGGCAGCATCGAAATCCTCCCGGCCGGCGGATTGGACAGCGACGTGCCGGTCGGGATGGCCGTTCTCCCCGACGGCTCCGTGGTGTACGCTACGTTTCAACCGACCCGGATCGTGAGGATTAGGCCCGGCGGAACGCCGGAGCTTTTCGCGGGCAGCGGCAAGTTCGGTTTCGGCGGCGACGGAGGACCCGCGACCCAGGCGCTGCTGAACGGTCCGACGGGACTCGCCGTCGATAGCTTCGGCAATCTCTACATCGCCGACACCGGCAACGGACGCATCCGGGCGGTCAATTCGCGAGGCTTCATCACGACACTCGCCGGCAACGGGGAGTTCGTCAAGACAATCAACCTCGATGATCTGGTCTCTTCCCCTCCCGTCGAGTGGCCTCTGTTCCTGCCCGTGGGCATCGCCGTCACCCAGGAAGGCATCCTCGTTTTCACCAGTTCGTTCGGCGTTCACTTCATGCTGGGAGACACTCTGTTGACCGCCGGATACGCGACCAGAACCCCGGGTGGCATCGCCTTCGATGGCGCGACGGCGGAGACCTATGCGGGCATTCTGTTTGTCGACACCGCGCAGCACGTAGCCTACCGGGTTCCCAGCAACGGTGAAGGCGTCGATGTGCTCGCCGGCGCCGGAGCGCCCGCCTCCACCGGCGACGGTGGGCCTTCCACCGCCGCGGCTCTCAATTCACCGATCGGAATCGCGGCGGCGGCGGATCGCTCCGTCTATATCTCGGAGGGCGGCGGCCACCGAATTCGCAAGATTTCCCCGAACGGCATTATCTCCACGTTCGCGGGAAACGGCCGCGCCAGCGCGGCGCGCATGCCGGCCGGTCCAGTCGCCGCCACAGGCGTCACGTTGACCAATCCAGGCGGCATCGCGCTCGACGCGGCGGGCAATCTCCTTGTGAAGAGCGCGGGCCACATCAGCCGCATCACGCCCGACGGCCAGTTGCGCGTCATCGCCGGAATCGGTCCACGTGGCGTCATTGCAGGCGATGGCGGCTTGGCCACGAACGCGGCTCTCGCCACGGCGGGAGGGATCGCGGTGGATGCGCAAGGCAACATCTACTTCGCCGAGGCCGACTTCAATCGCGTACGCAAAATCCTGGCCCAACCGCCGTCGTTCCAGGCGTCGCCCGCCACGCTGGAATTCTCCGCCGCCTCGGCCGGACCTCCGCCCAGGCCCCAGACCGTCAACGTGCTCTCCAGCGTTCCCAGCCTCGGATTCAATGTACAGGTCCGCACCGCGAACGGCGGCAGTTGGTTGAGCGCCGGCATCGCCTCGGGCGTAACGCCGCGGTTGCTGCAGATCACCGCGAGTCCCGCCGCGCTGGCGCCGGGGACATATACGGGAACCATCGATCTCACCGCGCCGAACGGATCGCCGCGGACGGTCTCGATCAACGTTCGGTTCACCGTGGGCGCGGCTCTTCCGGCCAATCTACAAGTGGACCGCACCTCGCTTTCGTTCACCTATCCGCGCACGGCGCGGAAGCGCGCCCAACAACTGCTGCTGTCCAACACTGGCAGCGGAACCGTGACGTACGATGTTTCCGTTGCGGCGGGCAGCTTCCTGGCCGTGACCCCGGTCCGAGGTTCGGTTGCCGCCGCCGCGCCCTTCGCGCTCCGCGTCGAGGCCGATCCCGCCAGTCGCGCGCCCGGAACGTATCGCGACACGATCACCATTCGATGGTCCGGCGGTACGCTATCGGTGAACGCGGTGATGACCATCAGCGATCGCGAGCAGGCGATTCTCCTGTCGCAAAGCGGACTCTCTTTCCAAGCCGTGGCGCAGGGCGGCGTGACGCCTCCGCAATCGTTCGGAGTGATCAACTCGGGCAACGGCGTGATGCCCTGGCGGGTGACTACGTCTACTCTGGCCGGTGGCTCCTGGCTGCGCGTGTCGCCCGATTCCGGCGCCACCGACGCCTCCAGCCAGAACGTGCCCTCGGTCCAGGTCGGCATCGATCAGGCGGGGCTCGAACCCGGCGTCTACTACGGATTGGTCCAGGTGGAGTCGCAAGGGGCGGCCAACACGCCGCACGTTCTGACCGTGGCTCTCGAAGTGCTTCCTCCGGGGGCGCGTCCCGGATCGGTGGTCCAGCCGCGCGAACTGACGTTTCGGGTGGTGGAAGGGCAATCCGGCGGGTCGGAAGATCTCACCGTGTTCAACCTCACGGGCAACACCGTCGGATACCGTTCGAGCGCCCAGTCCCTGAGTTCGACGCAGGAGATGGTGTACGCTCCCATCGACGCTTCCGTCGCTCCACGCGAGCCGCAGCGCGTCGTGGTGCAACCCCAGACATTCAACCTGCCGGCCGGCACTCACCGGTCGTCGATGGCGTTCCAGTTCGACGACGGGACTGTCCGGCAAGTGGACGTCTCGGTGGTTGTCGCGCGTGGCGGGCTGTCCTCCTCCACCAAGATCGATCCCAGGCGCGGCGCCGACGGCTGCACACCCGGCAGACTCTTGCCGGCGGTGCGATCGCTAGGGCAGGGGTCCAGCGTTCCCGCTGGATGGCCCGCGGGCGTGGTTGTCGAGGTGCAGGACGATTGCGGCCGCCAGATCGACGACGGCGCGGTGACGATGTCGTTCTCCAACGGCGATCCGCCCGTTGCTCTGCAGTCGGTGAAAGACGGCTTGTGGCATGGAACCTGGGCGTCGCGATCGGCGGCCGGCGGAGCGGTGACCGTCAAGGTTCAGGCCGAAGACAAGGTGCTCAACATCCAGGGTGAGCGCGAGGTCCTCGCCGATCTCCGCGCCGCGTACGATCCTCCCGAAATCCGCTCCGAAGGCGTGCTCAACTCCGGTGTGGCGGCGAACGCTCCGCTTTAGCCCGGCGCGCTGATCGAAGTGGCGGGATCGCGAATCACAGCGAATCTCACGCTGAATGCCCCGGCCCGGCAGAACCTGCCCACTCGCCTCGAGGATACCGAAGTGATTGTGGCGGGGCGGCGGATTCCCCTGTTTTCCGCCGCGCCCGACAAAGCGGCCGGAGTGCTACCTTACGACCTGCCCGCCAACACGCTACATCAAGTGCTGATCCGCCGGGGGCTTACCTACTCGCGCCCCGCGCCGGTGAACGTGGCGGCCGCGCAGCCGGCCATCCTGCTGAACACGCAGGCCGGCGGAACCCAGGCACTGGCCGAGATTCGGCGCGACGGAGCGGCGGCGGTCTTGAACAGCGGCGCCAACCCGGCGCGGTCCGGCGATCGCGTCGCGATCCTGTGCGGCGGCCTTGGCGCGGTGACACCGGCGGTGGAAGCCGGCACGGTCACGCCCGCTTCGCCGGCGAGCCGCACCGCGCTGCCGGTGACCGCGCGCATCGGCGGAGCCGCCGCCACTGTTTCCGAAGCGTCGCTCGTGCCCGGCGAGATCGGGCGGTACCAGGTGGTGCTGACGATTCCCGCGGGTGTCGCGGCGGGCGACCGCGTGGCGGTGGAAGTGGAAACGCAGGGTCTGGTAAGTCCGCAGGCGACTCTGGTGATCCGGTAGCTACCGGTTATCCAAAAAGCGGTCCAGCCACTCCATGCCGAGCCTCACCGATTCGGGGCTCGGTGTGTGGCCCGTGCGGTGGTTGAAGTAGCCGATGTTCCGCGGCGAACCGAGCAGCGTGTACACGCTCCGCGCCTCGTTGATGTAGTGCCAGCTCTTGTCGGAGTCGGCCGAATTCCCTCCGATCAACAGGAATGACCGCGGCGCGATGAGCCCGAGCAGTTCGTGCTGGTCGGCGTCCGCGGACTTGATGAAGCGGCCGAAATACCAATAGTCCTCGTAGTTCGAAAAGCCGAGGCCGATGCCGCCCTCCGAGGACACGGCTGCCTTGATGCGATCGTCGAACGCCGCCGCGTAGAGCGCCATCTTGCCGCCGAGAGACTGGCCCACGATGCCGATGCGGCTGGGGTCGGCTTCCGGCATCGTACCCACGTAGTCCACCAGCCGCTGCGCATCCCACGCCCACTTGCCCATTCCCGTCCACTTGGGGTGGCGTAGATTCAGATTGGCCACCGCTTCCTGATAGCGCTCGCCGTAGCTCTCGCCGAACCAGCGGATCGCGATGGCGATGTAGCCGCGCTTCACCGCCAGGTAGGCGAACGATCGAACGCCCGGCGGGGTGTAGAGGCGGCCGCCCAGATTCCGTCCGGCCGGCGTGTCGACGTCGTAGTAAGGCGTCAAAATTACCGGCAGCGGCTTCTTCGAAGCGGTGCGCGGAATCATGACGTAAATCTTCTCCCAGAAGTCCGGCTCCACCTGGAGCAGCAGCATCCGGCCCCGGTAGTCCTCTTCCTCGAACTCGGCAATCAAGCGGACGGCCGGCGCGGGCGGCTTCACCGAGGGCTCGCCCAGAAGCTTCATCCATTTCGCCCGCAACTCGTTCCTGCGCGCCGGCCAACCAGCGGCGGCGAGCCCCTCGGGCGCGAGGCGCGAAAGGCCGCCGGTCGCGGTTTCAAAGCCCTTGGGCCGTGTGTCGTAGACGCGGAACCAATCGGCGGCTGGGGCGCCGATCGCGGCGGCCGGCAGGCTCCGCGCCACGCGAAAGCCGGTGAACCGGCTCCGGGTGTCCGGCAACATCGACGCGCGATAATCGCGGCTGCGCGAAGGCGCGCTGACGAAGGAGCCGCCGCGAATGGTGCGTTCGATCCCAAAGGGCGGCGCGATTCCGGGCGCGGCATTGAAGGAGTCCTCGCACCACTCCCACACGTTGCCGGTCGCGTCGAACACGCCGTTCGCATTGGCCGCTTCGCTCGCCACGTCGCGCGTGCCTTTCTCGCGGACCAGCGCCATCAACGGCTCCACGCTCCTGGTCTCGGCGACGCCGAGATTGGCCCCCTGCGCCGCGGCCGCGCCCCGCGCCGATTCCCACTCGTCCTCGGTGGGCAGCCGGTAACCGTCGCACGAGCGGTCCCGCTCGCCGGACGACAAGTCGTAGCAAGACCGCAGCCGCTCGAGTTCGCTCCTGCGATTGCAATATCGAATGGCATCCCACCAACTCACGTTCTCCACGGGCCGCTTCGATCCGCGGTAGTGCGCCGGATTGCGGCCGGTCACGCGCTCGAATTCCGCCTGCGTGACCTCGGTGGCCGAGATCGAAAACGCCGGGATCGTCACTCGCGCCGGAACGCCGGTGGCGCCCACCTGCCGGTCGAAGGAACGGCTCGGGATGGAGGCGAACTCGGCGGCCAGGGCCGAGGACGCCAGCCAGAGCAGCAGCGGTCCGATCACGGGTTGGCGCTCTTCTGGCGCTCGAACTCCTCCTGGAACTGCTTCTCCTTCAGGTCGATGTAGGCGGCGTATCCGGCGGGATCGATGTAGGGATGGGGACCCGGCTTGCCGAGCTTCGGATGCTTGGCCTCCATGTCGTAGAAGTTGGGATGCGCGGCCAGGAAGATGTCGCACGGCAGCTTCCGCAGCGTGCGGAAGCTGCGCCGGTAGTCGTCCGCGATGTCCGGATAGTCCTTGTTCTTCCACAACACGTAGCCGGGGTTGAATCCGACGCTGCACACCACCACCACGTCGTACGATTTGCCCGCTTCGGTGGTCTTCATGCTGAAAGTGGTACAGCCCTTGGTGTGTCCGGCGGTCAGGTGCGCTTTCAATGTGGCTCCGCCGAGCTTGATCTCCTCGCCGTCTTTCAGGATGCGATCGATCGGGTGCGGCTTTCCGCCGGGCGTCATCTTGCGCAGAGCGGGGACATCCTGCTCCATCGCCATCACCTTGGCGGCGGTGAGTTCCTTCAACATGGCGTCGGCCTCCATGTGGTCTCCGTGCGCATGGCTGCCGAGAATGATCTTCACGTCGGTCAACTTGAAGCCGAGCGTTTCGATGTTCGCGCGCAGAATGGGAGCGGTGGACTCGAAGTCGCTGTTGATCAGGATATGGCCCGCCTGGGTGGTGATGAGGAATGTCGAAATCTCGGCGGTCCCGATCGAGTAGATATTGCCGATCACCTTGTGGGGCGGGAACGGGCGGTTCCAGTCGCGGGCGGGGGACTTCTTGGCTGTGTTCTGCGCGGCGAGCGAGACCGCCGCCAGCAGCAGCAGGCGAGGGAGGGTTGTCCGGGGCATGAGTATCAGGGTAGCGCTTCCGGTTCCTCGACGGCTTCCGTGTCCCTTTCCCCGGGGATTCGTCGCGTTACGGGCATGGACCTATCCAGCATGACCGGCGGCCTCGCGGAAGCGCAACTCGAGCAGGCGCGGCTCCAGAATGAGAAGTTGGCGCTCGAAGTCGCCAGACAGCGGCAGCCCGCGGCGTGGCATCACTCTCTATCGCAACTGCTTCCGTTGCTTACCGCGCTCCTCTCGGTGGCCGGTTTCCTGTGGGGCGTGCTCTTGTACACGGGGGAACAGCGCAAGCTGCGGGAGGCCGGCGAACGCGAGTTCATGAAGCCCTGGCTCGAGAGCCAGCGCGCGGTGTATTCCGAGGCGCTGACCGCCGTCGCGGCCGCCGCCAACAACCCGGGCGCGAAGGAGCGCGCGGAGGCGGAGACGAAGTTCTGGGAACTCTACCACGGGCGCATGATCCTTGTCGAGACTAAAGCCGTGTCGGCTGGCATGGTGGCCTTCGGGAACTGCCTCGACGGGACGGAGAAGTGTGATCGCAACGAGAAGAATGCTCGCGCGCACACATTGGGGACGGCGATGGCCGCGTCGATGGCGGCGACCGCGAAAATGTCATATCAGGAATTGGAGCAGCATCAGTTCCACTACTCCGGACCCGAACTAAAGTAACCAGAACCCTTCACCGCCGGCCGATCACGCCCTCGAGCGTGGAAGCAGTGAGGAGCGCGTCGCCCCAACGCTCGATCTGGCCAGGGCCCGCCTTGGCCAAACGGAGTTGCGCCCACTTCGGCAGTTCGCCGAACCTGCGGTTGAGTTGCCTGATCAGCAGTTGGAGCTTTCCCTTCGCCTCGCCTTCCGCCAAGCCGCTGGCAAACCCGGCGTCGCGGATGTCGCGTGGCAGCACATTCTCTTCGATGTTGACCCTCACGCCCACCTCCTCGAACTCCATTTTGAGCTGTTCCGCCTGGCAACCGGGAAGCCGAATCATCGATGGCCCCGTAAGGCTCCGGTCAGCGCCGGCCGATCACGCCCTCGAGCGTGGACGCGGTGAGGAGTGCGTCGCCCCAACGCTCGATCTGGCCAGAGCCCGCCTTGGCCAAACGAAGTTGCGCCCACTTCGGCAGTTCGCCGAACTTGCGGTTGAGTTGCCTGATCAGCAGTTGGGCCTTGCCCTTCACCTCACCGCGAGCCTCACCGCGAGCTTCTCCGCGAGCTTCCCCGCGAGCTTCTCCGCGAGCTTCCCCCCGAGCTTCGCCTTCCGCCAAGCCGCTGGCAAACCCGGCGTCGCGGATGTCGCGTAGCAGCACATTCTCTTCGATGTTGACCCTCACGCCCACCTCCTCGAACTCTATTTTGAGCTGTTCCGCGACTCCGCGCAACCCGGCCAGCACCGTCAATTGCGCCAACACCCGGTCCCGCTCGACGCCATCCAGCTTGCTTGCGCGCGACACGATATCGCGGAGCTTCTCCGCGCCGCCGCTGGCGAGCATCGCCAGCACGAAATCCGCCGGGTTGCCGGTCGCCAGCAGGTCCGCGGCCTCGAACTCACGGATGTCGACCAGGCGGTAACCGCCCTGAATCTCGCCCAGGTCCAACCGCCGTGGCATTGTCATCCGCCGCTTGCCGATGTAGAGCACTACTTGCACCAGATGGCTCTTGCGATACTTTCGCGCTCCCAGTACTCCGTACACCACCATCCGGTACGCCATGTACCGGTGATTGGTGCTCTGCACTTCGATGTGCAACAGGCCCGTTCGCCCGAGTTCGAAGAACAGGTCCGCTACCCGGCTGCCGACGATCGCCAGTTGCACCGCGAGCGGCCGTCCGATCTTCCGGCCGCCGGACAACGATCCCAGAATACTGGACCCGTGCGAGGTCAGTAGATCCCGGACCACCACCTCATACTGCAAGCGTTTCAAGGACACCTCCTGGTGAAGCGTCCCCGGCCAGGATCGCGCCGCGGCAAGCGGACTGCCCCGCTTTCCCGCCGAACCCCGATTCTACCTCGAACGGACGAGCCGCCCTGTTATCGCAGCACCAGCGGCGCGTTCTCCGATCTCTTGAGCGCCGCCACCTTACGCGCCGCCGCGGCGGCATCGACCGCGCGTCCCGCCTGCCGGTATGCCTGCGAGAGTTGCAACCACACGGCGGCTTCGGACGGATTCAACCGGGACGCGGTCTCGAGCAGCGCGATCGCCGCCGGAAGCCGCTTTTCCCGAAGTCGCGCCTTGCCCAGATAGTATGCCGCTCCCCAGGAATCGGGCCGCAGCGACCGCACCTTCTCGAGCAGGGCGATGCCCTGGACCGGATCGCCGCTCTGGGCCAACAACGCGCCGAGATAATAGGTGGCTTCGGCGTCGTCCGGAGCCTGGGCCGCCGCTTCGCGCAACACAGCCAGGGCCTCCTCCTCCCTGCGCAGGCTAACCAGGGTCTTTCCCAGTTCCAGTTGCGCGCCCGGTAGTTTCGGATCCGCCGCCACGGCCGCGCGCAGGCTCTTTTCCGCGTCCTCGAACAGCGACGTCTCGTAGTAGGCCTTGCCCGCCAGGTAGTGCGCTTGCGCCGGATTCAGCGCCGCCATCAGCTTCTCGAGCGCGGCCCCCGCGGCGGCACGGTCCTTGTTCTTCAAGTGACCGACCGCGAGCAGATACTGCACTCCCGAATTGGCCGGATCCTCCCGCTCCAGTTCGATCAACGCCGCCAGCGCCGCCGCCGTCTCACCGGTGAGCAACTGAGTGGTGGCCAGCAACTCCCGCAGTTGCGCGCCCGGCTTGCCGAGCTTGGCGATCCTCCGGAACAGCGGCTTGGCCGCGGCGTGCTGATCCAGCTTCATGTGCGCCAAGCCGAGATTGAACAGCAGTCCTGGCTCGTCCGGCGCCAGCTTCAGCGCTCTCTGGTAAACGGCGATGGCGGCGGAGGGCCGCCCGGTCCGCGAGTAAACCACGCCCAGGTTGCCGAGCGACGGCACGTGCCGGGGATCCTTGGCGAGCGCGGCCTCCAACCCCTTCTCCGCGGCGGCGAGATCGCCAGCCGCCAGCGCCGCCGAGGCGCGCTCGAAAAGAGAGGCGGCGCTTCCCTGAAAGAGAAGCGCCGCCACTAGCAGTAACATCGAAATCGCGATCAGAACAGGAACTTCAGTCCGAACTGCAGGGACCGGGGATCGCGCGTCGAGGTCACTTGCCCTAGCGTGCCCCGCGTCGCCGCGGTAACCGTCGAGTTCGGATTCGGCAGGTTGAGACCGGTGTTGATGCCCGCCCATTGGGTGTGGTTGAACGTGTTGAAGGTCTCCACCCGGAGTTGCACGGCGTACTTCTCCGCGATCCGCGTATTCTTGAAGATCGAGATATCCCAGTTGTTGATGCCGGGAGCCCTGAGGGTGTTGCGCCCCAGATTGCCGAGCGAGCCATCCGCCGGGCGTCCGAACGTGAAAACGTTGAAGTAGTCGAGTTCGCTCTTGTTGTCCGGTGTGATCTGGCCGCCCAGGTAGTCGGCGCGGACGCCGCCGCCCAGCGTTCCGGGGTTGCCGTTCGAACCGATCGTAAGCGGCTGGCCGCTCCAAAACCGCGTGATTCCATTGATCTGCCAGCCGTTGATCGCGTACTTGGCCGCGCTCGACCTGGCCAAGTTCGGCAACTCGTAGACGAAATCGATGGTAACGGTGTGCAGCCGGTCGAATCCGGCGGGGCCGAACTCGCGCCGGCGGTCCATGTAATAGCCGATCGCCGTGGTGTCGCCGTCGACCTCGTCGATCGCGCGCGACCAGGTGTAATTGAAGTTGCCGGTGAAGCCCTTGGAGAAGCGGCGGCTCACTCTCGATTGCAGCGCGTTGTACTTGGAGATCGCGCCGAACTCGGTCCAGTTGACCGTGGTGTAGCCGAGATACGGCCGCAACGCGTTGGTGGTTCCGTTCACGCCGGTCAAGACGCCGGGCCGCAGCGTCGTTCCCAGGGGAATCTGACCGAGGTCGCGCCGGTACTGCAAATGGCGTCCGGCGTTGCCCACGTAGGCGATATCCAACGCGATGCCGGCGGGGAGCTGCCGTTGCACTCCCAGGGACCACGAGTAGACCGTGGGCACTTGGCCAGCGGCGTCGATGGCCACGATGCTCACCGGTGTGCGGGCTCCTCCCGCGATCAGGCTGGCGTTCAGCGTGTCGACCTGGCCGGAAAAAACCGTTGGCGTGAAGGTGAGCGGCGGGTTGCCGAGGCCGTCGAAGTTATTCGCGTTCTGGCGGATGCGCTCATAGAAAACGCCCACGCCGCCGCGAACCGAAGTCTTGCCGTCGCCGAAAGGATCGTAGGCGAAACCGAGGCGCGGACCCCAGTTATTGTAGCGATGCTGCATGCCTCCCTTGGGAAGCCCCTTGCCCTCTTCCACCATGCCGTTGAATGGATCGCCGCCGATGATGGAGCCGTTTCGCAAGCCGGGCCGGATGTCGATGACCGCCGCCTTGGACGGATCGTACCGGCGGGGATCGAAGTAGTTCTGCAGGAACTTGCCGTGAGTGAACGTGGGGCCGAGGTAAGCCCATCGAATCCCAAACTCCAAGTTGAGCTTGCGGTTCACGCGCCAGCTATCCTGCGCGAACCACTCGACCCCATAGAAAGCGAACGCGCCGTAAAAACGCCCGTTCGTCTGGCTCACGCCGGTGTAGTTGCCGAGCAGCATGTTGGCGAACGTGTTGCCCGTGGACCGGGTGTTCTCCGTGTTGTCGCCGAAGTTGAAGTTCATCACATCGGTCCAGGTCGGCTGTTGGCCGTTGCGGTTCGTGTTGAAGAAGCCGCCGAACTTGAGCGTGTGCGAGCCGCGCATCGTCGTGACGTTGTCGGTCAACGCGAACTGTTTCGCCTCGCTGAGCCAGCCGGCCGGGAAGCCGGGGTAGTTGCAACTCGCCACGCCGCAGTTGAAACGCGGGAAGCGGTTGCGAACGTTCGACTGAGGATAGAACTCCTGGAAGGTGAAGCCCAGCTTCTCGCGGTCGTACCGCGCCACGTCGGCGGTCTTCTCGTTGACGTCCACCAGTTGGGTAAGCCGGTTATAGCCGAAAATGAACTCGTTGGTGGTTTTCGGGGAGATGACGCTCACCAGGTTCCACGACCAGCTCGAACCCGGCTTGCGACGGAACTGCGGGAACACCGGATACGGCGTCGAAGCGAAGATTCCGAGGCCGCGAGCCTCGTGGTTGGCGTCGTCCGCCCACCGGAAAAAGAAGTTATTCTTCGCGCTGATGTTGTAATCCAGCCGGACCACCTTGGCTTCCTTGTTGAAGGTGTAGGAATCCTGGAAGAACGTGCGCTGCGCCTCGGGCACGCCCGGAGTCCCGATTGCGCCGGCGTACGGAGCGCCGCGCAGGATGCCGAGGAAGGCGCCCGCGTTGCGCGACCATTCGGCGCGCGGAACCTGATTGTTGAGGTACGGGTCGCCGCCGATGATCCTGCCATTCGCCTCGCGCACGAGGGCGCCCGGGCGGAACACTTGACCTACCCGGAAGCCGGTGTTCTGGCCCCCCGTGGTCAGCAGCGGTTGATCCCGGTAGAGCCGCGAAAGGTCGCCGTTGAACAGATCCGGGTGAGGGAGATCGACGAAACTGCCGCCATTCGGCTGCGTCGCCAGCGTCTTCTCGTAATTGAAGAAGAAGAAGACCCTCGGGTTCTTGATCGACGAGACCTTGGGAACCCATAGCGGACCGCTGATGTTACCGCCGAACTGATTGAACCGCAGCTTTTGCGTGGTTCCCGTCCGGTCGAACGGCTGGCGGGCGTCGAGCGCGTTGTTGCGGAGGAACTCGTAGGCGGTCCCGTGAAACTTGGAGGAGCCGGCCTTGGTGTTCACCGCGATCAGAACGCCGGGGTTCCGGCCGTACTCGGCGTTGAAAACCGAGGTCTGCACCTTGAACTCACCCACCGCGTCCAGCGAGATCTGCGTGAACTGGCCGTCGTTGGCGCCGACGTCCGTGTTGATCGTGCCGTCCAGGAACACGTTGTTATTCGACCCGCGCAATCCGTTGATGTTGAACGCGTCGGTGTTATTGAACGCGAGGCGGAAATCGGACCGGTCATTGGACACCACGCCGGGCAGTGTGCGGATCAGCGATTGGAAGTCGCGTCCGTTCAAGCTGAGTTCGGTTACCTGCCGGGAATCGATCGTGAAGCTCTTATTAGCCGTGGTGGTTTCCACGACGGGGACCGCGGCCTCGACGGTGACCGATTCGGTCGTTTGACCGAGTTGGAGCGTGATGGAGCCCAGGTTCAGAATCTGATTCTGGTCCAGCTTGACATCCGGCCGCTCGAGGGTCTTGAACCCGGAGACCTCGGCGCGAATCGTGTACAACGCGGGCTGGATGTTGTTCAGCCGGAAGGAACCGTCTGGACTGGTGACGGTCTCCCGAACGGTGAGTTTCTTGGCCTGGTCGACCGCCGCGACCTTGGCGTTCGGAACGGCCGATCCCGTGGCGTCGAGAAGCGAGCCCTGGATGGATCCGGTTTGGCCGAGCGCGATCATGGCGGCGGCGAAAACGAGGAGCAGAAGTCTGTTCGAAAGCATGAGGCGATACCCCCTGGGGAAGCGATGAGTCTACGCGATTCTAGCATGCGCCCGGATCACTCCGCGCGGAGCGCCCGGGCCGGATCGATCCGCGTCGCGCGAAGCACCGCCGGGATCGCGGCCGCCGCTGCCGCTGCCGCCAGCGCCAGCAAAACGGGGCCGATCACCGCCGAGTCCAGCCCGGAAATCTCGAACAGGAACGGACGAAGCCGGCTCTCGACTCCCCTCCCCGCCAACAGCCCCGCCGCGGCGCCCAGAACCGGTGCGATCAGCGTCTCTCTCAGAACGTTGGCGGCAACCGCGCGGCTTCCGGCCCCCAGCGCCATCCGGATCGCGAACTCCCGCGATCGCCGCGCCACCGAATGGGCGAAGACGCCGTAGAGGCCGATCCCGGCCAGCACCAGCGCAACGGCTCCGAAGAATCCCGCCAAACCCGCTACCAGCCGCTCGCGCACGGTCTGCGCCTTTACCAGATCGTCCTGCATCCGGATGTCGTCGACGCGAAGGCGCGGGAACGCCTCCGCCACCAGCGTTCGCAACGGACCCGCGAGAGCGGCCTGCTTCAACCCGGGCCGCAGGCGGATCGCCAGGGCTCCCGACCGTGAACCGGCGAGCGGGAAGAAGGCGGTTGGCCGAATGTTCTCCCGAATGTCGCGCATCCGGAAATCGCCCACGACGCCCACTATCTCGACTCGCTGGTTCCAGGCGGTGAACGTCTGTCCGATCGGACTCCGCCCTTCGAAGTAGTGGCGCGCGAACTGCCGATTCACGATCGCGGCGGGGCCGTTCTCGCCGGGCCGGAAGTCGCGCCCTTCGATCATCGGAATTCCCATCGCGTCGAACCATCCGGCCGCCGCCTGAAACGTGTACGGACCCTGGATTTCGACCGGGCGCGCGCCCACCTGGATTTGCCCGATATTGGCGCCACCCGTCTGGACGGGCCATCCGCTCCACGCCGCCGCCTCCACTCCCGGCATCGCCGTGACACGCTCGCGCAACTGGTTCCAGGTTTCGAACGGCGGAGCCTCGCCGCTGGCGGCCGTTTCCATCAGCAGAACCCGCTCCGGAGCGAACCCGATGTCCTGGGCGTCCAGCCGGCGAAGCGATCCGCCCAGCAGCCCCGCCACGAAGCAAACCAGCACGCAGAACGCGACCTGCGCCGCCGTCAACAGGAGTCCGGCGCGGCCGGGCGCGATCGACGCCGCGCCATCCTTCAATGCTTCCGACGGAGCCGTTGCCTGCGCTCGCAACGCGGCCGGCAGCCCGGACAGAATCGTCACCGCGAAGGCGAGCGCGAGCGCCGCCAATACCACGCGGCCATCCATGGCGAGTTGAAGCCTCACCGGATTGTCCGGCGGGTTCAAGCCCGACACCACCAGAGGAGCGCTCCACCAGGCGAACAGCATCCCGGCCACCGCGGCCGCCGCGCCCAGCATCAGACTCTCCACCAACACCAGTTGGATCAAGCGGCGCCGCCCGGCGCCAATCGAGATTCTCAACGCCATCTCCCGCCCGCGCGCCGCCGCCTGAATCGTAAGCAGGTTCGCCACGCCGGCGCAGCAGAGCAGCAGCAGCAGAATCGCCGTCCCGGTCAGGATCGCCACCGGAAATCGGAAGTCGCGCTCGAAGTTCGAGATTCCATTAGCGGCGGGAAGCAGGTTGAGGCGCGCGCCGAGATAGGCATCGGCGAATGCCTTGGCCGTGGGATGACGCTTGACCACCGCCTCCCGTTCCCGCCGGAACGCCGCACGCAGCTTCCCGGCCGCGCGTTCCGGGGCCGCTCCCGGCGCCAGATGCACCAGGATGCGAGCGCTTCTGTCGTCCGAAGCGCCGGAGCCTCGCGTCGCCCCCTCGTTCGCAAGCAGCGGGATGAATACGTCCATCACCACGCCGGTGGACGTACCGGTGAACTTTGGCTCGATCACGCCGACGATCTCGTACATCGCCTCGAGATACCGGAAGCTCCTGCCCATGGCCGCCGCCGCCGACCCGAAGCGGCGCTGCGCGTAGTCGTGCGTGACGACGGACACGCGGTGATTCGCCCCGGCATCGTCGTCCCCGCGCCCCAACAGCCGCCCCGCGGCGGGCGCGAGGCCGAAGTTCTCGAACGCGGCCCCGCTGACGAACTGGCGGGAGACCTTTTCCACCTCCGCGTGGCCGCCGAACGTGATGTCCTGGCGGTCGGCGAAGCTGGCCATCATGACCTCCGCCTCACCAGCGAGAGCGGCGCGCATGGCCCGGAACTCGGCGTACGAGAACGAATCGCGCGGCGACGAGGCGCCGTCGATGTTCGTCATCGTGTAGCGCAGGAAGTGCAAGCGGTGCGGGTCGCGAACGGGCAGCGTCCGCAGAAATCCGGCATCGACCAGCCGGAACCCGGAGAGCACCGCGCCGATGCCCGTCGCCAACGACAGCACCACGACCAAGGTGGCGGTCTTGCGCTTGGTCAATTGCCGCCAGGCGAACACGGCGTCCGCTCGCAGCGAGTCGAGCCACGGCGCCACCTTGGCGTCGCGGCTGGCTTCGCGGTACCGCAACGGGCTGCCGAACGCCGCGCCCCCGGCCGCGCGTTCCTCCTCGAGATGCGACTCGATCTCGCCGGCGATCTCGCGCTCCACTCGTTCCGGCCGAAGCGCGTTGCGAATGCGGCTCCAATAGGACATATCAGGCCATCCTCAAGACGCGATTCACGGCGGACGTGACCGAGGACCATCGCCGCGCGGCGTCCTCCAGTTCCTTGCGCCCGGCCCGCGTGAGCGAGTAGGCGCGTACACGCCGGCCGGCGTCGCTAGACACCCACTCGGCGGAGATCCAGCCCCCCTCTTCCATCCGGTGCAGGGCCGGGTAGAGCGAGCCCTGCTCGACGCGCAGGGCGTCCTCGGAGATCTCTTGAATGGCGGCCATGAGCGCGTAGCCGTGGAGCGGCGCGCGCTTGGCGAGCAGTTTGAGAACCAGCAGGTCGAGCGAGCCTTGGAGTGCGTCGGTGCGTGCCATGTGAAGTTGTCTTACCAAGACAGCTTAACACGTCCGCGACCCACCCCTCACGGGTTCGCCACGAAACGATACCCGACCCCGCGCACCGTTAGCAAGTGCCGGGGCTGCGACGGCTCGTCTTCGATCAGCTTGCGAACCCGCGCGATGAAGTTGTCGATCGCACGGGTGTCGGTGTCCTCGCGCACCTCCCACACCTCGTCGAGCATCGCCTTCCGCGCCACCACCTTGCCCTCGTGGCGAATCAGGAATCGCAGCAGATTCGCCTCCATGAGCGTCAGCTTGATCTCGCGCCCGTCCGCGATCAGCAGCAGCCGGTCGAAGTCGATCCGCTTGGAGCCGAAGTCGAACACGTTGGCCGCCTTCGCCGGACCCGTCTGCCATTGACCGCGGCGCAGCAGGCTTCTGACCCGGGCCATCAGAATCGCCAGTTCGAACGGATTGGCGAGATAGTCGTCGGCGCCCAATTCGACACCGCGCAGGATGTCCTCGGCGCGGCCGCGGGCGGTCAGCATCAGAATCGGCATGAACCGTCCGTCCCGGCGGAGACAGTCGGCGACGTCGAAGCCGCTCATTCCGGGCAGCATCACGTCGAGCACCACCAGATCGAACGGCGGATCGGCGGACGCGGCTTCGAAGCCCTGGTCGCCCGTCTCGGCGACGGCGACTTCGTGACCCTCGGCTTCGAGGGTGAAGCGCAGCCCTTCGGCGAGGTGCGCCTCGGCTTCCACCACCAGGATCCGCGCCATCAGGCTCGAGGGGCCATCGGGAGTTGCAACGTGAAGGTGCTGCCCCGTCCCTGGCCGTCGCTTTCGGCGAATACGCGGCCGCCGTGGCGCTTGGCCACCGCGTTGACGATGAACAGGCCGAGCCCGGTTCCCTTCACGCGTCCCACGGCGTTCTGAATCCGGTAGAACCGCTTGAAGACGTTGCGCAGTTCGCCATCGGCGATTCCGATGCCACGATCCCGGACCCGGAGCAGGAGATTGCCCGCCGTGTCGGGCGCCAGTTCCACCGACACGTCCACCGCGCCGCCGGAGTACTTCACGGCGTTGTCAATGAGGTTGGCGATCGCCGTGCGGAGTTCGTCCTCGGCGCCGAGCACCACCGCCGAGCCGGAACTCGCGTCGGAAAAGTGCAGGGCGGACTCGCCCAGATGGTGCCGCGTGCGGGCGAGCGAAACGCAGTCGCGCACCGTCTCGGCGAGATTCACGGGCGAGCCGGCGATCTTCTTGGTCGAGGCGCCCGCCTGGCCCGCTCGCAGCACTTGATCGATGGTGTGCAACAAGCGGTCGCAATCCTCGATCATCACCTGCTGGAACTGCTTGCGCTTGACCTCGTCCACCTGCCGCGTCTGCATGGTCTCGAGATACAGGCGGATCGAGGCGACCGGCGTCTTCAGTTCGTGCGTCACCGCGTTGATGAAGGCATTATGCTGCTCGTTCCTGCGGATTTCGCGCACCAGGAACACCGTATTCAGAACCACCCCGGTGATGATGAGACCGAAAACGAGGACGCCGAGGACCAGTAGGACCCCGGCGCGCCAGTTGATCACGATCCAGCCGACCTGCAGGGCGACGGCAAGCGCCACCACCCCCGACCCGAGCGCGATGAACAAACCCGTCGATTTGGAATGGCCGTGCCACACCATCTAGACAGTATGGCGCGTTCGGGCGAAGCGGGACTACGCCGCTTCCTGATACCGCATCGGCTGATCCACCGCCGCGACCTTCACCTTCTTGGCGATGCCGAGGATCTCGAGCAGACGGATGGAGTAGTAGGTGACGTCGATTTCGTACCAGGCCAGCCCGTGGCGCGCCGAGTTCGGGTGCGCATGGTGGTTGTTGTGCCAGCCTTCGCCGAACGTGATCAAACCCACCCACCAGTTGTTCCGGGACATGTCGCGCGTGTTGAACCGGCGCGCGCCCCACATGTGAGTGGCCGAATTGACCAGCCAAGTGGCGTGCTGTCCCGCGCTCACGCGGAAGAATACGCCCCACAGGACCCACGTGTAGCCGCCGATCGCATAGAGCAGCACGCCCAGCACGGCGAGCGGGACATAGTGATAGGTGTTGAGCCAGCGGTGCACCGGATCCTTGCCCAGGTCCGGCGTGTAACGAGCCCATTCCCCGGTGTTGTTGTGTTCGGCTTGACCCAGGATCATCCAAAACAGATGCGCCCACCACGCGCCATCGCGCGGGCTGTGCGGATCGCCTTCCTTGTCGGAATTCTGATGATGAATGCGATGGATGCCCACCCAGGAGATCGGTCCACCCTCGAGCGCGAGGGTTCCGAAAACGGTCAGGAAGTATTCGAGAGGCTTCGGCACGACGTACGACCGGTGCGTCAGCAGGCGGTGGTAGCCCATTCCGATACCCCAGCTCAGCGAAGTCCAATAAATGACGGCGGCGACGGCGATGGCGGTCCAATCCACGTGGAACAGCGCCACGACGGATCCGATATGAAAGAGCGTGAACGCGATCAATGTAGACCAGTTGATTGTGTCGGGTTTAGTCATGAGAGGAGGAGTCCCAAGGATCAAGGTACCAGGGCTTCGCCCTTGGAATTGCAATAGTTATGCAATATCCGGCCGGTACGGTATCCCCTCCTCTACATCGGCGGAAAGGCCTCCATCCAAGCGAGGGTAGCGCTCCACGGGCGAATCCCCGTGGTGGCGCCTAAGGTGGTCACGGCCAGGGCGCCCGCGGCGTTGGCGAATCGCGCCGCGTACGGATAGTCGTGGCCGCGATGCAGAGCGGCGAGGAATCCCGCCGCGAAGCAGTCGCCCGCTCCGGTGGTATCCACGGCCTTCACCGCAAAACCGGGCGCTTCGAACCAATCCGCTTCATGAAATACAGCGCAGCCGCGCGCGCCCAGTTTGAGGACGATTCCCGACGCTCCGTGACCGCGCAGAACCTCCGCCACGCGCTCCGGCTCCTCGCTTCCGGTGAGCATGCGCGCTTCGTCCTGATTCACGAAAAGCAGATCGGTGTGGGGCAGCGCCGGCGCGAGCGTCTCCATCCAACGCCCGTCGGCGGCCCACCCGGTGTCCACCGAAACCGTCAGCCCCGCCGCCTTCGCCCGCTTCATCGGACCGGAGGGATCGCGGCGCAGGTTCGGCAGCGAGTACAGGTTGGCCTGGTGGTAGTGCGAGAGCCCCTGAATCAGCGCGGGGATGAACTCGGCGGGTTCGGCGAACGCCTCCAGGCTCGATCCGGGCCGTTGGAAAAAGAGGCGGTCGCCCTTGGAATTGGTGACGCAGATGGTGGTGGTAGTCGGCTGGCGCGATCGCTGGACCGCCGCCGTATCCACGCCCCCGTCGCGCAGTTTGTCGAGAATCGCGTCTCCTCGCGCATCCGGCCCCACCATGCCCAGCAGCCGCGCCGGAACGCCGAGCGTGCCGAGCGCGAACGAGCAATTGCTGGCGTTGCCGCCCATTTCCTCGGCGAACTCCTCCACCCAGGTATTGGTTCCCCAGCGGAACTCGTCCACGGGGCGGACGAGGATGTCGTGGGAGATGTTGCCCGCCACCAGGACGCCGGAGACGCGTTCGACTCGCATCATGAATGAAACCGTACCATGCGGGGGTGCGTCCCCTCCCCTGATATAATTGAAAAGCCTCCATCCGCGCTCCCGCGCGTTCAGGGATCTCGACTCCGACACATGAAGTACGCCTTCGTTCTCCTCATGGCCGCCGCCTCCGCGTGGCCCGCCGAAATGTCGTTCACCACGGGCCAAGCCGCCCGGCTGGTCGTTGGCCAGTCTACGTTTACCACGGCGAACCCCGGGACTGCCCAGGGCATCCTCGGCGGTCCGCATGGCGTGGCCTATGCCAACGATACGCTTTTCGTCGTGGACTCGAACAAACTCGGGGCCACTCCCGTGAACAACCGTGTGATGATCTACCGGAACTTCTCGCGGAAGCTTCCGGGCGTCACCGACGCGATCCGGGAGGACCAGGGCCGCTGCCCGATTTGTGGCGGCCTGGCGGATGTCGTGCTCGGCCAAACCGACTTCGACAAAGGCGACTTCCGGGTTCCCTCCCCCGCGAACCTGCGAACACCCACCGGCATCGCCACCGATGGCACGACGCTTGCCGTGGCCGACACCGACAACAACCGCGTAGTGATCTGGAACGCGATTCCGCAGTCGAACAACGCGCCCGCCAACGTGGTGCTGGGACAGCCCGACTTCACGCGCAATCTGGTCAACAACGGCCAGGGCGGCATCCCGACGGCGAGTTCGATGCGCGGTCCGCAGGGGGTCTGGATCCAGAACGGACGTCTATTCGTCGCCGACACGGGCAACAACCGCGTGCTGATCTGGAATTCGATCCCGCGGACCAACGCGCAGAGCGCGGATGTAGTGGTGGGCGCGGCCGACTTCAATACCTTCGTGCAAGTGGATCTGACCAAGGCGAACCTGAACGCCAGCCAGTCCACGCTGTTGACGCCGGTTTCGGTGACCAGCGACGGCACGCGCATGTTCGTCTCCGATCTGGGCCACAATCGCATCATGATCTGGAATTCGATTCCCACGCGCAACAACGCGCCCGCGGACGTGGTGCTAGGACAAGCGGCGTTCGACACCGCGACGCCGAACAACAGCAGGGCTGTGTGCGCCGCCGTGGACAAGGCCAGGGACGGCACGGACATCTTCCCCGCGCTCTGCGAGGCGACCATCGATTTTCCGCGCATGGCGCTTTCCGACGGCAAGGTGTTGTTCGTGGCGGACGGGGGCAACGACCGTATCCTGTTCTACAAGACGATCCCCACCACCAACGGCGCCAAGGCGAATGAGGTCCTGGGACAGATCACGCCCCGCTTCAACCTGATCTCCGATAACGCCGACCCGCGCGGCATCGCCAGTTCGGGCGCGGTTCGCACGCCTCTCTCACTCGCCTTCGACGGCCGCAATCTGTACGCCAGCGATCCGTTCAACCGGCGCGTGCTCGTTTACACGATGGCCGAGCGCAAGGTGCCGAACACGGGCGTCCGCAACGCGGCGTCGCGCGACGTGTTCGCCATCGCTTCGATTTCGCTGGCCGGAACTCCGAAGGAGAACGACGAGATCACGGTGACGATCTCCCTGCCGGACCCCGCCAACGAAGCCAACAACTACAAGAAGGAATACAAGTACAAGCAGAAGAAGGACGACAAGTTCGACAAGATCGTGCAGGGAATCGTCGACTCGATCAACGCGGGCGGCGGCGACCGTTTCGTGCTTGCGACGCCGAACTTTCCGCGCGCGTCGGTGATCCTCAGCGCTCGCACCGGCGGAGCCCCAGGCAACGACGTCGAACTGGCAACCTCCGTGTCGGACGGCGCCACCGTGCAAGTCACCACCAGCGGCGCCAAGCTCGCCGGCGGCCAGGACGCGGCGCTGATCGCACCGGGCGCCGTCGTGTCGATTCTCGGCGAGGACCTGAGCGAACGGTCCGAGGGCGCCAGCCCCACGCTCACCCGATTGCCGCGGATTCTCGCCGACACCGAAGTTTACTTCGACGGCATCCGCGCTCCGCTGTTTTCCGTGAGCCCCACCGAGGTCCGGGCCCAGGTTCCGTGGGAAGTGCAGGACTCGGAGAGCATCAACGCCTACGTGCGCAACGTGCGCCGCGATGGAACGGTTTCGGTCACCTCCGCGGTCTCGGTGCCCATCATTCCGCAGAACCCCGGCCTGTTCGCGCAGGAAGGCGTGCCCGATCCCCGGCCCGGAGTGATCTTCCATGGCAGTTCGTTCGCCACCGGCACGGTATCGGTGGACGGCTCCGTCCGCGCGGGCGATGTCGCCACCGTGCTCATCGGCGACCGCGAGTACAGCTACACGGTGGCGGCCGAAGACACACTCGCATCGATTCGCGACAAGCTGGTGGACCGCATCAACACCGATCCGGAAGTGCAAGCCTCGGCGGCGGCCGCGTTCACCCGCATCCGGCTGCGAGCGCGCAAGCGCGGTCCGGACGGCGATGGAGTGCGGTACGCGGCGCGGTCGCGCGAGGGCGATCAGGTGATCATGACGGCGACCACTCCGTCGCTTTGCTGCGCCAACGAAGGCCTCGTGACGGTGAACAACCCCGCGCAGCCGGGGCAGACGATCATCCTGTCGGGGACCGGCCTGGGCCTGGTCACGCCCGACGAGCAGCGGAAACTGCAGGACACCGGCTCCGCGTTCACGGGAAGTTCCGACAACGATCCGCGCGAGTTCGTCTCGTCGCTGGCGGGCGGCAAGACCGCGAACGTGCTGTCGGCGGCGTTGAAGCCGGGCTCGATCGGGATCTACGAGATCATCCTCGAACTGAACTCGGACCTGCCCACCGATCCGCAGACGCAGGTCACCATCGCTCAAGACGTATTCGTCAGCAACATCGTCACGTTCGCGGTGAAGAACCCGAACGAGACGCCGCAGTAACCGCTACTTGGGCACGTTGTAGAGAAACGTGAACTGAAGCCGGATCTGCTTGCCCCGGAACTCGTCCGGCAGCGGCGGAAACGGATTCGACGCGCTGATCCCGGCCACCGCCGCGCGATCCAGCGAATCGGCGCCGCTTCCGGTGGCGATGACCAGCTTCGGAACGCTGCCGTCGTTGTCGATCGCGAACTGGATCAGCACCTTGCCTCGGCGGCCCAACCGCGCGCTTTCGGGGATCACCGCCGTCCAGTTGCGTCGAACGGTGGACAGGATGCGGATCAGGTAGGGCTTGAAGTCCACTCCCTCGGGATCGCTCAGCAGTTCGAGCGCACTCGAGTTCTTGACCGGACCCGCCGGATTCCGCAGCGCTTCGCCCAGGCCGCCGATCCCCTCGCCCAGATCGCCTACGATCAGCGCGCCCCCGCCGCTGCGAGCCACTTGGCGCACCGCCTCGTCGACGCTGCTCTTGGCCGGCATCGGCAACCTTCCGGGCGCGACACCCGTGTTCGGCCGCGGTGTGTTGCCGCCCGGCTTTTCGAACGCGAGCTTCGGTTTCTCCTCGGTCTGGATTTGGGGAGGAGGCTGCACCGGAGGCGGATTCGCCTGGGGCGTGCCCAGGCCCGGAAGGTTCCGCGCCTGCAGTTCGGTGACATCCACGCCGCGGGATTCCACCTTGGGTGCTTCCATGGGCGCGCGTGGCGCGGGCGCGGGAGTAGGCGCCGGGGCGGGTGGAGCCTGGAACGCCTTCGGTTGCGACGTGGGGTTGGTCACTCCCGGCTTGGCGCGAACCGGATCGGGAGGCGTGGGCCGGGTCAACAGCGCCGCGAGATTCACCTCCTGCGCCACCTTGCCTTTGTTCGGGTCCCGCTGCGTCAGCTCACGCGGAATTTCGAGCAGCGGAGTCACTCGCATGCGCGGAACGATCACGGTGGACGCGTCGCGCGGAACGTAGGGGGAGCCCCATGGCAGCAGGAGCGCCACCGCGATCAGCCCCGCATGAACCAGCAGCGAACCGATGGCCGCCGACCGCGGCTTCGGCCGGTCGAGCGATTCGAGATCGGAAAGAAGCCGTAGCTGAGGTTCGTTGTCCGGAGACACGGCGGAACGCCCCTGATTCCTTGCCGCCAGCGTCTCTCCGACGATGGCTTCCTACTCGATCTTAGCAGGGCCGCATCGCGCGGGCCATGCGGTCAGAGGTCCTTGCGGGCAATTCCCAATTTCCGCATCATCGCATTGAGCGTCGTGCGTGGCACGCCCAACCGGGTGGCCGCGGTGGTAATCACTCCGCCCGACTCCCGCAGCACCCGGATGATATGATCCCGCTCCACCTGCTCGAGCGTCGGGCCGCCCGCCATCGGCATCGCG
>SXGT01306833.1_pt1 | contig 44076 bp, 44 predicted proteins | sample 3176221 | NCBI WGS metagenome assembly SXGT01 (sample SAMN11356862, study PRJNA531348) | freshwater metagenome | isolation source: freshwater sample F1-120 | place: China: Fuxian Lake, Yuxi | collected 2017-12-25
CCGGGGAAGGGGGCCAAGGGGTCCATTTCAAATTCGGCGCTGTAAATCCATGGCGTGTTCCAGTCGCTGGGGTCTGGCATGGCGATGATTTTGCCTGAGCCGGTTTCGCCATTGCCTTGCAGGTATTTCCGGATGGTTTTTTCCATGTGCACGGCATCGGCCTTGTTGCGGCGGTAATAGGCGCGTGTCTCGGTCTCAATATGGCCCGTTTCTTTGTTGATGACGGTGCCGAGGAAGGCGCCGTCAGGCTGAATTTTGAGGGTGATGTCGGCGTCTTGTGTGTGTTGCTCGGGCCTTGAGACGGGGGTTTGCATCAGTTTGCCGGTTTTTAGATGCAGTACCCATTTGCCTTCGGCGTTCTGTTCTAGCAACGGGGGCATGGAGCGGTGGGAGGTGGCGTCCAGATACAGATCCAGGCTGGGGATGTAGGTGATCATGTGGTTGAAGGCTGAGTCGACTGGTAGAGGCGGTTTCTCGTATTCGTTATAGGACGAGATCAGCACGGGGGTGCTTTCAATGCCAACGGCCTGCAACAGGGCTGCCATGAGCATGCTATGGTCCTTACAGTCGCCGTACCGGTGTTCAAGAACTTCACTCGCGCTGTGGGGCACGACCCCGCCTCGCCCCAGCGAGATGGAGACATAGCGGATATTCTGTTGCACCCAGCGAAACAGGGCGATGGCCTTGGCATGGGGGTCGGTAAGGCCAGAGGTGATGCGTTCGGCCAGTTTGCGCAGGGCCGGGGTGAGTGTGGTTTTGTCCTGAAAATCGCTGCGATAGACACTGGCCAGGGTGGTCCAGTCGGGGTAGTTGCTGACCCATAGGCTTGGGGCGTAATCGTCTGGGAGATTGGCTTCAGGTTCATCCTGCCACTGTTCGGTCTGGCGATGCGCAAAGGCGTAGCGGGTTTGGCCGTTGCCCAAAGGGGTGACTGTGTGGGCTGGGGCCATGCCGCCGCGGGTGGCGTAGCGATAGTCGGCGGGCAGGTCGAGCTGAATTTGCAGGTCTTCGATGCTTCCCCATGGGCTTACGATGGCGGTGAAGGTGTAATGCCCCTTGAAGACTGGAAGGTGATGGTTTTCTGTGGCGGTGTAGCAGGTCTGGTCACCCACTTCGACTTGAGGGAAGACGATGACTATTTCCCGGTCGTCATTGAAGCCGTCGTTTGTATCGCTGGTACTGTCTTGATCGCGGATGGCGGCGGGCTTGACGGGGATACGCCGTCCGTCGGGCTTTTGGGTATAGGCATCGGTGACCTTGAGGCTGGCTAAGCCGGCTGGATAGGGGACCTTGACTGTGTTGAGTTTGCTGATCAGACGGTATTGGTTAATCCGATAGCAGGTGGTTTCCCGGGCGACATAGCTGCCATCGGGATTAACTTTGACCGCGGCATGTAGTTTGGCAGTAGGGTAGTTCGGGGTAGAAAAGCCGTCGCCCCAAACGGCACTGGTTGCGCCCAAGGTCAGAATGAGGGCGAAGAATCGGGGCAGGCGAGAGGGCGAGGTTGGGTTTGGCATTTAATGAGTTTACCTATGAATGTGATGAATCAACGCAGGTCTGTCATCGTGGCGATAAAAATATCCGGATTTCACCGTGACTAACTACAACGGAGGCATCTTGGAGGTTTTTGGCTGGTCACATCGGGATGCCCACTTTAGAAAATCCAAAGCTCATGGCGTAAGCCTTTAGGCGATGCGCGCGTAGAAGAGTTCGATGATGTGCCGCATGTCGCCTGGCAGACGGGCCCAAGCCAAGATGGCGAGATCTTCGGGAATGCCAAAACGGGCCTCGGCGAGACTGCCAGCAATGGCGGCAATGGTGTCCGAGTCGCCTCCAATCGAGATGGCGTTGCGGATGGCGTCTTCAAAACTGGTGGCTTCCAGGGCGCAGATGAGGGCTTGCGGTACGCTGCCCTGGCTGCTGACATCAAAGGTGTAGTTCGGCCGGATCTCGTCCACGCTGGGGCTGAGGTCGTAGCTCCAGGCCTCTGCAATATAGGTGCGGATGGCGGGTGCGGACTGGCCTTGTTTGGCCAGATGAATGGCGGCGGCGGTGGCGGTGGCCCCGTTTATGCCTTCGGGGTGGTCGTGCGTCACTTGGGTTACTTGCTGGGCGAGTTCTACGGCGTGTTCGAGATCGCGCCCCATAAAGCCGGCAGCCGATACGCGCATAGCGCCGCCGTTGCCATAGCTGCCGTAGGGTTGGTTTTGCTCGGTGAACAGCCAACGCGAAAAACACCCTCCATAGCCGGAGCGCGGATAGCGCCGGCCCCATTCCTTGAGACAGGTGACGATGTCCCGGTCGTTGACCAAGGCATCGGCCACGGCTACGGTAAGGACGGTGTCGTCGGTAAAACGGCCGTGCGGGGACAGGAGCGGCTGAAAATCCTTGGTCTTAATGTTGTGCCGCTCGTACACCGAGCCGGCTATATCACCGAAAATTGCGCCGAGCATGATTCATCCATAAATCAAAAAGAGGTTGGAAAAAGGGCGGCATTGGCCCTGTGAGCGGCCAATTTAAACGCCTCGAAGCTCACCAGATGAGCCCGATTTAATTAAGTTGAGACGCCAAAGTTGCACGGTCCGGGCAAATATTTTTGCCGCCGCGCCCACGATCCAGCTACACTTTGTTTGTCGTAACAGTTAACAAGGTGTCTTATGCCACGCGGCGGTATCCGGCCCGGCCAGGGGCGCAAACCGGGGTTTGGTCCGTATGGCGAACCCACCCAGGTGATCCGGGTTCCGGTCAGCCGGGTGAGCGAGATCAAGGCCTATCTGCAACAGCCCAAGCCGCCGTCGTGGCTGAGTGAGATTGAATGGCAGGGGGCCGCCCGTTTGGGTAACCCGGTGGCGCTGCCGTTGTTTGAGGGCTCGGTGCCGGCGGGGTTTCCTTCCCCCGCCGAGGATTACGCCGAAGGCACGCTCGATCTCAACGCGTATCTCGTCGAACACGAAGCGGCAACTTTTTATGTCCGGGTGAGCGGTGAGTCGATGCGTGATGCCGGTATCTTGAGCGGTGATCTGATTGCCGTGGATCGGGCTCTTGAGGCTCACCATGGCGATATCGTCCTGGCCGTGCTCGATGGCCAACTCACGGTCAAGGAACTTTATCAGCAGCCCGATGTCGTCAAGCTTCTGCCACATAACCCTGATTACGCCCCCATCCTGATCCAGCCCGGCCAGGAACTGCAAATCTGGGGCGTGGTTAAAGGCGTGGTGCGCAAATTGAAGTGATGCCCGGTAAAGCCATGCCTGCTGTCTTTGCCCTTGTCGATGGCAACAATTTCTATGTTTCCTGCGAGCGGGTATTCGACCCCGGCCTGGAAGGTCGGCCAGTGGTGGTGCTTTCCAATAACGATCTGAATGGTCAGAATTGTTAGTGTCTTGACGTGATCCCGGATGGTGTTGGGTTTGGTTTTTGGGTTTGCTTTTCTCGTCTCTATGAGACGAGTAGCAGGTGGGGGGCCGGGGGAGGAGTCGGCACGAATGGCAGCTGTGGATAACTTGGCGTTGCTGAGATGGCGGGAGATGGAATCCATCCATGTCCTGCGCTTGTTGGCCGACCATATCAAAGAAGACCCGTCCTTCCATCCACGATCGAGTCGTCTGACAACCCGTTGGCACGTAAATGTCGCAGGTCGTGACTGGGAGTTCCTATGCACCGGCCCGAAATTTTGGGATGTACGCATGGAGCGCGGTGGTGGTGGTGCCATCGACCTGGTCATGCATCTCTACACACTCAAATTCAAGGCAGCAATCGCGGTCCTGAATGAGAGGGGTATATGAGACTTGTCATGGCGACCGATGATTTTTTGGTCGCTGGCCGATCTTTTGCCGGATTTCCTCTGCTTCTCAATGAAGATGGGTGGCCCATGGAGCCGGCACACTCCTTTCTATGGCAGGCATTGATCACCCACGGGGGTGTCGAGAGCAAGCTCACGTGGGAAGCTTACGGGCGGCGCCTGTATGACTACTTTGCTTTCCTTGCCGCGAATGAACTTCAGTGGGATGAGGAACAAAAGCCGCACGGACTAAGTGTTGTCGCGCGGTATCGCGACTGGTCGCTTGGTGAGCTGGCCTTGAGTCCCAATACCGTCAATAAGCGCTTGAACTTGATCGTGCGGTTTTACGTCTGGTGCAAGAGCCAGGGCTACATAACCCAGCTGCCATTTGGAATGCGCGATGTGAGAACACCCGGGCATCAGGGATTTCTTACCCATGTTGATCAATCTGGCGGTGTCGTGCAAAAGCCCGCCATCATGGCGCGCGAGCGCAAAGCCACCATCAAATTGCTGACCAAGACGCAGGTTCGACAATGCTTTGGCACCCAACTTGATCCAAGCCACGCGCTGCTATTCAACCTGATGGTCCGCACCGGCATGCGCTCGTGTGAAGCGCGCTCATTTCCGCTCGCCTATGTTTTTAACCCCAGAGCCCGCTCGGATCTGCACACCGGCCAAATGATCCGCATTCAGCTGGAGCCTGCGGATATGCACATCAAATACGGGAAGCCCAGGAGTATCGATGTGCCCTGGTCTCTGATGGAAGACATGTGGGCGTATTCCCTGCATCAGCGCGAGATGCGGCGGCGGCGATCCGGATTGACTCCGACGGCCTTGGTATTGACGGAACTTGGACACGAATTCTCCAAGAGTGCCGTCGTCGATGCGATGAAGGCCATCGAGAAGAAAATGGGCTTTCCAGTGCGTGCGCACATGCTTCGCCACACCTACGGAACCTACACGCTGTCCGCCCTGCGCAAAAGCCCTGAATTCGAAGGGGAGCCGTTGCTGTACGTGCGCGACCGGATGGGGCATTCCGATGTTCAGACCACAGCGATCTACCTGCATTTGATAAACCAGTTGGATGCCCAGATCGTGCTGGCGCATGAGGACGAGCTGGACAGGGTATTTGCCACCACCGAACACGGTGAAATGGTGAGGGGAATTCAGTGATGGCCCGTGTCAAAGACTACAGGGCCAAGGTGTCTGGATTCGCAATACCAGCTCCTTCTGGTCCGACCGATACTGACGCGATAGTCGTGGTACCGACTAATCCACGAAGCCATAATCGTATCGATCTTAGCCCGTGGCTGGGGAACGGATTTGATGCCTGGGTCTGGGATACAGCGGCCGTATTGAGAGCGCGCCTCGACAGTGGCAACTACTCGGTCGCCACGGTTGTTAGCTTTGCGTCCAACGGAATCAAAGTGTTCTTCCCTTACCTGGTCGAGGATCAGGTCGGCGTGAAACCTGCGCGTCCCTCTGAACTGTCCCGAGCCGATGTCGAACGGTACATACGTTGGCTCAAAGGGAAATATCCCAACGGATCGACGGCGAAAAACTATTACTCCGCCTTCAAATCAGTGATCGTGGGGCTCATTGACTATGGGTACATCGACAATAGCGCAGAGGTATTGCTGCCGGCCAATCCATTCCCGATGAACGGGGCAACTACGCGAGGCGAGTTGCCACTGAGCCCGACCGAGATGCAGCGACTGGCTACTGCGCTCAAATCGGATCTCGTTGCCATTCACCACAAGCGCTTTGGCGGTTTGGAATCAGAGGCGACTGTGGTCCTCCTTCTCCTGATCGGCATGCGGTCCGGCATTAATGCCACGCCGTTACTGGAAATGCGCCGTGACTGCTTGTCACCCCATCCTTTCATGCCAAATCTCATGTTGGTCAGAACATTCAAACGCCGGGGCAAAGGTGCTCAATCGACCACATTACGCCAGACCGATATCCGCGATCAGGCAGCGCCCATTTCTATGGATGGTGTCGCCGTGCTCAGGCGGGCATTGGATATGACTCAAGCGCTGGTGGCCGAAGCCCCGGAAGCGATCAAAGATCGACTCTGGCTCTACCGTTCGGCAGAACGCGGGCAAGGCAATGGCCAGACGCTCTGTCTGACGATGGGGCCTATGGCTACGCTCACCCGAGCAATCGTTAAACGGCATGCATTGCTAGCCGATGACGGCAAACCACTGCGGGTAACCTTGGGGCGTCTGCGAAAAACTATGGAAAACCGGCTCTGGAAACTGAGCAATGGTGATTTGCTCGCCGTGTCGGCGGTGATGGGCCATTCCCCCCAGGTTGCTGATAACCACTACTTGCGACTCGATGAGGGTACCAAAACCGAGGGGGCGAGATTCATCGGCCAGGCCTTGCCAGCGAAACTTCGGGGGGAGCATATCGTTGCAACACCGACAGGAAGTTGCAACGACAGTTTGCACGGAGCGCTCGCGCCGAAAGATGGTGCGACACATTGCACGGAATTCACCCATTGTCTGGGGTGCCCCAGCTACGTCATTGTTGGATCTCTCGATGACTTGCATCGCCTGTTTAGCTTCCAACGATTTCTGATAGCGGAGATCGACTACTACCCATCCGAGGAGTGGCATCAATGGCAATTGCACCATCGTGAGCTGATCGCTCAGATTGATCGAGTAGTGTCGGATCACTTCGTGCCCACGTTAGTGACCGAGGCAAAGCAACGCGCTGCAAGGGATCTTCATCCCTTCTGGGCAATACGCCTGCGGCAATTACAGACGCATCATGAGACACGCTATGGGGGCTAATTCCAATGCGCTCAAGGCTTATGACCTGCTGGCTGCGCAGCCCGTGTCAGTGAAAGACCTGCCTGACCGAGTACGCGCGGACATCGTCATTAGTGCTGTCACTGACATGAATGGCGTCAATCACACCCTGTCGACGTTCGGCGAAGCCATTTGGAACTTCAGGCCCTACTTTGAACAATCCAACGTGGCCGATGGCCAGAAATACATTCCTTGGCCAAAGGATTGCACATACGACTTGGTTAACGACTGCAAGTCAGTTCTCTACGCATGGTTTAAGCGCGGCCTACCGGGGTCGAAGCCGCCTGTTGCCATGGGTGTATGCCAGTCAGCGATTGCCTCGGCCATTCCGCTGATGCGCTGGCTGATGTCACTGAATGTGCACCGATTCGATCAAGTGAAACCGATTCATGTGGCGAATTATGTTCATCACATCAAGGCTCGACTTGTCCGTAATGCACATAGTGTCTATGACAGTTTGCGTATCCTGGATTTTCTGTGGGTGTTTCGTGACGAGACATCGTTCCCTCTCGCGAACTGTCCATGGGGTACGAGTTCGCTTTGGCGGGTCAGTGGGTTGGCAAAACAGGTCGGACGCAATGAGGTTGGCAAAACGTCCATCATTCCTCCTGAAATCCAAGCTCAGGTCTTCAATTACTGCGAGAAGATTCTTGAGAACGCACCAGAAATTTTGAATCAGCGTGACGCGGGGCGATTGGGGTTACGAAATCCTGCCCTGGTTTCCATCCGCGATGCGGCGCTGTATGTCCTGTCGATTACCAGTGGCATGCGTAACGAGGAAGCCATCGGAGTCGAGTCGGGGTCATGGCGCAGTGAAATTCGCGATGGCGTCGAGTATCACTGGGTCGCCACGACGGAACACAAGACTGGGAAAGGTAAGGTGGAGTTCTTGATACCGGAACTCACGGTCAGTGTTCTGGAGTTAATGAGCCGCTATGTACAACCTCTTCAAGAACAATTGATGAGAGAAATCGAGGAACTGGAGCATCAGTCCAATCCTCGCGATGTGACAGATCGCTTGCTTCAGATAGCAAAAGCGAAACGGAATGCCAACAAGCTATTTTTATGCACCAGCAAGTCCGGTCAGAAGGAATCAACCAATTACCATGTTGATGCTTTGACCAATGGGGCTTCAAATGACGCATTCCGGCGGCTGGCGAAGGCCGCTGGCACGTCTTGGCTATTGACTCCGCACCAGTGCCGGAGAACCTATGCGCGAAATATTGTTGAATCCCGCATGGGTCGCACGTCGCTGGTCTTCCTGAAATGGCAGTTCAAACATTCCAGCATGAGCATGACGCAGTTGTATGCCTCAAATCCGATGCAGGATGCCTCCCTATTCGATGAAGTCCTCGCCGAGATGACTGACTTCAAGGTGGACTTGATTGAATCCTGGCTCGGCGACCAGCCGTTAAGTGGGGGTGCCGGACGCGCCATCAAACGTGTACATGCCATCGCCCTGGAAAGCCGGCATGCCTTGTTGGCTGAGACGGCAAGTTACGTGCATATCCGCGCCACGGGTCACGGCTGGTGTCTTGCCCAGGAAAAGGGCTGTGGCGGTGCCGGCCTGTACGAGGCGACTCGGTGTGTCGATTGCAAGAATGCCGTCATTGACGCCTCCTTTGCCGACGTCTGGCAAGGTCTATATCAGCAACAACGAGAATTACTGGCCATCGACGACGCCGGACCGGCAGTCAGGCAACGCGCCGAACGCGACGTTCAATGGGCACGGCAGGTCATGACAGACCTCGGCATGTTGCCGGAGTCTTCAAATTTCTCACCACAGGCAGGGGTATGCGATGAGTGACCGAAAGGCGCACAATCGAAAACAAACGATCGACGGCATTCAGCAGGCGATTGAACAGTTACAGGCAAGCCAAGGCAAGCTGTCGATTTCCGCTGTGGCGAAGCTGGCCGGGGTTACTCCTGCACTGATTCACAACACGTATCCCGATCTCGCCGAGAAGATCCGGGGCTTGGTGGGCAAGGCAACAAGAATCCAGCGGGATGCCAAACACGGCGAACTGGTGCGCGAACGGGAGGCCAACCGGACATTACGACAGGAACTTGCCGAGACCAAGGCCGCGCTCGCGAAGCTTGCGTCTGTCAATCACGTGTTGCTGAACGAGGTGGCCGTGCTGAAAGGTATCGCCACGGGCAAAGTGGTCTCAATCCTGCGTGCTCGCGAAGCGTGCAGTGAATTCTCTCAAACGTAGTCAGCTATGTACGCCCTGGTGGATGGCAACAATTTCTACGTCAGTTGTGAGCGGGTATTCCAGCCAAGTCTCAACGGGCGCCCCGTGGTTGTCCTGTCGTCAAATGACGGATGCGCGATTGCCCGCAGCAATGAGGCGAAAGCATTGGGCATCAAGATGGGTGCACCCTGGTTCCAGATCCGGCATCTGGAAAAAGAGGCAGGTCTGATCGGCTTCTCAGCGAATTTCACCCTTTATGGTGACATGAGTACGCGCATGATGCGGATCGCTGCGGATCTCGGGCCGACCCAGGAGATATACAGCATTGACGAATCCTTTATCGGTTTGCATGGCATGAGCGATGACGTGGGGCTCCGGGCATGGACCGTTCGCAATCGGATACTCGATTGGATCGGTATTCCGTGTGGAGTTGGTATCGGTCCGACCAAAACGCTGGCAAAACTTGCCAACCACATCGCCAAGTCGGCTGAGCGCAAGCCTGGCAGCTATCCGTCCGAACTTGCCACGGTATGTAACCTAGCGTTATTGCCATTGGCCACCAGAGAGGCCGTGATGGCGGCGACGGAGGTTGGGGATGTCTGGGGTGTCGGCCCACGGATTGGCAAGCAGTTGCGTGATACCGGCGTATTGACTGCCCTCGATCTGGCGCGAATGAGCCCGTCGTTGGTGCGCGAGCGATGGAGCGTCGTGCTGGAGCGCACCGTTCGCGAGTTGCAGGGGGAGTCCTGTCTGGCGATAGAGGACGCTCCGCCCCCCAAGAAGCAGATTGCCCATACGCGAAGCTTTGGCCAACCGATCAGTGATCTGGATGGGCTCATTGACGCCGTCAGCAGCTTCACGGTGCGTGCGGCAGAGAAGCTCCGCCAGCAAGGGAGCGTGACCCGGCAGGTGAGCGTGTTTGCGCATACCTCGCCGTTTCGTTCTGGACCACACTTCTCGCGAAACGTGGTGGTTGCATTGCCACGACCAACAGCTGACACACAGCCTCTAGTCCAGGCAGCAATACGGGGTATCAAACGGATTTACCAGCCCGGCTTCCAGCTAAGCAAGGCGGGGGTCATGCTGCTGGATCTCGTACCTGAGTCGGTATGCCAGCGGGAACTGTTTGAGCAGAACGACTCCGTTGATTCGGGGACTATTTCTAAAACGCTGGATGTGATTAATGCGCGCTTTGGGCGTGGCGCAATTCAACTGGGTTCGTCAAGCTTGAAAAATGCGAGGCGAGACTGGGCGGTGACGCGAGGTCGTCTCAGTCCGCAATACACGACCCGATGGGAAGACTTACCGATCGTAAGAACGTAGCCATGGGCGGATAAAGGCCGGATTCGGCCAGAAGCGGGCTTTGAGGCTTTCTTCCTGAAGCGGACACTCACGACGCAATTTTGGATTCAAGACAGTCTCTCGCCGTCTGGGATATTGTTTCCGTTACGCTGAAAGCATGGATGACTTGGGATAGCATGAGCACCAGCCGTCACTTTCACCCAAGGAGACCCCGATGAAATCAGGTTTGTCATTCGCTCGAATGAGCGCGGCAATTTTCTTTCTGTTTTTTGCCGCCGCAGGGGCGCAGGCCGAGAACGCCAAAGACGGCGCCAGTGGCAATTCAGCGGCACTCAATGCGGCGGAACGGTGGGCGACCGCCGTAAGCCAGGCCGACATTGCAGGGCTCAACACGTTGCTGCACCCTGACTACATGCACGTTCATGCAACCGCGCTGGTCGAATCCAAGGCCAAGTTCATCGAGGCGCTCCAGACCGGTGCAAGAAAATACGATCCGATCAAAATCGAAGATTCAAACGTTCGAGAATTCGGCGATGCCGCGGTGATTTCCGGCAAGTTCGTCCTGAAGGCAACTACCCGCGACAGGGTCATCGAAGGCGTCAATCGATTCTTGCTGCTGGTGGTGCGCACGCCAAACGGCTTGCAGGTGGCAAGCTTTCAGGCCACCGCCATTCCTCAACCCAAATAAATTCAGCTCCCCCTGCATTTCAGATGACTACCGTCAGAATCGCCGCGTTCACGCTGCTTGCCATGATCGCATTTGCCGGAAATTCGATCCTCTGCCGCATCGCGCTCAAGGAGACCGGCATCGATGCGGCCAGCTTCACCTCCATCCGGCTGATTTCCGGCGCGCTCGTCCTCTGGGCGATCACCGCACTCTTGTGCCGCGATCGCGCAGGACGGGGTAACTGGCTTTCGGCTTTTGCCCTGTTTGCCTACGCGGCAGCCTTCTCTTTCGCCTACATCAGCCTCACCGCTGCAACGGGCGCCCTGCTGCTCTTTGGTGCGGTCCAGGCGACGATGATCGGTCACGGCTTATGGACGGGTGAGCGACTTCATGGTCAGCAGATTGTCGGTCTGATATTGGGCCTGGGGGGATTGGCAGGCCTGCTGCTTCCGGGTCTGTCCGCGCCCCCTTTGATCGGTTCGGTTTTGATGCTGGTCGCCGGCGTTGCGTGGGGCGTCTATTCCATTCGTGGGAAAGGTACCGGGGACCCCACCCGGGTTACATCCGGGAACTTTCTGCGTGCATCGCTTTTCACTGTACTGCTCAGTGTGCTGGCAATATCCGATTACAACCCAGACTTGGCAGGTGTCGGATATGCAGTGGCTTCGGGAGCCATCGCCTCCGGACTGGGATATGCCATCTGGTATTCCGTGGTGCCCGCCTTGAAGGCCACGAATGCTGCGACCATCCAACTCAGCGTCCCCGTGATTGCCGCGCTCGGTGGCATCGTAATTCTCGGCGAGTCGGTAACCCTGCGTTTTGTACTGGCATCCCTTGCGATTCTCGGCGGTATCGCATTGGTGATATTACGCAAGCCGGGAAAAAACACGGAGCATGTCTCTCCGTTAAGCACCATAACGCGGCAAGATTGAGTGTTTGATGAACGTCTGCTTTTTTGGATCCACCATATCCGCTTTGGGTCGATTTGAGTCAGCTACCCGATTCGGTATCATCATGGAGATGAGCAATTTCTTGGGGATGAACGTCGTTTTGCTCTCGATTTCCCTGAAAAATTGTTAGTTCATCAACGTCACTGATTTTCGGGGTGTTACTGGGTTACTAACAGTAAGCATCATTCAGAAACAACGATGGCTGTGCGGTGGCGAGAAGCAACGAGGCCAAGGCGCTGGGTATTGGCATGGGTCAGCCGTATTTCCAGATCAGGGAGCACCTGGAGGCCCACAAGGGTATGGCCTTGTCCTCCAACTACACGCTCTACGCCGACATGAGCCGGCGCATGATGAGTATTCTGGGGCACTTCGCCCCGGAGCAAGAGATCTATTCCATCGACGAATCTTTCTTGCGCTATGAGGGCTTTGCCGGTTGGGACCTCACGGCCATGGCCGCGCAAATCCGCCAGCGGGTCAAACAATGGATTGGCATCCCGGTTGGTGTGGGCTTGGGAAATACCAAGACCCTCGCCAAGCTCGCCAACCATCTGGCCAAGAAGCATCCTGACTTCAAGGACGCGGGGGTCTGCCACCTCAATGACCTGACGCCTGCCCAGCAACAGCACTACTTTGCCACCACGGCCATCGACGCGGTTTGGGGCATTGGCCGGCGCTGGGCCGAGCAACTCAAGGCGGATGGCATTCATAGCGTGGCCGATCTCAAAGCGGCTCATCCTCACCAAATCAAGAGCCGCTATACCGTTGTGCTCGCCAAGACCGTGCAGGAGCTCAATGGCGTGTCCTGTTTCGCGCTTGAAGAATCACCGCCGCCCAAGCAACAAATCATTGCTTCACGCAGCTTTGGCCAAGCGGTGCTGGCCAAGGCTGAACTCGCCCAAGCGGTGGCGGCCCATGTCACCCGTGCGGCCGAGAAACTGCGCCATGGCCAGCAACACGCCGGCGCCCTCACGGTGTTTTTGCAAACGAATCCATTCAACCACCACGAAGCGCAATACCACCCGGGTCTCACGCTGCCGCTTGGTCAGCCCACCGCAGACACCGCCCAGTTGGCCGCGCTGGCCCTCACGGGCCTCAACCGGATCTACAAACCCGGCTTCCGCTACAAGAAGGCCGGGGTCATGTTGCTGGAGCTCTGCCCCAGCACGCACCATCACGGTGAGTTGTTTGGCGGCGGGCAGGCGCTCGGCGCCCGGGTTGCCGATCCCGCCGCGGCTGCCAACCCCAAGCGGGTACGCCTCATGCAAACGCTGGATGCCATTAACCGCAGCTTTGGTCGCGGCACGCTGCGTCTGGCCAGCGAGGGTTATGACCACCCGTGGCAGATGCGGCGCGACAAGATGACGCCGGCGTATAGCACGAACATAAATGAATTGTTACGGGTCTAGCCGAGGGGTGTGGATTGCGTGCTCCAACCCACGCGCTTCTTAATAAAGATCCTTTTGGGCCCGCAGATGGGTGAATGCAGACAGCGTGTCAGAGCAACCTAACTGCATTTGTAGCGCGGGTTCATGACAGCGCAGAAAAGGATTGCGGCGTTTCTCGTCGCCGAGGCGGACAGGCAGGGTCGGCTGACCCTCGCGGCGCAGTGCGCGAGCCGTCTCTTGCCACTCGAGCAGGGCCCGATGTTGAGGCTCCAGAGTACGGGCAAAGGCCAGATTAGCGAGGGTGTATTCATGCGCTGGGCAAATCTGCGTGGCCTCGGGCAGCGCCTGCAAGCGCTCCAGGCTGGCGAGCATCTGGGCCGGCGTGCCTTCGAAGAGGCGGCCGCAGCCACACGAAAACAGGGTATCACCGCAAAAAAGATAGTCCTGAGTATAAAAACAGAGGTGGCTCAGGGTGTGCCCGGGAGTGGCCATAACCGCCATTTTGAGGTTCAAGGCTGGAAAGCTAAGGGATTGCTTGTCGCAAACCGGTTGAACCTGCGCCGGCAGAGCAGGGTGGGCCGGGCCGTAGGTGGGTACGACGGGGAGTTCCGCCAGACCGCCGCAATGATCAGCGTGGTGATGGGTGATGAGAATGCCCGCAAGCTGCAAGCGCCGTTCGGTCATCCACGCTAGAATGGGCGCCGCCACACCGGGGTCCACGATGAGGCATGACCGCTGGTCGTGAAGGGCCCAGACATAGTTGTCGGACAGGGTGGCAATCGACTCAAGCTGGAGCATAAGCGGATTGGAACAAGCCCTACTGACAGCGTCAACCACTCCATGGCTAGAAGGCCCTTTGGGTTGCTATGTGCGGGATTGCGAACAGCATTGGTTTGATGTCACAACGGTTGATCTATTTGGATTCAATGCGTTGCAGATTGGTCTTACGGAAATGGATACCTTGTCAGCTAATCGCATGCCGCAGCGCTTTTGTCTGGATCTGCAGGCCGGAGACCTTTATGGCCAGGCTGAGATGCTGCCATTTGCCGCCCAGAGTCTGGATCTGGTGGCCTGTCCGCATGGGCTGGAGTTTTCCCCGTATCCCCATCAGGTGCTGCGCGAGATCGAGCGGGTCCTGCGCCCCGAAGGCCGGGTCTTGATTACGGGATTTAATCCAGTCAGCCTCTGGGGATTACGCCGCCTGCTGCACTCAAAACACGATCCGTGGGGAAGCGCCCAGTTTTTGCGTCTGGCCCGGGTCAAGGATTGGCTGGCCTTGCTGGGCTTTGAGATCGTGGCTGGGCGCATGGGTTGCTATGCGCCGCCGATCAATCGGCCCGGTTGGCCACAACGCTTTCGTTGCCTGGAGGCGGCGGGCGACCGCTGGTGGGCCTTGGGCGGGGGGGTGTACATGTTGCATGCCGTCAAGCGGGTGGCCGGGGTGCGCCTCATTGCGCCGCGCCGTGGTCCAGCCTGGAAGAGCCCGTCGCTGCTGGCGCCGAGTGGGCGGGTCCAGCAAAATCAACCGATGCACAACGCGAGCGATGACTAAGACACGAGTAATACAAAAATGAGCACAGCGGAAACGATCAATGCCCGCAGTGGCCGCGTCGATATGTACACCGATGGGGCCTGCAAGGGTAATCCTGGCCCCGGCGGCTGGGGCGTGTTGTTGCAATACGGAGAGCACCGGCGCGAACTCTGGGGCGGCGAGGCCAATACGACCAATAACCGCATGGAACTCCTGGCTGTCATTGAGGGCCTAGCGGCCATCACGCGCCCGTGCGAGATCCATGTTCATACCGACTCGCAATATGTCCAGAAGGGTATTTCCGAGTGGATTCAAGGCTGGAAACGGCGGGGGTGGCGCACGGCCGCCGGTCAGCCGGTCAAAAATCAGGATCTTTGGCAACGCCTGGATGGCGCAGTGGCGACCCATCAGGTGACCTGGCACTGGGTTAAAGGGCACGCGGGGCATCCTGGCAATGAGGCCGCCGACCGACTCGCCAATCAGGGCGTACCCATGAGGCAGGGGGCCTGATGCGCAGTATCGTTCTGGATACCGAAACTACCGGCCTCGATCCGGCCCTGGGGCACCGTGTGATTGAGATCGGTGCGGTTGAGATGGTCGATCGACGACCGACTGGCCGTACTTACCATGTTTATCTCAATCCGGAACGCGAGGTCGACCCCGGCGCCCAGTCCGTGCATGGCTTGTCCAATGAGTTTCTGGCTGATAAGCCGCGTTTTGCCGAGCAGGTCGATGCCTTTTTGGCCTTTGTTGAGGGCGCTGAACTCATTATCCACAACGCCCCGTTCGACTTGGGATTCCTTAATGCCGAACTGGGCCGATTGGAGCGCGCTGTTTTGTCCGCCAGTACGCTGGGTGTGGTCGATACCTTGAAGATGGCGCGGCAACTTCATCCGGGGCAGAAAAATAACCTTGACGCCTTGTGTCGCCGTTATGGCGTAGATAACTCCGGGCGCGAATATCACGGTGCCTTGCTTGACTCCGAACTCCTCGCCGAGGTTTGGCTGGCCATGACGCGCGGTCAGGATACCCTGGCCATCGATCCGGTGGTCATGGCTCCGCAAGCCTTCAACTGGGCTGGGGTGAACCACCTCAAGCTACAGGTCATTGAGCCTAGCCCCGCTGAGCTGGAAGCGCATGCGAGCTATTTGAAGACCCTCATCAAGGAAAGCAAGAAGGACTTGCCTGCCTGGTAGGTCGGAGGTGGATCAGACCACGCCCCAACCAGCGCCGCGCAGGGCTTGCCTAAGGATATCCGGGGCGGTCTGTTGCGGGTCGTAACGGACCTCGGCCTGGCCTGCGCCCAGATCCACCTGGGCACTGGCAACGCCTGGCTGTTCGGTGAGTTTGCGTTCGACGCTGCTGGCACAACCCATGCAGGTCATGCCGGAAATATTGAGGGTAAGGGTTTCCATAATGGGCTCCAGTCGTTTGCTTGGATCGAGCTTGGTGGTTAACTCAAGGCCTTGATGAGGGATTCTATGGCGGCCAGCCGTTCCGGCAAACCCGGACAGGAAAGGCTGATGCGGATGCGGTCGGGACCGGCCAGCTTGCAGTCGCGGCGGGTCTGGATGAGGGTGATGATGCGCATCGGGTCAATGGGCGGTTTAGGCACAAACTGCACCACAAGGCCGCTTTCACTCGCGTCCAGGCGCCGAATACCCAAGGGCTGAATGCGGATCCGCAAGCGATGCGCCGCCAGCAAGACCTCGCTAGGTTCCGGGAGTAGCCCAAAACGGTCAATCATTTCTTCCTTGAGTGCATTTAAAGACGGCTCGTCATCACAGCTGGCAAGGCGTTTGTAGAGGACCAAGCGCTCATGCACATCGTTGCAGTAGATATCCGGCAGGCGGGCCGGCAGGTGCAAATTGATCTCGGCGGTCACCGCCAGGGGGGCATCCATATCGGGTTGCTGGCCGGATTTCAGGGCCTCGACCGCTTGGGTCAGCATGTCGTTGTACAGATTGAAGCCAACCTCCTGCATCTCGCCGCTCTGTGATTCGCCCAGAACCTCGCCGGCGCCACGGATCTCCAGATCTTGCATGGCGAGGTGAAAACCGGAACCTAGTTCTTCCATCTGGCAAATGGCCTCAAGTCGCTTGTGGGCCTGACGCGTGATGCTGGCTTCGCCGGGCGGCGTCAGCAGATAGGCATAGGCCTGATGGTGTGAGCGACCCACGCGGCCACGCAACTGGTGCAACTGGGCGAGACCAAATTTATCAGCGCGATGCATGAGGATGGTGTTGGCGGTCGGTACATTGATGCCCGTCTCGATGATGGTGGTGCAGAGCAGCAAGTTAAAACGCTGGTGATAAAAATCCCGCATTACATGTTCTAGCTCGCGTTCCGGCATTTGGCCGTGCGCCACTTCGATACGCGCCTCGGGCAGCAACTTTTCCAGGCGAACACGCATGGCCTGGATGGTTTCCACTTCGTTGTGGAGAAAGTAGATCTGCCCCCCGCGCTTGAGTTCGCGCAGGACCGCCTCGCGAATCAGACCGTCTGACTCGGGCTGGACAAAGGTCTTGATGGCCAGGCGTTTGGATGGCGCAGTGGCGATGACCGAAAAGTCGCGGATGCCTTCCAGCGACATGGCCAGGGTACGGGGAATGGGCGTGGCCGTGAGGGCCAGGCAATCAACCTCGGCACGCAGGCTGCGCAGGGCCTCCTTTTGGCGCACCCCGAAGCGGTGTTCCTCGTCGATGATGACCAAGCCGAGTCGGGCCAGGCGCACCTCAGGCTGCAACAGCTTGTGGGTTCCGATGACGATGTCGACGCTGCCCTTGGCTAGGCCCGCGAGCGCGGCGTTAATCTCCTTGCTGGAACGAAAGCGGGAGAGTTCTGCAATCCGCACGGGCAGGTCAGAAAAACGGTCAGAAAAGGTCTGGAAGTGCTGTTCGGCAAGCAGGGTGGTGGGGCACAGCACAATGACTTGTTTGTTGGCCGCGACGGCCGCAAAGGCCGCCCGCAGGGCCACCTCGGTCTTGCCGACGCCGACATCGCCACAAACCAGCCGATCCATCGGTTGCGCGGCGCGCATGTCGGCCAGGACGGCCTCAATAGCCGCGGCCTGATCAGGGGTCTCGGCAAACCCAAAGCCCTCGGCGAAAGTCTCCATCTCGGTCTCGCGCCAGTCAAAACGATGGCCCTCGCGCGCCGCCCGCAGGGCGTACAGATTGAGGAGTTCGGCGGCGGTGTCACGGGCCTTTTCCTGGGCGCGGCGCTTGGCCTTGTCCCACTGTGGACTGCCGAGTGCATGGAGAGGGGCGTGCTCCGGGTCCGCCCCCAGATAGCGGGCAATAAGGTGAAGATGGGCCACGGGGACAAACAATTTGTCGCCCTTGGCGTACTCCAGATGCAGCAACTCCTCGTCGCCTTCGCCCAGATTGAGGGTGGTGAGGCCCAGATAGCGGCCGATGCCATGCTCGGTATGCACGACGGGATCGCCAATCTTAAGTTCGGATAGATCGCGGATCAGGCCCTCAACCGGGTTCTTGCGGGCGTCGCGACCCCGGCGCTGTTGCGGCGCGCGCGCGTAGAGTTCAGTCTCGGTAAGCAGACAGAGACCTGAACGACTATCGACAAACCCACTTGCCAAGGGACCAGTGGTCAGGATCAGGCTGGCCGGCGCAGCGGCGCTTGCCCGCCCCGTCAGAGGCTGGATATCCAGGCCGTGGCCTTCTTGTACAACGGTGGCAATGCCATGCTCGGCCAGGGCATTGGCCAGTGTTTCGCGCCGCCCCAGGCTTTCGGCCACGAGCACGGTGGGGCCAGGGTAGCCCTGTAGATGCGCGGCCAGACGGGCGTATGGGAGAGCGTCGCGGCGCTCGGCTTGCACGGCCGGGGTCGGCTGCCAGGGCAGGTCCGGGACGGCAGACAGGGTCGCGGTCAGTTCGATGCGGGCCAGCGGCTGCAGGGCGGCAAAGAGTTGCTCCACCGCCAGAAAGACTTCTGTTGGCGGTAACAGGGGGCGTTCACGGTCGCCGGACAGAACTTGATAGCGTTGTCCGGCTTCGTGCCAAAAAGTTGCTGCGGCACGGTGCGCGTCGCCATGCAGGATGGCGCCAATCCCGGCTGGCAAATAGTCAAAAAGGCTGGCCGTGGCGTTAAAAAACAGGGGCAGGGCGTATTCAATTCCGGCTGGGGCCAGTTTGTTCGAGACATCCTTGTACATCCGGCTGCGGGCTGGATCGCCTTCGAAGCTGTCGCGGAAATTGGCCCGGAAAGTTGTGATGCCCGCCTCATCGAGGGGAAACTCACGCGCGGGTAACAGGCGCATCTCGCCGACCTTGTACAAGGTGCGTTGGGTGTCGGGATCGAAGGTGCGGATCGATTCGATCTCGGCGTCGAACAATTCGATGCGGTAGGGCAGGGCAGAGCCCGTCGGAAAGAGGTCAAAAACGCCGCCTCGCAGGGCGAATTCGCCCGGGGTGTAAACCTGGCTCACGGCGCAATAGCCGGCTGCGATGAGCCGGGTTCGTAAGGCGTCGGCGTCGAGTCTGTCCTTGGATTTATAGAGGAAGGCCTGACTAGAGAGAAACGCCGTCGGGGCCAGGCGTTGCATGGCCGTCGCCACTGGAGCGATCAAACAGTCCAGATCGCCCTGCAGAGCGCGCCAGAGGGTGGCGAGTCGTTCCGAGACCAGATCGGGATGCGGTGAGATCGGGTCGTAAGGCAAGGTCTCCCAGTCCGGGAACAGGCCCACCCTCAGGTCTGGGGCGAACCAGGGGATCTCATTGGCAAGCCGCTGCGCATCTGCCGCGCTGGCAGTCAGTAGCAGGATGCGCTGCCGGGCGGGTTGCGCTGCCGCCTCCATATTTTTGGCGGGCGAGCGAAGCAGGTCCGCAATCAGCAGGGCATCGGCAGAGCCAGGCGGGAGGGGGAGGAGCAGGCGCTGGCCAGAAGGCGGAAAACGGAGGGGTGCAACATCGGTCATGGGCGAATTATAAAGGCCCGGCGATCTGGCTTATCATGCCGGCCATGCCCGCTCCTGAACTTTTCACGCTGCTCGCCATGGCCATTCTGGTCTGGTTCTGGTTCAGCGGACTGAAGGCCCGCGAGATGGCCGTGGCCTCGGCCCGCGCTGCGTGTGAGCGTAACGGTTTGCAGTTTCTCGATGAGACCGTCACCCTGCGTTCTTTGCGCACGACACGCAATGAGCACGGCCATCTGGTCTGGAAACGCCTCTACGCCTTTGAATTTTCCCGGACCGGTGTCGATCGACTTCAGGCCACCGTCCTGCTGCACGGCAGCTGCCCGGTGAGCGTGGATTTGCGTCGCTCAGTCGATGTACCAAGCGACAATGTCGTGCCTTTTGTGGTGCCGTCTTTGCCGGCTGCCGGTGGCTGTCTACCTGGCCCCTGTAGCGGGGGATCCTGCCGCGAGGAGGGCCGCTTGCGGTTAGAATGCGAGGCATCAGAAATTGCCCCCTCGCTGCTCAGCGCTGGCCCTCACTTATCACCTGCTTTATTTCCTGCTCGAGAATCTCAAATGACCCTGGTTCGTCCGTTCCCCGCCCTGCGTCCCGCGATTGGCCGTGCGCCTGAAGTCGTGGCTCCGCCCTACGATGTGTTAAATACCGAGGAGGCGCGGGCTTTGGCAGCCGGCCGGCCCTACAGTTTTCTGCATATCTCCAAGCCTGAGATTGATCTACCCGCAGATACCGACCCTTATGCCCCTGCCGTTTATGCCAAAGGCGCCGAGAATCTGCAGGCGATGATCGCCGCCGGGGTCTTGGTTCAGGACGAGGCGCCGTGCTACTACGCCTATCGCTTGATCATGGGCAGCCATGTCCAGACTGGCATTGTGGCCGCTGCCTCGGTCGCCGATTACGACACCAACCGCATCCGCAAGCACGAGTTCACCCGCCCGGACAAGGAGGACGATCGTGTCCGCCAGATCGAGGCCCTGAATGCGCAAACTGGCCCCGTCCTGCTTGCCTACCCGAACGCCCCTGAGATCGATGCCCTTCTGAATAGCGCGACCCAGGTCGCCCCCGATGCCGATGCGATAGCCGAGACTGGCGTGCGGCATAGCCTGTGGGTGATTCGCGATGCGCCGAGCGTGACGCGTCTGACGGCGCTGTTTGATGCCTTGCCAGCCCTCTACATTGCCGATGGCCATCATCGCTCGGCGTCGGCCAGCCGGATTTGTGCCAGCCGCAAGGCAGCCAATCCACAGCACGATGGCCACGAGGCTTACAACTATTTCCTTTCAGTTATCTTTCCTGACCACCAGATGCAGATTCTTGATTACAACCGCGTAATCAAGGACTTGAACGGTTTGAGTGAGGCTGATTTGCTGCAGCGGATTGCCGCCAACTTCACCGTCGAGGATGCCGATGGCCCGGTCAAACCGACCCAGCCGCGTGAGTTTGGTCTTTACCTGGGCGGCCGCTGGCGGCGCCTGCACATCCATCCCAGCTTGGTGCCGAGCGATCCGGTTGAGCGGCTGGATGTCAGTCTGTTGCAAAAGCATCTGATCGCTCCCATCCTCGGAATTACCGATCCGCGCCGCGATAAGCGCATCGACTTCGTCGGTGGTATCCGCGGTCTCGCCGAGCTGGAAAAACGGGTGGATTCGGGCGAAATGGCTCTGGCCTTTGCTCTGCATCCCACTCATATGGAGCATCTGATGGCGGTGGCCGATGCCAACCAGGTCATGCCGCCAAAATCCACCTGGTTCGAGCCGAAGCTGGCCGACGGGCTGGCTTCGCATCAGCTTTAATCGTTTCTGACCCATGCCATGGTCTGCGCAATGCCCCAATTCCATGCGCTAATCCCCGCCGCAGGGAGCGGCAGCCGCATGGGGCATACCTTGCCCAAGCAATATCTGGAGCTGCAAGGCAGGCCCTTGCTCTGGCATACGCTACAGGTCTTTGAACGGCATCCGGAGATCAGCAGCGTCCAGGTGGTCATTGCAGCGGATGACAGCGAGTGGGTTCAGCATGATTGGTCCGCCTGTCACAAGTTGCGTTTGCACCGCTGCGGTGGGGCCACTCGGGCACAAACGGTGTTGGCTGGCTTGTGCGCCATGGCGGTAGCAGAAAACGATTGGATCCTCGTCCATGATGCGGCGCGTCCGTGTCTATCACTGGTCGCCCTCACTCGACTCATAACCCAGCTACGCGATGACGCCGTAGGGGGCATTCTGGCCGTGCCCGTGGCGGATACCATGAAACGAGCCGGGGAGGGCGGTCGCATTGCCGCCACCGTCGCCCGGACGGGACTTTGGGGCGCACAAACCCCGCAGATGTTCCGCCGGGGGATGTTGCTACAGGCGCTGACGCAGGCTGGAGATGCCGTCACGGACGAAGCCTCCGCCATCGAGGCCCTGGGCCTGGCCCCTCGGTTGGTGGAAGGCGATCCCGCCAATCTCAAGGTAACGCACCCGGCCGATCTGCCGCTGGCAGCGCGCTATCTGGAACTGGAGACGCCGCATGGAGGATGAGGATTACATGCGTCTGGCCCTCGCCCAGGCTCGTTTGGCCGGGGCGGCAGGCGAGGTTCCCGTGGGTGCGATTGTGGTAGACGCCGCCGGCGCAGTGCTTGGGTCGGGCTTTAATCAGCCGATCGGGGCACATGACCCCAGCGCGCATGCCGAGATTCAGGCACTGCGCGCAGCCGCTGGAAAGATGGGAAATTACCGTCTGCCGGGCTGTAGCCTCTTCGTTACCCTGGAGCCCTGTGCGATGTGCGTTGGCGCGATCCTGCACGCCCGTCTCGCGCGGGTCGTTTACGCGGCGACTGATCCCAAAACGGGGGCAGCACATAGCGTGTTGCGACTTTTTGATGCCGAGCAGATCAACCATCAGACCCGCGTTGAAGGGGGAGTGCTGGCAGAAACCTGCGCCAGTCTGTTGCGTGACTTCTTTGCTGAACGGCGCCGCAAGCCGGCCAGCGAGGCCGGGGATCGCACATGAGAATCAACATTCACATTAATTCGCAGCTGATTGAACTCGTGACAGAAAATGGCGTTCAGACTTGGCCCGTCTCGACTGCGGCCAAGGGCGTTGGGGAGCAGAAGGGCAGCTATTGCACCCCGCGTGGCGCGCACATTATTCGCGCCCGGATCGGGGCAGACTGCCCGCTCAATAGCGTTTTTGTAGGGCGGCGTCCAAGCGGCGAAATTTACACGCCCGAACTGGGTCGCGCTGAGCCGGAGCGGGACTGGATATTAACGCGCATCCTGTGGCTATCGGGTCTTGAACCGGGTTTTAACCGGCTTGGCGATTGCGACACCATGCAGCGCTACATTTACATTCACGGCACGCCGGATGAGGGCTTTGTCCAGAGACCGACGTCGCACGGGTGCATCCGGATGCGGAATGCCGACTTGATTACGCTCTTTGCGCAAGTGCCGGTTGGAACCCCCGTCCTGATTACAGAAGCGTAGGGGCGGGGGCTCAGCGCGCCATCAAGTGCCCAGGAAGCGTTCAACATCCAGAGCGGCCTGACAGCCAGAGGCGGCACTGGTGACGGCCTGCTTGTAAATCTGATCTTGCACATCACCTGCGGCAAAGACGCCCGGAACACTCGTCTGCGTGGCATTACCCATGCGCCCGGCTTGGGTGACAATGTAGCCGTGGTCAAGCTCCAGTTGTCCGGCAAAAATGTCCGTATTGGGCTTATGGCCGATGGCAATAAAAATACCCGACAGGGCTAGATTCTTGGTGGTGCCGTCATTGTGGCGCAGGCGCATTCCCGTAACGCCGCTGGCATCGCCCAGAACCTCGTCCAGATTGCTATTTAATTCAAGGACGATTTTGCCTTCCTTCACCCGTTCCATCAGGTGATCAACCATGATGCGCTCAGCTTTGAAGGTGTCGCGGCGGTGTACCAGGGTGACCTTACTGGCAATGTTGGACAAATAAATAGCTTCTTCCACCGCCGTATTGCCGCCACCAATGACGGCCACTTTCTGGTTTTTGTAGAAGAAACCATCGCATGTGGCGCAGCCGGAAACGCCGCGGCCCATAAATTTTTCTTCCGAAGGCAGGCCCAGATACATGGCCGAGGCCCCGGTCGCAATAATTAACGCGTCACAGGTATAGGTATCCGCATCGCCGATGAGCGTAAAGGGACGCTCATGCAGCCGGACCGTGTGGATGTGATCAAACAGGATTTCGGTGCCGAAGCGCTCGGCGTGCTTCTGAAAACGCTCCATCAGTTCAGGCCCTTGGACACCATCGACATCGGCCGGCCAGTTATCGACCTCGGTGGTGGTGGTCAGTTGGCCGCCTTGCTGCAGCCCTGTGATGATGACAGGCTTCAGATTGGCACGGGCGGCATAGATGGCAGCGCTGTAGCCCGCAGGACCCGATCCGAGAATAAGCAGACGACTGTGCTTCGACATAGTGAACTCCGCAAGAGGTTTGGTTTGAATACCCTCATTATGCCCGAGGCCGCCGAAAGGAGGGCGCCCTGAGCGTCGGGCCTTGCTGAACCATCCCCATCTATCCACCATTTAACATAATATACATTATAGCGTTGATAGATGAGCCATAGCGTCCAAGCCCGACTGGCTCTATAGTGACGACCCATGCTTTCTTCCATTTTCAAGCGTCTTGCCAGCCCCACCCGCAATACCCGGGTGCGCCGTGTTAACGCGCCGATGCGGACGCGCGTCCTGCGCGAAGCGGCTTGGCTTCTGTCGCTGACCACAGCGGTCTATCTATTGATGACCCTGGCGACACACACCTTGAATGATCCCGGTTGGTCACGAACCGGACATAACGAGGTAGCCAGCAACTTGGGCGGAAGTTTCGGGGCCTGGCTGGCTGACCTCCTCTATTATCTATTTGGTTATTCGGCGGGTTGGTGGATGGTTCTGGCGGTCCTGGGTGTGGTGTGGTCGTGGCAGCGCATGCGCGCTTTGCCCGATGAAGAGCCTCCGCATCCGCACGGCGTTCTGATCCTGACCGGATTCCTGCTAACCCTGTTGTCCAGCGCCAGCCTCGAGGCGATGCGTTTTCATACCCTTGCCACTGGCTTGCCGCACCGGGCGGGTGGCACCCTGGGTCAAGGCCTCGAGGGCCTGTTGCGAGCAGGTCTAGGGTTTGATGGTGCCACCCTCATCCTAGTGGCTAGTTTGGCGATTGGCCTGTCCTTGTTTAGTGGTTTGTCCTGGTTCCGGGTCTGCGAACAACTCGGCACCCGCCTTGAGCGCCTAGGCCAATACATTATCCTGCGCTGGCAGGACCGCCAGGATCGCCGCGCTGGCCTTGAGGCCGGGAATCGCCGTGATGCCGCCGTCAATCTCGAACGGGTTCGGATGACCCGTGATCCAGTCCTCAAGATTGAAACGCCCATGCCCGCTATCGCGGCCCTCGCTCGCCCGGAAAGAGAACGCCAAAGCCCCTTGTTTCGCGATACCCCGGACAGCCAGTTGCCGCCGCTGCACTTGCTGGACGAGCCTGGCCAGAACAGCGTCGCGATAGACGAAGCGTCTCTTACAGCCACTTCGCGCCTGATCGAACGCAAGCTGGATGAGTTCGGCGTTGATGTAAAGGTCCTGGCGGCTTACCCGGGACCCGTCGTGACCCGCTACGAAATTGAGCCCGCCTCTGGCGTCAAGGGCAGCCAGATTACCAATCTTTCCAAAGATCTGGCGCGTTCGCTGTCGGTGATCAGCATCCGCGTGGTCGAAACAATTCCCGGCAAAAGCTGCATGGCCCTGGAAATCCCCAACACCCAGCGCCAGACCGTCCGTCTGGCCGAGATTCTCGGTGCCAAGGTCTATCACGACATGGGGAGTCCGCTCACCATTGCGCTGGGCAAGGATATCGGCGGCACTCCCATCGTTGCCGACTTGGCCAAGATGCCGCACCTATTAGTCGCTGGCACCACCGGTTCTGGCAAATCTGTGGCCATCAACGCCATGATTCTGTCCCTGCTCTACAAGGCCTCGCCGCGTGATGTGCGCCTTATCATGGTCGATCCAAAGATGCTGGAATTGTCCTCGTACGAGGGCATCCCCCACCTCCTCGCCCCCGTGGTGACCGACATGCGCCTGGCCGGCACGGCGCTTAACTGGTGCGTCACCGAGATGGACCGCCGCTACAAACTCATGTCAACCATGGCAGTGCGCAATATTGCCGGTCTTAACCACAAGATTGCCGAAGCCGAGAAGGCCGGTACGCCGCTAACCAACCCGTTTTCCCTGACTCCCGAAACCCCGGAACGCCTGACCCACCTGCCCTACCTCGTCGTCATCATTGACGAGCTGGCCGACTGGATGATGGTTTCCGGCAAAAAGGTCGAGGAATTGATTGCTCGTCTGGCCCAGAAGGCGCGCGCCTCCGGCATTCACCTGGTCCTCGCCACCCAGCGTCCGTCGGTCGATGTGATCACCGGTCTTATCAAGGCCACTATCCCGACCCGCATCGCCTTCCAAGTCAGTAGCCGCATTGACTCGCGTACCATCCTGGACCAGCAGGGGGCCGAGTCCCTGCTGGGTATGGGCGATATGCTCTATTTGCCTCCGGGGCATGGTGTCCCAACCCGGGTTCATGGGGCCTTTGTTTCCGACGACGAGGTGCATCGCGTCACGGCATTCCTGCGCGAACTGGCCCCGCCCAACTATGACGAGAGCGTCCTCTATCAAGCCGAAGACAGCGAGGGCAACGAGGCCGAAGCGGGCAATGCCGAGTCCGACCCGCTCTATGACGAGGCCGTCGCCATCGTCATGCGTACGCGTCGCGCCTCCATCTCCGCCGTCCAGCGCCACCTGCGCATTGGCTATAACCGGGCGGCGCGTCTGATTGAAGCCATGGAAGCGGCCGGCATTGTCTCCCCCATGCAAACCAATGGAAACCGAGAAGTCATCAGTCCCCGCCATGACCATGAATAAAATCCTCCTCACCGCTGCGCTTATTTTGCTGACCTTGGGCGGTCGTCTTGCCCAAGCCGATGCCCTCGATCGTTTGCAAGAATATCTATCAGAGACTCGCACCCTGCGCGGCCACTTTTCCCAAACCGTCATGGATCGCAACGGCCGCAAGCTGCAGAGCAGCAGTGGCAGCATGGTCTTTGCCCGCCCCAGTCTGTTTCGTTGGACCTATGAAAAACCCTACGCTCAGGTCATTGTCGGCGACGGCAAAAAGGTCTGGTTCTACGACCCTGATCTGGAACAAGTGACGGTCCAGCGCATGAATCTGGCCATTGGACAAAGCCCAGCCGCCCTTCTGGCCGGTAGCAACGACATTGAAAAGCACTTCCGGCTTAAGGATGCCGGAGCCTCCGACGGCCTGGAATGGCTCCTCGCCACGCCCAAGAGCGGCGAAGGCACCTTTGAGCAGGTGCGTATTGGTTTCCGGGGCAGCCACATCGAGGTGCTGGAACTGAAAGACAATCTCGGCCAAACCAGTCGTCTCCAGTTCTCCGGCCTGCAACACAACCCTGCCCTAGCCAGCGACCTGTTCCGCTTCAAACCGCCCAAGGGTGTCGATGTTATCGGAGACCGCTAAGGCGGATCCGCCTCTGTTAGGTGACGATCTCTTGGGTGACGATCTGTTTAGCGCCGCTGCGCCAAGGCCGCCCCTTATTGCCGATGCCATACCGCTGGCCGAACGCCTTCGTCCTGCCCATCTGAGCGAGGTTGTCGGGCAGACGCACTTGCTGAAGCCGGGAATGCCACTGTGCCTGGCCTTTGAGTCTGGCCGCCTGCACTCAATGATCCTCTGGGGCCCGCCCGGAGTGGGCAAGACCACCCTCGCCCGCCTGGCAGCGCAATATTTTCAGGCCGATTTTGTGCAGATCTCTGCCGTCTTGGCCGGCGTTAAGGAGATCCGCGAGGCCATCGAGCGAGCCCGTATCAACCGCCAGGCCGGCCGTCGGACCCTGCTTTTTGTCGACGAGGTACACCGCTTCAACAAGGCGCAGCAGGATGCCTTCCTGCCCCATGTCGAATCTGGCCTCATTACCTTCATTGGTGCTACTACCGAAAACCCGTCCTTTGAAGTCGTTGGCGCCCTCCTCTCCCGCGCTCAGGTTTATGTCTTGAAATCCCTGACCGATACAGAGTTGAGCCCCCTCCTCGACCGGGCGCTGGCCCAGCAGAATTCGGCAATCCGTCTGGATGGCGCTGCCCGGGCGGTCCTGCTCGGCAATGCGGACGGCGATGCACGGCGCTTATTGAACCTGGTCGAACAACTGGGGGTTGCAGCCCAGGCCACTGGCCGGACCGAACTTGACAGCCAATTCTGCAGCCAGGTCCTGGCGGCCGTCCGGCGCCGGTTCGACAAGGGCGGTGATCAGTTCTACGACCAGATCTCGGCCCTGCACAAGGCCGTGCGCGGTTCGCATCCGGATGCTGCCTTGTACTGGTTGGCGCGCTTGCTGGATGGCGGCGCTGAGCCTCTTTATATTGGCCGTCGCCTGATCCGCATGGCCAGCGAAGATATCGGTCTGGCCGACCCACGCGCCCACACCTTGGCGCTGGAGGCGGTGGCCGCTTACGAGCGATTAGGTTCGCCAGAAGGCGAATTGGCTCTGGCCCAGGCCGTCACCTATCTCGCTGTCGCTCCCAAGAGTAATGCCGTGTACAGCGCGTGGAAGGCCGCTCGGGCCTTGGTCGAGGTGACCGGCACGCTGCCCGTACCGGAACCTCTGCGTAACGCGCCGACCCGGTTGATGCAGGACCTCGGTTACGGCCAAGGTTATCGCTACGCCCATGATGAACCGCAGGGCTACGCAGCGGGAGCTTGCTATCTGCCAACGGGGCTGCAGGCCCAGTTCTATAACCCCACCGACCGAGGCCTGGAACAACGCATTGGCGAGCGCCTGGCCAACCTGCGCAAACTCGATCAGAAAGCTGACTCATGAAAACGATGGAAGAACTACTGATTCGCTTGCGCGAGGCTGAGGCCGAGCTGGAGGCGGCGGCGCTAGCGCAACTCAATGAAACCCGCGCTCGCCTGCATTACCGTCTTGAGCAGGGTCGGGTGCATTTCGAGTCTGGTATTCGTCGTGTGCAGGTCCAGTACCGGGCTGGCTTGCTACGCTATCTCTTCACGGCGCGCCTTAGCCATTTGCTGACTGCGCCCTTTATCTACAGCCTGATCGTACCGCTGGTTTTGCTTGATCTGATGGCGACCCTGTACCAGCTTATTTGTTTTCCTGTTTACGGCCTCAAGCGCGTGCGCCATCGGGACCATATCGTGATTGACCGTCACCTGCTGGCCTACCTCAACCTGATCGAAAAGGTTCATTGTCTCTATTGCGGCTACGCCAACGGCCTGATCGAGTATGTGCGCGAGATTGCCGCGCTGACCGAGTCTTATTGGTGCCCGATCAAACACGCGCACCGCAGTCAAGATCCGCATCGCCTGACGCAGAAGTTTCTCGATTATGGCGACGCCGAGGCCTGGGCTCGGCGTCCTCCGGCCCCTTGAGGGCGCCGCAGATCGGTCTATTCCACACGATTTACTTGCCCAATCACCTGTTCTGCGGATAGAATCTCGCGGCTCGCAAGTCCGGTTAACCCTTCGGTATTCCGATCGCGAGTAATTTGCGCATCCGCCTGTTAAGGTGCTTTGGAGAGGGTCTCCAAGTTCCGGCGGATGTCAGTGCTAACCTTAACTGGAGTAATTCATGTCTGTAACAATGCGTCAGATGCTGGAAGCCGGCTGCCATTTTGGTCACCAAACGCGCTTCTGGAACCCCAAAATGGCCCCCTTCATCTTCGGGGCCCGCAACAAAATTCATATCGTCAACCTGGAAAAGTCCCTGCCCATGCTGCAGGACGCTGCCAAGGTTGCACGGCAACTGGCTGCCAAGCGCGGCACCATCCTGTTTGTTGGCACCAAGCGTGCCGCACGCGACATCGTGGCTGAAGAAGCTGCCCGTTGTGGTATGCCCTGGGTTTCCCACCGCTGGCTGGGCGGCATGTTGACCAACTACAAGACGGTCAAGCAGTCAGTGAAGCGCCTCAAGGATCTCGAGGCGCAACTCGCCAATACCGAGACTTCGCCGCTGTCCAAGCGTGAAATCCTGACCGTGCAACGCGAATTTGACAATCTCAATCGCAGCTTGGGTGGCATCAAGGACATGGACAAACTGCCTGACGCCCTGTTCGTGATCGACACCGGCTACCAGAAAATTGCCATCAGCGAAGCCGTCAAGCTGGGCATTCCGGTGATCGGCGTGGTCGATACGAACAACAGTCCGGCCGGCATTGATCACATCATTCCCGGTAACGATGACGCCACCAATGCCATCCGCCTGTATGCCCAAGCCATGGCGGATGCCGTGTTGGAAGGCCGCTCGCAAGTGATCGATGACATCGTGGCTGCCACCCAGGACGAATATGTTGAGGTGGCTGACGCTCCCGAGGCCAGCGCCTAAGTTATAAGTAAACCTAACGAAGCGCGCCCGGTCTGTGGTCCCTTGGCATAGCAAGCGCCAAGGTCACACCAAAGGGCGCGTTTTTTATTGACTGAATATTTGGAGAACACAATGGCTGAAATTACTGCCGCAATGGTGAAACAACTGCGCGAAATGACGGATGCGCCGATGATGGATTGCAAGCGCGCCCTGGGCGAGTCCGATGGCGACATGACCCGCGCCGAAGAGATCTTGCGCGTCAAGTTTGGCAACAAGGCGGCCAAGAGCGCCGGTCGGGTTGCAGCTGAAGGCATCGTTGGCATCCATATTACCGCCGACGGCAAGCTGGGTTCGATGATTGAAGTGAACTGCGAGACCGATTTTGTAGCCAAAAATGATGACTTCCTGGCCCTGGTCAAAAACCTCGCCGAGATGGTCGTGAGTCAGAATCCGGCTGATGTGGCGGCCCTCTCCGCCATGAAGATCGGCGCTCAAACGGTCGAAGAAATTCGCACCGCATTGGTTGGAAAAATTGGCGAAAACATGAGCTTGCGCCGTTTTGTTCGCGTCGAAGCACAAGGCAAGCTGGCCCAGTACATCCACGGCGGCGCCAAGATTGGCGTGTTGGTTGATATCACCGGCGACGAAACCACCGCCCGTGATGTGGCCATGCACATCGCCGCGACCAAGCCCAAGTCCCTCGATGCCTCGGGCGTAGCCCAGGCCCTGATCGATACCGAGCGCCGCGTCGCCATTGAGAAGGCCAGGGAAGCCGGCAAACCCGAAGCGATGCTGGACAAGATCGCCGAAGGCACCGTGCAGAAATTCCTCAAAGAAGTCGCCCTGTTGACTCAGCCCTTCGTCAAGGACGACAAGCAGACCATTGAACAGTTGATGAAATCCAAGGGCGGCGCCGTACACGGCTTCACCCTGTACATGGTCGGCGAAGGCATCGAGAAGAAAGTTAACGACTTCGCAGCCGAGGTTGCTGCCGCGTCCAAGGTCTGATTCATGGCCGCCCCCGCCTATCGTCGCATCCTGCTTAAGCTGTCGGGTGAGGCCCTGATGGGGCCAGACGCCTTTGGTTATCACGCCGCGACACTGGCCGGGATCACTGCCCAGATCAAGGATGTCGTTGCTCTGGGTGTGCAGGTCGCCATTGTGGTGGGGGGCGGAAACCTCTTTCGGGGTGCGACCGGTGCCCTGTCCGGGATGAACCGCACCACGGCCGATTCCATGGGCATGCTGGCCACGGTCATGAATGCCCTCGCCCTGAAAGACGCCTTAGTGGCCGCCGGGGTAGATACTCGGGTGCAGACGGCGGTTTCAATCGGTCATGTCGGCGAATCTTTTGAGCGGGATAGCGCGGTGCGTCACCTCGAGGCGGGTCGCGTAGTCATCTTCGGTGGCGGCACGGGCAACCCCTTTTTCACCACTGACACGGCCTCGGCCCTGCGCGGTGCGGAGATCGGGGCCGACTTGATGCTCAAGGCCACCAAGGTGGATGGCGTCTATACCGCAGATCCCAAGAAAGACCCCACCGCAAGCCGCTACACCACACTCAGCTTTGACGAGGCCATCGCCCGCAATTTGGGCGTTCTCGATACGGCGGCTTTTGCGCTCTGCCGTGAACAAGCCCTGCCCCTGTGTGTTTTCAGTATCTTCAACCCCGGAGCCTTGCAGCGAGTCGTTATGGGTGAGGATGAAGGTACGCGGGTAACCCTCTAATCTGGAGCAATAAAATGACCCAAGAGATCCGGAAAAATGCGGAAGACAAGATGCACAAATCGGTCGAGGCCCTCAAGACCGAATTTGGCAAGATTCGTACCGGGCGGCCCCATGCCGGGCTCCTTGATCATGTCAAGGTGGATTACTACGGCAGCCTGATGGCCGTGAACCAAGTCGGCAATGTGTCGGTGCTGGACTCGCACACTCTTGGTGTTCAGGCCTGGGAAAAACCCATGCTGGCCAAGATTGAAAAGGCCATTCGCGATTCTGACCTCGGTCTCAACCCCAGCACGATTGGTGATGTGGTTCGTGTCCCGATCCCGGCCATGACCGAGGAGCGCCGCCGTGATCTGGTCAAGGTCGTTCGCCACGAGGCTGAGGAAGGCAAGATTGCCATTCGCAATATTCGCCGTGATGCGCTGGCCCACTTAAAAGACCGCCAGAAGAAGAGCGAGATTAGCGAAGACGATGAGCGCCGGGCGAGCGACGACATCCAGAAGTTGACCGACAAGCACATTGCGGAAGTTGATAAGGCGACCGCAGAAAAAGAAAAAGAATTGATGGCTGTTTGAGTAGGGGCCGCCCTTGGCGGCTACAATTCAACCATGCTGCGCAAACTCATTAGTCCCACCCAGGCCATCCCCGAGGTCGCCGCTGTCCCGCAACACATTGCCATCATTATGGACGGCAATGGCCGTTGGGCCAAAAAGCGCCTGCTGCCGCGCGTGGCCGGACATGCGGTAGGAGTCAAGCGGGTTCGCGACATCGTCAAGGCCTGCGCTGCTCAAGGCGTCGCTTATCTCACCCTGTTTGCCTTCAGTTCTGAAAACTGGCGTCGCCCCGAGGCCGAGGTGTCCCGCCTGATGGAACTCTTCGTCGAGGCGCTGGAAGATGAGGTTGATCGGCTCATCCAGAACGGCGTGCGCCTCAATGTCGTCGGCGACCTGACGCGTTTTTCGCCCCGTATCCAGGAATTGGTCACTGCCGCTGAGGTGCGCACGGCGGGGTGCAATCGGCTGACGCTGACCATCGCCGCCAACTATGGCGGCCGCTGGGATATCCTCAACGCGGTCAACCGCTGGCGCGCGGCCAATCCAGAAGCCACCGTGATCGACGAGACCAGCCTGACCGAATACCTGTCGCTGGGCGACATCCCGGAACCGGACCTCTTCATCCGCACCGGCGGCGAGCAGCGCATTAGCAACTTCATGCTTTGGCAACTCGCCTATACCGAGCTGTATTTCACCGACATCTATTGGCCTGACTTTAATGCTGAGGCCCTGGCGGCTGCGATTCAATCTTACCAACACCGGGAGCGCCGCTTTGGCCGCACCAGCGAACAAACCCATGCCTAGCCTTGCCCAACGATCCAACTTGCAGCTGCGCCTCATGACCGCAGCCGTGCTGATTGGCGCCGTCGCCGCCGCGCTCTATCTGGCGACTGCTCCGGTTTGGGCCATATTGACCTTGATCGTCACGCTGTTGGCGGCCTGGGAATGGTCGAATCTCGCGCACGGCGCCGGCCAAGCGCTCAATCACCCCCAACGCGCCCTTTTTACTTTGGGGGTCGGTGCGATCAGCGTCACCTTGGCGAGCCTGGCGCTTCCTCCGCTTTGGCTGTTTTTACCGGCCGCGCTGTTCTGGTGGCTGATCGCACCGCTGTGGCTTTCTCGTGGCTGGGCATCCACGCCCGCCCGCCTGCTCCCGCTGGGGCTGATATTGCTCCCTGCCTTCTGGCTCGCGCTGGTCGAGCTCCGCAGTATTCACCCCAACCTTATCCTCGCCATTATCGGCGCCATTGCCATCGCCGATTCGGCGGCCTACTTCACGGGCCGCAAATTCGGCAAGCGGAAATTGGCGCCGTCCATCAGCCCGGGCAAAACCATCGAGGGTGCGCTAGGTGCAGCGGTCGGGGTTACGCTCTACGGGCTGATTCTGTATCCGTGGTGGCCGTTGTGTGGCATCAACTGCCTGCCCCGGGGCCTGGGGTTTTTCTGGCTGCTCCTGATGTTGTCCATCGTCGGCGATCTGTTCGAGTCCTGGATTAAACGCCAGGCCGGAGTCAAGGATAGCGGCACGCTTCTGCCTGGCCATGGCGGCGTACTCGACCGCCTAGACAGCCTGATTTCCACCCTACCCGTCGCTGCCCTACTCTGGCACTGGTTTACCCGCTGATATGCACCCGCAAACCCTCACCATCCTCGGCGCTACCGGGACCATCGGCGTCAACACCTTGGCTGTGGTGGCCCTTCACCCTGAGCGTTTCCGTATCTTCGCCCTGTCCGGCGCGAATCAGATCGACAAACTGGCCGAGCAATGTCGGCAATTCCAGCCCCGTTATGCGGTGGTGCTGACCGCCGCCAAGGCGAGCGAATTGCAAACCCGGCTGGCCGGAACCGCAACCGAAGTGCTGTACGGCATAGAGGCGCTAGAACAGATCGCTGCCGCGCCTGAGGTTGATAGTGTCATGGCCGCCATCGTCGGTGCTGCCGGTCTGCGCCCGGCCCTGGCGGCGGCCCGCGCTGGCAAACGCATCCTCCTCGCCAACAAGGAAACGCTGGTCATGGCGGGGGCGTTTTTTATGCATGCCGTGCGCGATGGCGGCGCGTCTTTGCTGCCCATCGATTCGGAACACAACGCCATTTTTCAATCGATGCCCGATGCCTATGATGGCGACCTCAAAGGCCATGGCGTACGGCGCATTTTGCTCACGGCCTCCGGTGGTCCCTTCCGAAGCCGCGCCGTCACTACCCTAGCGACGGTGACGCCCGAGGAAGCGGTGGCCCACCCCAATTGGGTGATGGGCAAAAAAATCTCGGTCGATTCAGCCACCATGATGACCAAGGGCCTCGAGGTCATCGAGGCGCGCTGGTTGTTCAACGCCAGCCCCGACCAGATCGAGGTCGTTATCCACCCGCAGAGCATCATTCATTCCATGGTTGAGTATCAGGATGGCTCGGTCATTGCCCAATTATCCAACCCTGACATGCGCACCCCCATCGCCCACGCCTTGGCGTTTCCGGAGCGCGTCGAATGTGGCGTGCCCTGGCTGGACTTGGCAAAGATCGGCACCTTAACCTTTGAAAACCCGGACCCGGCGCGTTTTCCCTGTCTGAACCTGGCCTTCGACGCCCTACGCGCCGGCGGTGCAGCCCCCGCCATTCTGAATGCCGCCAACGAAGTGGCCGTCGCCGCGTTTCTCGCGCATCAGTTACCGTATCTTGGCATTGCGGCCACCCTGCGCAGCACCCTGGACGACATTGGCTCGCGTCCGGCCCATAGTCTGGACGACTTGTTCGCCGCAGATCAAGACGCGCGCCGCATTGCCAGCGCCCGTATCGCCAAGCAAACAGCTTAGGCATGACTACCCTGCTCGCCTTTCTCGCCACGCTGGGCATCCTTATCGTCGTGCATGAGCTGGGGCATTACGCTGCCGCACGCTGGGCCGGGGTCCGGGTCCTGCATTTTTCGGTCGGTTTCGGTCGCCCGCTCTGGAAACGCACCGACCGTCACGGCACCGTCTGGGCCCTGGCGGCCATTCCTTTGGGGGGTTATGTCCGTTTTCTGGACGAACGCGAGGCTCCGGTCGCTGATAACGAGAAGGCTCAGGCCTTCAACCGTCAGCCCCTCGGCAAGCGCTCGGTCATTGTCGCGGCCGGGCCCATTGCCAACTTCATCCTGGCCATCGCCCTGCTATGGGGACTGAACCTTCATGGCTACAGCACTTTGCGCCCCGTTCTAGCCGCTGCCCCGGCAGGAACGCCCGCTGCCATGGCCGGCTTGCAAGGGGGCGACTGGGTCTTGGCTCTTAACGGAGCACCAATCGATAATTGGCAGGCCCTGGCTGAAGGCCTGTTGGCCAGCGACCAAAGTGCTGCCCGTCTGGACATTGAAGACGCCAAGGGGCAGCGGCGCGAGGTGATTGTGCCCAGTGACAGCCTGAAAATGGCAGCTCAAGGCGGCGATCCCTTACGGGCGTTGGGTTTGCTCCCCGGCCACCCGCCCCTGCTGCCGGTCATCGCTAGCGTCGTGGCTGACGGTCCCGCCGCACAGGCAGGTCTGCAAGCGGGAGACCGCGTGTTAGCGGTAAACGATGAACCTGTCCCAGATTGGCAAACCTTGGTGCAACATATTCGCCAGACGACGCGCGGCGAGCTAACCCTGACCCTTGAACGCGCCGGACAATTGTTGACGCTACGCGTCACGCCACAGGTTGTGAGCGAGCAGGGGCAGCGTCTAGGCCGCATCGGTGCCAGCCCGCAAATGGATCCCGTTCTTCTGGAACGGCTGCGGGTTGTGCATCGCGACGGCCCGCTGGAGGCCATGCATCACGCCATTGAACGCACTTGGGACCTGTCGATTTTTAGCCTGCGCATGATGGGTCGTATGCTGATGGGCGAAGTCTCGGTTAAGAACCTGTCGGGCCCGATCAGCATCGCCGACTACGCCGGACAATCGGCCCAGGCCGGCTGGATCCCCTTTGTGGGTTTTCTGGCTTTGATTAGTATTAGTCTCGGCGTGCTGAATCTGTTACCCATCCCGATGCTGGATGGCGGTCATTTACTGTATTATCTCCTCGAGTGGATCGGCGGCAAGCCGGTTCCGGACCGTATTCAGGAATTGGCCCAGCGCGTGGGAATCGCCCTCTTGCTGACCCTGATGACCTTTGCCCTCTATAACGATCTCGCGCGTTTACTTGCAACATAAAATTACGACATGAAATCGCCACACTCCTCGAGCCTTTTGGCCACTGCCCTTCTTGTCAGCGTTGCCTCTGTCGCCCCTGTTCAGGCCGCCGAGGACTTTGTTATTAAGGACATCCGTGTTGAAGGCATCCAGCGGACGGAGGCCGGTACCGTGTTCTCCTATCTGCCGGTCAAAGTCGGCGAGACGCTGACCAGCGAAAGGGCGAGCGCCGCCATCAAGGCCCTCTATGCCACCGGTTTTTTCAAGGATGTGCGCTTGGAGCGTCAGGGTGATTTACTGATGGTCGTGCTGGAAGAGCGCCCCGCCATCGCCAGCGTTGAATTTAACGGCATGAAGGAATTCCAGAAGGATGACATTCGCCGTGCCTTCAAGGACCTGGGACTGGCCGAAGGCCGCATCCTCGACAAGTCGCTGCTGGACCGGGCCGAGCAGGAATTGAAGCGTCAGTATTACAACCGTGGCCTCTACGCCGTCCAGGTCAAGGCCAATACCTCGCCCCTAGAACGCAACCGCATGGCGATCAGCTTTGATGTCAGCGAAGGCGATGTCGCCAAGATCCGTTCCATCAATATCGTCGGGGCCAAGGCCTTCAAGGAAAAGGACCTGCTCGATCTGTTCGTGTTGCGCACACCGGGCTGGCTGACCTGGTTTACCAAAAACGATCAGTACGCCAAACAAAAACTGGCTGCCGATATCGAAACCCTGCGGTCTTGGTACCTCAACCGCGGCTATCTGGAATTCTTGATTGAATCGTCGCAAGTCTCAATCACTCCGGATAAGCAGGATATTTATCTCACCCTCAATATCAAAGAAGGTGAGAAGTTCACGGTTTCCAAGTTTGGCTTTGCCGGCGAAATGCCCGTGCCTGAGGCTGAACTGCAAAAACTGGTTGCACTCAAGGTGGGGGACGCCTTCTCGCGCGAAAAGCTCAACGAAACCATCAAGAAGATGGGTGACCGTTTGGGCCAGGATGGCTATGCCTTCGCCAATGTCAACGCCGCTCCCGAACTGGACCGTGAAAAACGCCAAGCCGCCTTCACCTTCATGATTGACCCGGGTCGCAAGGTCTATGTCAACCGGATTAATGTGGCCGGCAACAACCGCACCCAGGACAAGGTTATCCGCCGCGAGATTCGCCAAATGGAAGGGGCGTGGTACGACGCTGGCAAGATTACTCGATCCCGCGAGCGGGTCGAACGCTTGGGCTATTTCAAGGAAGTCAACATTGAAACTCCGCCGGTCCCCGGCACAACGGATCAGGTTGATCTTAATGTCAATGTGACCGAACAATCGACCGGCTCGGTCATGATCGGCGCCGGTTTCTCCAGTTCCGACGGTCTGGTGCTGACTGGCTCTTTGAGCCAAAACAACCTGTTTGGCACTGGCAATCGCGCCTCCGCGCAAATTAACACCAGCAAAACCAACACCACCTATGTGTTCAGTCACACCAATCCGTACTTCACACCGGATGGTCTAAGCCTCGGTTGGGATGCCTACCTGAAGAAAACCGACCTGACCGATGCGAGCACTACCACCAGCGTGGCGCCTTACACCATGGATACCGCCGGCCTTGGCCTGCGTCTGGGCATCCCGACCTCAGAGACCAACCAGCTCAGCTTGGGCATGGCCCTGGAAAACAGCAAGCTCAAGCTCAGCACCAGCAATGTCGTGACCGATTATCAAGACTTCTCCCTTCGCAATGGCGGCACGGCGAGTGAACTGGATGCCACTTGGCTGCGCTTCGATCTCGGTTGGGCCAATGACACACGCGACTCGGTCATGCACCCGAGCAAAGGTTCCTTGCAGCGCATTTATGGCGAGGTTGCTCCGGGTTTGGGTGACAACCTCAAGTTTTACAAGCTCAATTACCAGCATCAGTGGCTGAAGCCCCTGCCCTGGACCAACTCCACCCTGCTCTTGAATGGTCAGGTGGGTTATGGCGGCGGCATTGGTGGCAGTGAATTACCCTTTTGGCGCAACTTTTATGTGGGCGGCATTGGTTCGGTGCGCGGCTTTGAAAATGGCTCGTTGGGCCCCAAGACCACTGACAGCAGCGGCAATGTCGTCTCCTTGGGGGGCAACAAGCAGTTGATTGGCAACGCCGAGGCCATCTTCCCCTTCCCGGGCTCGGGACAGGATAAGCAGTTGAAGCTCTCGGCCTTTGTCGATGTGGGTGCTGCTTATGCCAACACCTATTCTTTGGCTGACCTGCGGGCTTCTACCGGCCTCGCTGTCACCTGGATGTCACCCATGGGACCCATCAAGCTGAGCCTCGCCAAGCCGCTCAAGAAACTGACAGATGACAAACTGCAGTCCTTCCAGTTTCAGATGGGCACGGCTTTCTGACCTCACACCTAACCTAACGCCTAACCTAACGCCCAACGGAATACCCAAGCGCATACCAAAGTCACACCGAGAAGAGACATAATGAAAAAACCACTTATTACCGCCCTATTTGGCCTCATTATGGCCCCCTTCATGTGTGGATCCGCTGCAGCCGCCGAAATGCACATTGGCTTCGTGAACACCGAGCATGTCATGCGCGAATCGCTCGCGGCACAACGGGCCGCAAAGAAACTGGAGAAAGAGTTCGCCCTACGCGAGCAGGAGATTCAGCGCAAAATCAAACAGATTCGCGACCAGCAACAAGCTCTGGAAAAAGACGGTCTGACCCTGTCCGATACCGAGCGCAGCAAGCGCCAACGCGATCTGGCCGCGCTCGCGCGGGAGGTCGAAAACGAAAAACGCAGCTTCCGCGAAGATCTTGGCCAGCGCCGCAACGAGGAACTGGGTATCTTCCAGGAACGCGCCCGCAAAATCATCCTCGAGATCGCCGAAAAGGAAAAATTTGATCTCATCGTAGAAAATGCCGTGTACGCCAGCCCGCGCGTGGATATCACGCCGCGTGTCATCAAGGCCCTCGATCGTTGACGCTCGCCTAAAGAGCCGCGTTCGGTTCGCATGACTACCCTGACGCTAACGGAGATTGCCTCCCAACTGGGTGGCTTGGCGGTGCGTGGAGATCTGGCATTGCAAGGGGTCGCCGCGCTGGATACGGCCACGCCCGAACAGATTAGTTTTGTCGCCTCGGCCAAGCACGATAGCCGCGCCAAAACCAGCCGCGCTGGGGCTCTGGTCCTGCCCAGCGCGCTCGCCGAGCAAGCCGATCGCCCTTGTCTAATCACCGACAACCCCCTCGCCACCTTTGCCCGCATCACGGCCCTGTTCCATCCCGAAGCCGCAGTGCAACCGGGCATTCACCCCAGCGCGGTCATCGATGCCACGGCACAGATCGGCCCCGGTTGTGAGATCGGCCCCTTTGTTCACCTAGGCGCCGGCGCAGTAATCGGCGCCAACAGCCGCCTCGGCGCAGCCTGCGTGATCGGCACGGGCTGCGAAATTGGCGCCAATGCCCTCCTCCACCCGCGTGTCACGCTTTATCCGCAAACGCGCATCGGTGCACGCTGCATCCTGCACAGCGGCTGCGTATTGGGCTCGGATGGCTTTGGCAATGCCTTGGAAAACGGCCGCTGGACAAAGATTCCGCAGATCGGTCGGGTCATCGTCGGCGATGACTGCGAGATTGGCGCCAATACCTGCATCGACCGGGGCGCACTGGCAGACACTGTCATCGGTCGCGGCGTAAAGCTCGACAATCTGGTGCACATTGCCCACAACTGTCAGATTGGCGACGACACCGCGATGGCCGCCTGCGTCGGCATTGCCGGCAGCACCAAAATCGGGCAACGCTGCCAAATTGGCGGTGCGGCGATGATCATTGGCCACCTTGAGATTGGCGACGATATACTGATCTCGGCCGGCACTTTCATCGGCAAACCCCTGTCAAAACCAGGAACCTACACCTCGGTGATGCTGCAACAAGCGCACGCCGACTGGGTTAAAAACGCAGCCCATTTGCGTCACCTGCATACGATGCACGAACGCATAAAAATGCTTGAAAAACAGATATCTGTCTTAAATACTGAAACCGGAACCTCATCATGAATATTACCGAAATCATGCGTCATCTGCCGCACCGTTATCCCTTCCTGTTGGTAGATCGGGTCGAGGAACTTGTCCCCGGCGAGCGCATCGTCGCGATCAAGAATGTGACCATGAACGAGCCGCACTTTCCCGGTCATTTTCCGCAACACCCGATCATGCCCGGCGTCTTGATCATCGAAGCCATGGCGCAGGCGGCGGGCTTGTTGGCCTTCCAATCCTCGGGGGATGCCGTGGACCAAGACACGGTGGTCTATTTTGCCGGCATCGATGGCGCTCGCTTCAAGCGTCCGGTGGTACCGGGTGACCGTCTGGTACTGGAATGCAGCATCCTGGCCAATAAGCGGGGCATCTGGAAATTTGCCGCCAAGGCGACGGTCGATGGCCAACTCGCGACCGAGGCGGAATTGATGTGCACCCTCAAAAAACTCGATTAAGCCGCATGCCTAAAGATATTCATCCTGTGGCTCGGGCCTCATTCCAACGCGCGGCCCAAAATGCCCAAAAGGCCCACCCACAACGCCTTATTTCTTGCTGACACGATGATCCATCCTACCGCTCTCATCGACCCCCAAGCCCGCATCGGTGTCAATGTACGCATCGGTGCGTATAGCCTGATCGGCCCGCATGTCGAGGTCGGCGACGATTGCGAGATCGGCCACCATTGCGTGATTGAAGGCCATACCCGCCTTGGAAAAGGCAATCGCATCTTCAGCTTTAACGCCATCGGTGGTGAACCGCAAGACAAGAAATACGCCGGCGAAGCGACCCGCCTGGAAATTGGCGACCACAACACGATCCGCGAATACTGCACTTTCAACACCGGCACGGTACAAGACGGTGGCGTGACCCGCCTGGGTGACGACAATTGGATCATGGCCTATGTCCACATCGCCCACGACTGTCAGGTCGGCAACCACACCATCATGGCCAACAATGCCACGCTGGCGGGCCATGTCACGGTCGACGATTACGCCATCCTCGGCGGTTTTGTCGGCATCCATCAGTTCTGTCACATCGGCGCGCATGTCATCCTCGGTATTTCCTCAGTCATTCGCCAGGATGTCCCGCCCTACCTCACCGTCGCTGGAAATCCGGCCGCTCCGCATGGCATCAACAGCGAAGGTCTGAAGCGCCGTGGCTTTTCCAGCGCTGCCATTAGCGCCATCAAACGCGCCTACAAAACAGTCTACCGCCACGGCTTATCACTGGCCGAGGCGCAGGCAAACATCGCCATCGAGGTTGAGGCACACCCGGAACTCAGCCCCTTCTTGGCCTTCATTCAACAATCGGAACGGGGCATTCTGCGGTGAAAATCTGCATCGTCGCCGGCGAAGCGTCCGGTGATTTGCTCGGTGCCCTACTCATCGAATCCCTCAAACAAGCCGGCGTTCAGGCTGATTTTTACGGTATCGCCGGTCCCAAAATGCAGGCTGCGGGTGCGACCAGCCTGTTCCCCATGGAAGCCCTTTCGGTGCGTGGCTATGTCGAGGCGCTGTCTGCCCTGCCACGCATTTTGCGGATTCGCAAAAAACTGCTGCGCCACTGCCTGGACGACAAGCCCGACCTTTGCATCGGTATTGATGCGCCTGACTTCAACCTTGGCTTAGAAACCCGCCTCAAGGCCGCTGGCATTCCCACAGTGCATTTTGTCAGCCCCTCGGTCTGGGCCTGGCGCGCCAATCGTCTCAAAAAGATGGCCCGCGCCGCCGACCACACCCTCCTGATTTTCCCGATGGAACAGGCCCTCTACGATGCCGCCAGCCTCCCCGCCACCTATGTCGGCCACCCCTTTGCAGAGCGCTTTCCGCTCCGCAACGAAAAGGCTGCCCGCGAACGCCTGAAACTCGACGCCCAGCAAAAACAAGTCGTTCTGATGCCAGGCAGCCGGGTCAGCGAACTCAAGGCCCTGGCCGACCTGCTGGTCCTCACGGCTAAGCGCATCCATGACACCCAGCCTAGCGTGCACTTCCTGGTCCCGCTCGTCAATCGCGAAACCCTCGCCTTGTTTGAAGCGGCCATGACGCGAAATGAGGCCTGGGGTTTACCCATCCGTATCCTGTTCGGTCACGCCCACGATGCCTTGGAAGCCGCCGATGCCGCCCTCATCGCCTCGGGCACGGCCAGTCTGGAAGCCTTGCTGTTGGGCTGCCCGCATATCATCACTTACAAAGTGCCCAAACTCACGGCCTGGATCATGCGCCGCAAGGCCCGACTCAAGCGGGGTCAAAAACCGCGTATCGGCTTGCCAAATTTCCTCGCCCAGCGCGACCTGGTCCCCGAATATCTGCAGGACGATGCCGAACCGCAAACACTGGCCACAGCCCTTACCGCCCTCCTGACCGACCCCGTTGCCGCCGCGACCCAACGCCGCGCCTTTGCTGAGATCCGGGAGCAACTGACCCGCGACACCCCGCGTCTGGTTGCCGCGGCGCTCAAACCGTTTTTGCGATGCTGACCACCCTCCTTACCTGTGGTGTTGACGAGGCCGGCCGTGGCCCACTGGCCGGGCCGGTGTGTGCAGCGGCGGTGATTCTCGATCCGGCGCGGCCCATCGTTGGGCTGAAGGACTCCAAAAAACTATCCGCCTCGAACCGCGTCCGGCTGGCGGGCGAGATCCGGGACAAGGCGCTGGCCTGGTCCGTAGCCTGGGCTAGCCGCGCAGAGATTGACGCACTCAATATCCTGCAGGCCACGCTGTTGGCCATGCAACGCGCAGTAGAAGGACTGAGCCCGGCCGCAGAGATGGCACTGATTGATGGCAACAAGACGCCAAAATTAGCCATTCCAGCTCGCGCTATCGTCAAGGGCGATGCGCTGGAAGCATGCATTTCGGCTGCCTCCATCCTCGCCAAAACAGCACGCGACGCGCTAATGCAGGAGATGGCGCAGCGTTATCCGCACTACGGCTTCGAGCAACACGCTGGCTACCCGACCGCGGATCACCTCGCCGCGCTCAAAATCCACGGCCCCTGCGCTGAACATCGGCAAACCTTTGCGCCGGTAGCGCGCCTGTTGCGACTGGATTAAAAAAGGGCCTTTTTAATCGCTCCCGAAGAGGTCGCGCGTGTAGACCTTGTCAGCTACATCCGCCAAGGCCGGGGTCATGCGGTTGGCGATGATGACATCGGACTGCCGCTTGAAAGCCGCCAGATCGTTAACCACCCGCGAGTGGAAAAACTCAGCCTCGCTAAACACCGGTTCGTGGATGATGACTTCGATTCCCTTGGCCTTGATGCGTTTCATGATCCCTTGAATGCTGGAGGCGCGAAAATTGTCCGAGCCGGCCTTCATGATCAAACGATAGACCCCCACCGTCTGGGGATTGCGGCGAATGATCTCGTCGGCAATAAAATCCTTGCGCGTGGTATTCGATTCGACAATGGCGTGAATCAGGTTCTGCGGCACATCGCGGTAGTTGGCCAGCAATTGCTTGGTGTCTTTGGGCAAACAGTAGCCGCCGTAACCACCAGCGCGCCCGTGCGGCGCACAGCGGTGCGGCAACCCATGGCACTAACTTAACTCTGCAAAGCGGCAGCGCAGCCGGCTGCATTAATCACCGGACACCAGATCAAAGCGAGTTGCTGCAACGCCTTGCGCATGTGCCGCACGCAGTGGGCGCTGCAGTGCAGCGCGCTGGTTGCCTGGAGTGCAGTGCGCTCCAGCCGCGATAGATCACCCGGGCTACG
>SXGT01873501.1_pt1 | contig 44041 bp, 29 predicted proteins | sample 3176221 | NCBI WGS metagenome assembly SXGT01 (sample SAMN11356862, study PRJNA531348) | freshwater metagenome | isolation source: freshwater sample F1-120 | place: China: Fuxian Lake, Yuxi | collected 2017-12-25
ACGAGCAATACACCCGCAATATGGCCACTGGTGCCTCTTCTGCGGATCTGGCCATCGTGCTCATCGACGCCCGGCAAGGTGTGTTGACGCAAACCCGCCGGCACAGCTTCATCGTCTCGCTGCTGGGCATCAAGCACGTCATCGTGGCGGTCAACAAGATGGACCTGGTCGGCTTCAGCCAGGAAGTGTTTGAGCAGATCAAGCGTGATTACCAGGATTTTGCCGCCCGTTTGGAACTGCCCGACGTTCACTTTCTCCCCATCTCCGCACTCCTCGGCGATAACCTCGTTACGGCCAGCCCCAACACGCCGTGGTACGAAGGCTCGCCGCTGATGCACCTGCTGGAAAATGTCTACATCGGCTCCGACCGCAACCTGGAGGACTTTCGTTTTCCCGTGCAGTATGTCCTGCGGCCCAATCTCGATTTCCGCTGCTTCTCCGGCACCATCGCTTCGGGCATCGTCCGCAAGGGGGACGAGATCATGTCCCTGCCGTCGCGGAAGAAGAGCCGCGTGAAGAGCATCGTGACCTACGACGGCGAACTCGCTGAGGCCTTCGCTCCGCAAGCGGTCACGCTTACGCTCGAGGACGAAATCGACATCAGCCGTGGGGACATGATTGTCCGCCCGGGCAATGTGCCGCGGGTCGAGCAGAAGTTCGACGCGATGATCGTCTGGATGAACGAAGAACCGATGGTGCCGGGCAAGTCGTATTGGTTCAAGCAGACGACGAAGGTCGCAGCAGGGGCCATCAGCACGATGCGGTATCAGGTGGACGTCAACACGCTCCATCGCAAGGACGCCCCCACCCTTGGCCTCAACGAAATCGGCCGCTGCAGCATCACGCTCAGCCAGCCAATCGCGTTTGATGCCTACCGCCGCAACAGAGGGACTGGGGCGTTCATCATCATCGACCGGCTGACCAATGCGACGATCGGCGCTGGGATGATCCTGGACAGGGCCGCGGAAGGCCGCCGCGACCACTGGGACGATACTGCCGCCGAAGGATTGACCGGCGAGAAAAGCAACGTCACCACCCAGGAGCGCACCGCCCGGTTTGGCCAGAAGCCGGCGACCGTCTTGCTCACGGGGCTCACCGGCGCGGGCAAAACGACGACCGCTTACGCACTAGAACGCCGGCTGTTTGATATGGGGCGAGCAGCCGTCGTGCTGGACGGCCAGAATCTCCGCCGCACGATCAACAAGGACCTCGGCTTCACGACCGAAGATCGGAGCGAAAACCTCCGCCGCTCCGCGGAAGTGGCCCGGCTCTTTAACGACGCCGGCGTTCTTTGCCTGGCCGCGTTCGTTGCACCGGAAGAAGCCATCCGCCAGAAAGCTGCCGAAGTGGTCGGCCGCGAGCGGTTTCTCGTCGTCCATCTGGACGCACCCATCGACGTTTGCCGCAAGCGGGACATCGACGGACATTACCCGCAGGCGGATCGCGGCGAACTCACGCTGTTCCCTGGGGTCAGCGCTCCGTATGAAGCCCCGTCCAAGCCGGACCTGGTGCTGTCCACCGACAAACTGTCTGTGGAAGAATGCGTGGAACGGATTCTCAGCCTGCTGGAAGAAAGGGGAGTCCTGTCGTAGCCACACGCGGCCTCGCGTGTCGGCTTCTAGCGATTTGGGACAGCAGCCAACACGCGGGGCCGCGTGCGGCTACGCTATTCCGCCTTCTTGACGTAGGGATTCTCCACCATCAGCGGTTGCGGGGCCGGAGCGGCAGCAACGGCGGCGGCGTGATGTGCGTGAGGAGCGTACCAGCTCGGATAGGCGAAGGGGCTGGCCCCCATCGGCCGGCGGATGATCTCGTGGCTGTAATAGACGGGAGGATGCAGGGCGAAATACGGGGGCCGATAGTTCGAGCCTTGGTAGATGCCCTGTCCGTAGTTGGGTTGGCCCCAACCACCATATCCCAGCCCACCGTAGGGATACTGCGCCTGGGCGGCAGCAGGGAGAAGAGTTGCGGCGAATGCCGCGGCCAAGAGCCATTTGAATTTGCCGGTCATGATGCTTACCTCGGTGGTTGGCGGACGGGGTCAAGGTGCCGCTCTTCATTTCACACTAGTCAGACCTCGGGCGAACTCAATATCCCCCGCGGCAAACCCGCCCTTTTTGTCAGGCCGTCTGGTAGGGATATGCAGGCGCGGCTACCGTGGAAAGCCGTGAAATCCCCCAAGAAACGACCGAAATCCACGCCCGGCCTGTTCATTACCGGCACCGACACGGGAGTTGGAAAAACCCGCGTGGCTGCCACGATTGCCCGTGCGCTCACATGCGACGGCTGGAAAGTCGGCGTCTACAAACCTGCTGCCAGCGGTTGCGAACGAGTGGGAAAAGAGCTGACCTCCGAAGACGCTGTCCTTCTCTGGGAAGCTGCCGGCCGCCCTGGTTCCCTTCGCAGAGTTTGCCCGCAGCGTTTTGCCGCGCCGCTCGCACCGCATCTGGCGGCGAAAGCAGAAGGCAAGCAACTCGACGAACCTCTACTGCGGTCGGGCATTGAGTATTGGTTAGAGCGGAGCGACATCGTGCTGGTAGAAGGTGCGGGCGGTTTGCTCTCGCCGCTGGGGGAAGAGAAATACGTCGCGGATTTGGCCCGAGCAACTGGATTTCCACTCGTCGTTGTCGTTCCCAATCGTATCGGCAGCATCAACCAGGCTCTGCAAACCCTGCTCGCCGCCCAGGCGTATGACCTGGAAGTCGCCGGCATCGTCCTCAGCGAGCTGCTGCCGCCGGATGCTCACGATCCGAGCATTCAAAGTAATCCCGCTGAACTCGCCCGCCGCGCCTCCGCACCGGTATTGGCAAGGCTGCCGTACAATGCAATCGAATTGGATACGATTGTGGACTGGCCGGCACTCGCTCGGCCATTCAAACGTGGGCGGTAATCGCTTCGACCCATTTCTCATCCTTCCTTCTATCTCGACCTGCCATGCAAGATTACGAAAAGCTCGGCGTCTTCTATCTCGGCCGCGAATACGACCTTGCCGCCGGCAAGGCGAAAGAAGATTTGGTTCTTTATGATTCCAAAGACCTGACGACGCACGCGCTGTGCGTCGGCATGACCGGCAGCGGCAAGACGGGGCTCTGCCTGGCCCTGCTCGAAGAGGCGGCCATCGACGGCATTCCGGCCATCATCATCGACCCCAAAGGGGATCTCGGAAATTTGCTCCTCACTTTTCCACAACTTCGGCCGGAAGACTTTGCTTCCTATATCGATCCCGCCGAGGCGACGCGGGCGGGGAAATCGCCAGAGGAATACGCCGCAAAAGTTGCCGCCGAGTGGAAGCAGGGATTGGCCGATTGGGGCCAGTCGCCCGACCGCATCGCCCGCCTTCGCGCAGCCGCCGACGTCGCCATCTACACCCCCGGCAGCAGCGCCGGTCTGCCGCTAACGGTGCTCCGCTCCTTCACCGCGCCGCCGCAGTCGACGCGAGACGATCCCGAAGCCTTCCGGGAAACCATCTCCGCCGCATCGGCCAGCCTCCTCGGCCTCCTCGGCATCGAAGCCGACCCCCTCCGCAGCCGCGAACAAATTCTGCTCTCCAGCATCTTGGAAAAAACCTGGCAGTCCGGGAAAGACCTGGATTTGCCGGGCCTGATCCGCGCCATCCAAACACCCGGCTTTGACAAAGTCGGGGTGATGGATCTGGAAAGCTTTTTCCCCGCCAAGGAGCGGTTTGAGCTTTCGATGCAGCTCAACAATCTGCTTGCCTCCCCCGGGTTCTCCGCCTGGCTGGAAGGGGAGTCGCTCGACATCCAGCGACTTCTTTACACCCCCGAAGGGAAGCCGCGGCTGTCGGTTCTGTCCATCGCTCATCTCTCCGACGCGGAGCGGATGTTCTTCGTGACGATTCTGCTCAGCGAAACGATTGCCTGGATGCGAAATCAATCGGGCACGTCCAGCTTGCGGGCAATCCTCTACATGGACGAAGTCTTCGGCTACTTTCCGCCGAGCAAAAATCCCCCCAGCAAAACGCCCATGCTCACGCTGCTCAAGCAGGCTCGGGCTTTCGGACTAGGCGTCGTGCTGGCGACGCAAAACCCGGTCGATCTCGATTACAAAGGGCTCGCCAACTGCGGCACCTGGCTCCTCGGCCGCCTGCAAACCGAGCGGGACAAGATGCGAGTGCTCGACGGACTGGAAGGAGCCAGTACGCAGGCCGGAGCGACATTCGACCGGGCCAAGATGGAGAAGATTCTCTCCGGCCTGGGAAAACGGGTCTTCCTGATGAACAACGTCCACGACGACCAACCGACGGTTCTGCAAAGTCGCTGGGCCTTGTCGTACCTCCGCGGGCCACTGACACGGGAACAGATTTCGGGCTTGACGAAAGAACGCAAAGACTTAACTTCGTCCCCAGGATCCCTGGGTGGCACGCCCACGGCCTTGCGTGGGCGTGAGGCCGGTGCTTCATCGCAGGATCGCCCGGTCCTTCCCCCAGAAATCACCGAGCGATTCCTGCCTCTCCGAGCCACCATTCCCACGGGAGGGAAACTCGTCTATCGCCCGGCCCTCTTGGGCGTTGCCAAAGTCCATTTCGCCCAGGCCGCGAGCAGCGTCGATGTTTGGAAGTCCTTCGCGCTCGTCGCGCCGGTGGATGCGGAGGTTCCGCCTGATATTTGGACCACGGGCGAAGTATCGGAAGATGACCCGCCGGAGCTCGAATCCGCGCCGGTAACGCCAGCTCAGTTTTCCCCGCTCCCCGCCGACCTCTCCCGCCCCAAAAAGTACACGGAGCTCGCAACCGCTCTCAAGGACCATCTCTACCGCAGCCAGAAACAACGGCTCTGGAAGTGTGCAGCCTTGAAACAGGTTTCCAAAGTGGAGGAGACTGAAGCGGATTTCCGCGTTCGCCTTTCGCAAACGGGCCGGGAAACGCGCGATTTGAAACTGGAAAAGCTGCGGCAGAAATTTGCCCCCAAATGGACGTCGCTAAACGAGCAACTCCGCAAGGCCCAGGCTCGCGTGGAGAAAGAAAAGTCGCAGTCCACGCAGCAGATGCTCGGCACCGCCCTCTCGTTCGGCTCCACGGTCCTGAGCGCCCTGATGGGACGCAAACTTACCAGCGTCTCGAATGTGACCCGCGCCTCCAGCACCATGAAAAGCGCCGGCCGCGTGTTCCGCGAGCAGCAGGATGTCTCGCAGGCGGGTGAAACCGTGGAGGCCTACAAGGGACGACTCGTTACCCTCGATAACGACTTCCAGGCCGAAGCCGAAAAGATCCAGTCGGGTTTCGACGCGGATCAGCTGCAGCTTGAAGAAGTCGCTATCCAGCCGAAGAAAGCGGATATCACGGTCAGCCAGGTGTTGCTGCTGTGGGAGCCGTGGGTGGTGAAGGGGGATGGGACGACGGAGAAGGCGACTTAAACGCGAGGGGCACATCAGTCGGCCACGCGGAAATTATTGAGCCCATCGAGTTCTACATCCTCTCCCATGCCACCGGCTGCGATTTATCCAGCCGAGGGAGTTCCGTGCGAATGGCTTCGAGGTATTTCTGGGCCGCGCCGGTGTTGAAGAGGACGACCCGGTCGGTGGGTTTGATCCAGTTCGATTCGCGCAGGTGTTCTAGTGCGCCGACGCAGGCAGCTGATTCGGGGCAGAGAGGGATTCCTTCGGCGGCGACGGCGAGGCGCATCCATTCCTGAATGCGGGATTCGTCGACCGCGATGGCCGTGCCGCCACTTTGCCGGACGGCGTCGAGAATCATGAAGTCGCCAACGGCAGCGGGGACGCGAATTCCGCTGGCGATGGAATGGGCGTTGGGGAAGACTTCGGCGAAGCGTTCTCCCTTCTCAAAGGCGGTCACAATCGGGGCGCAGCCGCTGGATTGCACACTGACCATGCGGGGCATTTTGGCCGAGCGCAGCCAGCCGAGCTCGGCGAGCTCGGCAAAGGCCTTCCACATACCAATCAAGCCGGTGCCGCCACCGGTGGGGTAAAGAATGACGTCAGGCAGTTCCCAGCCGCACTGCTCGGCCAGATCCAGCCACATCGTCTTTTTCCCTTCGATCCGGTAGGGCTCCTTGAGCGTGGACAGGTCGAACCAGCACATCCTCTCCTTCCATTCGCGGACAATTCGGCCGCAGTCGTTGATCAGGCCGTTGACGAGAAACGTCTTCGCCCCCGCCAACGCGCATTCATACTGGTTGATGGCCGGGGTATCTTCCGGCATGAAGACAAAACATTCCATTCCCGCCCGGGCCGCATAGGCCGCCGCCGCTCCGCCGGCATTTCCGGCGGTGGGCAGTGCCACCCGCTTCACGCCCAGCCGCTTTGCCATCGTGATCGCCATCGCCAGACCGCGACTCTTGAAGCTGCCTGTGGGGAGAAGCGATTCGTCCTTGATCCAGAGGTTGCCCGTGCCGAGCTTCGCGCCCAGCCGCGGAGCCGGCAGCAGCGGCGTCATCCGCTCGCCGAGGGAGACAACATCGCTTTCGTCGTAATACGGCAGCAACTCGCGATAACGCCACATGGTTTCAGGACGCGACAGCAGTCTCTCCTTGGTCAGTTCTCTCCCGATCGCAGCGAGGTCATAGCGGACCCAAATCGGCCGGTCCTGGTGCAGCGTATGGAGCACATCGGGATCGAGCCGAGCGACGTCGATTGCGCCTTCCAGATGAGAGACGTAGCGGGGCATGGATTCTTAATGAATGGGAGAACCGTAAAGTCTTGGAAGCCGATGATTATGTACTATTCTAGCGACTCACACCGCTTGGCAGTGTGAAACACTGAAAGACCCTGGCGGTGCCTGGGGAGGAGATTCTGCCGGTAGCCATCAGGAAATGGCCCTCCAGTGGCAATCTGCCTTTATTCCGGTATGCCCCCTGAGGACGGAGGCGTGGTTTGTTAAAATTATCTCTGTGTCAAAACTCTCGATTGTCGCGAGAACGCTGGCGATTCCCGCGGTAATCACGGGGATTGTCTTTGTCAGCGCGGGAACCTTCGTTTTGCCCTTTGTCTGGGCCATCGCCATTATCATGGCAGCCTTTTACCTTTTGCTGGCGGCTTGTACGGATGCGGGTTTGTGGCGCGAGCGGGCAAAGCCCGGACCGGGTAATCAAGACCGTCTGACCCGTCCGATCGGAGGCGTGCTGATGATCAGCCACTGGGTTTTCGCTGGCCTGGACGTTGGGCGGTTCCAGTGGAGCCCCGTTCCCTGGCAACTCCAAGCGGCGGGCGTCGCCGGCTTTGCGGCAGCGCTGGCAGTGAATTTCTGGGCAATGCGCGTGAACCGGTTTTACTCCTCCGTCGTGAGGGTGCAGGCAGACCGCGGTCAGCAGACGATTGTCGACGGCCCGTATCGCTTCGTCCGCCATCCCGGCTATACCGCCACGCTGTTTGCCATGTTCAGCGGCGGCATGGCGCTCGGTTCGTGGATGGCGATGATCCCAGTTCTGGTATTCGCCGCCCTTTTTATCCGCCGAACGCTACTGGAGGACCGCATGCTCCAGCAGGAATTGCCCGGTTATGCGGAGTATGCACTGAGCGTGAGATATCGACTGGTGCCGGGGATCTTCTGAACGGCTTGCTACAGCGACAGTGGCTCGCCGGCAAGTTGGCGTTCGTGGCGTGTGAGCTCATACATGTCGTGAATGAGCTGGGCGTCGCAGGGGCGCTGGGTCACGTTGCGGCGGGCGAACATTCGCTGCTGGGTGGCGATCATCACTTCCGGCGGCAACTCGGTGACTTGCCCGAACAGCCGCGCGTAATTGACGAAGCTGGGAACGCTAGTCGTGACAAAGCCATAGACCATACTGCAAACGCCGATGGTTTTGCCGGTGAAAATGCCGGTGTTGATGGCGGACTTGGCATAGTCTCCCATCATGCAGCCGACAAACTGCATTCCCGTGGCGATGGACTCGCTGCGATATTCCATCTTCACGGTGCCGTAGGTGTTTTTCAGGTCGCTGTTGCAAGTGCCGGCACCGAGATTGATCCAGCTGCCGAGATAGCTATGGCCGAGAAAGCCGTAGTGTTGCTTGTTGGAATAGGGCTCCACGATGCTGGCTTCCACTTCGCCGCCAATCTTTGTCGTGTGGCCGAGCGAGACGCCGTCCTTGATGGCGGATTGTTCCGTGACGCGGCACTTCGGGCCAAGATACGCCGGACCGCGGAGAAAACAGTGCGGGCCGACAGTCGCCCCTTCGTCGAGGAGCACCGGACCCCTACTGGTATCGGTGACAACATGCTGACCCAGGATGGCCCCTTCCGCCAAAAAGACGCCGTCGGCCGTCTGCTGAAAACGGCCGGATCGGATGCGGTGGGCCAGATTGGAATCGATGACTTGCAGGTTGTGACGAATGAGATCGTGCGGATAGTCAAGAGTGGCCAGGCTTCCCTCCAGTCGGGGCAGCTTCGGCCAGACCGACTGATGCAGGTATTCCGCAAAACGGACGACGTCGGCACTGGTGGGCGGTTTTGGGACGGAAGCATCCACGAGGGCTGCGCCAAGAGCTGGGCCGCTGCACACGATGCCGGGGCGGCCGGCAGCAATCAGTTCGCGGAGGGCTTGAAAGTTAGCCACGGACGGCACCAATCGGGCATTGACCAGCAAAGCCGGCAAACCATTCGCCACGGAAGGGGACGAGAACTGCGGAAAATCCACCTGTTGCAGCGTCGCCAAATGCGGACGCACCACTCCCCGGAGCGTGGCTCCGCTCTCAGCCGCTAGTTCCGTCGCCCAATCAATCAACCGGTAGCTGGCGCAAGAGACGTTATATGCCGGCCGACCAACGGTAATCGGGTAAAGGCGAGATACGTGCTCGTCTTCAAAAAGAATGATTTGCATGAGGGAAGCGCCGGCCAAAATGAGGAGCATTTGTCAAAGGCGCAGCACCAGGGAGCGAAGAGATTATGAAGTGGATTGGGAAGGGAGGAAAGAGCGAAAAATGAGTCTCCTTCCCATGAATCTGATCGCTCGCGCTATTCGGCGTCTGCCGTCGTCAAGTCGGGTACTCGGAGGTACTCGCTGGTTATGGAAAAAGGGAGCGAAGGAACAAAATGCTCGCGTACCAAGCGTTCATTGAGCGCGGCCAGGCTTTGGCAATAAACGAGGCCGGATGGACGCAGGTCACGCAAAATCACCGCCACCGAGTTGTGTTCTCCCGTGAAGAACTCCATCAGTTCGCCGAGGGTTGATGTTTCATCAAATCGAGGAGTGTCGGTAATCATGTGGTGGCGAAGCATGCGCACGGATCCGCTGGCTCGTCCCTTGGCGGGGCGAGAAGATTTTCCCTTCAACTGGGAAGCGGTAACGAGGCCGGCAAACTTTCCTTCACGGTCCACAACCGGTAAGGCCGACAACTGTGTCTGTTCGAGGACCGCCTGGCCCTGTTCGACAGTTTCATCGATTCCCAGGAAGACAGCGCATGGGATCATGACATCGCGAGCGAGCGTCGTGGAAAAGAGCTTTCCGCCGCCGGCCAAATTGTTCCAGGATTCGGCGTCGTTCTCCCAGGCCTGCTGAGTGAGGACGCAATTCCGGCCCGACGCCTTTGCCAATGCCAATACTTGCCCCGCAATATCGATCGCCTTTTCCACGGAGAGATTGCGACTGAACTCCACGACGCCGCAACTACCGGTTATTCGGATATTCTTGTCTCCAACAACGTGTTCGCGTTGGGCGATGGAGGCCAGGAAAGAGTGCGACCACTGAGCGGCTTGCTCTTCCGTGGCGGTGGGAAAAAGGACAGCGAACCGATCCTTGCCTAGCGAAGCGGCAAGCTCGCCGAAGTGACAAGCCTGGCTGAGAAGCCCGGCCATCTTGCGGAGCAGGACTTCACCCGCTTCCTTGCCGAATCGAGCCGCAATCCGGCTAAAATAGTCGAGATCAATGAGACTGATCGCGCCCAGAGACTCTTGTTTGCCGCGGTCTTTGACATTCGCCAGGTGATCCTTCATGAGCGTCGTCAAGGCGTTTGCGTCGGGAAGGCCTGTGAGGCCATCCAATCCAGCTTGTTGCGTCAGACGCCGCTCAAACTCCATGACCCGCGCACCAGCTCGCAAGCGCGCCAGCAAGTCACCGAAGACAACTGGTTTCGCGAGAAAATCGTCATAACCGGTTTCCAGCCCTTCTGTCACGACGTTGATTTCCAACGATTCCATCAACATGACGGCATAAGAGTAACCGCCCGGTGCAAAGCTGCGAATCTTGCGCAGAAATGGCAAGCCAGGTTTTGTGGTCAGTTCACCTTCGACAAGCAAGAAGTCAGCTCCGGCAACTTCCGCGGCGGCCAAGGCCTGGTCCGCGTCGATCGCTTGTCGAATCTCATAGCCGAATAGCTCCAGGAACCTGGTCAATTGCCGGAGGAGAACCTGGTCGCCGGACACTAAGAGCACGGAAAATGGCCGCGAGTCCATCATTGATTGACCAAATCTGGTTGGAACACTTATTGGGCGCGCAAGGGTTTGCGATAAAAACTTAGGTTACAGATTTCAAGAAAAAAGGGACTTGAGGCAAAAAGTGGATTTCTCGCTAACGATTCCAAAAATAATGCTAGGTTTCAGTTGACTTGGGCCGGTCCTGAGGGAGAAGGTCTCCATCTCCAGGTAGCCGCGGTAGGCATCCATTCTTAGACTGCCCGTACAACTGGGAAACGAGTGTTCGAAATGCGAACCAAGGCGATATCGGCGATAAGCACAACGCTTCCCTGGCTGGAGCGCCATTCTCCCATTTCGAGCGCACCGGACATCATTCGAGTGACCGAGTTCCCCTTTACTCTGGGGCGCGGCGACAATTGTGACTACAAAATCCCTTCCACCAGAGTTTCGCGCGAGCACGCCGAGATTTTGCGGACCAGCCAAGGGTACACAGTTCGTGACCTGGAGAGCACGAATGGAACCTTGGTTAACGGTCAACGTGCCGATAAGGCACGTCTGGAAGATGGGGACCTGATATTGATTGCCGACTTCGAACTGACGTTTCGCATCGCCAACGATGACGAGCCGGTTAGGACGGTGACGCAGATCATGCCTGGGGAGCGTGGCGACGCGGAACCACAGGACAACGCTCCGCTCGAAATGATTCACGCAGTTCGTGCCTCGCACGAACGCCTGTTGTGCGGCGGAGTTCGCAGCCATTTTCAGCTTCTGGTCGACCTTGCCAGCGGAAAAACGGCTGGATACGAATCAATTTCAGCCCCGGCACCTGGGCGCGAGAAATCGCGAATTGGTGAGCGTCTATTGGCAGGTACCGAGTGCAGACTGACGGAGCGGATGCACCAGGTTGAGCGACTGTTGGCAACAGAACATGCCGCTCAGTTGCCACAGGGAGACCTGCTGTTCTTGCGATTGGAACCGGCCGAAGTGGGAGCCGACTTCATTCCCGCCTCGCTCGCCCGAATGCAAAATGTCGGTGGTAGCAAGCGAGTCGTCGCAGCCATTCCCGAGAGCACTGTGCTCGACCTGCCCTACTTTCGCGATTTTCTGGCTCGCCTGCGGCAATTGGGCGTGGGAATCGCGTACTTCGGCTTTGCGGGAAACCAGCACCAAGTCATTGCCAATCAGGACCTCGCGCCCGGCTTTCTCATGCTTGCTCCACTGCTGGCACGAGGAGTGGACAAGAGCACGCAGCGGCAACAACAGATTCGGACAATCGTCGAAGCTGCTCAGCAGCGCAACACTCGCGTGATTGCCACAGGCGTGCATAGCCAGGTCGAGGCCCAATCGTGTCGCGAACTCGGTTGTCAGCTTGCTCAGGGTGAACTCTACGGTTACGCACAATTATGGGACTGCGTGGCCGAGGAGTGATCTCGAGTCTTCCGCCCCCCGCGTCGCGTTCCGTCCAGTCCACCCGTAACGATTGGCAGGAAAGTGCGGGTCGGCACATTTGGAATGAAGTGTGCACTTCATCGCGCGCGGTCGGCATTCCGCCGTGCTGCATAATCGTAAGCCAGACTTGTTGCCAAGCCGTTTCCTCCCCTTAGCGTTGCGGATCATTTTCTCTCAACGTTTCGGCGTTGCACGCCCACCTCGGTAACTCCAACGTTGTGCAAGTCTCGATGTCCATGAGCTCTTCTCCTCTTACGGTACTGACACCCCCTGCCGACCGGTCGGAACCAATTCCTGGATACGTCCTGCGTCAGCGGATTGGAGCCGGTGGCTATGGCGAGGTCTGGGAAGCAGATGCGCCGGGGGGGCTCGTCAAAGCGATCAAGTTCGTCTATGGACTGATGGACGAGTCGCGGGCGGCGCGGGAGTTCAAGTCGCTGAGCTTGATTAAGGGTGTTCGCCATCCTTTCTTGCTCTCGCTGGAACGAATTGAGGTGGTCGCTGGCCAACTCCTGATCGTTACAGAATTAGCCGACGCCAGCCTTAAGGATCGCTGTGGAAAATTTGTACAAGAGGGTCAGGCTGGCATTCCCCGCGAGGAGTTGTTGGCGCACTTACGTGATGCTGCCGATGCCCTTGATTACATGAATTCGCAGCATGGGCTGCAGCACCTGGATGTCAAGCCCGAAAACCTGCTGCTTGTCGGCGGACGCATCAAGGTTGCGGACTTCGGCCTGGTGAAGGACATCCAGGAAGTCTCCGCATCGCTGATGGGGGGCCTGACTCCCAGTTATGCTCCGCCCGAAGTATTCGATGCCCGTCCCAGCCGGCGCAGCGACCAATACAGCCTGGCAATTGTCTTTCAAGAGATGCTCACAGGAGTATTGCCGTTCCCCGGCAAGACCGCGGCACAACTTGCCGCCCAGCATCTGACGGCTAAACCACGGCTGAATTCGCTGCCCGCTGCCGATCAGTTGGTGATTGAGAAAGCGCTCTCCAAGGATCCGGAGCATCGATTTGGAAGTTGTCGGGAGATGGTGGAGGCCCTGCTGCACAACAACGTGGCGAACGCTCCTCGTCTGGCCTCAGAAAGCAATGAGAACGGATCGCAGGGTCTGCGGACCACCGCGACGTTTCCGGGGTCTGCCGCCGCCGCACTGGCCGCTCATGCCGCCGGGGTTGTATCAACACCTGCCGAGACGGAAATGCTCCGCCGGCTAGAATCCGTGGAGCAGGCAACGGCTCACGAGTCAAAGGAGCGGTACGAAACGGCCGAACATTTTGCCCAACAAGCCGTTTCAACTGCCAACAACGAGCAGCGGCTTCCCCCGGCCGCCTTGGTCGATTTGCCGCCTCTGGATATCGACTTGTCGACGAGAATCAGCCGGCCGACATTATTTCTCGGCATCGGCGGACTGGCTGGAAAGACACTTCAACAATTGCGCGGGCGTCTGGCGGACCGCAGCGACGAATCCCAGCGCAAAGTGATTAGCTTCCTGCTGCTCGACACCGACGCGCGCGAACTGATGGAAGCAACCCACGGCGAGCACGGTTCGGCGCTCAAGCCCGAGGAAACTCTCGCCCTGCCGATTCGCAAAAGCGCCGACTATCGCAACGACTCCCGCAAGTATTTGGACTGGCTGAGCCGCCGCTGGCTGTTCAACATTCCTCGTTCGCAACAGACGGAGGGTATCAGGCCCTTTGGACGCCTGGCGTTTGTGGACCATGGCGAAGTAGTGCTGCGCCGATTGCGGGACGAAATCCATCAATTGACCACGGCCGCACAATCGGCGGGAGGCGAAGTAAAACCGCGAGTCGTCATCCTGGGGTCGTCGTCCGGCGGTGCTTCCAGCGGAATGGTGCTGGATGTGGTGTTCGCGGTTCGGCAGATTCTCGACGAACAAAAATCGCCGGGAACCGTCGAACTGCTGCTGCTTCATGGCACGGGTCGCCAGCCGGCGGCTCAAGAACTGGCCGCGGTGAATACCTATGCCTTGTTGACGGAGCTGAATCATTTTCTTCGGCCGAGTGGCATCTATCCTGGCGACCCAACGTGTGGACTCCTTTCGCGTCCCGCGAGTGAGCCGGCCCTGGAGAATCTGTATCTGGTGCCGCTCGGGCAGGAGATGGGTTCTGGCCAGTTTCTCGCGGCATGCAACCAGATCGCCGAGTTCTTGTTTATCGATTCGGCAACGCCAGCAGGCATCTATCTGAATGCTTGCCGCTCTGCGCAGCCAGATACCAACCGACAGGAAATGTCGTTGCGGACGTTCGGTCTGTGCCAACTTGGATTCTCAGAGACGGTCGTTAACCGCGGAGTCGAATCCCTTTGCCGAAACATCGCCCAGCGGTGGTATGGTGAATCCAAGTCACAACCACCGGTGTCCTTGTCGGCCCGCATTGCGGATACGCCCACGGGCCCCAGCGATTCCAAGGAGGAGGAGTTCGGATTGATGGCCACGGAACAGGCGCGAGCGTTTGGCCTGGATCTCGATAGCCTGATACAACGTCTGTATGCAATGGCGGTGGAGGAATTCGAAGGACAACCTGAACAGGTTTTCCAGAGAATCATCCGCGAATGTCCCGCTTCCCCCAATGCGCCACCCCCCGTGGAAAAGTGGACTGCCGGAAGCGCCCGATTCTTCGGCGCTCGCGGCAGCGACTTTGAGCCCGTTTCCACATCGCCCATGCGTTCCGCGCTTTTGAAACGAATGGCGCCAGTCGTGTCCCTCCTCGGCGAACAAATTCGAGACTGGCTCGCGGCGTTGCCCGAACAGCCGGCTGCGCGGGTCTTTGGGGCGCAGTGGTGCGCGAAGTGGTTTCGGGCTCATCTGAAAACGCTGGCTGATCAGGCTCTGGAAACTCGGGTCCACATCGGCAGTCAATTGAGGGTATTGGATCAGAAGCTGGCGCTGGCCGCGAAAGTTCCCGCCAAGGCTTCTGGCAAAAACAGTGACCCCTCCGCCCATCCGGAGCGTCACTTCCTGCAGCACTGTGAGCTGCGGATGTATCAATTGGCGGCACAGGTTGCCGCGGAGTTCGCGCAGGGCCTGGCCAGCTATGCCGCACAGGCCCACGACCAATTGCATGATCTCGGCCGGGATATCAAGCATCTGGCCGCGCAGTTTTCGCCCCTCGAACAAGCCCCTGCAGGGGAGATCGACTCCGCCGCGCAGGCGCATTTGCTGCACGAAGAAGAGAGAACTGCATTCCTAGTTGACCGGCACTTTCAAGAGGCTGTTTTTTCCCACACAGGCTTTCGCACGGTGTTGCAAGGTGGCCAGCAGCGGCACGAACTGGTTGCCATGCTGCGAAAACTCGCGCGGCAAGCCGTTCTGGAGTCTCTGGGGAGAATTGACTTCCTGGCAATCATCCAGCAAATGGCCAAGCCAGGTCAAAACGGCTCATCCCCACTGGAAAGCTTGATCGCAGCCGCTCAGCCATGGCTACAACAGGTCGGCGGAGAGCGCCGGCTGCTATGCGTCGCTGGACAAGGGAGCGGGCAGAGTCTTGCCCCTGCGGCGATTTCTGGTCTCGTCAGTAGCGCCATCTTCGGACAGCTTCCCGCGGTCATCCCCGCAGAAACCAGTCAAGTCGTCTTTTGTTTTGAAATTGGCAACATTCCGCTAGCCCATGCCGCGGCTCAGCTCATTAACCATTGCCCGCTGCATGCTCAGACGGCGTCTCGCTTGCATACTCGGACGGATATTGCTTGGCGAGAATTGCACTTGTAAGACCTTTCTGTCCTCATTTCCTGCGGTCCTTCCATTCTTTCTGGGAACCCTCGGCTCGCAGCGGCCCGGCAATCTCTTTGCCGTCCCGCACAATGATGTAGGCATCGGCTCCCGCGACGCTGTCCCAGCGGATTGTTGCCAGTCCCGCGGCTTTGACGGCAGGGGATGGCTTGGTGCGATTTCCCGCTGGCCCGACGCCAATAATGGCATAGCTGTGTTCGCCGCTGCCATCGTCCTTCAAAATGGTTGGCGACGATGGGGTTGCGATTTCTTTTTCCAGCAGCTTGCCCCCCACAGTTCCAGAACTTGTTCTGGATACGGCAAACCTCCGCCGCCAAAGCCTCCACCACCGATGCTCATCTTCCCTTGACCGATGAGGGCGTCGGTCAAGGGCTCTCCGTGCCCAGGGCGAAAGGACTGAAAGCGAAGACGGCCGGGATGGGTTAAGCCGTTCCACGCTTTCGCCGGCACTTCGGAATTCTCAAGGCCTTCTCCTTGAATAATCGCCATCTGCCGCCAATGGCCATCGAGCCACATGTTCCAGGAAATGTGTCCCGGTGAGCGCCGCATGGAGCCGTCCCGTTCCAAAGCGTGAAAACGGTCGTCAAAGGGATCGTCGAGTTCACCCTTGATCAACCTGCTGCGGACCCACAGGCCGCCGGGGCCATCGTGGAGGGCCCGGGCATAGATGCCTCGGGGAATCTGGTGCTCTTCATATCCAGCCTCCCAAGGCTTGCCCGTGTCCGAAACGATCAGCTCCTTGCGGACAATGAGCCGATCGACCTCCAATTCCTTGGGCTGCTTCGGCGTGATTTGCAGCAAACCATAAGTCGTGGCCACGGAGATGATAATCGTGATGAGGCGGTCTTTCATGGAGTGCTCCTGCTGCTCAGGGAACGGACTTGGCTGGGAAACAGTTGAAATCGATGCGATAGTTGCTTACCACTCTGATTCTCCAGTACGATAACGATTCGCTGAGCCGCGGGGGGCGGCCGGGGGTTTCTGTTCCTTATTCTTGTAGCGAGGAGTCTGATATGGCTCGATTTTGGACAATGCTGGGGTCGTCAATCGCCACGGTTGCCTTGGCCGCCACGGGGCTGGCCGCGGATGCGGGGCTGAAAGAAGCGGGCAAACCGGACCTCAAATCGGCCGGGCCCATTACGTTCGGGCCAGCGGGCGTGTTGTTTGTCGCCGATCCGCAAGGCGGGGCGATTTTTGCCATTGGTGTGGATGCTCCCGCCAAGGCCGACGTGAAGGAAGTGAAAGTTGACGGAATCGATGCCAAGGTAGCCGCGGCTCTCGGAACCAAGGCGGGCGACCTCACGATAAACGATCTGGCGGTTCAGCCTGGAACCGGCAACGTGTTCCTGAGCGTCTCGCGCGGCAAGGGCCCCGATGCTCAAGCTGTCATCGTCCGCACGGGTGCCGACGGAAAAATTTCTGCGCTCTCGCTGGAAAAAGTAAGTTTCGCCAAGCTGACTTTGGGAAATGCTCCCGACGCCGGCAAGAAGGACAAGCGGGGCAACAGCCTGCGCACGGAGTCGATCACGGACCTGGCCTATTTTGAAGGAAAGTTGTTCATTGCCGGTCTGTCGAATGAAGAGTTTGCCTCCAAGCTCCGCTCGGTCGCCTGGCCGTTCCAATCGGCGGACACCGGGGCGAGCGTGGAAATCTATCACGGAGCTCACGGCGCGTTTGAAACTCGCTCACCGGTTCGCACTTTTGTGCCATTCAATGTTGGTGGCGAGCCGCAGCTTTTGGCTGCCTACACCTGCACGCCGCTCGTGCGCTTCCCCATTTCGGAACTCAAGGAAGGGAGCAAAGTTCGCGGCACCACGATCGCGGAGCTCGGCAACCAGAATCGTCCGCTGGACATCATTGCCTATGAAAAGAATGGCAAGAGCCACTTGCTCATCGCCAACAGCGCCCGTGGCGTAATGAAGGTTGGCACCGAGGGAATTGAGAAACAGGCGGGCATCACGGAGCGAATCAGCGGCACTGCCGGCCTCAAGTACGACACCGTAGCGGAACTCAAGGGTGTCGAACAGCTCGACAAGCTGGGGGATAAGCAAGCGGTATTGCTGGTGAAGGCCGACGGCGGATTCAACCTGCAAACAATCGATTTGCCCTAGCCTTGGATGGTGATGCTGTTCTGTGGGATAAGAACTGAACGGCACGCCCACGGCATTGCGTGGGCGTGCTGAATTGATGTCCGTGGATTGTGAGCCGCAACTATGGTTCGAGCCGCTCTATTCGCCGTAGTATGCTCGTTGGTATTCACTCCCGTTACTGTTGCGGAGCCAGTGCTGCGGATTGTGCGTGACAAATCCGGTCATGCCGTGGCGTTTGCAGCCACGGGGTTGCCGGAGGAGAAGCTGGCAAAGCTGAGCGAAGAGGCCCTGGGCCAGCTATTGGCGGTGTACGTTGTTGAGAAAACGGGAGCTTCTCAGACTGCCGATCTTCCGGCCCTGCTGGGAAAATTCTTCATCGATGAGGACACGCTCCGGTTTACTCCTCAGTTTTCGCTCCTTCCGGGCAACCGATACCGCGCCACTCTGCGGCCGGATGTGCTCGAAGGGCTCAAAAGCGATCCCAAAAATGAAGTGACGCTGGACATTGCCCTCCCGGTTCCCAAGCGGACGGCGGCAACTGTATTGACGCAGATTTTTCCGAGCGCTGGCAAACTGCCGGAAAATCAACTCCGGTTCTATCTGCACTTTTCGCAGCCAATGAGCAAAGGGGAGGCCTACACGCACCTGAAATTGCTCAAGGAAAATGGCGAGGCGGTGGAACTGCCGTTCCTGGAGCTCGGCGAAGAGCTGTGGGACACCAGCGGCACTCGGCTCACGCTCTTGATCGATCCGGGCCGAATCAAGCGCGGGCTCAAGCCGCGCGAAGACGTGGGGCCCGTGCTGGAATTCGGACATCGTTACACGCTCTCCGTCGATGCAGCCTGGAGTGACGCTACCGGTGAGCCGCTGAAGTCAGGATTCACCAAGAAGTTTTCCGTGGAGAAGCCCGTGGAAGTTGGCATCGATATGGCTGCGTGGAGAATCGAGCCCCCGGCCGCCAATACCAAGCTGCCGCTTGTGGTGAAATTCCCGCGGCCGCTGGATCATGCCTTACTCTTGAATAAGGTCCACGTTTTGAACGACTCGGGGCGACTGGTGGTAGGCGGCGTCGCGGTGTCTGACGAAGAGCGGAAGTGGGAGTTCATTCCCGCGGAGCCTTGGCCCGCTGGCGACTACGCATTGGAAGTCGACAAAGTTTTGGAAGACCTGGCGGGAAACCGCATCGGGAGAGCGTTTGAGCTTGCGGAAGGAGAGACGGCAAAGCAAACGGGACCCAAGACCGCAGTGATTCCCTTTGTCGTCAAGAAGTAGGCCTCTCGATGCCCGAGGCAGCCAAACACCAGCGATAGCAGTGCGGAAGTTGCAGTGCTTGTGACTGTACCAAGCTTATGGCTTTGCCAATGCCTGAAACTCGGCTTGCTTTGCTTCCCAGTGCTTGGCCAGTTCGGCCACATTGTCCGGATTTTTCTCCGCCATGTTCGCGGACTCACTCCGGTCGCCAGAGAGATCGTAGAGCTCCCACGGCTGATTCTTGGCAGCGACGAGTTTCCAGTTGCCAATGCGGTAGGCCCGGTTCCCTTCGTGGGACCACCAAAGGTAGTGGGAAGTGGCGTTTTCGTCGCTGGTGAGCTGCGAAACAAGACTTTTGCCATGGAGCACCGGCCTGGTGTCGTCCTTTTTTGCCGAAGGAGATGCTGCCTGTGCAATCTCGAGAATCGTCGGAACCAAATCCACAACGTGACCGGCGCCATGCCGCAGCTCGCCACGCGCTTTGATGCCCGCCGGCCAGTGGACGATGAGGGGCGTGGAAATGCCCCCTTCGTGCACCCAGGTCTTGTGCCGGCGGAACGGTGTGTTGGCCATACTCGACCAACCGGGGCCGAGGCAAAGGTGCGACCTGGCGGAGCCGGGGTCCGCGGCTGGGTCGTGACCATCGTCTCGGACCATCATCTCGGCGCTCGCGCCGTTGTCGGAAAGGAAGAACAGCAGCGTGTTATCGAGCTGCTTCATTTCCCCGAGCTGGGCAATAATGCGGCCGATCTCGCGGTCCATCCGGTCGACCATCGCGGCATGGATGGCCATCTTGGCGGCTTGAAAGTGTTGCTGCTCGGGGGTGAGGTCTTTCCAAGCGAGAGGGCGGTTCACTTCGCCGGGGCCGAGCTTTTTGATGGCTTCCGGGAAGTCGTAGGGCGGTCCAACTTCGCGCTCGACTGGCGATAAGTTTCCTTTCACCAGTCCCAGCTTTTGAATCCGTTCCCACCTCGACTGCCGCGCGACTTCCCAGCCGTCGTTGTACTTGTCCTTGTAGCGGGCAATGTCCTCGGGCAGTGCGTGCAACGGAAAATGAGGGGACAGGAACGCCACGAAGGTGAAGAACGGCTGGTCCGCATGTTGGGCGGAATGTTCCTTCAGGCACTTAACGGCGTGGTCGGCGATGGCGGTAGTGGAATAATAGCCGCTGCCGGGAGCGGGCTGGGGCAGCGGCTTGTCGTCTTCCAAATGGTTCTTCGGGCTGAAAAACCGGCCACCATCCTGCAACAGATAGGAATGGTCGAAGCCGTTCGCGGTCGGCTTGCCATCGATGTGCCATTTGCCGGAATGGTAGGAGCGGTAGCCCAGCGGCCGGAGCATATCGGGCAGCAGCTTCGCCCAGGGCGGTCTGATTCCGCCACTCCCGCCTTTGATTCCCGGCAGAGCGTCGCGGCGAATGGCCTGAGGATAGTAGCCGGTGAGTAATGCTCCGCGCGTCGGCCAGCAGCGAGCCGTGTTATAGAACTGCGTCAGCCTCAGGCCCCCCTTGGCAAGTGCATCGAGATTCGGCGTTTGAATCTCGCCTCCATAACAGCCGAGGTCGCTATAGCCGAGGTCATCGGCCAGGATGATAACGACGTTGGGCCGGGGAGGCGTATCCGCGGCCTGACCTCCATTCACAAACGCGATAAGGATCAGGCAGCTGATCTGCTGTAAACAACGAGGCGCGGAAGGCATATTGTCCCCTTATCCCCTCACGTCGTAGCACATGAGCTTGTCCTGATCCCGCAAGTAGAGTCGGCCGCCGATGACGACGGGGTGGGCCCAGCATTTTTCCCTGCCGATAAATTCGGGTTTGAAGCTTCCCTTGAGCTTGTAGCCGGAGGGGCTGGCTTCAATCAGGGCGACCTCGCCGCTCTCATAGCGAAAGATCAGATTGCCATCGGCATAGGTCACGGCCGCGGAGCCGCTGCCGGGGCCGCGTTCCTCGCCACCCCACACGACTTTGCCGGATGCGAGTTCCACGCAAATCGGGAGGCCGTTGTTGTGCTTGTGACCGCAGTAAACGTACCCGTCCTTGAGAACCATACCGCCATGATGATTCTGCAGTTTGGTGGCGTCCAGGAAGTACTTCTCCTGCGCTTTGACTCCTTCGCCATCCTGGCTGAGCTTGATCAACGCCGAGCCGGTTTGATAGCCGGTGGAACAGAAGATGTAATCGCCGCTCACTAGGGGCGTCGAAATGTTGGCGGTCTTGTTCGCAACTCCGTTGTATCCCCACAGGTATTTGCCATCACTGGCACGCACCCCAACTACGCCACGGCCAATGAGCTGTACATATTGCTTCACACCCCCGCCATTGGAAATGACGATACCGGAATAGCCCGCGCCATCCTTTCCTTTGGGACCAATATCCGTCCCGGGGACTTTGCATTTCCAGATGTCCTTGCCGGTCAGCTTGTCCAAGGCCACCACCATTGCATCGGCGCCGCCGGGCGTGCACAGAACACGGTCCCCATCGACCAGCGGCGATTCCGAAAATCCCCAGCCGGACATCATCTGCCCGCCAAACTCCTTGAAGTCGCGGCTCCAGACTTCTTCGCCGCTGTCCGCTTTGAGGCAAACGATCTTCCCGCTAGAGGCGATGGCAAAGAGCAGGTTGCCATCAATGCTTGGAGTGCAGCGCGAGCCGTCCTTGCTATGCTTGGGAGCGGCCTCGGTCATTCTCTTCGACCACAGCACCTTGCCATCGATGCTCAGGGCCACGACCGCCTGGCCATCGGGAAAATCTCCCGTGGTGTAGACCTTACCGCCGGCGAGTGAGACCCCGGCATATCCTCGCCCCATTCCATCCGCAATCCAAACCCGCTGCGGAGCCCTTTGGTTCCAGTCCTTGAGCAGCCCGCGATCAGGCGAAATCTCGTCCCGGTTCGGCCCGCGCCACTGCGGCCAGGAGGGGACCAGCGAGCCCGGCGAGAGTTTTTCGGGATCAGCGGCGCTCCCAGGCAGCAGGGTGAGCAAGGAGTAAAGACAGAAAACAGCTCCGATGAGAATCTGAGAACGCATTGGGACTCCAGGGAAGCGGAAGTGGGCGGACGGGGGGATTTTCTCACACAGAGGCACAAAGGCACGGAGGGATGGGACTTCCGGACCCTTTACGATGCGCTGGTCATTATACTTATTGCCCAGCAGCCCGATAAACCCGGCAAGCGCCCTATGGCAGAATTCCCCACCGTCTTTTGTCTGGCCAGCGGCAGGTCCGGGACGCACTTTCTCTACGAGATTCTGCGGCGGAACACGCGCGGCGTGGTCTGCCGGCATGAGCCGTACTTTTGGAACCCGTCGATGTTCGGGCGGCCCATTTATGACCATACCGTGGGGGACGAAGCCGCAGTGCGCATGGTTGCGGAGCGGAAGCGGCGGGCGATTGAGGGGGATTCTCGCGCGGCGGGGTATGTCGAAACGAATCATGCATTCTTGAAATCGTGGGCGGATATCGCCATCGAGTTCTTTCCAAAGATGAAGCTCGTTCATCTGATCCGCAATCCGCTCTCCGTCGCAAAGAGCGAAGCAATTCGTGAGGACCTCATCCACCGCTGGCGGTTGCCGCTGCGGAATTATCGCGGTCGAGATGGCAAGTCGTACTTCCGCTGGGCGCTCTCGGGGCTGGAGCCGATTTTCGAGTCTGCTTCCAGCAAGCCGCTCAGCAGCTTTCAATGGTATGTCGTGCAGTGGATTGAGATTGAGAACCGGGCGATGCAGTTTTTGCGGAAGCACGGCAAGGAGCACGATTGTTTCACGCTCCATTCACCTGTTGAGCTGAATGACGCGGCGAATGTGCAGTCGCTGCTCGAATTCCTGGAATTGCCACGGCAGGGAAAGGAAATCCAACTCCAGGGAAGCAAGAACCGGACGCCTGGAGTGAAAACGGAGATTACTCCGAGCGATAAACAGGAATTCGCGGATGTAGTGAAGCTGCTGCCGGCGAGCTACCTGGAAATCTTTCAGCAACCGCCGTATTGCCAATGGGAGTGGGCGAAGGGACTCATGCCGAATCGACCCGCTATGCCACCAACTCCTTGATGACCTTTCCTTCCGCAATCTTAATCGGCCGGCCGACGTCGGAAATGTTCTGCGTCTCGGGATCGACGCCGAGGGCGGAGGAGAGCGTAGCGAGCACATCGCCAACGTCCACCTTGTTTTCAGCCACTTCCATGCCGCTGTCGCTGGTCTTGCCATACGCTTGTCCCCCCTTGATGCCGCCGCCGCCGAGGACACAGCTCCAAGCGGCTGGGAAGTGGTCGCGTCCTCCTTGCGGGTTGATGATCGGTGTGCGGCCGAATTCACCCATCCAAAGGAAGGTCGTCGATTCGAGCAAGCCGCGGTCGGCCAGTTCTTGCATCAGCGTCCCCCACCCGGCGTCAAGCTCGGCCGAGAGCGCCTTCACCGCGGTGAAGTTCTGCTGATGCGTATCCCAGCCGGCATTTCCGTTGAAGGAGCCGAGCGTGACTTCGACGAAGGAAACCCCTTGCTCAATCAGTCGGCGGGCCATCAGACAGCCCTGGCCAAAGCGGCCTTTGCCATAAGCCTCTCGCACTTTGTCCGGTTCTTCGGTCAGGTCGAAGGCTTTGGATGCCCCGCTGCTCATCAGCTTAATGGCCCGTTGATAGACGGTGTCCTGGGCGATGGGGGACGGTGTCCGATGGCTGGCGAGGAACCGCGACTGCATGGCTCGCCACAATTCCAGGCGGCCCTCGAACTGTTCCTTGGCGACTCCTATCGGCGGCGTCAGGTCGTCCACCTTTAACTCCGCATAGCCGGTACCTGCCGCGCCGGGCTGGTTTGGCTGGAAGGAATCGGTCGCTCCCACAGTGAGCGGGCCGAACTTCGGACCCAAAAATCCCGGCCCGAAAGCCGACTGGTTGAAAGCCCGATAAGGCGAGATGCTGACGTTCTGCGGCACGGCGTCGTTTTCATCGCCAAGTTCCTTGGAAAAGGTCGAGGCGATGCTGGGATACTTCACCGGCCCCTGCGGCTGGTGTCCGGTCCGCATCAGGTAAGTTCCGCGACCGTGGTCCCCCTCTTTCGTGCTCAGGCTGCGGATGACCGCCAATTGGTCGGCCATCGCGGCCAGCTTGGGGAGATGCTCGCTAAACTTCAACCCGGCGACCTTGGTCTCCTTCTCTTTGAACTCTCCCCCGTTGGCGTGGCCAGGCTTCATGTCGAACGTGTCCGTCTGCGTCGGCCCGCCGGTCATCCATAATAGCACACAGTGCCGCCGCTTCTTCGATTTCGCTTGCACATCGTCGGCAAAGGCGGGGAACCACCCGCTGGCACTGGTCCCCAAAAGTCCCAAGGAAGCGGCCTGCAAAACCTGGCGGCGATTGAACTGGTTCATGGGTCACCTGAAATGTAGTCGTCCTGGCACGAGTCTATTGTCGGAGATAGGTGCCCAGCGAGCAAGCGTCACCTGCACCCCGGTTTCAAACTGGCTCCTCGCTGGCATAATGGAGATTGCGGGCAGGCCGCAATACTCTGAATTCAATGTCGCCGCTCCCATGGGAATTTTCGACTTTTTTTCCGGCGGCCCCATGACGCGGGAGAAGTTTGTCCAGATTGTGCTGGCGGAACTGCGAAAGATCGACCCCGCCAGCCAGTACCATTACAACGCCGAGCGGTTTCAAATTGCTCGCCCGGACGACGGCTTTATCAACCTGGGAAACATCTTTCAGGAGTATTGCGGGGCGGAGAAGGCAGAGCGTGACCCCGTTTTGCGCCGGTTTCTGCGGAACTGCGTTTCGACGAAGAGCTACGAGCTGCCGGCGGAATTTGACGACATTCATCCGGACCTCTTGCCGGTGATTCGCAGCCGGTTCTATTTGGAATCGGTGCTCCTGCAAGCCAAGGTCCGGGGGAACGACGCCCTGGAAGTTCCCCAGCAGATCATCGGCGATCATTTGGCCCTGTCGCTGGTTTACGACCTGCCATCGGCCATGCGAACCATCAGTCAGACCGATCTCGACAACTGGGAGGTCACGTTCTACGAAGCGGTCGAAGCGGCCCGGCATAACCTGGATCAGATGGGAGAAATCGCTTTCGCGACCCTTGATAGCTGCGTTTACGCCTCGGCCACCGGCGACAACTACGATGCCTCGCGCCTGGTAATGCTTGACCTGATTCGCCGCTTCAAAGTCAATGGCGACTATGTGGCGATGGTTCCCAACCGCGACACCTTGGTTGTGACCGGCTCGGAAGATGAGCACGGCCTATCTATCTTGTCAAAGATCGCTGAGGAATCCTACGAAAAGCCCCGTCCCATTAGCACTGTGACCCTGCGACTCGAGGGGGATGAATGGATCCCCTGGCTGCCCCCCCGGTCGTCGGCGTCATTCGACAAACTCCATGAGCTGCGGCTGCGGACGATTGGGGCCGAATACAACGACCAAAAGGAACTGCTGGACGAGGTCCATTCCGCCTCCAAAGCCGGCCTTTATGTTGCCCAGTTCAATGCCATGCAGAACAAAGCCTCTGGCCAGGTCACCAGCTACAGCGTCTGGTCCGAAGGGCTCGACATCATGCTCCCGCAAACCGACTCGATTTTCTTCTTCCGCCCCAAGGGAGAAAAGGAAGGCGAAATCGTCGCCGGCGGCTCCTGGGACCATGTGCAGCAAGTCGTCGGCAACCTCATGGAACCCGCCGGCATCTATCCCGAACGCTATCTCGTTCGCGACTTCCCCAGCGATTATCAACTCGAAGCGATTGGGAAGCAGATCGAACCGTAAAGGTTCAAATCCGAAAGCAGCAAATATTCATGCGTCCTTTTATTCTCGCCGAGACCAACTACGCTCACACCAAAACCAACCCCTACGAGGTGGCGGTCCTGCCGCTCGGCGCAACAGAGCCGCACAATCTGCATCTCCCTTACGGCACCGACCTCTTCGAGGGAACCATCGTCGGTGAGAAAATCTGCGAGGCGGCTCATAACAAAGGGGGGAAGGTCGTGCTGCTGCCGACGGTTCCTTACGGCACCGAGACCAACATGCACCGTTTGCCGCTGGCGATGAACGTGGATCCCACCACTCTGTTCCGCTTTGTCACCGACCTCATCAAGTGCTGCATCAACTCGGGCGTGCGGAAAATCGTGCTCCTCAACAGCCACGGCGGCAACGAAATGAAGCCGCTGCTGCGGGAACTCGCGGACAAGGTGGACGGGCATATTTTTCTCTGCAACTGGTACACGGTTCTCAGCGACGAGTATAAAAACATTTATGAGCACCCCGACGATCACGGCGGCGAAATGGAAACTTCCTTCGGCCTGGCCTATTTTCCGCACCTGGTCGCCAAAACGGCCGACGGAAAGCTGACCGGCGACGCCGGCGGGACCGCCAAAACCCGCTTCGACGCTATCAACCGGGGCTGGGTCGGCATCACCCGCCCCTGGCATCTGCTCACCACCAATACCGGCAGCGGCTTTCCCCACGCGGCTTCGGCTGAAAAGGCCCAAAAGATGATGGACCTGCTGGCCGAGCGGCTGGGGACCTTCCTTGCGGAGCTTTCGGCAGCGAAGATTGACGACAAGTTTCCGTACTGAGTGACGCCCGCCATTCGATGAAGCTCCTCCGCTGTCCCATCAACGGCCTCCGCCCGCTCTCCGAATTTCTGTTCGGTGGCGAGGTTCGCGATATGCCCGATACCGCGGCGATCACGGATGAAGCTTGGGCCGACTACGTCTTCAATCGCCAGGGTGAACCGGGAGTGCGGAAGGAATGGTGGTATCACACCGCCAGCGGCACATGGTTCATCGCCGAACGTGACAATCTGAAGGACGAGTTTGTGCGGACGTATCTGCATAGTCGCGACGCATCGCCGACGGAGACGAAGGCAACATGACCGAGCGACTTCCTCCGCAGCCCGGCGAATGGATCGACCGCAGCCGGCCGCTGGAGTTCCAATTTGAAGGGCATTCTTACTCTGGCTTCGCGGGGGATAGCGTCACCAGTGCTTTGGCCGCAAACGGCCTACGGCACTTGGGGCGAAGCTTCAAGTATCATCGGGCGCGGGGCATCTACAGCCTGGCCAATCACGATGTGAACGTGCTGGTGGAGGATGATCGACATACGAATATCCGTGGCGATGTAACTCCGCTGTGGGCTGGCGCGAAATTGCGCGCCGTCAACACTTTCGGCGGCCTGGCGGGCGATCGTCTGAAGATTGTTGATTGGTTCAGCAAGTTTCTCCCGGTCGGCTTTTATTACAAGGCGTTTCATAGCCCGAGGAGCCTGTTTCCCTTCTATGAACGGCGGATGAGGAACATCGCCGGCCTGGGGGCGGTGAACGCCAATTGGGAGCGGGAGCATTTTCCCGCTGCTTATGACTTTTGCGACGTGCTGGTGATTGGAGCAGGGTCAGCGGGATTGTCAGCGGCTATTGCTGCGGCAGGGCTTGGTCTGAAAGTCGTCGTCGTGGATGAGCAACCGCGGCCAGGAGGGAGTTTCAACTACCAGTGGAATGGCGATGCCGCAGCCGCAAAGTTGTGGGCTGTGCTCGCTGCAACCGCCGCGTCTCTCGATGTCCGCTGCTCCACGGTCGCCGCCGGCTATTACGCCGATCATTGGGTTGCTCTCGTCGATGAAGAGCGGCTGACCAAAATGCGAGCCCGCGCCGTCGTGTTGGCAACCGGAGCCGTCGAGCAGCCGGCCGTCTTTGGCAACAACGACCTGCCCGGCGTGATGCTGGCCACCGCGGCCCAGCGACTGATCCATCAATTCGCCGTAAAGCCATTCCGACGAGGTGTCGTTTTGACGGCAAATGACTATGGCTATCGCGCCGCACTCGATTTGCAGCAAGCCGGCGTTAAAGTGGCAGCCGTCATCGACCTCCGAGCGACGACCACAGACGGCTCCGTTGCCGCTAACGTGAAGCAAGCTGGCATATCCATCCACATTGGCCATGCTGTCACTTTTGCCACCCCCAGCCGTGGCATGCAAGGGATTCAAAGCGTACAAGTCAGCCCGCTAGACTCCCATGGCCAGCCCAAGCCGTCCGCCAACATCGACATCCCCTGCGATGGTCTCGCCATGAGCGTCGGCTTCGCCCCGGCGGACGGCCTTTTCTACCAGGCTGGCGGACGGATGGCATGGTCCGAGGATTTACAGCAGTTCATTCCCAAATCCGCGCCTGCCGGACTCTTCGCCGCTGGCAGGCTCAATGGAGTCTACGGTTTCGAGCAGGAAGCTGCCGATGGCAGCCGCGCGGGACTGGCGGCGGCTGCGTTCCTTGGCAAGTCGATCGAGCAAATTCCAGCGGATCCCGAGCGGCCGAAGCAATCGCCGACTCATCCCTACCCCATCTTCCCGCATCCCAAAACCAAATGCTTCGTCGATCTCGACGAAGATGTCCACTACAAGGACTTCGTCAACGCTGCCCAGGAGGGTTTTGACCAGGTCGAGCTGATGAAGCGGTATTCGACGTTCGGCATGGGGACGAGCCAGGGAAAGCTTGCCAACATCAACGCCATCCGCATCCTGGCTCACGTCAAAGGGCAAACGGTACCGCAGACCGGCGTGACGACCGCCCGCCCCTTCTACCATCCCGTCTCGCTCGGCCACCTCGCCGGCCGCGGCTTTCATCCGCACCGCCGCACGCCCATCGAAGGGCAGCATGAAGCTCTCGGAGCGGTGTTCATGTACGCGGGTGACTGGAAACGGCCATCCTACTACGCTCGACCAAGCGTCAGCCCGCAGGAAGCAATTGCGGCAGAGGTCACGGCTGTCCGCACAGCCGCGGGAATGATCGACGTTGGCACGCTCGGCAAGCTTGAAATCAGCGGTCCTGACGCCGGCGAATTCATCGAGCGGATCTACACCGGCCGCTTCGCCAAGATGAAGCCCGGCACCGCCCGCTACGGCCTGATGTGCGACGAATCGGGTGTCATCATTGACGACGGCCTCGTCGCCCGCCTGGCCGATGACCGCTTCTACGTCACCACCACCACGAGCGCCGCCGGAGCCGTTTATCGCGAAATGCAGCGCTGGGCACAGATCTGGGGTCTGCAAGTCGTTCTCGCCAGCGCCACCGGCGCTCGCGGCGGCGTCAACGTTGCCGGTCCCAAGGCGCGGGAGATTCTGCAAGGACTCTGCGACTTCGATCTTTCGACAGCCGTGTTTCCGTATATGGCGGTCCGCGAGGGAACCATCGCCGGAGCGCCCGCCCGCTTCCTTCGCGTCGGCTTCGTTGGCGAATGGGGCTGCGAAATCCACATGCAGGCGTGTCAGGCAGTTCACGTCTGGTCCTCTCTCAAAATGACTGGCCAGCCGCATGGCATTCGCCCCTTTGGTGTCGAAGCCCAGCGGGTGCTCCGCCTCGAAAAAGCCCACATCATCGTCAGCCAGGATACCGACGGCCTGACCAACCCCTACGAAGCCAACATGGCTTGGGCCGTTAAGGACGACAAACCCTTCTTCATCGGCCAGCGCAGCCTCCGCATCATCCGCCCCCGCCCGCTCAAACGCATCCTCGCCGGCTTCACGCTCCCCGGCGAAACGCCGGCAGCCAAAGTTCCCAAAGAGTGTCACCTGATCATCGAGAACAAAGAAATCGTCGGTCGCGTCACCTCCATCACTCGTAGCCCGACACTGAATCAAGTCATCGGCCTCGCCTTCGTCAGCCCCGACCGCGCTCAACCTGGCACTCCGTTCCAAATTCGCCTCGACGACGGCTCACTCGTCACCGCCACCATCGTTGCAACCCCGTTCTACGATCCCCAAGGGGAGCGGCAAGAAAAGTAGGCCGCGAGTCCTCTCGCGAGCTATCCGAATGATCGTATCCACCAATGTTCAAGCCACAATTTAGCCCGCTGCACGACGCAATTCAGCACGAGCATCCATACGCAAAGTGGTGCGACGTCCAGGATATGCCTGTTTTTCTCCACCTGATCAACCCCGCCAAGGAACTCGAACTCGCCAAGATTCTCGCCCTCGCCGACGCCAGCTTTCTGCCGCGGATCGTCCTCAAGGGCCCCGGCGCGGCGGCGTACTTGCAGAGCCTCGGCATTCCAATTCCCGAGGGCCTCCTGAAAGTTGCTCCTCTGAAAAACGGCGGCCTCATCGCCCGCACCGGCGGCAGCGAGTTCTTCCTGGAAAGCGGCCCCGTAGGATGGCCTTCCCAGGCCGCGGCGGACGGGCTACGAAGCCCATCCTACAAAGAGGGCGTCTACCCCGTCCTCCGCCAGGATGCCTCCCTCGTCATCAGCGGCTCTCGCGCCGGCGAGATGTTCCGCCACATTTCGAGCTACGACTTTATCGGCGAGCAGCATGGCGATTTGGTCTTCACTCCCATCGCTGGAGTCACCTGCTCGGTGCTGCGAACCACCTTAAAGGGCCGCCCCGTCTTTCGCCTCTGGACGGACGGAACTTACGGCACTTATATTTGGCACACGCTCCTGGAGGTTGCCAAGGAACTGGATGGCGGAGCGGTGGGCACGGCTGTCTTCTTTCCCGAACTTGCGAGTAAGGACAATCAGCCATGACTCCCGAACAAGCGTCCGCCTTCCTCTCCGAGCACAAGATTAAGTTCGTCCTGGCTCAGTTCGTCGATATCCACGGCGTGGCCAAGACGAAGTCCGTTCCCGCCAGCCATTTTCAGGACATCCTCGAAGGGGGCGCGGGCTTCGCCGGCTTTGCCGTTTGGGGCCTGGGCCAGGAGCCGCACGACCCCGACTACATGGCGGTCGGCGATCTCTCGACTCTTTCGCTCGTCCCCTGGCAGCCGGGCTATGCCCGCATCGTTTGCAACGGCCGCGTCCGCGGCGAACCGTGGCCGTTCGACACTCGCCAGGTTCTCCTTGAGCAAACGGCAAGGCTCGCGGAACGGGGCTGGGTGATGAACGTTGGCATGGAGCCGGAGTTCATGCTCCTCGCTCGCCGGTCGGACGGCAAGTTCGGTCCCGCCGATGTGAGCGACGCTCTCGATAAGCCCTGCTACGACTACAAAGGCCTCTCCCGCAGCCGCGTCTTTCTGGAAAAACTCGTCTCCGCCATGATCGAGGTCGATATCGACGTCTATCAGATTGACCACGAGGACGGTAACGGCCAGTTCGAAATCAACTTCACCTACTCCGACGCCCTCACTACCTCCGACCGGCTGATCCTCTTCCGGATGGCGGCCAGCGAAATTGCCCACGAGCTCGGGGCCGTCTGCACGTTCATGCCCAAGCCGTTCTCCAACCGGACTGGCAGCGGGATGCACATGCACATCTCGATTGCCGACAAGCACAATCCAGGGCACAACCTCTTCTACGACAAAGCCGACAGCCGCGGCTTGGGGTTATCGAAACTCGCTTATCACTTCCTCGGAGGCCTGCTGGCCCACGCTCCGGCACTCACGGCCTTGAATGCACCCTCGGTTAATTCCTACAAGCGGCTGGTCGTTGGCCGATCCCTTTCCGGTGCGACTTGGGCTCCGGCATTCATCTCTTACGGCGACAACAACCGCACGTCGATGATCCGCATCCCCTTCGGCCGGGTCGAGCTGCGGCTGACCGATTCGTGTGCCAACCCCTATCTCGCGTCCGCAGCCGCCATTGCCGCCGGGCTCGACGGCATCGACCGCAAGCTGGACCCCGGTGAGCCGCACAATTTCAACCACTACACCGCAACGCCCGAGGAATTGGCCGCGAAAGGCATCAAAGTCCTTCCTCAGTCCTTGCACGAGGCCCTGCTCGCCCTCGAAGCCGACCCGCTCTTCGCCGAGACGCTGGGCCGCGATTTCATCGGCGAATTCATCCGCCTCAAGCGAATGGAATGGGTAGAATACTCTCGGCACGTCTCCGACTGGGAAGTGTCGCGGTATTTGGAGTTCTTCTAAACATCGAAATGGAGAACCACGGATATCACGGAGTTCACGGATAAGGGAGGCAAGTGTCTTTCATCCGTGCTTTCCGTGTCATCCGTGGTTTAGAATCAAAATGTGCGGCATCATCGGCCTCCTCATGAAAAACAAGTCAGACCAGCCCTCCCTCGGGCGGCTGATGACGCCGATGTTTGACTGCATGGCGGAACGCGGCCCGGATTCCGCCGGCCTCGCCGTCTTTGAGCCTCCCGTCGGTGCGGGACTTCGGCGATTCAACCTGTTCATTCCCGATCGCAAGTACGACTGGAACGCCCTGCTGAAGAATTTTCAAACGCAGACCGGCGCGACGGGACAAATGACGGCCCTCGAAAACCACGCCGTCCTCGTGTCGAGCATCGAGCCGGCAGCCATGAAAAACTGGCTGGCCGAATGCGATCCCTCGCCCCACCTCCTCTCCGTCGGCCGGCATATCGACATTTACAAAGACGAAGGGCATCCGAGCGACATTGCCCGTCGCTACCATTTCCGCGAGCTCGCCGGCTCCCACTGCGTCGGCCACACGCGAATGGCGACCGAGTCGGCCGTCACCCCCGAGCACGCCCACCCCTTCACTGCCGGCGAGGATTTCTGCCTCGTCCACAACGGCTCCCTCTCCAATCCCTACATGCTCCGCCGCAAGCTGGAGGCCCAGGGGCTCCACTTCGAAACCGACAACGACACCGAAGCCGCCTGCCGCTTCATCGAATGGCGGATGCAGCAGGGGGAAACGCTCGACCAGGCCCTGCACACCGCCTTCCAGGAGCTCGACGGCTTTTACACGCTCCTCATCGCGACGAATGACCAGATGACTCTCGTGCGGGACGCCTTCGCTTGCAAGCCGGCGGTGGTGGCAGAGACGGACCAGTACGTCGCCATCTCCTCTGAATTCCGCTCGCTGGCCCATTTGCCGGGAGTCGAAAACGCCAACATCTTCGAGCCGCTCCCCGAGGTGATTTACTCATGGAAAGTGTAAAGGCCCTCGCGGAGCCGACAGCTCACCAACTCGACTTGTCCAAGATCAGCGTCCGCGAGTTGAACCAGTTTCTCCATCACGAGCTGCCGAAATCCGGCCTCCATCACGTCGAGATTCTGCATCCCAACGGCATGCACAACCTGGCGGTCGGCGTCGATGCGGATGTGGAGATTAACATCCGCGGCCACGCCGGGTACTTCATCGGCGGCATGAACAAGCAAGCCCGCATCACCGTCCACGGCAGCGTCGGCTGGAGCGTGGCGGAGAACATCATGTCGGGCACGGTCCGCGTGAAAGGGAACGCCTCGGAATGTGCCGGGGCATCGGGCCACGGCGGCCTCGTCGTCATCGAAGGGAACGCCTCCTCCCGCTGCGGCATCTCCATGAAAGGGTGCGACATCGTCGTCGGCGGCTCCGTCGGCCATGTCTCCGCCTTCATGGCCCAAGCCGGCCGCCTCGTCGTCTGCGGCGACGCCGGCCCCGGCCTCGGCGACTCCCTTTACGAAGCCGTCCTCTACGTCCGCGGAAAAATCCACAGCCTCGGCGCCGACGCCCAAGAAGAGCCGTTGCAGGCGGAGGATATTGCTGCGCTCGGAGAGTTATTGCAGCAGGCTGGTTTTGACGCCAATCCCCGCGAGTTCAAACGGATCGGCTCGGCGCGGCGGCTGTATCACTGGAACTCGGAGCATCAGGGGGAGTATTAAACCCAACAGGGTTTTCTAGCCCGCATCTGGTAAGGCATTAGGCTGCGTTAGTATCCACAAACCGCATTTGGACACGGGATCTTTATGGGTTCGCATGGCGCACAGTTCTCCATTGAGTTCGAGAACATAGAAGTCCGCAACGAACGTCCATCTCACCTTGCTGGGTCCACCAACTTCGGGCGTGCGAGCCGTCTTTCTTGCATCGCGTAACCCTGGGCTCTAGAATCTGGGCGAAAGGGTTGGTGTGCCATGTCCCTGAACAATAAGCCTCTGGATCCACCGGGAGAGGGTGCCGCTTCCCTCGCGTGCGCTAATGGCGTGCCTGGTGACGTTGAGACAGCCTCGCTGATTCCCCGTGCCGACCCCAATGAAACCATCACGACAAGCTCCCACTCCCATACCACTGGTTCTTCTTCGGACGCGGCTCCGGCGCAAGTGGGTGAGAGGATTGGGCGGTACCTGATCCAGAAAGTGCTTGGACAGGGTGCGTTCGGGACCGTCTACCTGGCGAACGACGAAGAGCTGGATCGCCAGGTGGCGATCAAGGTTCCCCGCCGCGACCGATTCCACGGCGACGAACTGCGTCAATTCCTGGACGAAGCACGTACGGTGGCCAGGTTGCGGCATCCGGGGATTGTCTCGGTGTTTGATGCTGGCCGGACAGCCGAGGGCCTGCCGTTTGTCGCGCTGGCCTATATCGAGGGGTCGTCGCTCGACCAGATTCTCAAATCGCAATCCCCCAGCCCCGAGCGGGCCGCGCAGCTCATGGCGGACATCGCCGAGGCGGTGGCCGAAGCTCATCGGCTGGGGTTTGTCCATCGGGACCTGAAGCCGGCGAACATCCTGCTCGATGCTCACGGAAATCCACACGTCGCCGACTTCGGGCTGGCCGTGCATGAAAGCGCCCAGCGCCTCCGCGCCGGCGAACTCTCGGGAACCGTCCCCTACATGTCCCCCGAGCAAGTCCGCGGCGAAGTCCACCGGCTGGACGGCCGCTCCGACATCTGGTCGCTGGGAGTCATCCTCTACCAGATGCTCACCGGTCGGCTGCCGTTCGGCGGCGACTCGTTCGCTCAGTTATCGGACGAGATCGAGCACCGCGACCCCAAGCCCCCGCGGCAAATGAACGACCATTTGCCGAAGGAGCTGGAACGGATTTGCCTCAAGGCGATGTCCAAGGGGGCCGCGGAACGATACGCGACAGCCAAAGACATGGCCGACGAATTGAGGGCCTGGTTAAACTCTACGACCGATTCGGTGCAGGCTCCGCGCGAAGCCGCCCACCCGCTGCGGAATTGGCTCATCGGCGGGCTGGTGGCCGGGGGCGGGCTCGCTCTTCTCGCGCTGGTCGCATGGCAATTCATTTTCTCGCAGCCCGAAACATCGGGACCAGAATCTGGATCGCCCACAGGTTCTTCCGTGAGCAATCACGTCAATCCCACGCCACAGCCGCTCCGTGTCCTGTCGCTCGACGTCCAGCACCTGGCCAACCAGAACGACAAAACGGCCATTCCCCGGGGAGTTCTGGGAAGGGACTCTTTTTCGGCCCAGTTGCGGGACCATGTCACCATCGAGGCCAAACTGTCGCGGCCGGCCTATGCGTATCTGATTGCCTTTCGCGCGGATGGAGAGATGGAGGTTTGTTTTCCCGAGGATGAATCCGTCTCCCCACCCCTCACCGACCACCCGCGCTATCCCTCCGTCAGCCGCGGCGTGGACTACGGGCTGAACGAGGGGGCCGGGTTATGGCTGTTTGCGGTCGTTGCTTCGGAGAGTCCCTTGCCGGCATTTCGGGATTGGCGGGCGAAGCAAGCGAGTGTGCCGTGGCGCTCCGCAGGGATGCAGCAAAACACTGTATTTCTGGATGACGGCGACTGGCTGGAAACCGCTACCCCTGGCAATCTCGACCGTGCCACGCGCGGAAAAGGGGTAGCCGCCCTGGAGAAAAAGCCGGTGACCGACCTGGTGGACTGGCTCAAGCAATCCACCGGCGCTGCCGCGATACGCGGGATTGGGTTTGGGGTGCGGGAATAGGACTCCCCCTCTCCCTTCGGGAAAGTGCCGAGGCGGGGGTTATAGGATAGTTTTGCTATTGAAAGTCTGAATTGTCTTGAAGTGAGACCAACCATGAATCGTCTTGCAATCGCCATCGTCGCTTGCATGTTTTGCTGTTTAACATTCCGTGTCAGCGCCCAGGACGCGACCCCCAAGCCTCCCTACGAGCGGGTGCTTTCGGAGGAGCAAGCAAAACGCGCGGAAGAGCTTGGCAAGAAAATCGGCGAGTTGCAAGAAGCTGATGATTACAAGGGCGCGAATCGAGCGGCGGAGGAGTTACTGACGCTGCGGACAAATGCCCAGGGTGCGGATCACTGGGAGACCACCTCGGCAAAGTCGTGGCTCGGGCAAGTCCAAAAAATTGCCGTTTTACCCCCGGAGCAGCGTGCCTCCTGGTGGAAAGCCCGCGCAGGGGCCGTCGAAGCTGGCAAACTGCACTCTCAGGGCAAATATGCCGAAGCTCTCAAGCTCAAGGAAGAATGGAGTCGCTCATGCGAGAGGGTTCTGGGCGAGAAAGATACTCAGACGGCGGGCACTTACAAGGGCCTGGCCAAGACCTTGGCTGCGATGCGAAAGTACGCCGAAGCAGAGTCGGTCTTGCGGAAGGCGCTTGCCATCGATCGTGAATTGGTTGGAGACGTGCATCCCTATACGGCTTACAGCTACGAGCTCCTCGCCGATAACCTGGAAGACCAGCGAAAGAACACCGAGGCGCTAACGTTGTTTCAAAAGGAGCTCGAAATCAACCGCAAGCTGTACGGAGAAAAACACAGCAAAACGGCCAATAGTTACAACTCGATTGCGATTAATCTAGAAAACCAGGCCAAGTACGCCGAGGCCCAACCCTACTACCAGAGTTTTCTGGAACTTTATCGGGAACTAAACGGCGAGACGAACCCTTCCACGGCTACTGCCTATCTCAACCTTGGCCTGAATCTGGACCAGCAGGCGAAATATGGCGAAGCCCAACCCTTGTTGCAGAAAGCGCTCGACATTCAGCGGAAACTGCACGGCGAAAAACACGCCGACACTGGCGAGGCCTACAATTCCCTGGCGCTGAGCATTACGCACCAGGGCAAATTCGCCGAAGCTCAGCCGCTGTTTCAAATGGCCCTCGACATTCGTCGTGAAGTGCTTGGGGAGAGAAATGCCGACACGACCGAAAGCTACAACAGTCTCGGCATCAATCTGAAAGATCAGGGAAGATACGCGGATGCTCAGCCCCTGCTGCAGAAAGCCCTGGATCTCAACCTGGATTTGTTTGGCGAACGCCACCTGGCCACCGCGAATTCCTACAACAGCCTGGCGATGAACTTGAGCGACGACGGGAAGCACGCTGAAGCCCAGCCGTTTTTCGAGAAGGCCCTAATCCTCAACCGAGATTTGTTCACTGATAAGCATCCCCGCACCGCGAACAGTTATACCAACTTGGGCTATTGCCTGTTTGGCCAGAACAAGTACACCGAGGCGCGGCCGATGATGGAAAAGGCGCTCGAAATCCGCCGGGAGTTTCTCGGCGAGAGACACCGCGACACCGCCCGCAGCTACGGCAACCTTGGCACTGTTCTGGCCGAACAGAAAAAGTATGCGGAAGCTCTGCCCAACCACCAAAAGGCTCTCGACCTGCATTGTGAGCTTTTCGGCGAGCTGCATCCCGATACGTCGATGGGATACGTCAACCTGGCCGGACTTCAGCATCGACTCAAGGAATATGCCCAAGCCAAAGAGACGCTGAGGCGAGCTCTCCTTGCGTATGAGGCTAATCGCCTATCAGGCGCCAAAGGGCTTGCGAGAGCATCGCTGAGAATGCCCAATCCTTATCCGCCTCTTGCCATGCTTCAAGCGGCCAGCGAGCCAGAAGAAGCCTGGCTAAACACCGAATTAACGTTGGCGAGAGGGCTGCTTGATCAGCAGGCGCTGCGCAAGACCAGGGTGCTCGCTCCCGAGGAGCAGGCAGACCAGGAAAAATGGCAACAAGCGATCGTCGCGCTGCAAAAGGAGATCGTTTCTCTGCTGGCAAGTTCGCGCGGCTCGGAAGCCAGCTCGAAACGGCTCGACCAACTCATTACCGAGCGCAAGGAACTGGAACAGCGTTTGGCGGTGCTGGCGGTTCGCGCGAGCCAAAGGGAAATAGCACCCACCGAGAAAATCCAAGCGGCTCTTCCGGCGGACGCAGCCCTCGTTGTCTGGCTGGACGAAGGCAAAGTGGAGGAACACTGGGGCTGTATCGTGCGAAATTCGGGCTCTCCTCACTGGGAAAGGCTTCCCGGCTCGGGACCGGACGGTCAGTGGACTGATACGGACATTGACCTTGTTACCCAATTGCGGGGGGCAATCGCTCGAAATGGTTCTCCCGGAGAAATTGCCTCGCTTGCCGAGCGCTTGCATGCCCAGCGAATCGCTCCATTGCGGAGACATCTCGCTGGCGTCAAGTCTCTCTACGTGGTCCCGGTCGCGACAATGGCGAAGCTTCCCGTGGAAGTGCTGACAAACGAGTACACCGTCAGCTATGTTCCTTCGGGCACCTTTTTGGCCCGCCTGAAAGAACAATCCCTTTCCAGCGGAACGGCAATGCTGGCGCTTGCCGACCCCGTTTTTGAACCCGGTGAAGCGGAAACCAGGTCCGCCACCTCGCCTCCCCCGAGCGGCCTGCTCATTACACAGGTCATCCTCGGCGGGCTCGCCGATCAGGCAAAACTGAAAGCAGGAGACCTGCTTCTAAAGTATCGCGATGTCGAGTTGACCACGATTGAAGTGCTTCAAAAATCCGTGGCCGAACACGCCTCCGCGAAGTCCAATGCATTGACGGTCTGGAAAGCGGGTGCTGACAAACCGCTCGTTCTCGACGTTGCTCCCGGCAAGCTGAATGTGATGCTCGCGGAGCGGGGAGGTGTGTGGAATGAATTGCCCGGCACGCGCATCGAGGCGGACCGAATAAGCAAGCTCTTTGGCGAGCGCGCCAGGGTGCTGACCGATACCAGCGCCAGCGAGCAGGAGTTAGAGTCGCTGCGCCTGGCAGGCGAACTCACCAAGTATCGCTATCTCCACTTCGCGACGCATGGAGAAGGGAACAACGTGCGGGCATTTGATTCGACGATCATTTTGGCCCAAGACAACTTGCCCAAGGATCCCATGCGTCAACCTGGCAAGCCGCTGATCAACGGGCAGGTCTCGGCGAGCGAAGTATTGGAATGCTGGGACCTTCACGCGGAGCTCGTCACACTTTCCGCTTGCGAAACGGCGACGGGAAGGGAAGGGGGTGGCGACGGTCAACTCGGTTTTGCGCAGGCGTTCCTCACCGCCGGTTCGCGGGCGGTCTGCTTGTCGCTCTGGAAAGTGGACGACATCGCGACCACGCTGCTTATGGATCGGTTTTATCAGAATCTGCTCGGAAAACGGCCGGGCCTGGATAAGCCGATGGGCAAGGCCGCGGCCCTGGCGGAGGCCAAGAACTGGCTCCGAAACCTCTTCTCCGACGAGGCCCTGAAATTGACGGCCGATATGACCAAGGGAGTCGTCCGCGGGAAGGGGCAAAAGGCCCTTCCGGTTGCTGCTGTTCCCAAAACGGACGATCCGGCTGCCGCCAAGACCTTCAAGCCGTTCGATCATCCTAAGTATTGGGCGGCGTTTATATTGATTGGCGACCCGAATTGAGCTGAGAAACCTAACTCTAATTAACGGCGATGAAGGGCTATCTCATGTGGCGATTCCTTCTGGCGGGGCTCATCCTATCGGCCCCGATACTGTTGGCCGAGGACGCTGCGGTCGATTTAGAAAAGCCGCAGCATGAGAGAAAGCTCACGAGGGAGGACGCGAACAAAGCGGCGGAACTTCAGCAGAAGATCGAGGAGCTTGAGGACGCCGATGACTATGCTGGGGCGAGCCGGGCGACCGACGAATTACTGTCTCTGCGGAAATCATCGCAAGGAGCGGACCATTGGGAAACTGTGGACCTGCAGTGGTTTCGTGATGCTCAGAACAAGATTGCCGCATTAACTCCTGAGAAGCGTGCAGGCTGGCGTAAGGCGCTCCTGGGGGCACAAGAGGCTAGGCGACTGGATGGGAAAGAGCAACTCGCCAACGCTCAGCCGCTATGGCAAGAATATCGTCGGTGGTGTGAACAGACCCTCGGTGAGACGCACCCCGACACTGCTAGTTGCTATAACAACTTGGCCCATAACTTGAACCTGCTTGGAAAGAATTCCGAATCGCTGCTTCTGTATCAAAAAGCCCTGGAAATCCGCCGCAAAGTTCTCGGCGAGGAACACCCTTCCACCGGCGCAAGTTATAACAATTTGGCGTCCATTCTCCAGGATCAAGCAAAGCACGCCGAAGCGCACCCGCTTTACCAGAAGGGTCTTGACATCCGCCGCAAAGTGCTGGGCGAAGAACACCCTTCGACCGCTGATAGCTACAACAACGTGGCGTCCAATCTCGGTGCTCAAGCAAAGCACGTGCAGGCGATGCCCTTGCACCAGAAGGCACTAGACATCCGCCGCAAGGTGTTCGGCGAAGAACACCCCGACACCGCCGATAGCTACAACAATCTAGCGTCCAGTCTGGACAGTCAAGGAAAGTTCGCCGAATCGTTGCCGTTGCTCCAGAAGGCCCTCGACATCCGCCGCAAAGCGCTCGGCGAAAGACACCGCTTCACCGCCGACAGCTACAACAATGTGGCGGGCAACCTCAACGCTCAGGCAAAGTACGCCGAGGCTCGGCTGCTGTACCAGAAGTCCCTCGACATTCGCCGAGAGGTTCTTGGGGAAGAACACCCCGACACCGCCAGTGGCTACAACAATTTGGCGATGAACCTGTGTGCGCAAGCGAAGTACGCTGAGGCCCATCCCCTCCTGGAGAAAGCCCTCGACATTCGCCGCAAGGCGCTCGGCGAAGATCACTCTTCCACCGCTGATAGCTACAATAATGTAGCGTCCAACCTCCAGGATCAGGGAAAGCATGCCGAGGCTCACCCACTCTACCAAAAGGCCCTCGATATCCGGCGTAAGGTGCTGGGTGAGGAACACTCTCGTACAGCCGATAGCTACAACAACATGGCGTCCAACCTCGACGACCAAGGGAAGTTTACCGAGGCGCAACCGTGGTACGAGAAGGCTGTTGGAATACGCCGCAGAGTTCTCGGAGAAAGCCATCCTTCTACCGCCGCTGGATACAACAATCTTGCGAGTAATCTCTATGCGCAGGCCAGGTACGCCGAGGCGCAGCCGCTGTTTCAGAAAGCCCTCGACATCTGGCGCGGAACTTTGGGAGAAGATCACCCGACCATCGCACGGTGCTACAACAACATGGCAGCTAGCCTCCTGGCCCAAGGAAGGTATGTGGAGGCCCAGCCACTTTTTCAGAAGGCCCTCGACATTCGCCGCAAGGCACTCGGGGAGGAACACCCCGACACCGCCGTGTCCTACAACAATCTGGGAACCAACCTGGATTCGCAGGCGAGGTACGCCGAGGCCCTGCCATTAAAGCAAAAGGCCCTTGACATTTGTCGTAAGTCGCTCGGCGAGGAACACGCCACAACCGCCACCAGATATGGCAACATTGCGGCCAATCTGCACGCTCAAGGGAAATATGCCGAGGCCCAGCCACTCTTCCAGAAGTCACTTGACATTTACCGAAAAGCTCTCGGCGAAGAACACCCCGACACCGCCAGAGGCTACAGCAATCTAGCCGCCATCTTGGATGCGCAGGCGAAGTATGCGGAAGCTGAGCCATTGTATCGAATGGCCCTCGACATTCGCCGCAGAATGCTCGGGGAGGAACACCCGAGCACCGCCCTCAACTACACCAATTTGGCGGCTACTCTGAACTCGCAGGGGAACGATGCGGAGGCCCAACGACTGCACCAGAAAGCCCTCGATATTTGCCTCAAGTTGTTTGGCGATGACCACCCCGACACCGCCAGAGGCTACAACAATCTGGCGTCTATTCTGAGCGGGCGAGAGAAGTATGCGGAGGCTCAGCCCCTGTATCAGAAAGCTCTGGAAATTAACCGCAGGATCCTCGGAGAGGAACATCCGAGTACCGCGACTGGCTACGGTAACGTGGCGATTAACCTGGGTGCGCAGGCGCAATTCGCCGAGGCCCAGCCACTCTATCGGAAAGCGCTGGATATTCGCCGCAAGGTGCTCGGTGAAGAGCATCCCGAGACTGCCGATGGCTATAGCAATGAAGCGTTCAACTTGCACGCACTTAGCAAAGATTCCGAGGCTCTAGTTAGCCTCGGTCGGGCGATTCACGCCCACGAGGCGAGTCGACAGGCGGGCGCAAAGAACCTTGATCGAGCCGCACTGGAAACTATCAATCCGCGGGGCCTGCTCGCTGCAATTCTGGCGGACACCAAGCCCACTGCTGCCTGGGAGGCAACGGAGATGACCTTGGCCCGTGGACTGCTTGACCAGCATGCCGCACAACTTCCGACAGCACTCACGTCCGTGGAATCGGTGGACCAATTAAGGTGGCGGAACGAACTGAACGACGCTCAATCGCAAATCCTGGTACTGGCCACAAAATCCACTCGCTCCGATGGTGAATTGAAGCAACTCGAGGATTTGATCGCCCAACGTCAGCGGGCGGGAACAAAGCTGGCAGAAATCGCGGTGCGCGTAAGTCAGCGGGAAGTAGCGGCTTCCGAAGCGATTCTGGCGGCCTTGCCCGCCGAGAGTGCCCTCATGATTTGGGTCGATGAGAGTGACAAGAGCGGTTTACTGCAGGAACACTGGGGATGTGTGGTGCGTCCCTCTGGGGAGCCGAAGTGGGAGCGTCTGCCAGGTAGTGGTCGCATGAGCCAGTGGACGAAGGACGAAGAGAGTCTCTCCGTCAAACTACGAAACATGCTCGTCAGTAACGAGTCGTCATCCGACGTAGCCTCAATCGCGAAACAGGTTTACGAACAGCGTATGGCCCCACTGATGAAACACCTCCGCGGTGTGAAGACGCTCTACGTGGTTCCGGTCAACAATATGGCTGGCGTTCCCATCGAGGCGTTGACCTCGGATTTCACGATCAGCTACGTCCCCTCGGGCACCTTCCTGGCTCGGCTCAAGGAGCAAGCCCAACCAGCGGGTGATGCGCTGCTTGCTGTCGCGGACCCGGTTTTTGCCGACTCCGCTAACCAACCAATACGTCCTTCGTCACTTCCCCCCGGCGGTTTGCTCATTACCCAGGTGGTTCCCGGAGGCGGAGCGTCCGCGGCACAAATCAAGGCGGGGGACGTGCTGCTGAAGTATGGCGATACCGAACTGACTGATGTCGACAAGCTGAAGGAGGCAGTTGCGGCCAACGCTGCCGCCAAGACGATTCCCGTAACCGTCTGGCGCGAGGATGCCGAGAAACCATTCGTCCGCGACGTGGCTCCTGGCAAGCTGGGCGTCCTACTCGAAAAGGACCCGGCCCCATTCGCCATCGCCAATCGCCGCAAGAGCAATGCGATGCTACTCGCCCTTCGCGGCGGAGACTGGGGAGACCTTCCCGGCACGCGGGTCGAGGCGAGCCGAATTGGACAATTGATTGGAACAAATGCAACGGTGCTGGCCGACAGTGCCGCAAGTGAGCAAAAGCTGGAAGCGATGCGACAGGCCGGTGACTTGAAGAAGTACCGCTACTTGCACTTCGCTACGCACGGCGAAGGGAACAACGTGCGGGCCTTTGAGTCGGCTCTCATCCTGGCACAGGACACGTTGCCCAAGGATCCCTTGCCGCGAGCGGGAGAGCCGTTCCTCAACGGACAACTCTCGGCAGCTGAGGTGCTGGAATTCTGGAAACTCGACGCCGAGTTGGTCACGCTTTCCGCTTGCGAAACAGCGGTCGGTCGGCAAGGGGGCGGTGACGGTCCGCTCGGATTTGCCCAGGCATTTCTGACCGCGGGAGCGCGGTCGGTCTGTCTGTCACTTTGGAAAGTGGACGACACGGCGACCACGCTCCTGATGGACCGCTTCTATCAGAACCTGCTTGGCAAACGGCCGGGCTTGGAGAAGCCGATGGGCAAGGCCGGGGCGCTGGCCGAAGCCAAGAACTGGCTCCGCAACCTCCCTTCCGACGAGGCCCTGAAATTGACTGCCGATATGACCAAGGGAGTCGTCCGCGGGAAAGGACAAAAGGCGTTGCCGATCGTTGCTGTTCCCAAAACGGACGATCCGGCTACCGCCAAGACCTTCAAGCCGTTCGATCATACCAAGTACTGGGCGGCGTTCATATTGATTGGCGACCCGAATTGACGTTCGGAGACTCGACCGTTCTGAACGACTGAAGACGAGAAGATTATCAAGTTGGCTCGTCATCGATCGGTGTTGCACCTGGCGGTGGGACAGCGCCGGTTTCGTGAACGTACTTGCTCCGCATTTTGGCGTACTCGTCGGGCGTGGGGAAGTTGACCGTGGTTTCGCCGCGCAGCACGGCCTGCTCGAAGAGCCGCTCCAGGTAGGGCCGGCACCAACCGCAGCCGGTCCCCGCGCCGTAGCAGTCGGCAAGCTGCGCGGGGCGTTTGGGTTTTTCGATGCGAAGGTAGTTGAGAACCTTCCGCTGCGTCACATGGAAGCAGAGGCAAAGTTCGTCGTCGGGGGACATGCATTCCTC
>SXGT01004570.1_pt1 | contig 44025 bp, 41 predicted proteins | sample 3176221 | NCBI WGS metagenome assembly SXGT01 (sample SAMN11356862, study PRJNA531348) | freshwater metagenome | isolation source: freshwater sample F1-120 | place: China: Fuxian Lake, Yuxi | collected 2017-12-25
CGAATCCGGTGTTGAGCTCGGCTCACTACCAGCGAGCATTCCTGAAGTGTTGAGTTGCGCTCTGACTTCGTCAGGCATCAGCGGTCCCGTCCACTCGCGCAGCCACGCAGATTCGAGCGTGAGCGTCAGCTCGGAAACTGCATCGTTTCCGTACACGAAGCCCTCAGCCGCGGTCGCGAACGGATCGACTGGCCGGATCTTGACATCCGTCACAACGATGAAGTTCTGCTTCGAGAAGGCGTTCGTAATCTGGGGAATCTTGGTCGTTTCTACAAAGAGGTTGACGCGTGTAGTAAAGACATCGAACAGCTGGTTGGACGCCCATCCCTTGGCGGAGGTAGCGAACTGCGACATGTTCACAGGCGCGCCTGGATCGATCGGTGGTGCGGTGGCGAGTGAATCGTCCGCGGCCCCTGCTTCACCACCTTCGGGAGCAGGTTCGTCGCCTTCGCTGGAAGGCGACGATTCGCCGCGCGCGAGCACAGGTCCCACAAACTGGATCCGAGCGAGACGCTTGATCGGTGCCGTTTGAATCGCCGCGTCGACATTCACCATTTCGCACGCGCGCACGATGTCCTGCGCGATCCAGAGTTCCCACTGCAATCGCCAGAGCCTCAAGAGGTCTCCTTTGGCAGGTGGCTCGGACGGCAGACCGATGCTCTCGGCGTCGCAGTACATCCCTCGGGTCTGAGCAACCTCGTTGTAGAGCGCGAGTCGATACGAGACGAGCTCGGGCTGTAGTTGCCCGCGCTCTTCACTCGTGAGCGCGGCGTCGCCGGCCTTCTTCAGATTGGACTGCACGAATCGTACTTGCCTGCGCTGAAGCTTGATGACCACATCCTCTTCGCTCGGCGGACTTCCCGCATTGACCTCAGCAAGCAGTTCGGCGTATCGCTCGTTCAAGGCTTTAAAAAAGTCAAGGTGCACCTCTTGACGCTTGGGGTCCTTGGGCGCAAGCCGAAGATTGACCACAGGCTCGTGCGAGCCCTTGTTGTGAGCAACTGCATTGCGCCGGATCGCCACCGCATCAGAGCCCCCAACCCCCATGCGCTGCTTCACGGCGTCAACGAGTTTGGCGGTGACGACTGTGTTCACAGTGACCGGAGCAGAACCCGGAATCGTGATCGTCACCTCAGACGATTGCAACCGTGCGAGCTCGGCGGCCTTTCCGGCGTACGTAGCTGCCTCTTCATCGATGGCAGATTGGAATTCGCCTTGATACCACCAACCCGCGCCGAGAGCACCCACCGAGACGATCGCCAACATCACAAGCAGCAAGTTTGCCTTCGCCCAAATGAGTGCGCTCTCGAGTTGAGGCGGAAGCCCCTTCGCTTGCTTGGTGTCTTCCGCAGGCGGAGACTTCTTCGATTTGAACAGAGATTTCAGGTCAAAATTCATGGGAGGTCGTGCTCATGCTCACTGAGGTTCAGCGGCCCCCGCCTCGGCTGGAGCCGCGGAGGCGGGCGCCCCCTTCAGAGTCACTTTGAACTTCAGCACGCCTTCAAAACGCGCATCGGTGGGGGAAAGGAGCGACGGCGCTGTGGGGATCGGAGCATCTTTTGCCAAGTCAACCTCGGGCAGCTTCTCATCCGCAGCCACAACTTCAGTTCGCACGCGTTTCGTTCTCTTGGCGCCGGTGTCACTCGAGCCATCGTCACTCGGGTCGCTGGTACCGCCCGCCGAATCACCGGCTTCTCCGCCAGCGCCGCTGAGCGTGCCTCCGCTGTTTGGCCCACCAACCACTGGCGTTGTGATCTTCTTTCGTCCAGCCATCCCCCCGCCGCCGAATGTTGGCTTCGAGTTATCAGAGGAGTTACTGCCTCCGAATCCAGTCCCTGGGGAATCCGATCCAGGCGATGTGCTCGATCCACCTGTCGACGGGACTTCGCGTGTGCCTCCGACAATCTTGGTCCAGTTCGGAACAACCAACGACTCTTCGACGATCGTGTACGGCGCATCGGCGCGATCCTTGTTCGTGCGCAGCCAATCAAGAATCCCACCGGTTTGATTGAAGAACTTGGTTGGGTCGGAATCGCCCGAGGGGACGTGAGTGAGCGAGATTCGAACCGAAACTTCGATCTGCCGATTGTTGTCCTTGTCAACCCGTGGAGTTCCTGAGAAATCTTGGAGCTGCACGAGTCGTCGCTTTGGCGCGGCAATTGCCACGATCTTCGAAGGGTCGCTGCCGACCTCATCAGGGCTTGGACGCGCTGCTGCGAGTGCGGCGTATGTATCGCTTACGAGGTACGCCCAAACCTCTCGATCATCAAGAAGCGCCGTCATGTTTGTCGTCGCCGCGTCCCCTGACGACTCTTGTGCTCGACCCAGCCCCGCCACAAGCGCCTTGGCTTGCTTGGAGACTTCGTCGGCGGATTCTGCCTCGTGTTTGAGCTCGGCGAGTGCCGTCGAATCGATGACAACGCTCGTAAACATTGCGGCACCCGTTGCGACAAAGAGCGACGCTGCGGCGACAAACCATGGCGTCTTTGACTTCCACGAGCGCTGGCGAACGCGCGAGATTGGCGAGAGATTCAACTGCACCTTGGCCAAGCCGAGCCCTTGAATTCCCAACCCGAGAGCCGTCAGCAGGTTGATTGAATGCGCCGCAAAATCGGGGGCATCGGGACCGGCGAGCTTCACGCGCTTGAATTCTTCGAATCGCGTCAGGTTGAGCCGCAAGTCTGCGGCGATCTTCGTGCGCAGACCTGAAATCTTGAGTGTCGACCCGACACCGAACGCGTTGTGAATATCAGTCCCTTGATGGGCGTCCTGATAGAACTCGCGTGAACGTCCGATCTCATCAACGAGATGCCCCGTGACGCCCCGCATCGCCATCGTTCGTGCTCGAAGCACATTTTCGCTTGGCATCCGATCAACCTTGATTCGCTCGGCTTTGCCGTAATTCACCCCCTGTTTTTCAAGAGTCTGGACGATTGATTCGGTGAAGTTTGAGCCGCCGATTGGGAATGTGCGGAACCAAAAACTCCCTCGATCGATCACGATGGCATCGGATGAGGTGGTTCCAATATCAACGCAGGCGACGATGGGCGAGGTCTCTTCGAGGTCAAGGTCATAGTGGAGCGCGTTGGCGACAGCCACCGGACTGAGGGTCAGGACATCGGGTTCGATGCCACATTCGGCGTACAGCGAAAGCAACTCTTGCAGTCGTTCTTTGGTCACCGCGAAGACGCCGATGGGACACTGTCCCGATTCGTCCTGAGCGAAGACGTGGCTATCCCACTCAACCTCATCGATTGGGAATGGAATCTGCTGCTTCGCTTCGTACTCCACCATGCTCGAAAGCATCTTGGCATCGACTGGCGGCAAGCTTGAAAAACGGGCGAATCCAGCATTGCCTGGAAGACTCATCACCACAGGCGTGCCAGCAAGTCGTTCGGCATGCGCGCTCACGAAAGCCGCAAGCGTGTGCCGAATCATGCCAGTTTGATCTGAGACCGCTGGGTCAGAAAGCACCCGCTGGTGCGGAATGACTGTGAAATCGGTCACCGTCACGTCGCCATCAACGAGTTCAACTCGAAGGGCCTTGAGCGCGAACTGACCAACTTCAATTCCCCATGCGGTCCGGGTAGGTGGCATATCTCGCGTGTCTCCAAAGCCTCAGTGAACTACGAACGACCAACGACGGTCGAGCACGAAATTATACGCCTCCTTGCGAAATGCGGATGCGATACGCTACACCTTTATGGACTCGGATGCCCCCCACACTCAACGCGACCCCAATGGGTTCGCGACCTCGTCGATCCCATCCCTCGCTCGTGACATCAACGCCGCGCTCAACGCAGAGATCGAATCAGCGCTCGGCGGCATGACGATGGATGAGATTCTCAGCGCGACAAACACACCGCGCCCCTCGACACGTCCGTCCTCTCAGAATCCAATCCGTCGAACCTCTGGGGGACGGCAACTGCGCACTGGTCGTGTCGTTGAGGTGCGCGGAAAGGACGTGCTCGTCGAGTTCGGACCCAAGAGTCAGGGGGTCTGCCCCCTCAGCCACTTTGAGACTCCACCGCCCAGTGGCGAGCAGATGGAGTTCGTCGTGGAGCGGCTCGATCCATTCGAAGGGGTCTTGATTCTTGCGCGCGAAGGAATGATCACGAAGGCGCAGTGGGGCGATCTGAAAGTTGGACAGATCGTCGAAGCGCGCTGCGTTGGGATGAATCCTGGTGGCCTCGACATGGAGGTTGCCCACCACCACGCGTTTATGCCCGCAGCGCAGGTTGATTTGCGACACGTCGAGGACATCTCGGTGTACCTCGGCCAAAAACTCGAGTGCGAGATCGTCGAGTTGCGGCGCAATCGCGAGCGAATGTTGCTGAGCCGAAGGCGCGTACTTGAGAAGGCGCGGCAAGAGAAGCGCGCGGCGCTCTTGCAGGAGATCCAACTCGGGTCTCAGCGGACCGTCACAGTCGTGTCACTTCAACCCTTTGGCGCCTTCGCTGATCTTGGCGGAGTAGATGGGTTGATCCCGCTGAGCGAACTTGGCCATGGGACGATCAAACAGGCATCAGACGCAGTCGCTGTTGGCGATGTCCTCGAGGTCAAAGTCATCCGTGTCGATCTGCATTCGACTCCGCCGCGACTCACGCTCAGCCGGCGACAAGTGATGGCTGACCCCGTTGTAACCGCCCTCAACGAGATCCAAGTGGGGGCCACGGTGGCTGGGACGGTGCGCAGCGTGATGGAGTTCGGGGCATTCATCGAGATTTCTCCTGGAGTCGAAGGACTCGTCCACATCTCCGAAATCTCGCACGATCGGATTACAACTCCATCGCAGGCGCTCAAAGTCGGGGAGGTCGTTCAGACGAAAGTCTTGAGTCTTGACACAGCGCGCCGTCGAATCAGTCTGTCGATCAAGGCGCTGAAAGATGCACCAGTCCGCGCTCAATCACGAGATCGTGGGGGTCGCGACAGCAAGGCAGAGCCCGTTCAGGCACGCGAGGCAGATCCATCGATGCGCAAACTCCTTCTGAAGTTTGGCGGCGTCGGGAAAGACCTCAAGGGCGGGCTGAGCTGAGAGACCAGTGTGCATCGCGCGCGCTCGCGCGAGTTCGCGATGAGGCACTGGCATGTCAAAGGCATGTCAAAGGTGGAGGTCTTCATCGACCCAGAGGTCGCTGAGTTCTTGACCATCGCTGTGGAGACGCACCAACAGATAGGCGCGGGTCGCGCAGGCGATCGTGAGTGAGAGCGCTGTCGCCCCCACGAGCAACGAGAGCAGAGTTTGCCAGATCTCGAGGATCCCAGCCGTTGCACGATCTGTTGCACCAAGGATCACAGCGGGTGATCCATGGAAGGACTCGAGGAAGCGATACGACCCGACTGCGTCGAGTGCACCGCTGCTGCTTGCCTGACGGAAGGCGCCAATGGCGATACTCCACGATGATGCAGCGACAAAGTCGGCAAGCAGCGTGCCCGCGCCAATCACGACGAATGAGAGCAACGCATACCACCCCAAATGCAGTGGCCGCCGAAAGAGGTACGCGCCAGCCCGCTGCACACTCTCGACAGAGTCGCACCCGTCGCACGCAACTGCTGGCGCCATGAGTGGCAGACCCGCGCAGACCACGGTGAGAAGAAGCGCACAGAGCCCACCCACCACAAGGGCGACTCCGAACGCAAGCGCGCCAAACACGTTAAAAACCGGAAGATTGAGAAGCACTCCGAGCAACCAAAGCGGCACCCACAACAGTGCGGCGAAGGAGATCGCAAAGAGCGGTGCGCCGCAGATTGCCCACAACCGCGGACGGATGAAAGCGCGCGCCTGCGAAATGGTCCATTGCCGGTCTGAGAGGTCACCCGCGTTGAGGCGACTGAGCACTCCACCACACCCCATGAGCACGATGATGAAACAGCAACCGAAATACGCCGTAAACCAGGGAGCGCACTCCCATGATGTTGTCGGAACAACCACGACAAGCTGCCGCGTCGCGTCGAAAGCCCCGCGGCCGTCTGCACGCGCAAGAGCGCTCACCGCCGAGATGACCGATTCGCGGACTGCTTCATGAAGTGCCTCAAACGACGCACGCGGACGCGCGGCGTCGATCGTTCCGGCGATCTTCGCGTATCGAGCGGCGTCGAACTGTGCTGGATTCGCCTCTGCGTTTTCGCGAAGCAGCACCGCGAGGTCGTCGAGCGAGAGGGTGGCCGCTCGGGCGCGATCACTCTCGCGGAGCACTGGAATGACAAGCGATCTGGCCGATTCCTGCGCCTCGACCAGTTGGATCTCGCGGGGAGGACCTGCAAGCAAACCCCCTGGCCCATACGCAGTCGGGGTGACGCCGTCCCACAGGCGACCGGCAACGACCAGCACGAGCAGCAGCGCGAAGGCAAAGAGAATTCGCGAAGGTCTCAGCGCCGAATAGAACGTACCAAACAACGAAACCGATGGAAGCAGTCGGGCGAGTTCGACCGCGTCGCTGCGGATTGGGGCGTGCTGAGTTGATGCCGACGATGCGCGCGTGGTTGAAGAAGTGGTGGTCATCGCGGGTGCATGATGGCAGAAACTGCGCCGACATGCCGCAAGTAGTATCGCGCCGATATGCACGATGACCTGAAAGCGGTACTGGATCGACTCGAGGCGGACCGCACTGCAGCTGTTGATCGGCTCTGCGACTTCCTACGGATTCCGAGCATCAGCGCCGATCCCGCGTACAAGGGCGAAGTCGCCCGCGCCGCGCAGTGGGTCTGCGGTCAACTTCAAGCTGCGGGACTCAATGCGAGTGTTCGTCCTGCGAAAGGACATCCAATGGTGGTGGCAAAGCACGAGGGGCCGCCGGGATATGACGGGCCTCGATTGCTCTACTACGGGCACTACGACGTGCAGCCACCCGATCCGGTTGAGCTTTGGAAGAGTGGACCGTTCGATCCAGTCATCGTTGACGGGCCCCGTGGCAAGCGGATCGTCGCGCGCGGAGCGGTTGACGACAAGGGGCAGGTCATGTCCTTCATCGAAGCCTTTCGCGCATGGATCAAAGTTCATGGAACCCTTCCATGCGCTGTGACGGTGCTGCTCGAAGGAGAAGAAGAGTCAGGGAGTGAGAGCCTCGAACCGTTTCTGCTTGAGAACCGTGCCGACTTGAAGGCCGATGCGTGCGTTGTCTCGGACACCGGCATGTGGGATGTCACCACACCAGCGATCACGACAGCATTGCGAGGACTGGTCTACGTTGAGGTCACGGTCCATGGGCCTGACAAGGACCTGCACTCGGGTCAGTACGGTGGCGCAGTTCCAAATCCGATCAATGTGCTCTGCTCGATCGTCGCAGCGCTGCATGATGACAATCGTCGCGTCACACTGGACGGGTTTTATGAAAGCGTTGAAGAGGTCTCGCCGCGCGTGCGGCAGCAGTGGCGCGACCTTGGATTGAGTGAGACAGAATTCATGGGTTCGATCGGCCTCACCAAGTCGATGGGAGAGACTGGGTTCTCTGCTCTCGAGCGAACATGGAGTCGCCCAACCTGCGATGTGAACGGCATTTTCGGCGGCTACACGGGAAAGGGAGCGAAGACGGTCATTGCGTCGCATGCGACAGCGAAGGTCTCGTTTCGATTGGTTGCATCGCAGGACCCACACAAGGTCTTGCACTCGATCAAGGACTTCGTTCAGGCACGGCTCCCGGCTGGATGTCGTGCGGAGTTCACAGAATTCGGCGCGAATCCTGCGTTCTTGGTTCCGGATGGGTCGGTCTATCTCGGCGCAGCAGAGCGTGCGCTTGCGGCTGTGTACGAGCACCCCCCCGTCCTGATTGGGTCGGGAGGGAGCATCCCAGCGGTCGGAGCAATTCACCGAATTCTTGCTACTCCGGCATTGCTGGTGGGATTCGGACTCGATGATGATTGCGTGCACTCTCCCAACGAGAAGATGGAGATGGCGTGCTTCGAAGGAGCACAGAGAAGTCACGCGGCGATCATGCACGAGATTGGACGCATGCGAGTCTGAGGAGGCAACGTTCGGTGTTCGGCACCACGATGGATCAGTCACTTGCCCTCGCGCTCGCGGCACTGAGCGTCTGCCTCAGCGCCTCGGCGCAGGCCACTGAAGAGGTCGCCATCACGCTTGAACACTTCGGTGTGGGCGACCACTTTCGAACGGGCGAGACTGTGGGCGCGCGCTTTGCGATCAAGGGGCAACTCGACGAGCCGACTGAGGTCGAGCTCGCCTGGGAGTTGCCTGACGGAAGCGGCGACGTCGCCGTGGTCACACGCCGGTTCGTACTCGACCCCGGCCAATCGACGGGGGTCTGGTTGTACGCGCGGATTCCTCCGCAGCAGAATCCAAGCAGCGCGATCAATGAGGTCTACACCGTTCGCGTATGGGAGATCAAACAGGGAGAGCGCGTCGGAGAGCTGGGCTCTTCACGATTTTCGCCCGCGACTGCGACAACTCCCGCAACCGTGGTTGACCAAACCGATGACCTCTTCGCCGTGATCGGGTCGGGACGGATGGGACTCGATGGCTTTGAGAACCCACCCCCAGGCGCATCGTTCATTCCGACCATGAATGCAACGACGCGAATCGCCCGCCGCGTTCGTCCAGCCGATCTTCCTGACCGATGGGAGGGACTTTCTGCCTGCTCGGTTGTGATCTGGAGCGATGAGAGTCCTCAAGCGATGACTGGTGATAGCGCCGATGCTCTGCGGGAGTGGATTCGCCGCGGCGGAGTCTTCGTCGTTGTGCTTCCAGAAGCCGCCGACCCGTGGGGACTCGCAAACCCGGCACTCCATCCGCTGAGTTCACTCATGCCTTCAAAGAGCGAGTGGCACTGTGATCGCATCGACGCGGTTCCGATCCGCGAGCTCGTATCGGTTCTGAGTCCGTCCCCACGACTTCTGAATCCCACTGCCACGATGCCCGTGACATTCTTCGCCTCGCAGAGTGCGATCTCAGCATTCGAACCGTTTCTCTTTCTCTCAACCACGCGCGTGCAGAGCACCGGATTCGCGAGTCCTCGCGCAGACTCGAATGAAGGTCGAGCGATTGGTGTGACACGCGTTTTTGGCCATGGCCGAATCACCATCATCGGCCTCGACGTGGACGCGCTGCACCGACGGGCGCTTCAAGAAGGAGGTCTGCCACGAGGCGATCTGTTTTGGAATCGTGTGCTCGCTCGACGCGCGGACACGCTCACTCCTGCTCGGTTTAGCGCGCTCTCAACCGAGGAACGGATCATCGACAGCACACCAGTGTTTGTCGACCTTGGTCGAGGCGACCTCGTCTCGAACCTGATTGGAATGCGAGGGCAAGCGGCGCTCGGAATTCTGGCGGCATTCTTGCTCTTTGTTGCCTACTGGCTGGTTGCGGGGCCCGGTGGATTTGCGGTGCTGAAGTGGCGCGGCGCTCAGAGACATTCGTGGCTGGCATTTGTCGCAACGTCTGTGGTGTTCGGGTCAGGGGTATGGATGGTTGGAACACTCTTGAGTTCGAGTCAGGCACGGGTGCAGCATCTGACCGTGGTAGATTCGATTAGCTGGCCAGCGGCGCAGGAGTCGAAGCATGAGCCTGCGCGTGCACGTGCAACCTGCTGGTTCAGTGCGTTTCTGCCTGGATACGGGAAGACAACCCTGTCGATCGACGATGAAGCATCAACTCTTCGAGGAACCCGAAACAGATTGACCTCATGGTCGCCGCCCCCAGGGGGACCATCTGGAACATTCCCAAACCCCGCACACACGTCTGTACCACTCGAGACTCCTGGAACGCTCCACGTTGCAGCACGAGCGACGGCTGCGAGCTTTGAAGCGCAGTGGATGGGTTCAGTGCCGCGTGCATGGGGAGGGATGCCCGCGACCATCGATCCAAAGCGACCTCTCGTGCAATCGGTGATTCCCGGGAGCACGATCCGTGTGACTCTCAGTGGACTCTTGCAGCACTCCCTGCCGGCAACGCTGCGCGATGTTCGGTTCATTCACATCACTCCGATTCGCTCTCCACTCGCAAAGGTCGATCCGGCCAATGGTGGAATCAATGATCCATCAGATGCTCTGCCGAATGTGGGACGGTTCGGCATCCTGAGCGAGTGGCCGGCAGGACAGTCGATCGAAATGAGGGATGTGCTGTATCCATCGGGTGCGCAGAGCGCTGATCAGCAGGTCGGCGATCTCGCCAATGCGATCCGAGCGCGTTATGAAGTGCCCTTCGCGAGTGATGTGCTTGGACTGCGTCTCGACATGCTGCAGACATCGGATGGGAAGTTCACCTATCTCGACATGCTCACCATGTTCAACATGCTGCAGCCCCCTGCTTATCTTGCCACGCCGCCAGACAATGAGGTGGCCGTCCGTGTTCAGCGAATGCTCGGCCGTTCGATCGACCTTTCCCATTGGTTCACGAGCCCCTGCCTGATCGTTTTTGGTTACCTCGATCAGTCGGAGTGCCCAGTGCCGATTCGAATCGATGGTGAGGCGGTGCCCAGCGATGGCCTCGTTGTTGTTCGTGCGATGTTTCCACTGCCGCTCGATGAAAGGTTTGCCGCTCCGACGAGCGACTAATGTTGCGCTATGGCGATGATTGAAACAGTCAACCTCACGCGCAAGTACGGCGAGTTGACCGCTCTCGACAACTTGAATCTCGTGATCGAAGAGGGAACCTGCTTTGGATTCATCGGCCCCAACGGTGCCGGAAAGACAACGACAATCAAGATTCTTGCGACGCTGTTGAAGCCGACCTGGGGAGAGGCGCGTGTCGATGGACACGTTGTCGGATACCAGAATCACCTCATTCGGCCGATCATCGGGTATGTCCCCGACTTTCTGGGCTCGTACGAAGACATGCTCGTGAGCGAGTATCTCGAGTTCTTCGCCGCGTGCTATGGGATTCACGGTGATCAGCGCACGAAAGTTGTCGGTGAAGTGCTCGAACTCACCGACCTCGGTTCAAAGCGCGCATCCGATGTCAATGGGCTCTCGCGGGGAATGCAGCAGAGACTCTCGGTTGCGCGTGTGCTGCTGCACGATCCCAAGGTGCTTCTGATGGACGAGCCCTCAAGCGGGCTCGACCCCCGCGCCCGAATTGAGATGCGTGAACTGCTCAAGGAACTTCGGAGGATGGGAAAGACGATCTTGATTTCCTCGCACATTTTGTTCGAGCTCGCCGAGCTGTGCACAGCGGTTGGAATCGTCGAGCAAGGCAAGTTGGTGTACTGCGGAGGCGTTCAGGAGATGATCGCTCGAGCTGGCGGCGGCAGCGTGGTTCATGTCGTCGTTGACGACCGACATGCAGAGGCTGCGGCGCTGCTGAAGGGTGTTGCAGGTATTCTCAAGGTCACCATGGAACGAGAGGAGCGATCAATTCGCATCGAAGTGACGATCGATCCAAAGAGTGGCATGCCAGTGAGTGACATTCCGAGCAGACTGATCGCGCAGGGGTTTCGGGTCGCACGCTTTTCGCAGGAGCAGGTCAATCTTGAGACGGCGTTCATGCGACTGACGAAGGGACTTGTCTCGTGAGCGCCGCATGAGAGCACTGCTGTGCGCATCCCCAGATCGGCCCGCGACTGCGCTCATCCTTGACGACGTGAGGCGCGTTGTTGCGGATCATGCGGAGATTGTGGCAGAAGTCAACGCCGACAGCGCCGCGCTCTCATCGAATCTCGTCTTTGATCGCGTGGTCGCCGTTGGAGGAGATGGAACGCTGATCGCACAGGTTCGACGAGTGCTCGACCGTGGGATTCCGCTTGTGGGGGTGAATTCAGGGCGACTCGGATTTCTCGCCGAGTTTGACCTGTCGTCACTCGAGAAACAAGCAGCGTCGGTCTTCGGGCGCAATCCACTCATCCGACAGCGACTGGTCATGGATGTGATGGTCAAGCGCCGCGATGGCACCGTGGTGTTTCATGGCATCGCGATTAACGACGCAGTTGTGACCTCTGGACTGCCATTTCGGATGATCGAATTGCAGCTTGAATTCTCTGGCGCGCCTGGCCCCGATGTTGCTGGCGATGGCATCCTGATCGCGAGCCCGCTCGGGTCGACTGCGTACAACGTGTCAGCGGGAGGACCGATCGTCCATCCTGATGTTGAGGCGCTGATCGTCACCCCGATCTGCCCACACAGTCTTGGATTTCGCCCGATTGTTGTCCCAAGCCATCTTGACATCGCCGTGCATGTGCAGCGAGCGAACGAAGGCACCACGCTCGTCCTCGACGGCCAAACGAACGTGCGACTCAGCGTCGGCGACTGCGTGCAGGTCGGTCGCCACCAGTCGATGGCGCGATTGGTTGGAAACGCCGAAGTGACCTATTGGCAGCAGTTGCTTTCGAAGATGCGCTGGGCAGCTCCACCGAGTTACCGCGACCGCGGCGTGTGATGGCGCGCTACGCGCGCGCCCGCACGGCGCATTTGCCGATACCTTTGGGTCATGATCGACATCAAGGCCTTTCGTGAGGAACCGGAACGGTTTATCCGCGGCGCTGTTGCCAAGAAGATGACGATCGACTTCGACCGCCTGCGCGCCCTCGACGAGCAGCGGCGGGTCGTCCTTGCTGATCTTGAGCAAAAGCGGGCCGAGCAGAACCGCCATGGCAAGGAGAGTGGCCCACGAATGGGGCAACTCAAGGGAAAACTCAAGGCGGCGACTGGCGCTGATCGCGGTGTGATCGAAAGTGAACTCGCACAACTTGAAGCGCTGCCAATCAAACTCAAGAACGAGATCGCGGTGCTCGAACGAATTTTCGCTGAGGTTGACCCGCTGTGGCGCGAACTGCTCTTGACTGTCCCGCAGCCCCCTGCTGCCGACGTCCCTGTGGGAGCAGGGAGCGACGACAATGTTGAGATTCGTACATGGAGCCCCCCACACTTCGATCCGACGAACTCGTTTCGCGCGTCACGCGGATTTGACCCCAAGAGTCACCAATCACTCGTGAAATCACTTGGGCTTGTCGACTTCGAACGCGGAGTCAAGATGTCGGGGACGCGCCACTATGTGTTGACGGGACTCGGGATGCGCCTGCACCAAGCGATTCTGCGATACGCCCTTGACTTCATGGTTGACACGCGAGGATTCCAACCGATGGGGGTCCCTGTCATCGTGCGCGAGGAGTGCATGGTTGGCACTGGGTTCTTTCCAGCGGGGCGCGAGCAGGCTTATCACCTCGAAGAGAGCAAACGCGGGAGCAGTCACGATCTCTTTCTGACTGGGACTGGCGAGGTTGGATTGATGGGACTACACGCCGACGAGATATTGGCAACCGACTCACTGCCCCGGACTTATGTCACGCTCTCGACCTGCTTTCGCCGCGAAGCGGGCGCTGCCGGCAAGGACACAGCGGGGCTTTATCGGATTCACCAGTTTGACAAGGTCGAGCAAGTCGTTGTCTGTAAGGCAGATGATGCAGAGAGTCGGCGGTGGCACGCCACAATGCTGGAGTCAGTCGAAATGCTCTTGCAATCGCTCGATTTGCCCTACCGATTACTGCAGTGCTGCACCGGCGACCTCGGCGTGAAGAACGAAGACATGATCGACGTGGAGTGCTGGATGCCTGGTCGCGGCGAGAGTGATTCGAACGGTGCGCCGCTTGGGGCTTACGGCGAGACGCATTCAGCGAGCAGACTTGGCGACTATCAATGCCGGCGCCTCAATCTTCGCTACAAGGGGGAGGATGGCAAGACCCTCTTTGCGTACGCGCTCAACAACACCGTAGTGGCAAGCCCGCGCATCTTGATCCCCCTGCTCGAAATGCACCAGAACGCCGACGGGTCGGTCACGATTCCCGCGCCGCTGCGCTGCCACATGGGCGGACGAGAGCGAATCGAGCCAGTCGCTTAGGGTCGGCCGCCAGTGTTGACAATCGGATATGGACTGAGTGACGAGGGCTTGTTCATCAGCCAGAGTCTCGCCCAGTCATCCTGAACCTGTCGAAGGTTCACATCACCGACCACGGTCGAATTCATGTACGCCTCGTTCACTGAGAGCGCAGCCCCTGCGAGCTCAGGCGAGAGGTCTTCACCGATCACCACGGCATTCGCTGCATAGGACTGATTGCACGACAAGTTCATCTGACGAATGCTCTCGTAGGTCGCTTCGGAGTACGACCCATTCGCCTCGAAGGCTTGTGTCGCGCGTTCTGCCTCAAGCGACTTGCGCAGCGCGATGAGTGACTGTCGTGTTGGCGCGTCGAGGTAGGCCATGCGCCAATCCTCTGGCTTGAGCGTGATCCAGTCGGCAGGAAGGTCTTTCTGGACTTTGGCCAGCGGGACCGAGTTCACTTGATTTGGAGTCTGACAACCGGCAACGGTGATCGCCGCGAAGCAAAGGCACGACAGGAGAGTGAGGGGTCGCATAGGAGGGTTCCTACTCTACCGTCCAACACCGTCCTGTGCTCTTAGCAATTCGCAAGCCCAATCTCATTTTTCGGCCCCACCGCGTGGAACCGAGTGCGCGCGCACAACCCTTGCGCCACTGACGACAACGTCCCACGGCGGAGTGATGACCCACGCTTTGACCTTCGAGGGGAGTTCGACACGCAGTCCCGTCGGTACGTCATGCACGAAGAGGCGCCCCGTGTAGCCAGCGGGGGTTGGGAGCTGCACGAGCACATACGAGGGTGACGCGGATGGATTCGCCGCTTGCGCTTGGGCTAGTTCTTTGAGGTGCGCTGCACAATGATTGCAACTGAGGTAGTAGATGAGCAGCGTGCAGTCAGATGGAAAGACAGCGGTGTCGGTCCACCGTCCGAGTTCGGTCTCAGCGAGTGGTTTTCCGATCCACTGCAGTGGACGCAATAGGACTTGCGCCGGGAACTCGGCGGGTAGTGCCCACGGAGCTGGGGGCGATGGAGGGAGTGCGGGAACGATCGCCGGCGTGAGGGTGTGCGCGCGAGGCGTCGTTGGTGACTTTGCTGCCTCGCGCGGTTGATAGGCGCTGAGCCGTGAACTCGCAGCGAGCGCAAGCGTGGTCGAGACCAGGGCAATCGCGGCAAGTGTGAGCGCACCGCGTGTGACAGGTGCCAGTCTTGGGAGTCGCACCGCGCCTGCGAGGGTGACGAGCAGCAGGACTCCGTCAATTGCGATCATGACGGAGGCAGGAATCGGAAGGGCGCCACCGAAGCATCCACACGATTCGGCGCCGCTGCGAGCGTGCAGGATGAGGACCCACTCGAACAGTGCAAGGAGGAGTGCGAGAGGGACGGCCCCCCTGCGAGGCCAGCGGAGCGCGCAGAATGCGATGAATGACTCGACCGCAACAGCCAACGCAAGGATGAAGAGCGGATCGACGTCAAGTTGCAGGACTGGAGACGGCAAGTCTCCAGGGAGACCCGTGAACGACTTGGCGAGTGATCCCGCGAGCACCCAAAGCGCTGCGAGGCGGACTCCCCAGAGAAAACATCTATTGCCCGGATTCATGGTGGATCATGTGGGATTCGCGATCGCCTGCATCGTCTTGCTCGCGAGCGTATCGAGGGCGGCGACGGAGAGTTCAATGTGCTCTGGCCTCGTATCTTCGAGTTTGTTGTGACTGATGCCAAGCAGGCTCTGGACAAAGAGCATCACGGTCGGGATGCCCGCTCGCGAGACCTCAGCGGCATCGTGCAGAGGCCCCGAGGGAAGATGGAACGCAGACTGACCGCATGCGATGATCGACTCATCGCACAGCGCAATCAGTGATGGGTCAAAGAGTATTGGCTCGATCTGCCAGAGGCGATCCCATCGCACATCCACATTCCCTTCGGTCGCGAAGTGCGTGCTCGCATCGCGAGCGGCGGCGAGCATGGCAGCCAGCGCATGAGCATCGAGATGTCGCTGGTCGAGCGTGATGCGGCACTCTTCGACAACGCTCGTGACGATGCCAGGCAACGTTGTGCACGAGCCGATCGTGCAGACGCCGCCGTACTTGTGTGCGATCTGATAGATCTCGGGACTCATTCGCGCCGCAGCGAGTAGTGCGTCTCGACGCCGATGCATCGGAGTACTGCCCGAATGCGCCCCTTGGCCAGTAAATGTAATCGCGTGTCTTTCAACCCCGAAGGTTCCGAGGACCGTGCCCAGCGCAAGCCCTTTGTCGAGCAGCACCGGCCCCTGCTCGATGTGCAATTCGAGGTAGGCCGCCGCGTTCTTCAGTTCTTGGTGCGAGTCTTTCACGCGATCAAACTCGATGCCGACTCCCGCGAGTGCGTCGACGAGCGTGATGCCATCGCGATCCTTGAGCTGACGCGCCTCGTCCATGTTGAGCGATCCTGCACAGGCCGACGAACCAAAGAGACTCTTGCCGAATCTCGCGCCTTCCTCGTCGGCCCAGTCGACGAGTCGCAGTGTGACGGGAGGCCTTCCGTTGAAGGACGCGTGGGCGTGACGAAGCACTTCGAGCCCCGCGATGAGATTCAAACAGCCATCGAGCCAGCCGCCATTTGGGACAGAGTCAATGTGGCCGCCGATGAGCAGTTCGCGCGGCGAGTCACCTCGGAGTGTCGCCCAGAAATTGCCGGCAGCGTCACGGTGCGTCTCGAGTGGAAGCTCCTGGCACTTGCGTTCGAACCATGCGCGTGCCGCAGTCCAAAGTGGCGTGAACGCGACGCGCTGCGCGCCATTGCGGTCCTCCGTAAGCAACTTGAGCTCCTTCAAGTCTGCAAGAACCCTCCGCGGATTGAGCGCACTCGCCATGGCGATAGTGTGACTGCAATCTCGAGATTCGTCGAGTGGTCGCGCGCCGAGTTGATAGCCTTCTCAGTGTGTCGCTCGCCTCGCTCGGAGTGAATTCGTGACCATGAATCTCAAACCGATCTTGGGCCAACGCGAGGCTGAGGATCGCATGGCGCCGATTCAACGACCGATGCGCGATGGCGAAGCGCTGGTCGAGGCAGATCGGTGTCTGAATTGCTTTGACGCCCCCTGCATCGCGGCATGCCCCACCGGCATCGACGTGCCCGCATTTATCGGCAAGATCAAGAGCGGCAATACGCGTGGCGCCGCGCGACTGATCCTCGAGGCGAACATTCTTGGAGCATCGTGTGCGCGGATCTGTCCGACGGCGGTGCTCTGTGAGGGTGCATGCGTTCTCAAAGATCGTGACGAGAAACCGATCGAGATTGGACGCTTGCAGCGCCACGCCACAGATTTCGTCAGCGAGCGAGGGATCACCGTGTTGAAGCGCAGTGAGGCAGTGCGCGGCGAGCGCGTTGCGGTGGTTGGATCGGGGCCGGCAGGACTCGGGTGCGCCTCACAACTCGCGCAGCTCGGATATCGGGTCACGATCTTCGAACGTGCGACACGTCCGGGAGGACTGAACACGCACGGCGTTGCCGTCTACAAGTTGCATCCCGACTTTAGCGTTGCAGAGGCGAGGAGCGTCGAACAACTCGGAGTAGAGATTCGCTGCGGCGTCGAGGTCGGGAGGGACATCAGCGCCGACGAATTGCAGCGCGATTTTTCGGCGGTCTTTCTTGGGATCGGCCTCGGTGGTGGAAACCGCCTGCGCATCGATGGCGAGGAGTTGCCCGAAGTCATCGACGCACTCACATTTATTGAACGGATTCACAGTGCGCCGCTTCATCACGTGGCGGTGGGTCACCAGGTGGTTGTCATCGGCGGAGGGAACACCGCCATTGATGCTGCGACGCAGGCAATTCGTCTCGGCGCTCGCCGTGTCACGATGATCTACCGTCGTGGCGAGTCGCAACTCTCTGCGTACGACTTTGAACACGCACTCGCGAAGAGTGATGGGGTTCACTTCGCGTACAACGCGATGCCCCTTGCGGTCGTTGGAGTCGAGGGCCATGTCGCTGGACTTCGGCTTGCACGCACTCGTGAAGGTCACGGTGGAACACTCGAGCAGATTCCTGGGAGCGAGTACACCGAGCCGTGCGACATGATCGTGAAGGCCGTCGGGCAGGAGAAGCATGGGACCGTCGTCACACAACTCTTCCCTGGCCTGCGGATCGACTCGCGCGGCGTCATCACACGCGATGCGCTCACGGGAGCGACGAGCCTTCCACACGTCTTCGCTGGTGGCGACTGCGCCAACGGTGGTCGCGAAGTTGTCAACGCAGTCGGCGACGGCAAGAAGGCGGCGTTTGGGATCCATGCATTTCTCTCGAAGAGTCACGCGGTGCCACCTCTGCAACCGTCGAGACTGGGGGTTTCTGGAGTCACGCACGGCTCCGGACTCCATCATCCGATTCGTGCGCATGAACTTGAGGCGGCGCAGGCGAAGGCGGCACCCTAACGATGGCAGATCTCACGACGAACTTCGCTGGAATCCGTTCTCCAAATCCATTTTGGATCGCATCGGGCCCCCCCGCAAACAGCGCGCACCAAACACACCGAGCTTTCGAGGCGGGATGGGGTGGCGTGGTTTGGAAGACGATCGGAGACCCGATTGTCAATACCGCGTCGCGCTATTCGGCGCTCAATTCGGGCAGCACGCGAATGATCGGTTTCAACAACATTGAGCTGATCAGCGACCGGTCGGCCGAGACGAATTTCCGTGAGATCGCCGACGTCAAGAAACGCTGGCCGCACCATGCAGTCATCGCGTCGCTCATGGTTGAGTCGCGCGAACAATGGCATGAGTTCGTGAAGCGTGCGGCGGACGCTGGCGCCGATGGCATCGAACTCAATTTCGGGTGCCCACACGGAATGTGCGAACGGGGCATGGGATCGGCCGTGGGACAGCAACCACAGGTCGCGGAACGAATCACAGGATGGGTGATGGAGGCTGCATCGATTCCAGTCATCGTCAAGCTCACCCCCAACATCACGGACATCACAGCAACTGCACGCGCAGCGAAGCGTGGGGGCGCGAATGCGATTTCGCTGATCAACACAATCAATTCGATTACGAATGTCAATCTCGACACGTTTGCCTCTGAGCCCACCGTGCGGGGGATGAGCTCTCACGGTGGTTACTGCGGTCCCGCAGTGAAACCTATCGCGCTCAACATGGTGCAGGCTTGCGCGGCAGACCCTGACGTGTGCGTGCCGATTTCAGGAATCGGGGGGATCGCCTCGTGGCGCGATGCCGCCGAATTCATTGCCCTTGGTGCGTCAACTGTGCAAGTCTGCACCGCCGTCATGCATTATGGATTTCGGGTCGTGGAAGACATGATCGATGGATTGAACTCGTACCTTGATGACAAGGGAATGAAGTGCGTGAGCGAATTGTGCGGTCGAAGTGTGTCGAAGATCGCGCCATGGGAAACACTCGACTTGAAGTTCCATCGCGTTGCGCAGATCAACTACGACCTGTGCATCGGATGCAATCTCTGTTACATCGCCTGCGAAGATGGGGCGCACCAGTGCATCGACCTGCTCACCCCCGAATCGGTCGCCGTCGATAACGGCCCTGGACGCATCCCGCACAAGCCGATCCCGAAGGTCCGCGCAGACGATTGCGTTGGATGCAATCTCTGCTCGCTTGTCTGCCCAGTGGACTCATGCATCACGATGGTTGAAGTGGAGAGTGGCGAACCGCCCATGTCGTGGAGCGAGTATCAACGCAGATTGGCTGCGGGCGAGATCGCGCCGATTCCCCCACACGCGTGAGTCCATCACGACGCAGCGCACGCGCGGACAATCGAGACATTCTCGATCATCCTCGAACGAGAGAGCCCGCCGACGACGACGCAAGTGACCTGCGGATGAGCAAGGATCGTCGGCAACGCGCCTCGCGGATCGAGCCTGCCGCTTGCGAGCGGCTTCTTGACGAAAACCCCAACTCCCAATTCGCCAGCGCGTTCGAGGAGCGCCGATTGACCGTCCGCCTCGGCGTGCGCCGATGGGTGCAACTCGATCATCAACGCGTCGATGCACTCGTGCGTCGTGGCTGCGTGCGCTCCAGCGATTGACTTCGGTGAAAACCCAATCGCAGCAACCAGTCCGCCCCGCTTCAGGTCGTCGAGGGCTCGCAGCACAGTTCCTGCGCGAAGGATCTCGAGGTCGCTGCCGTCTGAATGAACCCAGACAAGGTCAATGCGATTCGTGCGAAGTCGAGCGAGGCTTGCCATGACGCTGCGAGTGATTGCTTCGTACGAAAAGTCGAACGAAGACTTGCTTTGCGCAAATGTTTCGCCTGCTTTGGTCGAGAGGAAAATCTCTTCGCGGACGCTCGGTGGCAGTTCTAAGAGAGCGCGGCCGATGCGCTCTTCGCTCAGGCCGTAGGCCGGCGCGGTGTCAATCACGCGCACTCCCATGTCGATGACCTCGTGGATGAACTGAACCGATTCGTCCTCGCTCGGAAGCGCGTAGGACTCGGGGTACTTCGCCCCTTCGTTTCGGCCGATCTTGAACGCCCCCCATCCAAGTGCTGTCACCGGACGTGCAAGCCGGGCAGCGGTGCGCATCGCAAGTGTCCGGCTCACTGAAGCGCGCTCCATGACGCGTGCTGCCACGGGCGATCCGCAAGAGGAGGACGCGGAACTTCTCTGGGCCACTCGACGACTGCATTCACGTGTCTCGTGAGATTCATCGCGATTCTGGCCGCGACGTCCGCTGCGATTTTCGGAGCGAGCACGAGTTTCACTGGCCACAGCGTTGTGACTCGGTCGGTCGTATGCGCATAGGCGCATGCAGGGCGGCCACCACCAGGCGTCATCGGTTCGGCCCGGTCGACGAGGAGCGATGCGAAAGTGCATCCCGTCAAGACGAGGCCAGGAAGCGCCGACTCGATCTCGTTGCGGGCGTGACGTTCGAACTCACTCGCACTCATCGTCGCGCCGACTTCTGCGAGTTGCCCTCCGATGTTCCACACGACCTCGCCACTCGAAAGGCGCTCGCTCGTCACGGTGATGCGCGTCTTACTGCCATCGATGCAGTGGCCAAAGGCGAGTGGAAGCTTCCCTCGCAGCAGCGCTTGTCGGAGAGGACGGCGCTGCATGGGTGTCGGCGATCCTGCCAAGAGCGCAAGGGCTTCGTTGCCTGCGCCAGCTGCGAGAATGAGTTGCTCACAGCGCACAGTGGTGGCCGATCCAGTGTCGAGCGAAATCTCGAGGGCACCACCATCACGGTGAACATGTACGACCTTCCCGAGACCGATCTGCTGCGTGTGCGGACGAGCGAGCTCTTCAAGCAGCGATCGAGGATCGATCACCGACTCGGGGAGTTCGAGCACATCGCCCGCAACTTCTGAGAGCCACGATGGACGTTTAGCAATCGCAACTCGCCGTGGCCGAGTCGTAAGTGCGTGCGTGGCGGCGGCGAGCGCGACCATCCCCCGAATGCCCTTAGATCGCCATAGGTAGCACGAATCGGAGAGTTTCTTCACTGCGCACAGATCGCCAGTCGGTGCCGCGAGTCGCGCCGTCCACAAGGCTGAAGCTGCCGAAACTTGACGGGCATCTTCGCCGATCGCCCCCGCGAGTGCGTACTTCACCCCCGCGTGCAAAATGCCTTGGCTGGCCGTGGTCTGCCCAGAACCGAGGGCGGTCCTCTCGATCAGCAGAGCAGAGAGACCTCGCGCACAAAGCGCGTCAAGTACGAAGAGACCTGCGACCCCCCCGCCAACAACCAGTGCATCACAACTGATGGCGGTGGATGTCATGCGCGAAGACGATGGTAGCGGTCGATGCATCAACCCATCCCAATGCGTGCGGTCGATACCATCGCGCACGCTCGCGGGCTCACGCATGACGACGAACTCCACGCTGCTTTCACCCTGCCCGAACCTGATCGACGGCGCGTGGGTCGATCCCAAAGGTGCGACAAGCGACGTCTTTAACCCTTCGACGGGCGAGGTCATCGCGCACGCTCCCGTGAGTGGATCCGCCGAGATCAACGACGCGGTCGAGGCGGCATCACGCGCATTCCCTGCCTGGCGAGAAACGCCAGCGGTCGAGCGAGCACGGATCTTCTTTCGATTTCGGCAACTCGTTGAAGCGAGTTTCGACCGACTCTGCGCGTGTGTCTCGCGCGAGCACGGCAAGACGTTGGTCGAAGCGCGCGGCAGCCTCTTTCGGGGGCTCGAGAACATCGAGTATGCATGTGGAATCCCATCGCTCCTGATGGGGGACACGCTTGAGATCGCACGTGGGGTCGATTGCGAGTCAATCCACCAGCCGCTGGGTGTTTGCGCTGGGATTACTCCATTCAACTTTCCCATCATGGTGCCCCTGTGGATGTTTCCGGTCGCCATCGCATGCGGCAACACGTTCGTTCTCAAGCCCAGTGAGAAGGTTCCGCTTGGAGCGGTCATGCTCGGCCAACTGCTCAAGGATGCGGGACTGCCCGATGGTGTCTTCAACATCGTGCACGGTGGGCGCGCGAGTGTCGATGCGATCCTCACGCATCCGAAGGTGCGGGCGATCTCGTTCGTTGGCTCGAGTCCGGTCGCGCGCCATATCTACGAGACCGGAACCCGACATGGCAAGCGCGTGCAGGCCAATGGCGGAGCGAAGAATTACATCGTCGTTATGCCCGATGCCAATGTGCCCAAGACCATCGAAGCGCTTTCAACCGCTGCCTTCGGCTGCGCAGGAGAACGGTGCATGGCGGGCTCGACCGCGATCACCATCGGCGCAGCGGCCGCGCGGTTACTTCCAGATCTGGTGCAAGCTGCGAAAGCGATTCGCATCGGCCGAACCGACGGCGAGAACCTCACGACTCAGCCGGACATGGGTCCTGTGATTACTGCGGCGCACCGCGACCGCGTGGTCGAACTCGTCTCACAAAGCGCGAGTGAGGGAGCGAAGATCGTGTGTGATGGCCGAGGGGCTCGCGTGCAGGATGCCCCCAAGGGTTTTTATGTCGGCGCAACGATCGTTGACGAGGTCGCGCACGAGATGACCATCGCTCGTGAAGAAGTGTTCGGTCCAGTCCTCAATGTGATGCGGATGGATGATCTTGACAGTGCGATCGAACTGGCGAATCGGTCGCAGTACGGCAATGGAGCGGCGATTTTCACGCAGTCGGGCGGAGCGGCTCGCGAGTTCAAGCAACGAATCAAGGCAGGCATGGTTGGAATCAATGTGGGAGTACCAGCGACGATGGCGATGTTTCCGTTCACAGGATGGGACGACTCGTTCTATGGCGACCTGCACATTCAAGGACGAGAAGGAGTGCAGTTCTTCACCCAGCAGAAAGTTGTCTCGACTCGATGGCTTGGTGGCACTGGACCGGACGCAGCCGACGTGTGGCGCAAAGAATGACGATTCTGATTCAAGGCGGAGAGGTCGTTACAGATTCTGAGCGGTACCACGCGGACATCCTGTGCGAAGGCGAGACAATCGCGCGAATCGGACAGCATCTGACCGCGCCAGCGGGCGCCGAGATCATCGACGCGCGGGGATGCCACGTCTTTCCAGGGTTCATCGACCCGCATGTGCACATTCACCTCCCGTTCATGGGAACCCATGCCAAGGACACGTATGAGAGTGCAAGCCGCGCGGCGGTGCTCGGAGGGACGACGACCCTCATTGAGATGTGCTGTCCAGCGCGAGACGACGATCCCGTTGAGGCGTTCGAGGTCTGGATGTCCAAGGCAGTCGGACACTCGATCTGCGACTTTTCGTTTCACATGGGAGTCACACGGTTCGATGAGACAACTCCCGCGGCGCTCACATCGATCGTTCGGCGAGGAATCTCGTCTTTCAAGGTCTTTTTGGCCTACAAGGGCGCCTTCGGAGTCGACGATGCCGAACTCTACCGAACGCTCCAACTCGCCAAGAGTCTCGGAGTGATCGTGACTGCGCACTGCGAAAATGAGACCCTCGTGAGCGAACGATCACGCGAGTTGCTCGCTGCTGGAAAGTGTGATCCTGCGCACCACCACGAAAGCCGTCCTCCGCAGGTTGAAGCTGAAGGGGTCAACCATCTGATGACCTTCGCAGAATTGACCGGGTGCGCGACCTACATCGTGCACTTGAGTTGTGCGGAAGCGCTTGAGCGTGCACTTGCCGCACGCAAGCGCGGAGTGCGCGTCACGATTGAGACGCTGATTCAGTATCTGGTGCTCGACAAGCAGGACGCGGAACGGGGTGGCTTCGAGGGAGCCAAGTTTGTGATGTCACCGCCCCTGCGCGATGTTCGCAATCAGGAAGTGCTCTGGCGCGCACTCGCGGCGGGCGACATCGACACCGTCGCGACCGATCACGCCCCATTCGACTTCGCGACGCAAAAGTCAATGGGAGCAAGCGACTTCACCAAGATTCCTAATGGCATCCCTTCGCTGCAGGAACGAGTCTCACTGCTTTACACGCATGGAGTTCTTCCTGGACGCATCACGCTGCACGACTTGGTTCGCATCGCGAGTACCACTGTTGCGCAGACCTTCGGCCTCTATCCCCGCAAGGGAGCGATTGCGGTCGGTTCTGACGCAGATCTCGTGATCTTCGATCCCGCCGCGAGAAGCACGATTTCGGCCGCGACTCATGCGATGAATGTCGATTACAGCGCATTTGAAGGATGGGAGCGATGCGGATGCGCTCGTGATGTGCTCGTGCGCGGCACACGCGTCGTTCGTGACGGCACTTGCACAGACCGCGTGGGACTGGTGGGACATGTAGGACATGGCCAGTTCATCGCACGGACACCGAGTCACTTCTAGCACAGGAGTTTTCGAACCCCATGACTGCTGCTCACCCACCAGCCGATGCGTCGCTCACAAATCATGACCTCGCTCCAGTCGGCATGCTCGAGCGCAGGTGGGGCACATGGAGCATTGCCGCGCTGTGGATTTCGATGGCCGCCTGCGTGCCAACCTATATGGTGGCTGCTTCACTCATCGAGGGGGGGATGAATTGGTGGCAAGCCATTCTGACGGTCTTTCTTGGCAATGTCATCGTCGTCGTCCCGATGATCATGAACGCGCACGCTGGGACGAAGTACGGAATTCCATTTCCTGTTTTTTGCCGCGCATCGTTCGGGGTGCTAGGCGCGAACATCCCAGCGCTCATGCGTGCGGTGGTCGCCTGTGGCTGGTTCGGCATCCAAACATGGATCGGTGGAGATGCGATCTTTCGCATCTGCGGGGTCTTCTTTCCAACCCTCCTTGATCCCGCTGCTGACAAGTTGCTCGGGATCACCACGGCGCAGTTCATTTGCTTCATGTTTTTCTGGTCGGTCCACATCGTGATCATCTATCGCGGCATTGACTCGATTCGCCTGCTTCTGCAATTCAAAGCGCCGCTGCTGATCGGACTCGGGTTGCTGCTTCTGGCGTGGGCGGTGCGCGCCGCGGGCGGATTTGGACCAATGCTCGCGACTCCGAGCGCATTCGATGCGGGAGGGGCGAAGTCCGGGCAGTTTTGGTCATTCTTTGCTCCATCACTCACCGCGATGATTGGATTCTGGGCGACGCTTTCGCTCAACATTCCTGATTTCTCGCGCTACGCGAAGTCGCAGCGCGCGCAAGCGTTCGGGCAGGCACTCGGGCTACCACTCACAATGGCGCTCTATTCATTTATCGGGATCGCGGTGACCTCCGCAACGGTGGTGATCTACGGCGAGTCAATTTGGGATCCCGTCACGCTGCTGACCAAGTTCACCAATCCAGCGCTGCTGATCATCGCGATGTTTGCCCTCTGCCTTGCGACACTCGCAACGAACCTTGCGGCCAATGTCGTGAGCCCTGCGAATGACTTCTCAAATCTCGCTCCACGCTGGATTTCATTTCGCACCGGCGGTCTGTTGACTGGCATCATCGGAATCTTGATGATGCCATGGAAACTGATCGCCGATCCAACTGGATTCATCTTCGTGTGGCTCGTTGGATACAGCGCGCTCTTGGGTCCAATTGGCGGAATTCTGATCTGCGACTACTTCGTTGTTCGTCGCAGAACGCTCGAGCTCATCGACCTTTATCGGATGCATGGGTGCTACCGGTACCACCGCGGATTCAGCCTTGCTGGACTTGCTGCGCTGATCGTTGGAGTCGCTCCAAGTGTGCCAGGATTTCTCGTGACCACGGGCGCCTTGACGTCTGAGTCGGTGGCGCCCATCTGGATCGAGCTGTACCACTACGCATGGTTCGTCGGATTCGCAGTTTCATTCGCGGCATATCTCGCCGCGCGATCGCTCAGCCCGAAGCACGCACACGAGAGACAGACTCAATGACGCACACTCCCACCCTTCCCCCTTGCGACTTTCAACCGGCGCCGTACTGCGGCCCTTCTCCTGCCGAGATACTCGCCCTTCGCAAGCAACATCTTTCCCCGGCGATTTTTCACTATTACAAGTCGCCCATCATGATCGTGCAGGGACATCAGCAATACTTGTTTGACGAGACGGGGCGGCGATACCTCGACGGGATCGGAGGCATCGTGACGGTCAGCGTGGGTCACTGCCATCCTGAGGTCACCAAGGCCGCACAAGAACAGCAGCAAACGATTGTCCATACGACGACGCTCTATCTCAACCCACAGGTCGCGCTCTTCGCGCAAGAACTCGCTGCAAAGATGCCCGGCGATCTGAAGGTGTGTTACTTCGTGAACTCAGGTTCAGAAGCGAACGACCTCGCCATCATGATGTCGCGTGCGGCGACTGGAAACTACGACGTGCTTGCGCTTCGCAACGGGTACCACGGTGGCAGTCCTGGAGCAATGGCGCTGACATCGCACCACACATGGAAATTCAATGTGCCGCACACGTTCGGGGTGCAGCACGCCGTATTGCCCGATCTCTACCGTGGTCCGTTTGGTTCTCAGGATGCACAGGCTGGATCGAAGTATGCGCAAGAGATTCGAAACTTGATTCAGTTCGGAACCTCTGGTCAGGTCGCCGCCTTCATTGCCGAAACGATTCAGGGAGTCGGAGGCACCGTGCCACTCCCGAGTGGTTACCTGCGAGAGGCCTACACGCATGTGCGTGCGGCGGGCGGACTCTGCATCGCCGACGAGGTGCAAACGGGCTTCGGCCGAACGGGCACTCATTACTGGGGCTTCGAGACGCAAGGGGTGATTCCCGACATCGTCACCATGGCCAAAGGGATCGGTAATGGGTGCCCACTTGCGGCCGTTGTGACGACTCCCGCGATCGCGAAGGCGCTTGCGAATCGCATTCACTTCAACACCTTTGGTGGCAACCCCGTTTCGTGCGCGCAGGGGCGCGCGGTGCTACGCGTGATCGACCAGGAGCGATTGCAGGAGAACTCGCACGCGCGAGGCGAGCAACTGAAGGCTGGGCTCTTGGGACTTTCGCGCAAGCACCAGCTGATTGGTGATGTTCGGGGCCTTGGATTGATGCTCGGGGTTGAACTCGTTACGGACCGTGCAACGAAAGAGCCCGCGAGCGCGCAGTGCGCGGCGGTGTTCGAGAAGTGCAAAGAGCTTGGACTGCTGATCGGCAAGGGTGGCCTCATGGGAAACACCTTGCGCATCAAGCCGCCAATGTGCATCACCGCAGCGGACGCCGACTTCTTGGTCGATGTGGTGGACTGTGCGCTCGCAAGCGTGGGCGAGCCGTGACGGGCGCTGCAGCACAGACGCTCGAGGTTCCGCTCGACTCACTCGAAGCGGCGCGGCATGCGGCGCCGTACGCCTCTCGCCTCGAACTTTGCCACGACCTGCCGAGCGAAGGATGGTCGCCATCAGGCGAGTTCATCCGGCAAGTACGAGACCTCACCGATGGATCGATTGTTGCGATGATTCGACCTCGACTGCCGGGTTCTGCGCCGACACTCTGCGTCAGCTCGTTCGTTGCAACACCGCGGGTGATGAGCGAGTCGACGCGAGAGATCGAACTCGCCGCACGCGCTGGAGCGAATTCAGTGGCGATTGGGTTGCTCACCCCCGACGGATTCGTCGACGTCGACGCGTGCGCCGAGCTTGCGCGCGTTGCTCGCGCCGCGAAGCTCGATGTTGCCTTTTTGCGCACCTTCGACCTGCTGACAGACCGCGCCCGCGGCATGCGCGACATCACCGCACTCACGATGACGCGCGTGATTACCGCGGGGGTGCTCGGATGGGACGCATCGGTTGCATCGCTCGATGCGCGAGTCGCTGTGCTCACTGAAGACATATTGAACGCGCGATCGTGCGCTCGTGCCGGCACTGCACCAGTCGAAGTTGTCGCCTGCGGCGGAGTTCGCACCGACAATGCGCACGAGTTCCTACGGGTTACGCCGCATCTGCACGCATCTTGTCGCGTAGGAGGATCGTTTAGCGCTGATGAGGTCCAGACGCTGCACGCGCGGCTTACTTGTCCCACGTCGTCATGCAGTACTCGACGCTCGACGGTAGGCAGTTGAGCGAGGCCTGCTCGATCGGCGCGCCATCGACCGCTGACTGTCGCTTCAGCAAACAGAGTGACATCGCAAGTGCTTCAGCGTCAGAAGTTGGCATGTCGTTCGCTGGGCCAGTCAGTCCAACAATCACAACTCGCGTGGGGTCGATGACGCAGGCGCTCCGCAGCGTTGCCTGAACAAGCTCGTCCTCGTGCAATTCAGCGACCGTTCGACCGTCTCCACCGCGTGCGGCGAGTTGTGCGACACACCAACACTCCGCGCAGCGATTGTCTAGGTCGAGATCGTCCCTGTAGAGCGCGACATACCGCTGCACGATTGGTCGAGCCAAACTTGATCCCACGTCACCATGAGGCGATGGTGCAGGATCGGGTGTCGATGCAGCAATCGTGCCTTGTTCGACGCGCGCAGGGAGTGCGATCCAGATAAGCGCCCCAAAGACGACGACTGCCGCGACCGCGCCGGCACCACGCAGAATGCGGTGCGGCATCCCCCGTCTAGAGATCTGCCCGCCCGACAACCGAAGCTCTGGCGTCGAGATTCCAAGATCCCGCTCGAATGCATCAAGCCCAGCAGACATGCGCACGAGGCGCTCGACCCGACGCTGCATCGCATCTTCTTGATCGCGCGGAGTCTGGTTGTGGAATTCGCTCATCTGCTCTCCTCTTCTTCGCGTCGAAGCGGTTGTGTTGCTCGGAGATTGTTCGAAATGCAGCCACGGCGCATCAGAAACGCGCTCAATCGACCAAGAATCGACCGGCGACGCTCATGTGCGGTGCTTGGGGCCAGTTCGAGGTACCCCGCGATCTCGCGCTCTGAGCGACCCTCGGCGATCCACCGAAGGACCTGACGATCCTGATCACCCAGCCCCGAGTCGGGCTCATCTCCACGCACGACCCGCCGAACAAGTTCGAGCGCCTCTGCGAGGTGGGATGGGTCATCAAACTCGTCGGCGGCGGCCTCGTCGAGGTGCTGCTCAGCACCAGGCACCGTGCGCGACCGTTCGCGACCTTGCTCGCGCCGATGGCGCAACAGGATGTTGGCGGCGATTGCGTAGAGGAAGGTGGATGGCTTGGCGCGCGCTGGGTCGTATCGCCCCCCTGCAAGGGCCTTCCAGAATTCGATCCAGGCTCGCTGTGCCAGTTCATCCGCGGTATCGCTCTGCGCTGAACTGCTGCCGCCAAGTCGACGCAAGAAGTACGCGTGTAGTCCACCGCGAAGGCGCCTGTGCAACTCGGTGATCCCAGTGTGATCCCCCGCCACCATTCGCGCCTGGCAGTCGAGGACTCTTGCCGTGAAATCATCCGCGCGCATCTGGTCGCAGGGTATCGAGCCACGCTAGCCTTTTGGATGCCAACGACGGTGGGATCGCGCGAATGATCACTCGAATCGAACTCGTCAACTTCATGTCGCACGCACACACTGTGCTCGAGCCGGCGCCGGGATTGACAGTGCTCGTCGGTCCCAACAACTGCGGCAAGAGCGCCGTGGTTGGGGCGCTTCAGATTCTGGCGACGAACGAGAACTCGACGTTCGTCCAGCGGCACGGGACCGATGAGTGTTCTGTCGCTGTCACGACCGATGATGGACATCATGTGATGTGGTCTCGAAAAAACTCGCCGAAGTACACGATCGATGGTGCGGTCTTCGACAGGCTCAAGGTGGCTGGAGTCCCAACCTCCCAACTGCAAGCAGCGCTTCGGCTGCCTCTCGTAGCGGCCCACGACGCGGCGAATGAGAAGTTCGACCTGCACTTTGGCGACCAGAAGAAGCCGATGTTCTTGATCGACCAAACAGCTGGGCGTGCAGCGCAGTTCTTTGCGTCGGCGACTGACGCGTCGGGATTGCTCGCGATGCAGAAGGCACACAAGGCCAGGACCGCTGCAGCCACCGCCGAGCGCGCCGCGTTGCAGAAGCGCCTTGATGAACTCTCAAAGACGCTGACTGCACTCGCCGGAGTCGATGCGCTCGATCACAGGGTGCAAGCGGTTGAGGCAGCGAGCGAATCGATCGAGGCGCGCTGCCGTGAGCTCGCGCGCGGGGAGGCGCTTGTGGACGATCTGCGGTCGAACGCGAACTCACTCGCGCTCGACGAGCGGCGTGCCACTGCGCTGCGGCCGCTGCGTGATCCTCCTCAACTCGAGGATGTCGCCGGACTCGCGCGGTTGGTGAGTGAGTTGCAGACTGCCGCGCGCGAACTCGCGCGAGCGGATCGTCAAGCGGGGGTCCTCGCGCGACTGCCGCAGCCCCTTGCGTTCGATGATCCGCAACCCATCGAGCTCGCCATCGACGCCCTCACGCAGGCGCTGGCAAGCGCGCGAACCCTTGCACACGACGCAGAGCGAGCCACGCAGAGCGTCGAGTCATTCCATGCGCGCGAGGTCGCCGCGTTCATCGCCACCCACCCCACCTGCCCGCTCTGCCACAGCGCGCTCGACGCCTCGTGCCTGCTTGGCACACACGTCGACCAACGGCCCAAGGACACCCGTGAATAATCGGCCCTCGGCGTCAGCTGAAGAGCGCCAGTACACGGGGCTGCTCTTCATTGGCGATCCGCACCTTGAAGGACGCGTCCCTGGGTTTCGCTGCGACGACTACCCGCGGGTGATCCTCGAGAAGTTTCGCTGGTCACTCGAGTATGCACGAGCGAACCGACTGCTGCCCGTCGTGCTCGGCGACCTCTTTGATAAGCCGCGCGACAATCCCACATGGATGCTGGGCGAACTCATCGTGATGCTGTCGGGGATTGAGTGCGTGGGGATCTACGGCAACCACGATTGCGCCGAACCGCAACTGACCGATGATGACTCGCTGTCGCTCTTGGTGAAATCGAAGGGACTCCGACTGCTTGATGACAACCCGTGGTCAGGCCAGATGGGTGGCCGAACGGTCGTTGTGGGCGGTTCGTCATATCGACGCGACATTCCCCGCGCCTTTCATTCTTCTGTCGTTGCGTCACGCGACTCTCCACTGGTCCTCTGGGTGACCCATCACGACATCAAGGTGCCGGGATACGAAGAACAAGGCCGATACGCACCACGTGAGCTTGCTGGAATCGACCTTGTCATCAACGGGCACATCCACCGAGTGCTTGAGGATGTGCAGTTCGGCAGAACGGTGTGGATCACCCCAGGCAACATTGCGCGCCGCTCACGAAGTGACGCAGCAGCGCAGCACACTCCCGCACTGCTTCGCATCGACGTTCGATCCAACGGGTTCACGCGCACGATGGTCGAAGTGCCGCACAGTCCCGCTGCTGACGTTTTTCACCCAGCGATCGCCGATGCGTTCGATCACGCCGACGACGGAGGGTCTCGATTCATCACAGGCCTGTGCCAGTTGCAGTCACTGCGCACGGCCGATGGCAGTGGACTTCGTGAGTTTCTCGAGAAGAATCTGGCTCAGTTTGAACAGTCAGTTCAGGACGCAGTGACAGACCTCGCCAAGGAGATCGCACCATGACAACGCCACCACCCCCACAGACCATCGAGCAATTGCAGCAACGATTTCGAGAGCTCCAGCGACTGCAGGTTGCTGCAGAGACTCGAAAGGAAGGGGCACTCGCCCGGCTGCAGCAGGTGCAGGCTGATGCCCGGTCCCTGTTCGGGACCGATGATGTTGCAGTACTGACAGACCAACTCGCGGCGATGAAGGCGAAGAATGAACAATCGCGCGCCGCGTATCAATCCGCGCTCGATGTCATCGAACGCGAACTCACTGCCGTTGAACGCGACCTTCGACCACCAACCGCATGAACACTGCCGACCCGAGGTTGCACGCAGCGCGGACGCGCGCCAATAGATTGCTCTGGCAACGCGACCAGTGCAAGAAGGACGTTGCGTCGCTGGAGTCAGCCAATGAGCGGCTGACTGCGCAGCTCGCACTCGCTCCCAAGGTCGATGCAGCGCTCGAGGTGCTCAGCAGTCAACTCTTTCGCGCGACGCTCGACATCGTGGAGCGCGGGTGCACCCATGCCCTCCAGGAAGTGCTCGATGACAGCACCATTGCGCTAAAGGCACAACCAGTGCAGACGCGTGGCGCGGCGGGCGTTGAGTTTGCGATCGAGCGCAGCGGCCAGAGCGAGGACATTCTTCGCGGTCAAGGTGGGTCGGTCGCCAACATCCTCAGCGTCAGCCTTCGCATGCTTGCGCTCGCGACGCGCGACGAGCGTGTGCACCGCCGATTCTTGGTGCTCGATGAGCAGGATTGCTGGCTCAGACCTGATCTGGTTCCCAAGTTCATTCACATCATTCGCGAGGCAGCACGGCACCTGCAGTTTCAGGTCATCGTCATCAGCCACCACGACCGCGCGCTGTTCGAACGCTATGCCGACAAGATCTACGAGTTCGCTCCCAGTCGTGCTGGCGTTCAGGTGCGCGAGGTGCACACGCCATCGAGTCACAGCGATGGCGACGATGTAGCCTGACTCGCATCATGGGCAACTCAACCAATTCATCGGCGGCCAATCAAGTGCCGGGCGTCATCTGCTGGCACGAACTTCATACGCGTGACACAGCTCGCGCAAGCTCGTTCTACTGCGCGGTTATTGGATGGAAGGCACAGTCGTGCGGTCCTGCGAACGCAGCTGGCCACACCTACACAGAGTGGAACAACGATGGAGCACTGATTGGCGGCATGATGGAGCTGCCCGCAACAACGCCCGCGCAGGTGCCAGCACATTGGGCTCTCTACGCGAACGTCGACGATGTCGACGCGGCCGCAGCGCGCGCGACGGCGCTTGGCGGTCGAGTGGTCGCTGGACCCTTCGAGTACCCGCAGGTTGGACGGATCGCAGTCATCTCAGATCCGACAGGTGCCACGATCTGTCTATACAAAGGCTTGCCTGGGATGGGCAACGACAAGAATGTCGCTGGCGCGTCGGGTCATTTCTGCTGGAACGAATTGCTCACGAGCGATCCCGAGGTCGCCGAGGCCTTCTACAAGGGAGTCATCGGCTGGCAGACATGGACGATGGACTCTGCAGCTGGGCCGTACACCATCTGGTCACTCCCAGGACGTGATCCCCACGACAAGACGGCCTGCGTCGGCGGCATGATGAAGATTCCACCGCAGTGGGGACCGATGCCGAGTTCATGGCTGACCTATATCAGCGTCGATGATGTCGATGCTGCGGTCGAGCGCGTCAACGCGAACGGCGGCAAGGTCTGCTGCCCTGCGGCCGACATTCCAGGCATTGGACGCTTCGCCGTCTGCACCGATCCCACAGGAGCAACCTTCTCGCTCTACAAGAGCGTGCACGGCTGATCGGGCGCGATCGGCTGTACTGATTTCCCGCTGAAATCCGGGTGTTTGAGCACGACACTGCCCTCGACTGGGGCAAAGGTCGCCTGAAAGAAGCGCAGACACTTCGGTTCGTGCTCGAACCGAAGTCCGACAACGCGCTCGGGTTCGTCGTGCAGCGCGATGAGACTCTCGGCGGTGACATCCATGTGCGCCTGCGTGTACACACGCCGCGGAATCGTGAGCCTCACGAGTTCGAGTTTCGGGGTGTGATTCAATCCGGTGTCAGGATCGCGTCCCGCCGACACAAGACCCCGCTCCATTGTGCGCACTCCTGACTCGACATAGATCGCTGCGGCAAGCGCCTGTGCTGGAAGTTGCTCGCGCGTCAAGTGTGGAAGGAACCGCGCGGCATCGATGAAGATGCCGTGCCCGCCGATTGGCTTCACGATCGGCACACCCCCCGCTTCGAGCAATCGTCCGAGGTACTCGACTTGACCAACGCGCGCGCGAAGGTGCTCGAATTGCACCGACTCAGTGATACCGATCGCGATCGCCTCCATGTCGCGACCCGCAAGTCCACCGTAGGTGTGCAAACCTTCGAACAAGACAACCATGTTGCGCGCCTCCTCGGCAAGCGCATCGTCATTGAGGCAGAGGAATCCTCCCATATTGACGAGGCAGTCCTTCTTTGCAGAGTTGGTGCATCCATCGCTGTATGAGCAGAGTTCAAGCAGAATCTCTTCGATGCTTCGGTGGCTAAAGCCGGGCTCTCGCACCTTGATAAAGTACGCGTTCTCGACTGCGCGCGTCGCATCCAGCATGACCTTGATGCCGTGACGGTGACAGAGCGCATGCGTCGCGGCAATGTTCTGCATACTGATTGGCTGCCCTCCCGCCATGTTCACACAGCACTGCACACACACGTACGGAATCTTGGACGCCCCCACTTGCGCGATGAGCTGCTGGAGCTTGACGAGATCAATATTGCCTTTGAACGGCGATTCATCGCGAGGATCGTGCGCCGCATCGACAATGACATCGACGAACCGTCCCCCCGCGAGCTCCTGATGTGCGCGAGTGGTTGTGAAGTACATGTTGCCTGGGACGACATCGCCAGGCTTGATGAGCAGTCGACTGAGAATGTGCTCGGCCCCTCGCCCTTGATGGGTGGGGATGAGATGCTTGTACCCATACACACGGTGCACGACTCGCTCGAGGTTGTAATAGTTCGCACTTCCCGCGTAGGCCTCATCTCCCATCATCATGCCCGCCCACTGTCGATCGCTCATTGCGCTCGTCCCAGAATCGGTCAACAGGTCGATGTAGACATCTGCGCTCCGCAAGAGGAACGTATTGAATCCCGCGGCTGCGATCGCGAGTTCACGCTCATCAGGAGTCGTCATCCGGAGCGACTCGACCATCTTGATCTTGAACGGCTCAGCCCATGATCGCACTTTCATGATGCACTCCTAGGGGGGGACGAAATGCCCCGCAATCGACGCGACAGTGGGGGGATTTGAGCATATCATATATTCGGATATACATTCCTGAAATTGTGTAATTGCCCGTTCAGCACCCACCCCCTCCCACAATGACCCCACACACCACCATCGCCTCAACCCTTGGACAGATTGCCGCAGCACGACCCGCAAGCATCGCGGTCTTTGAACGGTTCGGACTCGACTACTGCTGCGGCGGGCGAGCTCCCCTCTCGCAAGCCTGCAACGAGGCGGGGCTCGAGACATCGAGCGTGCTCGATGCCATCCATCGCGCAGAGCAGGCTCCTCGAGACGATGCGGCGAAGGACTGGACCACCAGCTCGATGACTGCGCTCACTGAGCACATCGAAGCAACCCACCACGCGTTTGTGCGAGACGCACTGCAACGGCTTGCCGTCATTGTCCCGCGCGTCGTGCGTGCACACGGAGAGCGGGATGCTCGCCTCGTGCAACTTGCGTCGGTTGTCTCGACGCTCGCAGTTGAGATGCGCGACCACATGGAGAAAGAGGAGGTCGTGCTTTTTCCGATGCTGCGTGCGAATGAGAGCGCAGCGTCCACTGGATCGGCCGGACCCGAGCGTCTTTCACAGCCCATTGCATGCATGATCGCCGAGCATGAATCGGCGGGAGCGGCGCTCGCGTCCATCCGCACGCTGACCGACGGGTTTGCGATTCCCCGCGGAGCCTGCCCAACCTATCGCTCGATGCTCACGCTGCTACACGACCTTGAACGCGACATGCATGTGCATGTCCACAAAGAGAACAACATCCTTTTTCCCGCCGCGCTACACCAACGGGCGTGCAACACGTGACATTCAAACTGCTCATCCTTCTGCATCTTCTTGGCTCGGCGACATGGATCGGAGGTCACGTCGTCGTCGTTGGCGTGATCGTGCCGGCGGCCAAGCGCGCACGCTCTGTGGCGCGCATCGTCGAGTTCGAACGCAGCTTCGGACCGATCGGACTCGCGGCGCTTCTTGTTCAAGTTGGGAGTGGGATCGGCCTAGCGCATCATTGGATCCCTGATGTGCGTGCAGCACTCATCGCGCCGACGCTCGTTGTGTATCTGCTTGCAGCGAAACTCGCGCTGCTTACAACGATCATTGCGCTCGCAGCGCACGCGCATCACCGAATCCTTCCAGGGCTCACTGCGGAGCGGATCCCATCGTTTGCGGCTCATGCGTGGCTCACCACACTGCTGAGCGTCGGACTCCTGGTGGTTGGCGCGACGATACGACTGGGCGGGTGGACCTAGAGTTCTCGCGGCTCATTGACGTTGGCAAGCGATGCCTCATCGCACGCAACCTCGATCACGTCTCGCGGCGCAACTGCGCCTGACAGTCGGTAGTGACCGCGCGCAATGCATGCAGCGAGCTGGTTAAGTGCGCCGTGCCGGTACACCCCTGCACAGGGATGTGCGCGACTTGTCGCCGCAAGAATCGCCAGTGCCCGAGGGTGCTCGCGCTCAGCCGCGAGTAGCGCTCGCGCTGAACTCGCCGAGAACGCCGGCATATCTCCCGCAAGTACGAAGATCGCCCCTCGGGTGTGCCGCAATGCTGAGGCGATCCCACCGATGGGACCGATGCCAGGATGGTCATCAACGATGACGCCATCGGCGAGTGCCTGCACATCGGGATGGCACTCCCCCACCACCTTCACCCGTCGGCCAAACACGCTTCGAAGCAACTCGATTGAGCGCAAGACCAGCGGCGATCCACTGCTGCCAATTGGTTCGCGCAACTTGTCGCGGCCGAAGCGTGTGCTCTTGCCTCCCACCAGCACGATTGGCTGAATGAGTTCGAGCGAGGCACGCTCGCCCGAGTCACGTCGCATGACGAATGACCTTGCCGGTCACGGCGATGGCATCGGATCGGCCATCATCTTGAACCTCGCCACGAAGTGTCTCGATCGCGTGAGGCAGAATGTCAAGGATCGCCTCGAGGTTTTCGCTCGATCCGCGGGGCGATCCTGGAAGTGTCAGGATCAGCGTGCGCCCGATTGTGCCCGCCACACCGCGCGAAAGGAATGCGCGCGGCGTCTTGCTCATGCATCGAAGTCGAGCAAGGTCCATGAGCGCTGGATGTTCACGCTCAAAAACACTTCTCGCCGCTTCGGGAGTGACATCGCGCGGAGCGAGACCGGTTCCTCCAGTGCTCACGATGAGGTCGATCTGCGCGCTTGGTACCGACCACTCAACAAAACACTGGGCAAGTTGATCTTTGTCGTCTGGAAGACAGCGCGCATCGACGATCGTCGCACCGAGGCGCGCGCGCAGGAGTTCTGCCAGGCCAGGACCTGATGTATCGACCGCCTCACCTCGACTGCATCGGTCGCTGACAGTCAACACCGCCGCGCGAATGGCGTGCTGCTGTGGTTGGGATACAGGGGTGGCTGACATCGGACTTCACGCAGGGATCGTCGGTGCCCGATACGAGCCGCGCCGACCGCCATGCTTTTCAAGCACGCGAACTCCTTCGATGGCCATCTCCTGGTCGACCGCCTTCCCCATATCGATGACCGTGAGGCATGCAACGGCGACCGCCGTGAGCGCTTCCATTTCAACGCCTGTGCGCGACTGCGTGCGCGCCGTTGCGGTCACGCGCACGCGACCCGACTCAAGTTGAGCATCAATCTCGACCGCATCGAGAGGTAGCGTGTGACAGAGCGGGATCAACTCGTCTGTGCGCTTGGCCGCGAGGATTCCAGCGAGGCGCGCAACCTCGAGCAGCGATCCTTTCGTGAGCGTGTTCTCTTTGATGCGAACTTCGAGCGCGGGCGAAATGCGAACGAATCCTTCGGCGCGCGCCATGCGGTGCGTGACAGGCTTCTCGCCAACATCAACCATCCTCGCGCGGCCGTCCGCGCCGACGTGCGAGAGTCCAGTGGTGTCGCCATTGCTGTGCTGCATCACGACCAAGGATAGAAGGCGAAGGGACCGCCCGCCCCTTCTTTCGGGGGAATCTCGACAAATCCATCGCTCACCCCCGCCGAGAGCATGTCTCCTGAACCGCGGCCCTCAACGAGCCTCGCTACTCCGCAGTCATTCACCGTCACGAGGCGATGCCACCACAGTCCGATCCGTTGCTCGTCGTCGTTTGCAACGATCACACGAGCAATGGCGGCATCGCGCTCCATACCAGCGTGCGCAGCGAGGACAGTCCGCACGATTCGTGTGCATGTCACCAATGACGAGACTGGGTTTCCCGGAAGTGCAAAGATGGGCACGCCACCAGCGATCGCTCCGAGCATCGGCTTCCCTGGCTGTTGCGGGAGTCCGTGAAAGAGCACCTCAACTGGAGCGATGGCTGCAATCGACTCGATGGCTGCGCGGACGCAATCACGGTGTCCCATCGACACACCTCCGGTCAGAACAATCGCGTCGCTGTCGGCATGTGCATCGCCAAGGTCTCGCGCGAGTGCACTCTCATCATCACGCACATGCACCGGCGACACAACATCAAGCCACGGATGCGATGCAAGCAGCGACTCGATGGCGAGACCATTGCTGTTTCGGATCTGTGTGGGCGCTGGGGTCTCGTCGACCGCGACGAGCTCGTCGCCTGTAGTGATGATCGACACGCGCAGTCGCGCGAAGACTCGAGGGACCGCGCACCCGACTGCGGCAAGTGCTCCTAGTGCGGCTGGCGTAAGGCGAGTGCCACGCCGCAGAACCTCGGCCCCCGCCGGCGCGTTTTCTCCTGCGTATCGGATGTTTTCGCCGCCGCGCAGCGCCTCCCGCGCACGTTGAGAGATCGTGATCCGCTTCACGCATCCACTCGATGAGCTCTCCTCGACGACCGACTCTCGCTTGATGACCGCATCACACCCGAGTGGGATCGCCGCACCTGTGACAATCCGCACTACCTCGCGCGGTCGAATCGGAGCAGGCGCGGTGCCGATGAGCACTTCGCGCGACACATCACGTGAGAAGTCTCCTGCGGGCGCAGCCTCGACATCCGCACTCACCAATGCGTAGCCATCCATCGCCGAGACACTGACGGGCGGGCTCATTCGATCGGTGCACACCGTCTCTGCGAGCACTCGTCCGCATGCGCGTGCGAGCGCAACCTGTTCAGTCGCGCGGTTGCGCGGAACCGACTGCAGCCGCTCGATCATCAGCGCGACCGCCGCCGCAGGAGAGTCACACGCAAATGGTTGGTTACGGAATCCCATCGAACAGTCCTGAGCGCAACCTTACACTCCCTCGATGCACGTTGAAGTACTCGTCTTCGGCCAGGTGGCAGAGATCGCAGCGGCGCCACTGCTGCACGTTGAGGTCAACCCAGCAGGTGATGTGCAGCACGGGGCGCGGGTCGACGAAGTGCTGCGCGCCATGGGCGAACAGCACCCTTCGATTGCATTCGCGCTCGCATCGGCGCGACTTGCAGTCAACCATGCTTTCGCAACGAGTGACACGCGCGTGCATGCGCGGGACGAGGTCGCGCTCATTGCACTCGTTGGAGGGGGATGATCGTTTTTGCGACACTCGTCGAGGGTTCGATCACACGCGATGCCGAAGCATGCGCGATTGCTCCGATTGCAGCTCACGTTGAACGATGCACTCGAGCAGGCACCTCGGGAGCGACCGTGCGCTTCGAGGGAATCGTGCGGGACACTGAGCCTCGCGGCGACGGCGTGCCACGCGCCTTGAAGGCCCTGCGTTACTCCTCGTACGACCCGATGGCGCAGCAGGCACTCGACGCGCTTGCCCTCGACATCGCGCGCGCCCATCAGCTCAACGCGCTCATCACCGTGCACAGCCGCGGCGAAGTCGCGGTTGGTGAGATCTCGTTTGTGCTCACCATTGCCGCGTGCCACCGTGCACAATCGCTGCGTGCGATGGGCGAGTTCATCGACCGACTCAAGCAAGACGTACCCCTATGGAAGCAGCCCGTCTGGCGAGAGTGCGAATGATTCCCACCACTAGCCACCGATCGCCGACATCGACCGTGCGGGTTGATGGAATTCGTCAGAGTGCATTCCATGACCTGCCTGCTTGGTCCACGATGCGTCGATGAAGAAGGCGCGCAGCTCGTCATCGCCTGCGCCACATCGCAACACGCTCAGCACGTCCCACTCGGCTGAACTGAAAAGGCACGGCCGGATTTTTCCATCGGCCGTCAGTCGAAGGCGACTGCAGGCACCGCAGAATGGATCGCTCACACTCGAGATGAAACCAATGCGCCCGGCGCGCCCATCCGCGAATTCGAACAACCGCGCTGTCGAGGACCGGTCCTCGCTCGGCGCTGACACGAGTGGAAACACACGCTCAATCTGCGCACGCGTCTGCGATGCGGACACCCACTTGGCGTCATCCCACGCCCTTGCCGAGTCAAGCGGCATGTACTCGATGAATCGCACCTCGACGCCGTACACACGGGCGAGTGAGGCAAGATCGGCTGCTTCGTCGTCGTTGACACCTCGCATGAGCACTGCGTTGACCTTGAGAGGCGTCACCCCTTCGGCAATCGCTGCCTCGATGCCCGCGAGCACAGTCGCTGGCGATCCCGCCGCTCGTGTCAGCATCGCGAAACGATCGGGCCGCAGCGAGTCAAGGCTGACCGTGATACGGTCGAGGCCTGCCCCCTTCCATGCACGCAGTCGTTCGCGTGTGAGCAGTGAACCATTGGTAATCATCGCGAGCTCGACAGATGTAGCGCGACGAATCCCGCTGATGATCTCGAGCAACTCAGGGTGCACAGTCGGCTCACCACCCGTGAGCCGAATCTTTCGAACACCGAGCGCTTCGGCAATGCGTGCGAGGCGAATGATCTCGTGGCGTGTCAACAGTTCGCTGCGAGGGGCGAACTGCACATCGGGATCCATGCAGTAGACACAGCGAAAGTTGCACCGGTCGGTGATGCTGATTCGTAAATCACGAATCGTCCGGCCATGTGAATCGCTCATGATTCCATGCCGATGCACCTCTGCTGGTGCGGGCGGCGGGGTGACAGCACGCTCGCTGCGCGGGCGCGTATTCAATTGCTGGAGTGAATGCGCGGTGGCGATCATGCGGATCCGCTGCGCCCGTCACGCTCAAACTGCTCGTGCGCCCAGCTCCATGCCGCTACGGTGCGCGGAAATCCCACAGTATTCATAGCGAGCAAGATCACTTGCTCAACCTCTGCGTGAGTCGCTCCATGCTGCACGGCGCGGCGAACATGACTGCGAAGCGCAGACTCGAGTCCCGCTCCGGTACAGATGCCGATCTTGACGAGTGCGAGCGTCTTTGCGTCGAGCGGACCTGCGCCTTCGACGGCTTTCGCGACGCGTTCGTGCGCCCGCCCAAGCTCTGGATACTTCGCGATGAAGTTTTTGAATGTGCTCGGCACGCGCGAAGGAGACTTGACGACCTCACTCTTCGCTCGCTTCGCTTTCGACGAACTGGACACGCGCCGTGTGGTTGACTTCATGGAGTGTTCACCTTAGCAGAGTCGCTCGACGGCATCAGCAGCAGCGCACACTCGCGAGTAATACTCGTCAATTGGCAATGCCATGAGCGTTGATCCAAAGAGCTCGGCCTCTTCGTGCGAGACGATCTCGCCGTAATTGACCGAAGGTATGTAGTAGGCAATGAGCAACGGCAATTCTTCAACAGCCGTCTCAAACATCGGGTGCACGAAGAGGCAAAATCCATCGCAGGGGTGCGCGCCAAGCGCTTCGAGACACGCGAACTCCCCCGGCGCGAGTGGTTGCGAATCGAAGCGAACTCCCAGCGGATAGCGGACAACCGATCGCTCACCAAGAAGCCGAACGATGGCCGCGTGGTCAACGACACCTCCGCAGAGTGCACGCGCCTCTGTTGCCTTCGCGACGAGATGGTCGCGCAGTGAGCGGAGTCCGTCTTGAGGTGTTGGAGTGGAGTTCATGGCTGTGGGTGATGCTCGGCCGTTGCCGACGCGAATGAACGATCGAAGACGAGACGCCCAGAGAGCACTGGCACTGTGATGCGCACGAGAATGGTGTAGATAAGGAGGCCCAGTGCCCAAATGCCGAGCGTGACGAACGTCTCGTTGCGCGTGGGCAGATACTCAACAATCTCTCCCAGCGGCGTCGGAATGAACGCGGGCACGATCAGTCCCATGCCCTTCTCAATCCAGATGCCGACGATAAGTAGCACGCATGCGAATTGCAGGATCGCCACCCGACGACTGAGTGGGGTGTACAGAAGAACCATCGCCACGAGATTGAGCGCGATGGCAGACCAGATCCACGGAACAAGTGCCGTGCGCCCGTGCAAACCAAGGAAAAGGTAGCGCGCGGACGCACCATGCGCTGAGTCGGTATAGAACTCTGTGAACGCTTCCGCGGCGAGCAGAAACATGTTGATCGTGAGCGCCACCGTGATGATGTTGCGCAGCGTCATGAACGCTTTCGCGCTCACTTGGTAGGTGGTGAAGGCCTTCAGTGCCGAAAGCGTGAGCACCAGAAACGCAGGACCAGCGGCGAATGCCGATGCGAGAAACCGCGGCGCGATCACTGCCGAGTTCCAAAATGGTCTGCCGCCAAGCCCGCTATAGAGAAAGGCAGTCACGGTATGGATGCTGATCGCCCACGCGATGGCGACGAAGACGAAGGGGATATAGAAGATCTTGCTCGGCGCACGGCGCATGTATGCGCAGTAAATGAGATATCCGCAGATATGAAGATTGAGCAGCAAGTATCCGTTGAGCGCGACGACATCCCATGTCAGCATCGACGAAGGAAAGTTGAACCGCAGCATCAGATGATGGAAGCGGTCAGGCCTGCCAAGATCGACTGAGACGAAGAGCATCGCCATGATGATGGCCGCGACGGCGAAGAGCTCGCCAAAGATCACAAGGTCATGCAGCTCGCGATTTCGATAGATGTAGACGGGAATGACGAGCATCACAGCAGCGGCAGCCATCCCAACAAGAAAGGTGAAGTTGGCGATGTAGAAGCCCCACGAGACTTGATCGGTCATCCCAGTGGTCGCCAGCCCCGCGACGAGTTGCTTGCAATAGGCGTTGACTCCCAGCAGCACCACCGAGGTGAGTAGAAACATCCAGGCGTAGTAGCGGGCGTCGCCTACAAAGCTCAGACGAAAGCACCGCGAGAGAAAGCGCAGGTAGTTCTTCATGCGGTTCGCCCATCCCACCACTGCGGCGTGACCGCTGCGATTATCTCGGTGTCAGGACCGTTCGATCCTGGCAGGCATCCGTAGGCCGCACCCTCTTTCGCTCGAAGGTCGTCTGCAATCGCAATCGCCTCGGGATCGAGTGAATTCGGATATCGCTCATCGAAGTAATAGAAGAATCGAGGAAGGGTGCCAACCTCTTCCTTGAGGATGAAGATGCGCTTCGTGCGCAGAATCTCAGAAACCTCAGAGTGCGGGTCGAGCAGATTGCCGAACTTGCGCGCGCCAGTGGGACAGACCTCGGCGCAGGCTGGCATTCGTCCCTCGCGCGTGCGGTGAAGGCAGAAGTGACACTTCTCGACCACGCCCATCTCGCGTGGCCGATTTGAGAGGTAACTCATGTTCGGATTCAACTGATCCTTGGGAAGTTTGGGTTGGGCAAAATTGAATCGTCGCGCCCAGTAGGGACACGCGGCCTCGCAGTACCGGCAGCCAATGCACCAGTCGTAGTCGATGACGGTCACGCCATCCTTCTCTTGCCATGTCGCTTCGACGGGACAGACTTTGACGCACGGAGGATTCGCGCACTGATGACACTGCACTGGCAAGTAGAAGTGTTCGGCATCTGGAACGAGCGGCCGGTCATAGTGGTGGGTTCCCTGCTCAACATCGAGTGTGCCACGGGGCATCTCGATGACCCGGATGTACTGAATCTCTGGAGTGCGCGATTGATTGTTCTCCGCCACGCACGCATGCACACACTTGCGGCAGCCGATACAGCGCGAGAGATTGAGGGCGTAGCCAAACTCAACACCTTCCATCGGCTTGAGGTCGCGAAGATGTGGACGAACCTCGAATCGCTTTTCGACCTTCGCTCGGATTCGCTCGAGCGCTTCTTCGAGTTCAGCAGGAGTCATCTGCTTGTAGTGCTTTTGAAGAAACTGCTCAAGATTTGGAACCTGATCTGAGCCGAGCTCACGCAGTGGACTCAGCGCCGCTGCGAGCGCGGCCATTCCTCCGAGTGCCGCAGCGCCGACGCGCAGAAAACTGCGGCGGTTCAGCGC